>Ga0066709_100003011_pt1 | contig 12689 bp, 11 predicted proteins | sample GraSoiAngelo_158_FD_79665 | JGI IMG/M metagenome (GOLD analysis project Ga0066709, IMG submission 79665) | Grasslands soil microbial communities from the Angelo Coastal Reserve, California, USA - 14_1009_16_30cm | ecosystem: Environmental > Terrestrial > Soil > Grasslands | place: USA... | reverse complement strand
TAGTCGCTTGCTGGTTGACTCTGCGAGGTCCTCGGCGGGAGCGGACTTGGTCACCTTGTACGCCTCGGTCTCCTTGTCCCACTTGACTTCCTTGCCCGCGCTCTTGGGCGTGCCTTTCAGCAGCTTCGAGAGATCCAGCTCCACCATCGGCAGGACCTCCGGGTTCTCGTTGCCGATGATGGCCGCGTAGATCTCGCGCCCCTCGATGTACTCCTCGATCAACGCCGGTGAATCGAATTCCTGCTGGATGTAGTGAATCCGCTCCATCAGCTCCTTGATGCTTTCGACGACGGAGCCGGTGTCGATGCCGATCGAGCCGTCCTCGGAGGTGGGCTTCACGATCAGCGGGAAAGAGATGTCGTGCGAATGGTCCAGCTTGCCGCGATAGGAGGTCGCGAAGTACGGCGTCTTGATTCCGTGGAAAGCGAAGATTTTCTTCGCGAGCGCCTTGTCCTGCGCGAGGTAGAGCGCGTGGGGACCGGCTCCGGTGTAGCGGCAGTCGAGCAACTCCAGGTACGCCGCGATGTTCATGTCTTTCGTGTCGTCGCCGGCGTACGACTCGGTCAGGTTGAAGACGAGGTCGACATTCAAGCGGGCGAGCGCGACCAGCGTCTTCTCGGCGCCGTCCAAGACCTGGTAGAAGGGTTCGTGACCCAGCTTTCCGAGAGCTTCGAAGATCTCCTCGCGGTCCGCCTTCTCGCGCTTCTTCTTGCGCCGCTTGCCGCGGACCGGCTTCGCCGGAGCCGGCTCGGGCGCCGGCTCGGTCTCTTCCCAGACGTCGTAGAGGACCGCGACCCGGAATTTCTCGGAGCTCATCCGTTCAGGGCTGCACGAACTTTCCGCGGGTCAGGTAGTTCATCGCGAGAGCCGTCGCATAGACGGTCACCTCCGTCAGGTGCTCCTTCTCGCACTTCACGTCCGCCCGCAGCCCGAGCTCGCCCACTTTCGATTCGATCGCCTGGACGAGACCCTTGACGAGCGGCCGCTGGACTCCGGTCCAGTAGGTCAGCTTGTCCACCATCGCCTTGTGGTTCTCGCGCAGGAGATCGACGGCCGGACGGACCCCCTTCTTGCGACGGCGCGAGGCGTTGAAGATGTCGTTCAGGTCGGCCTCGAGCGGCAGCTCCTCGGCGGAGAGCGGTTCGGTGAGCGCTTTGTCGTAGAAGTCGGCGACCGTGGTCTCCATCTCCTCGACGGTGATGTCGGTCCGCCCCTTGGAACGGAGCGGATCGGCGTCGCGGAACCTGCGCGCCATGCGATCGACGTACTTGAGCTTCGCGAGGGCCCCCCAGCCGCGGTACTTCTTGCGCCAGTTCGACCGGGGCGTCAGCCAGACGGCGAAGGTTTCGGCGAAGTCCTCGTCCGGGTGCTTCTGCGCGTACCAGCCGTCGATGTGTCGGACGAAGCGCTTCGAGAAAGGGACCGGCCGGTAGCTCTCACGATACGGCCGCCGGAACGGACCGAACAGGTCGCGCCACTCCGACGTCTCGTAGAGGCGGTACGCATAGTTGAACGCGTGTCCGGCTTCGTGCCGCAGATACATCATGATCTCGCGCTCGTCCTCGAGATCGTTCATCTCCTTTTCGAGCCGCGCGAGCTTCGGGTTCGCGAGGTAGAACGGGATTCCGATGACCGGCTCTCCGGAGGGACATCCCCATTCGTCCGTCAGATAACAGAGCGGTCGGAACCGATGGATCCCTTTGCGGTCGAGCTCCCGGTAGAGCCTCTGGATCGAGCGCTCGAGCGGCGAGCCTTCGAGTTTGAGGCCCAGTTCCTTGATCGGCTTGGAAAGGATTTCCTGGACGTCCGGAGGCGCTTTCTCGAAGGCTTGCAAGGGTCTTGGCAAAAGGGTAGCACGTGATCGGGGACAGACCACGGTTTCCACCGTCTGCAGTTCGTTTAGGACCGAGCTTGCGGAAACCGTGGTCTGTCCCCACCCCGCCCGTTGACCGGCGGCACGCAAGTCTCTACCCTTGAAAACAATACATGGACATCTTTTTCCTGGGTCAGCTCCTGCACACGGTCGGTTCCGCGCTGCTCGCCGCGATCTTTCTCTATCTTTCGCGAGGAAAAGGGAACCGTGCGCTGAACGCGGCCGGGGTCGCGTTCCTCTTCCTTTCTCTCTCGCTCGCTTCGTTGCAGCTGCTCTCCGGGCGGGGGCTTCCCTTCGAGAACCTCCTCTTTCAGTACTGGAAGACGCTCTTCATCGTCGCGCTCGTCGTGGCGGCGCGCCGGATGGATCGGAACGCGGCTCTCGCGCGACCTCTGGCGGTCACCGCGGTTCTTGCGCTGCCCCTTTCCCTCGCCATCGTGTTCTGGAGCGGTCAGGGGGTCCTCTTCTATTCGCTCCACTCGGGTCTGCTCGCCATCGCGTGGTCGGCGATCGCGGTATTGATCGGCGCGAGCCGGACATCCGGTCTCGGAAAACGGCTCGCCGCTCTCCTCGCGTTCGTGACTGCCGCGTTCCGGGCGGCGTATGCGGTCTCGTACGCGCTCGCGACCGGTCCGGGGCCTCGCGATTCGTTTCTGCTGTACGCCGGCTTTTACGACCTGTTTCTCGAGATGCTGTTCGGGATCGGGCTCATCATCTGGGCCATGGAAGAGACCGAGGCCCGGCTGTCGGTCATCCACGCCCGGGCGCTGGACGACACCCGACGTCGCAAACGCCTCGCGCTGATCGATCCGCTGACCGAGGTCTACAACCGGCACTTCTTCGACGAGATCCGACCGACCCTCGACCGGGAGGCGGCCGGAGGCACCGTCGTGCTCGTTGACGTCGACGAGCTGAAGACGATCAACGACACCCAGGGCCACGACGTCGGAGACAGAGCCATCTGGACGATCGCCACCGCGATCAAGAAGCTCATTCGTGGAGCCGACTTCCTGATCCGATGGGGAGGAGACGAGTTCTTGGTCATTCTTCCGGGGATGGACGAAGACCTCGCGAAGCGGCGTTTCTACATGCTCCCCGGCAAGATCGACGAAGTGCGCCAGACGCCCCGGCTGAAGGAGCGGGCGTATCCGAGGTTCCTCGCCGCATCGGTCGGCGTCGCCCCCTTCTCGCGGCGGATTTCGATCGAGGACGCGATCGAGAAGGCCGACGGCGTAATGTACGAGCGAAAGAAGGCGCACAAGGAGATGCGGGGATGAAGACGAAGCCATGAATTACCACTGGGCGGATTGCCCCAACTGCCACTGCCACCTGGCCGTCAACTGGACGGTGCGTCCGGGGGGGATCCTGGGCTCCGTGCGGCGCTGGTCCGCCGATCGATCGATCAACGACGGGAAGCCGTTCGAGCTCGCGGGAGACGCCGCCGCGAAGCCGATCGTGGTCGCGTGCGTCTGCGGCGCTCCGCTTCCGCTGCCCGACGCGCCCGACGCGGTCGGCGGCGAGCGGTCCGATGACCTGCGCGTTCGTCTCACCGCCGACTGAGGCCGCCCGGTCTCGACTGCGCTCTTGAAGCGGATTCCGATCGAAGATTCCCTCGATCTCCACTCGTTCCTTCCTCGCGACGTCGGAAGAGTCGTCTCGGACTATCTCGACGAAGCGCGGCGCCGTGGATTTGCCGAGGTCCGGCTGATCCACGGAAAGGGGCGCGGAGTCCGCCGGGCGGAAGTGCGGCGGCTCCTCGCGGGCGACCTTCGGATCGCCGACTTTTTCGACGCCCCCCCGGAGAGAGGCGGTTTCGGAGCGACCGTGGTGGTCCTGAAGCGCGGACCCTGAGTCAGACGGCTTCGATCTCGACTCTGACCGGCATGGCCGCGCGGGCGACCTTCGTGATGATGCAGTACTTCTCGGACAGCTGGAGGGTCTTCTCCACGCGCGCCCGGTCCTTCTCCAGGAGCGACGCGGGCACCAGGGCATGGATGACCGCGCCGGTCATCCGGTATCCGCCCGCGGGATCTTTCCCGAGCGATCCGTCCAGGCGGATGGCGGGCTCGGGGTACGCGACCTGGAGCTTCTTCAGGAAGATCGCCCACGTGTTGACGAAACAGGCCGCGACCGCGGCTAAAAGCAGCTCTTCCGGATTCGCCGATGCCGCGGGCTCATCCGGTTTGCGCGAGCCGGCGATCGGGATCGTCAGGCCGGCGTCGGGCAGACGGATCACGCCCGCTCCGGCACCGTCCCCCTTCCAGTTCGCGGCAGCGTAGAAGATCTGCCCGGGCTCCTGCTCCTTTGCGGTCCCCGTGGAGGCGGTCGGCGCCGCACCGTCGGCCTGAGACATGCGGGTGTTCTTCCCGGACGGTATCTCCGACTCCGTCATCGTCGCCTCTCGAGGGATCATAGACCGGTGAAGAGACAGGGAATGCGCGCGATCGTCTGGATCGCGCTCGTTCTCGCGTCGGGCTGCGCGACCCGCCCGCGGGCGACGCCGGAGGCGATCCGCCGTGCCCGAAATCCCCCGGCGATCGTCGAAGGCCGCGTCCTCGATCGGGAGGGTCGCCCCGCCGCCGGAGTGACGGTATGGGGCTTGCCCCGGGAGAAGGACGTCGGCTGGTCGCCCCCCTCGGTGACCGACGCCGCGGGGCGGTTCCGGCTGACGCTCGTCGCGCCGGGGGAGTACGGCTTCCTGATCTCGTGGAAGGGAATCACCGTGGTCACGCCGCGAAAAGACGACCCCTCACGCATGCTCGTGGCGCTTTCCCCCCGCGACAGCCGGACCGGCGTCGACCTCGTGTTCCGCCGCGACGACTGGGACCGCGCGCTGCTCTCCCGCCGCGCGCCTTAGAATCGGCGCATGGCGGGCGAACCGGGAAAAGCGTCTTCCCCTGCGCGCCGCGTCCGTTGCGCGATCAACGGGGAGGAGATCGACGTCTGGGACGGGTACCGGCTGTGGGACGCCGCCCTCGACGCGGACGCCCGGCTCTGGAAGTGGTGCGGCGGCAACGGTCTCTGCACGACCTGCGCGGTGCTGCCGCTCGCGGGAGGCGAAAACCTCTCGGCGCCGACGCACCGGGAAAAGTTCTCGCTCGCGACGTGGTGGCTCGGAAAGCCGCTCGCGTTCATCCGGAAACGCTGGAAGGGGAAGCCGATCCGGCTTGCCTGCCAGGCCTACGTCCGCGGTCCCGTCGAGGTCGTCGGCCTCTTCGGGAAGAAAGCCCGGAAGGTCCGCGCCGCGCACGGCATCCCCTAGGCGGCTCTCCGCCCTCCTCTTTCCATTGAGCCGCGCGGTCCGCCGTTTCTTCTCCGTCCTCTCCGCGGCCGCCGCCCTCTTCGTCGCCGGTTCGTGGATCGCGTCGCGACGACTGGCCGCACGGCTCGTTTCGGCGACCGGGCTCGGGCCAACGGCGGACCGGCGCAAGGAGCTGCTTGCCGCGCTGTCGAACGCGGCCAACCTCGTGGAAGAGTTGCGGCACGCCGGAAGCCCGCTCGATCCGGTCGAGCTCGTCGCGACGTTCGCGTCGCCGGGCGAGCCGGACCGGAGGCCCACCCTCCTTTTTCTGCACGGCAAGGGGGGCGCGGCGTCCGAGTGGGAGGAGGACGCGCTTCGCGCGATCGCCCTCGGATACAACGTGCTGCTCCCGGACCTGCGTGGACACGGCCTCTCCGGCGGGAGATACATGACGTTCGGTTTCCTGGAGAAGGACGATCTCGCCAACGCGATCGCCATGGCCCGGGAGCGCTGGAAGATCGACCCGCACCGGCTGGGCGTGCATTCGTGCTCGGCGGGTTCCTCGATCGCGCTCTCGCTCGCTGCGGACCGGACGGGGATCCGCGCGCTCTGGCTCGAGTCGCCCTTCGCCGATCCCCGCGAGATGGCCCGGCACTACCTGTCCGCCGCGACGCACATTCCTTCCCTCTTCCTATCGCTCGCGACCCGCTGGGCGGTCGCTCAAACGGTGTGGGGCGTCAAGCGCGACCTCGGGCTCGAGAGCGCCGCCGGCGGCTTGGAGCGCGCGGACCCGGTCGCGGCGCTCGAGCGCGTGCGCTGTCCGGTCCTGCTGGTCTACGGGGAAGAGGACCGGCTCGTCCCGCCGCGTTTCGTGGAGCGTTTGATCGAGGCGCTCCCTCCGGGGAGCGCGGTCTTCCGCGCGCCGGGGGCGGGGCACTGCCACCATCCGAACGAGCCGGCGGCCGTGTTGCGCGAGGAGTATCGGCGCCGATGGACGGAGTTCTTCGACCGGCACCTACCGGTTTCGGGCTGAGCCGCCTTTCCTCGAGTCCTCGGTCCGGCCTTTCAGCTGCCCGCAGGCCGCCGAGGCGTCGGGCCCCCGGCTCCTCCGCACCGTCACGGGAATGCGGGCGCCCGCGAGCGCGGCGGCGAACCCGTCGATGACGGACTCGGCCGGCCTCTTCCAGCCGGGCAGGTAGAGCGGGTCCTCGTTCAACGGGATGACGTTGACCTTCGCGTCGATTCCGGACAGAAGCTTCGCCAGCCGCGTCGCGTCGGCGGAGGAGTCGTTGCGCCCCGCGATCAGGACGTACTCGACCGTCAGGCGGCGGCGCGGCTCGAGCGGCCACTCGCGCATCGCGCGCAGCAGTCCGTCGAGAGGGTAGGTCCGGTCGATCGGCATCAGGGAAGCGCGCGTCTCGTCGTCGGCGGCGTTCAACGAGACGGCGAGGTTCGGGCGCTTCTTGAGGGAAGCGAACCGGGCAAAGACCGGCGTGATGCCGGAGGTCGACACCGTCACGCGGCGCGGTGAAACGACCTCGAAGAGCACGTCGAGCGCGCCCGACACGCCGTCCGGGTTGAGAAAAGGCTCTCCCATCCCCATGAAAACGACCCGCATTTCTTGGGCGCTCGCGTTCACGTCGTCCAACACCGCATACAGCTGCCCGACGATCTCGCCGGCGGTCAGGTTGCGGCCGCCGCCCAGGCGCCCCGTGACGCAGAACGCGCAGTCGACCGCGCATCCCGTCTGGGAAGAGAGGCAGACGGTGAACCTGCCGGGCGCCGCGCCGGGCTTCGGACCGGGGGCTGCGGACAGGACGGCGCCGGACGCGGCGCGGGCGTCCTCGAACTCGTTGACGCGGGCGCCTCCGCCGTCCCCCGGCATGTAAACGGCCTCGATCAGCGCGCCGTCGGAGAAGCGCAGGCCGTACTTGACGCTCCCGTCCCGGGACGGTTCGCGCCGGACCACCGCGGGCAGCCCGATCGGCATTTCGGAACCGAGCTTTTCGCGCAGCGAGCGGGGGACCTCGTGGATCTCGGAGACGGACCGCGCCCCGCGAAGGTGGATCGCGTCGAAGATCTGCCGGCCGCGATACGCCGGAAGCTGCCAGTCGCGGGCGAGAGACTGCCACTCCGCCCGCGAGAGACCGAAAGGGTCGGGAGAAGGTTCGGGTGCCGTCATGTGCGTCAGGCGCGTCCGAGAGCTCGCGCGCCGTCGATCCTACGTCGCGAGAAGCGTCAGCTCCCCTTCAGCGCCCGGGACCGCCGCGCGATCCGGGAGATGCGGACGATCGGCGTCCGGCGGTTCCGCACCTTTCGCGTGGGATCGATTCCGAGCGCCCGGAGAAAGCGGAGATCTTTGACGTTGATTCGGAAAGCGGCGCGCTCCTCGGAGGGCCGCTCTTTCTCGCCCCGCGCGCCGGAAGACTTCGAGCGGCTGCTCCGGCCCTCGCGCCGGTTCACGCCCACCTTCGCGTCGAGGACCATGTAGAGGTTGTAGCCCTCGTCGCGGATCCGCTGAATCGACTCGTGCACGCGACCGGATCCGGAGATGGATTCGTTGATCGCTTGTCCGAGCTCCTTCAGCATCTCGCGAAGATGATCGTTCAATTCCATGGCCGCGGCGATTATGAATGCCTCTTCGCGCGAGCGTCAAGCGTGTTTCGGTTTTCGGATTGGTGCTATTCTGATGCGCCGCCTCGCGCGTCACGAGCGCGCTGCGCGTCCGCGATTCCTCTTCCCTCAAGTCCTGTCGCTGCGTCGGCACCAGTGCGCGGGAAGCGGGTGCGTGCAGGATTCGGGCGGCCGCCACGCGGCGCGCGCGAAGAGCGCGGCAACTTCGTTCCGAAAACCGGGACGAAGCGATCGCCTCACGCGCTCCCGGAAATCTCCCCGGCCGCATCGGACGAGCGCGCGCGCGACCGCGGCGTCGCTCATCCGCTCGTATCGGAACCGGGCGGCAAGCGACGCGCGAGCGAGCGGCAAGGCGAGCTCGTCTCGAAGAGAGTCGAACGATCTTCCTCGAGCGATGCTCTCCGCGGCAAGAAGTCCGTCCTGAAGCGCTCCACGGAGTCCCATCCCGAAGAGCAGGTCGCGCGAGCTCCCGGCCTCTCCGGCGACGCGGCAGCCACCGGCCAGCGAAGAAGAGGGAATGGCGCAGCTGATTCGCCCGGTCGCCGTCGACTCCTGCGAGACGGAGACCTCGGAAATTTTTCGAAAGCGATCGCGGACTTCGTCGAAATGTCGCTCGAGCCGGGCGCGGTCGCGGGACACCAGGCACCCGAGCGTGCCGATTCCGCGCGCGATGAAGAGCCAGGCGAACCCACCGGGAGCGCGGATCGGGTCGAACAGCAGCTGGACCCGATCCGCGTCGGACGTCGCGAAGACCATCCGCCGGGCGAGGAGATCGGGCGCGGAGGGACCGGTCGCGAGGACGTCGACGGCCGATGAATCTGGACGCTCGCCCAAGCCGATCTCGACTCCGAGCCCGCGCGCGCGGGCGAGCAGGGCCGCGTCGAGAGAACCCGCGCCGGCGCCCCGCCGCACGAGATACCCGAACGGCCGACGGCTCGCGACGCCGGTTCGCCGCAGAGACCCGTCGAAGAGCTCGGCCGACGCGACCTCCGTGGTCTCGATGCCCGTCAGGCCGAGCACGTCGAAAATCGCGGTCGCGTCGACCTCTTCGGTCCAGTTCTCGAGGAGCTCGAGCGCGTCGATCGAACCGTCCGCCGAGGCCTCCCGCGCCTCGGAGATCACGACCGCGCGGCCGGCCTGCGCGAGAGCGATCGCGCAGGAAAGGCCGGCGGGCCCGGCGCCCGCGATCCGGATCGGCTCGTGCGCCGAAGTCATCGGATCGATTGTAACGAGCGGTTGCCGGATACTTCGTTTCGGTGAGTTCGTTCTTCGCCCATCTCGGCTGCACGAAATGCGCGCGTCTCTACGATCGCGACAGCCGTTTCGGGGTGTGCCCTGCCGAGGGCTGCGGAGGCCCCCTGTTCGCGCGCTATCACGACCGCCCGCTCGACCGCGGCGCGGTGGCCGATCGCCCGCGGACGATCTGGCGGTGGCGCGAAATGATGCCCGTGGAGGCGCCGGAGCACGTCGTCTCGCTCGGCGAGGGCGGCACTCCTTCGATCTCAGTCGAGCGGCTCGGCGCCCGCGAAGGCTTCTCCGACCTCTGGATCAAGGACGAATCGGGAAATCCAACCGGCTCGTTCAAGGCGCGCGGCCTCTCCGCCGCCGTCTCCAAGGCGAAGGAGCTCGGCTTCGCGCGGATCGCTCTTCCGTCGGCCGGCAACGCGGGGGGTGCAGCGGCCGCGTACGCGGCCCGGGCGGCAATGGAGTGCGACGTGTTCCTGCCGGACGACACGCCCCCGCTCTTCCGGGTCGAGTGTGAACGCTACGGCGCGCGGGTCACGCTCGTTCCCGGGTTGATCGACGCGTGCGGAAAGCTCGTCGCGGAGGGAGCCGCGGAAGGAAAGTGGCACGACGTCTCGACTCTGAAGGAGCCGTACCGCGTCGAGGGGAAAAAGACGTTGGGATACGAGCTCGCCGAAGACTTCGGTTGGGAGCTGCCCGACGCCGTGATCTATCCGACGGGTGGAGGAACCGGACTGATCGGCATGTGGAAGGCGTTCGCCGAGATGGAGCGGCTGGGCTGGATCGGCCCGAAGCGCCCGCGGATGATCGTGGTCCAGGCGGCCGGCTGCGCGCCCATTCCGAAAGCGCACGCCCTCGGGAAAACGACCGCGGAAAAGTGGGAGAACGCGGAGACCTACGCGTCGGGGCTGCGCGTTCCCAAGCCCTTCGCCGACTTTCTCATCCTGGCGATCGTCCGGGAATCCGGAGGCGAGGCCGTCGCGGTGTCGGACGACGAGATGCGCGCGGCCGAGTCCGAGATCGGCGAGTCGGAAGGGATGTTCGTCTGTCCGGAAGGAGCGGCGACCTGGTCCGCCGCGAAGAACCTCGCGGCCGGCGGGAAGCTGGATCGCCGATCCCGAATCATGCTGTTCAACACCGGAACGGGCTTCAAATACGTTTGAAAAAGGGGACAGGCTTATTTATTCGAGACGCGCGAAGTCGAAAATAAGTCTGTCCCCATTAGAATCACCGATTCCATGAGATACGCCTCGGTGCGTCCGCGTCTCGACCCGATCCTGCCGACGGTCGAGAAGCCCGGCCGGTACGTCGGCCTGGAGAGGAACGTCGTCCGGAAAGACCTGCGAGCCGCCGCCGTGACCGTCGCCCTCGCCTTTCCGGACACGTACGAGATCGGCATGAGCCACACGGGGCTGAAGATCCTCTACGAGATCGTCAACCGGTGTCCGGCCTTCGCCTGCGAGCGGACCTACGCCCCGTGGGTCGACCTCGAGAGCCGGATGCGCGAGCGAAAGATCCCTCTCTTCACGGTCGAGTCCTTCTCGCCGGTGGCCGACTTCGACGTCCTCGGTTTCTCTCTCCAGTCGGAGCTGAACTACTCGAACATCCCGAACATGCTCGACCTCGCCCGGATCCCGGTCTGGCAGCGCGAGCGCAGCGACTCCGACCCGATCGTCCTGGGCGGCGGTCCCTGCACGGCAAACCCCGAGCCGGTCGCCGACTTCTTCGACGCCTTCTTGGTCGGCGACGCGGAAGAGGCGCTTCCTCGCTTCCTCGACGCGCTCGCCGGCGCGCGGGCGGCCGGGCTTTCGCGGCGGGACGTCCTCGGGCGCCTGGCGGCCCTCGACGGAATCTACGTGCCCTCGTTCTACGACGTGACCTACCGCGAAGACGGCCGGATCCTCGCGATCACGCGCAACGACTCCCGCGCGCCCGAACGCGCGCGGCGCACGTGGGTTCCGTACCTCAAGCCGGAGTACTACCCCGACCGACCGATGGTCCCTTCCGTCGAGATCGTGCAGGACCGGCTGGGTCTCGAGGTGATGCGCGGGTGCACGCAGGGCTGCCGCTTCTGCCAGGCCGGCTACTGGTATCGACCGGTGCGGGAGCTCGACCCGGCCGACGTCGTCTCGATGACGAAGACGTTCATCGCCGAGTCGGGCTGGAGCGAGGTGGGTCTGCTCTCGCTGTCGACCGCGGACTACTCGCAGATCGAGCCGCTCGTTCGCTGTCTGGCGCCGCAGCTCTCGGAGCGCCGCGTGTCGATTTCGCTGCCGTCACTGCGCGCCGAGGCGTTTTCGGTGGGCCTCGCGGACGCCGTCTCGGAGGTGAGGAAGTCCGGCTTCACGTTCGCGCCGGAGACCGGTTCGGACCGGCTGCGCCGCGTCATCAACAAGACGTTCACGAACGCCGACATGATCCAGGCGGCCGACGTCGCCTTCGCGCGCGGTTGGGACCTCATCAAGGTCTACACGATGATCGGGCTCCCGACCGAGACGAAAGAAGATCTGGACGAGCTGGTCACGCTCGTCGAGGGAATCCTCGCGCAGGGTCGCAGGCACGGCCGGAAGGAAGTGAACGTCTCGATCGGGCCCTTCGTGCCGAAGTCGTGGACCCCCTTTCAGTGGGCGCCGTTCGACGGCGTCGACCTGCTCGAGAAGAAGCTCGGCTACCTGAAGGACCGCTTCCGCCGCGTCCGCGGCGCCCGGATGAAGTGGCACGAGCCGCGGGAGGCCGAGATCGAGTGCGTCCTGTCGCGGGGCGACCGCCGCGTGGCGCGCATCCTCCACACCGCGTGGGTCTCGGGCGTCAAGTTCGACGGCTGGAGCGAGCATTTCCGGTACGACCTGTGGAACCGAGCGTTCGAGACGGAGGGAATTTCGAAATCCGAGTGGCTCCGGGCCTACGACGTCGACGAGGTCCTGCCGTGGGACGTGCTCGACGCCTCGATCACGAAGCGATTCCTCAAAGTCGAGCTCGTGAAGGCGAAGAAGGAAATGCGGACGGAGGACTGCAAGTGGGGACACTGCTACGCCTGCGGAGTGCCGGGCAACGGCGAGGACACCGTGCTCGCGACGTCGCTCCCGGGCACGCTCCCGACGCTCGACGCGTCCGTGTCTTGCGCCGAAGATCCGGCGGCGTACCGGGAGGTCGCGAAAGGAGCCGCGTACCGGCAGAAGGCCATGCCTGACCTGCCGTCGGCCGTCCGGGGCCCGTCTCCTGCGGTGGGACCCTTCGCGCGGCACCGCATCACGTTCGAAAAGGCGGGCGACGCCCGCTTCCTCTCGCACCGCAACACCATGGACGTTCTGGAGCGTGCGATCCGCGCCGCAGGCCTTCCCGCGCGGTACACCCAAGGGTTCAACCCTCACATGAAGCTTTCGATGGGACCGGCGCTCGCGCTCGGCCTCGAGAGCCGGCACGAGGTCTTCGACGTGGAGGGCGTCTCCTCGTTCGGACCGGACGCGGCCCGCGCGATCTCGGAAAAGCTGCCGCCCGGTCTGTCGGTCTCAGACGTGCGGGAGCTCGCGTCGACCGAGCCGGCGCTTTCGCGAGCCGTCAAGTCCGCGCGCTACGCCGTGCGCCTGGAGTCCGCGGACCAGGTCGGCCGGGCGAGCGAAGCCATCGCCAACGGCTGGCGCGAGGCGGTGCCTGCTCTGCGCGCGATCTCTCTCGACGAGGACGCTCGCGGCGGGC
>Ga0066709_100003009_pt1 | contig 12693 bp, 7 predicted proteins | sample GraSoiAngelo_158_FD_79665 | JGI IMG/M metagenome (GOLD analysis project Ga0066709, IMG submission 79665) | Grasslands soil microbial communities from the Angelo Coastal Reserve, California, USA - 14_1009_16_30cm | ecosystem: Environmental > Terrestrial > Soil > Grasslands | place: USA... | reverse complement strand
TCGAGCGACGAGGCGCGCGCGAAGGTGTGATTGGCCGAGTCGGGGGGATAGAGCAGATGGGTGAAGTGCGGCGGAACGACGTCGTCTTCGAGCACCTCCATCTGTCCGGTGTCGGGCTGGCACAACCCCGTGTTGATCAAACCGGCCCACGTCCCGAACCATATCCTGCCCGCCTTGTCGGTCAGGATGGCGTAGGGGTATGCCGGGGTGCGGAACGTGGTGTCGCTGCGCAGGGTCCCCACCGGGATCCAGTACTTCCACTGCGCCCCGTCGAAGCGTCCGATCCCGTCGCTGGGCGTGGTCAAGTAGAGGCGCGTCCCCACGACCTCGAGGTTCAGGATGTTGTTTCCCGGTGGGCCGGGCGGCAACGACGGCTCCCACGGCGCCGTGTCCGTGGCGCGCTGGTAGACGCCGTTCCGATTGGCGGCGAAGGGGCGTCCGCTCTCGTCCACCGTGACCGCGAAGTTGGTTGCCGGAGAGCCTCCGGACCTCAGGGCGAAGGCCGTGGTCACGGTCTCCCAGCCCGAAGGCCCAAAGCGGTAGATGCCGGAACCCGTCGCCGCCAGGACGGCGCCGAGGTCGTCGGAGAGCCGACGCACCGCGCCGATCCCCGCGACCGCGGTCCATTGGCCGGCGGCGCGGTCGTAGAGGTAGGCGGCGACCCCGACGTGCGCGAAAAGCGAGCTCCCATCCGAGGCGAGGGACTCGACGCTCGTCCCGCCGAGCCCGCCGTTGACGGCGGTCCAGCTCGTCAGGCCGGCCGAGATCGAGCTCCGGTAGATGCCGTTCCGGGTCGAGACCCACAGGGTGTCGCCGAGCGTCACGATGCCGGTGATGTTGTTGTTCGCGAACGGCGAGGGGTTGGTGGCGTCGGGAAGCGTGCCCGTGATCTCCAGACCGTTCCACAGCGCGAGCCCCTGCGCCGTTCCGATCCACATCGTGTCCCCGTCGGCCTCGATCGCGTTGACGCTGTCGGAGGGCAGCCCGTCGAAGGCGTTCAGCACCCCCCAGCTCGAGCGATCCGGCGAGAGCACGCTCACGCCCGACGCGAGGGTCGCGACCCAGAGGCGGCGCGAGCGGTCGAGGGCGAGCGCGGAGAGCCGGTTGCTCGCCAGGCCCCCCGGCTCGCGGGTGAAGCCGCCGAAGCGCCGCGTCGAGGGATGGAATTCCAGCAGGCCGGCGTCGAGGGTGGCGCACCACACGGTGTCGCCGCGGGCGAGCAGGTCGCTGTAGCTCCCGGCGCGGAGCAGCGTGGTCCAGGCACCGCTCGCCCCGACCGCGCTCGGGAACGCGCACGCCGCGACCACCACCGCCAGGGCCCGGCCCCATCCCCTCATGCGATTCACTCCAGACGGCCGAGCAGATCGAGCAGCCGCAGCCTCCACACCATCCACACCGCCTCCCAGATGATGCGGCGGTTCATCTTCGAGAACCCGGCGCGGCGGTCGACGAACAGGATCGGGATCTCCCGGATGCGGAAGCCCTTCCTCCAGCACTTGTACGACATCTCGATCTGGAACGCGTAGCCGTCCGATCTTACTCGGTCGAGCCGGATGCTTTCGAGCGCGCGCCGCCGGAAGCACTTGTAGCCTCCGGTCGCGTCCTTGACCGGCATGCCCGTCACGACGCGGGTGTAGAGGTTGGCGGCGTAGGAAAGGATCAGCCGCTGGAGCGGCCAGTTCACCACCGTCACGCCGTTCAGGTAGCGCGAGCCCAGCACCACGTCCACCTCGCTCGCGTTCCGGAGAAACTCGCCGATCGAGTCGGGGTCGTGAGAGAAGTCGGCGTCCATCTCGAAGACGTACTCGGCCCCGTTCTTGAGCGCGTAGCGGAAGCCGTCGCGGTAAGCAGAACCGAGCCCCAGCTTGCCGGGACGGCGCAGAACGTGGAGCCGCGGCTGGTTCCGCGCCCACGATTCGACGAACTCCCCGGTGCCGTCCGGCGAGGCGTCGTCCACCACCAGCACGTGAAGGTCGTGGGGCAGCGAGAGGAGCCGCTGGAGAAGGGGTTCGATGTTCTCGCGCTCGTTGTAGGTGGGAACGATCACGAGCTTCTCCACTAGGCGGCCTCCGGTGCGGACTGAGCCGGCCGTCTCCGCCACCAGAACGAGAGCCCCAGGAGCCCGAGCGTGACGACCAGGCACACGACGGAGATCGTGAGCCCGCGCGCGAGGGCCGGCGACCGGAAGCGGAACATCACCCGGTGCCTGCCGGCCGGCACCGCCACTGCCCGCAGCAGGTAGTCCGCCCTGAGCACCGCGGTCGGCCGCCCGTCCACCGTGGCGGTCCAGTCCGGGTACCAGAGATCGGCGAGCCGCACCAGCGCCGGCCCGGGGGTCTCCACCTCGATCGTGACGTCGTTCAGCCGGTAAGACGTGATCTCCGCCCGCGCGCCCCGGACCGGTCCGAGCCCGAGCTTCGGGTCCTGCTCGAGGAACGTCACCTCGGAGCTCTCGCTGGAGCCGTTCTTCACCGAGTCGAGGATCGCCTTGGCGGGCGTCACCACCCGGTAGCGTCCCAGCACCGTCACGCGCGGCAGCGCCAGCAGGTTCTCGTAAACGTATCCCGAGCCGGCGAACACCTGTCGCAGCCATGCCGGCGCGGGCTGCATGGGCTGCGGGGTCACGACGTAGCGGACGTTGAGCAGGCTCAGCCAGCCGAGGTTGTACGGGAGCTGGGCTTCCAGAAAATCTTGGACCAGGCGCGGCTTGGCGGCGTGATAACCGCCCAGCGATGCGATGCCGAAGCCCGCGTAGCGGTTGCTCTGGAACTCGAGCTCGGGTGGAAGGATGCGGAAGCTCCCGGGCGGACCCGCCTTCTCGAGGAAGTCGATGACGTCGTCGCGCCCGATCTCGAGGTTGCGCTGCACGGGATCGCCGAGGGCCGACTCCATCACGCGGCCGCTCACCGGCCAGAGCTCGACCAGGAGCAGGACCAGGAGCGCGATCGAGGCGGCGGCGGCCGAGAGCTTCGCGCGGCGCGCGAGCCACGCCACGCCCAGGGCGAGGAGCCCGAGCAGGCCGGCGCGCCCGAGGTCGCCGATGAAGCCGCCGTAGGCGAGGGCCGCGACCTCGGCCGAGAAGGGCTGCCCGGCGGCCTGGCGATGCGCCACGGCGGCCGCCACGTAGGGCTGCCGCCAGGCGTCCTGCCCCAGCACGCCCACCAGCGTCACCAGCCCGAGGGTCACCCCGAGGACGAGGAGCAGCCGGTCCAGGAGGCGGGCGCGCGACGCCTCGCCCGGCCCCCGCTCGATCACCGCGCTCCAGCCCCACCCCAGGCCGAGCGCGGCCGCGAGCTGGAACAGCACGATCACCATGACCGGGACGCGGAACTTGTTGAACAGCGGCAGGTGGTCGTACAGGAAGCCGTAAAGTGGGAAGTTGCGGCCGAAGGCGATCAGGAGCGACAGGATCGCGATCGCCAGCGCGAACAGGCGCGGCGCGCCGCCGGCGAGGAACGCGGCGAGACCGAGGACGAGCGCCACGATCCCGATGTAGCCGTTCGGGTAGTCGGTGAACGGCATCCCGCCCCAGTAGGTCGAGCCGCCGAAGCCCACCCAGCCCGGAATCACGAACGAGGGAAGCTCGTAGGGCGCGAGCGACCACTGGGTCGCGTAGTCGATGCCCACGCCTCCCCCGCTCCCGGTCCCACGAATGGAGTAACGTGAGTAGTCGCGCAGCGGCAGGTTGTAGAAGCCGGCGATCCCGAAGGCCAGCCCCGCGGCCGCGGCCAGGCCGGCCAGTCGCGCCGTATTGCGGAGAAGCTCCGCCGGACGGCGCAGCGCCGCGAGCCACTCGACCCCGGAGTAGATGCCGATCGCCACCCAGGTGTAGAAGCACACCTGCACGTGGCCGCGCAGCATCTGGAATCCTCCCGCCAGCGCGAGCCAGCCGAGCGAGGCCCAGCCCCCGCCGCGCATCCAGCGGCTCGCCAGCCACAGCATGAGGGGGATGTAGGCGGAGTCGACGAGCTGGCTCCCGTGGCCGTGCGAGCCGATCGCGACCAGGTTCGGCTGGTAGACGAACGCCACCGCTGCGAGCAGCGCCGCCTCGGCGCGAGCGCCCCATTCGCGCGCCAGGAGGAACATGAAGAAGCCGGCGAGGAAATAGTAGAGCAGCATCCAGGTGAGCTCGGGCAGCGGCAGGATCTTCTGCACGATCGCCACCGGCCAGTCGGGCGGGTAGATGAACGGGTTGTAGGCGCCGCTCGCGAACGACGGCATGCCGAGGAACACGAACGGGTTCCAGAGCGGATAGACGTGATCGTGGTAGAGCGAGTGCTCGCCGATGCGCACGAAGCCGGCCGGCTGGGTGGTGTCCGGGGACACGAAGGTCTTGCCGCCCACGATCACGGCGTTGAAGAACAGCACGACCAGGAGCGCCAGGATCACCCCCGCCCAGCCGGTCGTGAGGCTGAACGGCGGCGAGGGAGCGCGCGTCTCCCGTTTAGCGGTTCGTTTGCGATCGGCCATGCGATCCCAGGCCGGGGTGAGGGGTCAGGAAGCCACGGCGGCCCGCCGCTCGATCTCCCCGACCATGCGCTCCGCCAGGACGCTCCAGTCGTGCGGCCGCGCCAGGGTCCGGAGACGCTCGCTGTCGCGCGGCCCATCGAGCGCGCGGGCCACCGCCCCGGCCATCTCGGCGGGATCGCGCGCGAAGCTCAGGTGCGGGGGCGCGGGCCTCAAGTCCAGCACCGGAGTCGTCACCACCGGGACGCCGGCCGCCAGGTACTGGTAGACCTTGTTGGGATTGATACCCTGGACGTACCTGTCGTTCGCCCGGAAAGGGATCACTCCCACGTCGAGGGCCTGCATGAAGGCGGGGATCTCCGCGTAGGGTCTGGGCCCCAGCACCGCCACCCCGTCGCGGGCGCCGAGCTCCCGCATCTCCCTCTCGGTGGCGGGATCGCCCGGGCCCACCAGCACCAGCGTCCCGCCGCGACGCGAGCGCCTGAGGGCCTCCAAGGCCTCGAAGTCGAGGAAGTGGGACATCAGGCCGACGTAGCCGATCAGCGGGCGCGGGAGTGCCATGAGCTCCGCCGGGACCGGCCGCGGGGCCTCGAAGTGGGACAGCTCGACGCCGTTCCCGATCATCACCAGGGGAAGGCTCGTCTCGCGGGCGAGCTCGCGGCGGTAGAATTCCGAGACCACGAAGAACACGTCCACCGAGGCAAGCATCCGGCGCCAGTACTCGGCGGCCCAGCGGGGCGTCCTGGCGAACTGAAACGGACTGTCATTGAAGTCGTAGAATAACAACTTCCTCGGGAGCCGCGAAACGGCTCCGGCGCAGTAGATGTTCGAGGTCATCACCACCGGGCGGGGCTCGACGCCGAGCCTTCGCAGCATGCGCCCGAGGTAGGCTTCCGCGGCGCGCTCGACCGCGGCGCGCGCGGGCGGGAGATCGATCAGGCGGTTGTAGAGCGCGCTCGTCGTGCCGGGCTTGAGGAACGGCACCGTGAAGGTGGTGACGTTGCCCTCGCGCCGCGGCCGCCAGGGGTCGCTCCCGCCCTGGGCCGGCGGCTGGGCAAAGAACACCCGCCATCGCTCCGGGAAGCGCGACAGCAGGAATTGCTTGCGGGTCCGGAAGTAGCCCCAGCGCACCTCGGAGAGGACGACCAAGTCCACTAGCAGGCTTCTGAAAGCCGGCGCCTGCCGGGCACCCGGCCGTCAGGCCGGGTCGGGCTTCGTCGCTCCTCGTTGCGACGTATCTTGCAGATACGACTCACTCGTCGCTCCTCGCCGCCTGGCAGGCGTCGGCCTTCAGAAGCCTGCAGCCCCAGCCGGCTGGCGGAGCGACGCGCCCGATCGCGGCTGGTGGTGCAGGGAGAGCACCCACGGGGAGGGGGCGGTGAGCCGCGGATCGCCGACGATGAAGCGTCGCGCCCAGGAGTCGAGGGAAAGCCAGCGCCAGACCTGGAGCCCGATCGGACGCCGGCCGGCGAGGTAATCGTCCAGCTCGCGGCCGAGCACCACCGGGTCGAGCCAATCGTGCAACGGCCCCACCGAGAGCAGCCGGCGCCTCAGCTCCCCGGCGAACCTCCCTCGCAGCCACAGGTCGGAGGGGGTCTCGAAGCCCATCTTGTCGCGGCGCTCGAGCACCGGGCTGGGAATCCGGTCGCCCAGACTGCGCCTCAGGATCGCCTTCGTGGTGGTCCCCTCCAGGCGCTGCTCGTCGGGCAGCGAGAACACGAACTCCACCAGGCGGTAGTCGAGGAACGGGAGCCGGGTCTCGATCGAGAACGCCATGCTGTTCCGATCCTCGTAACGCAGCAGCGAGGGAAGCAGTCGCTGGAGCGTGTCGAAGGCGAGCTGGCGCGAGAGCGCGCTCGGGAACTCGGCCGGGGGCCGGGGAGGGCCCGAGCCCGGCCGGCGAGCGGCGCGCAGCGCCGCGGAGAGCGCGCGATCCTTGCCCTGCCCGAAGCGCCGCCGCAGGGCGCCAACCAGGGTTCCCGGCAGCCACGGCTCGAGGGTCAGGGCGAGCGTCGTGGCCCATCCGAGCCGGTCGGCCACCGGCCCGACGAGCCTCCGGAACTCGGCCAGCCTCCCGCTCGCGAGCAGGTCGCGCAGCCGGATCGGGAGGTAGCGGAAGTAGCCGGCCAGGGTCTCGTCGCCGCCCTGGCCGTCGAGCAGCACCTTGAGCCCCGCCCGGTGTGCCAGCTCCATCACCTTCCACTGCGAGTAGAGCCCGGGCCCCGCCGTCGGCTCGTCCTGCGCGGCGGTGAGCCGGTCGAAGACCGACCAGAAGTCCCCGCCGTCGGGCACGGCGAGGTGCGAGACCGCGCCGGTCGCCTCGGTCACCGCGCGCACGTAGCGGCGCTCGTCGTACGCAGGCCCCTCGTTGTAGGCGCAGGTGAACGCGTGCAGCGGCCGTCCGGCGAGGCGCGAGGCGGTGGTCACCACCGCGCTCGAGTCGATGCCGCCGGACAGGCAGGATCCCACCTCGACGTCGGCGCGCAGCCGGAGCGAGACCGAGTCGGTGAACAGCTCGGCGAAGCGCCGCGACCAATCCTCCGGCCCACCCTCGGCGCGCGCGGCCGAGTCGATGCGCCACCAGCGCTCGATCCTCAGGCCGTTCTCGCCCACGGCGAGCCAGTGGCCGGCGGGAAGCTGCCAGAGCCCGTCGAAGAACGTGTGCGCCTCGTGGTCCACCCAGTCCAGGGCCAGGAGGTCGAACACCGCCTCGAGGCGCGCGGCGATCGGCCGCCCCTGGGTGAGCACCAGCGCCTTGGGCTCGGAGGCGAACGCGAAGCGCTCCCCGTCCCACTGGTAGTAGAAGGGCTTGACCCCCAGGCGATCGCGGGCGCAGAAGAGCTCGCGCCGGCGGCCGTCCCAGATCGCGAACGCGAACATCCCGTTGAGCAGCGAGAGGCACTCGCGCCCGTGACGCCGGTAGGCGGCGAGGATCGCCTCCGTATCGCTCGTGCTCTGGAAGCGCTCCCCCTCGCGCTCGAGCTCCGAGCGCAGCTCGACGTGGTTGTAGACCTCGCCGTTGTAGGTGATCCAGCACTCGCCGAGCGAGTCGCACATCGGCCCGTGCCCGCCGGGGCTCAGGTCGACGATCGCGAGGCGCCGGTTGACCAGGCCCACCTCGAAGCGCGCCTCCCCCGGGCCGTTCGCGCGCACCGCTCCGGTGCCGGTCGAGACCCAGCGTCCCGGGGCGTAACGGTGCGCGCTCTCGAACACCGCGGACGGCGTGTCGGGTCCGCCCAGGGTCAGAGCCCCGATCCGCGGGTCAATCAGCGCGAGCCCCTCGTCGTCGGGTCCGCGATGCCGCAGCAGCCGGGACATGTGATGCAGCCGGCCGATGTCGACCCGGTGACGGGGCTGGTACTCGCCGGCAATGCCGCACATGATGAGACTTCCTCTCTGGGCTAGTGTCGCGTACCGGAGGCGGCGTGCCCCGCGTCGGTCCAGTCCGGGGCCACCGCGCCGCGCTCCTTCCAGACCTCGAGCCGCATGCACACCCAGCCAAACCCGGCAGCCACCGCCAGCTTGAGCATCACTCCCGCGGCGCCAGGCGGGGCCCACCGGTGCAGAGCAAGCGCCAGGGCCAAGGCGAGCGCGAACAGCGACGCGAGCCGCGCGCCGCGATAGGGGAACGGGTGCACGCGCTGGGCGATCGCGTACGTCAGCGCCGCCACGGTCGCGTAGCCGAGGAAGGTGGCCACCGCGGCGCCGGGAGCCCCGAAGCGAGGCGTCAGGACCATGTGGGCCGCGATCGCCGCCAGCGCCCCTCCCCCGGCGCACAGGCCGAGCAGCGGTGTCTTGAGCGCGAGACCGATCCCGATCGCCGCGACAGTGTAGGCGCCGAGCGCGACCGCCGCAAAGGCCAGCCAGAGCACCGGGAAGGCGGCGTCGCGATACATGGCGGGGACCGCCACGGCGAGCACGTCGGGCGCGAAGGTGGCCACCAGCAGGGCGCCCAGCGAAGCCACCGCCGTGTAGGCCCCGAGCACGCGAGCGAACAGCCGCGGCGCCTCGGGAGTCCCGGCGCGCGCGTAGGCGAACGGGCCGTAGGCGAGCTGGAAGGCCGAGGCCGCCATGGTCACGACGGCGAAGAACTTCAGCGCCACGGCGTAGACCGCGAGCTCCTCGACGGTGCGGGTGCGCTGGAGCACGTAGCCGTCGACGCCGGAGATCAGGGCGAAACCGAACGCCGCCGGCACGGTGGGGATGCCGTAGGAGAGCATGCGGCGGAGCGCCGGGCGGCTGAAGCGCGGCCGCACGGCGTGGCGGATGAGCACCAGCCCGAGCACGGCGCAGGCCGCGTCGCCCGCGAGGCGGCCGTAGAGCACTCCCACGACGTCGAGGTGGCGCCGCAGCACCAGGAACAGCGAGACCGAGGCGATCAGCGTGGTCTGGGTGATGTTCAGGGCGATGAACTTCCACGGCTGAAAGGTGACGCGAAGGACGTCGTTCGCGAACATCACGAGCAGCGTGAAGGGCAGCGTCATGGCTCCGATCATCAGGTACTTGCGGTAGGCCTGGCCGCCCAGCAGGCGGTCGGCGAGCGGGGCGGCGAGCGTGGCGGCGAGGGCCGCCACGGCGGCCGAGGTGGCGAGGCGGAAGACCAGCGAGCTCGACACCATGCGGATGCGGGCCTCGCGGTCGGGCTCGTGGTAGAAGAAGCGGGCGAGCGCCCCGTCCATGCCGAGCACCAGGATCAGGATGGCGGTCTGGGAGTAGCGGATGACGAGCTCCGAGATCCCGAAGGCGCCGGGGGTGAGGGCGCGGGTGAGCATGGGCACGAGCAGGAGCTGGACGGCGCGGCCGCCGACCTGGCCGAGCCCGTAGACGGCGGACTCGGTGGTGAGGCGCTTCAGGGCTTCACGCATGGGTGCCATCTTTCGCGGGTCCGGGGCTGGGCCTCCGCGGTCTGGGCCACTCCGCCTTTCGCCTCCGTCACCGCGGTCTCCCGAGCGGGTTCTCGCGGCCGCACCAGGGGCAGGTCCAGCGCTGGGGCCATGGGTTCACCGCCTCGATCACGCTGTGCTCGCCGCACTCGCGGCACACGTGGGTGACGCGTCGCACCCCTTTCGCACCGATCTTGCGGAACGCCAGGACGTAGTTCGCGTCCTTCGCGAGATCGATGCCGAGAGTGCGGTGGAGCCACGCCACGAGGTCCGTGAACGGGCCCTGGAGCGGCTTGGTGCGCGGGTCGTTCATCCACGAGAAGCCCGCCGGCACGCGGGCCTGGGCCGACAGCTCGAAGCCGCGCGCGTAGAAGAGGTCGACGAGCTTCGAGAGATCGAAGCGCTGCTGGTGCTCGATCCTCTTTTGGAGCTTGAGCAGCGCGTACTTGGCGAAGTAGCCGGCGAGGCGGTAGAGCCGGTCGTCGAACGACGCCGAGCGCGGCACCGAGAGGTAGAGCGTGCCGCCGCGCCGGGTGACGCGCGCGAGCTCGTCGCAGCAGGGCTCGAGCGCCGTCACGTGTTCGAGCACGTAGTGGCAGATCGTGAGGTCGAAGGTCTCGTCGCGAAACGGGAGCCGAGCGAGATCGGCGCGCAGGATCGCCGCGTTCGGGGCGCGAGGCGGAGGTCCGGGCGGGAACTTGATGTCGAAGCCGGTGACGCAGAGGTCGTGCCGCCGCGCGTAGGGCCACGAGCCGGGACCGCAGCCAGCGTCCAGCACTCGAGCGCCGGGCGGGGCCGCTTCGATCAACTCGTGGAGGAAGAGCGGCGGCTCGCCGGGGGCGCGCGTCGGCTTCCGGGCGGTCAGGCCTGTCAACGGGGCCCGCTCCATTCGATGACCGGGATCGAGCACACGGGTGAGCCGTCCCCGGTCCCTCCCTCGTCGGGCTGCCGAGCGGCTGCAGCGGCCCGCTCACGAGCCTCGCCCACCTTGCGCAACGCCTTTGCGCGAGCTTCGGCCCGCGCCCGCTGGGCCTCGTGTCGTTTGTGTCGCATGAAATCCACCCCGAACGTACACTCCGCCTCGAACTGGTTGTGGCCGCGGCACCGCAGCCGGATGTTCTCCACCGTCGCCTCGCCCCCGCGTGCGACCTCCTCACCGTGATCGAACTCCAAGAACTTGCGCGCCGCGCAACGGTGACCGGCCGGGCCGACGAACGTGCACTGCCCTCCGTCCCGCTCCCAGACGGCGCGCTTGACAGCCGCCGGGATGTGCCGGTTGCTCACGCTCGAGCGCCTCCGGCTCGCGCGCGGCTTGTCGGTGGCCGCGAACTTGGTCTTCTCGAGCTTGGCGATGAGCGCATCGAGCGCGCGGTCCAGTACCTCGGCGACATCCCCGGAAGGGGCTTGGTGGCTCAGCAAGGCCTGCGCGTACCGAAGCTTGTCGTGCGTGCTTCGCCCGATGGTGAGTTGCAACAGGAAACGCTCGGGGGCAACCGGCGCCACCTTCGGTCGCGGGGCAAGTTGCTCGACCTGTGGAGCTGCAGGCGGGTCGGCCTGTGCCTCGACACGCTCCGCCACTTGCCCCGGGGCAAGTTGCTCGTCACCTGGTGGCCGTTCCGGCGGAATGGCCTGCGCCAGGGCAAGCGTTTCCGATCGCGGGAAGCGCGCCGCGAGCAGCGCCTCGATCTCGGCTTTGGTCTTGTAAGTCGCGGCTTTCAGGAGCCCGTCCGCGTTCTCAGGAGTCAGGTAGGGGGCCAGCATGCACGCTGCACTGAGATGCAGGCGTCCTTCCGCCACAGCGTCGAAGATGGCGGGGAACTTGCGTGCCGCGCGCGCCGCCTGGATTCGCTTATAGGCGGCATCCTCTGACAGGTGCTGCTCCTGGACGCAGAAGGCGAACATCGAAGGGTACCCCGCCGGCAGGTACAGTCGCCGGGAGTCGACCTCGGCGATGTGTGCCAGGATTTCTGCAGTCCGGGTGCACTCTTGTGCGAGGAGTGCGGCGAAACCATGAAGCAAAGCTTGATCGGTGAGATGGACGAGCGAATAGGGACGAGCCATGGGAACCTCGTGCGGGGGCTCGTGGTCTCTCCATTGTCCCATGGCCTCCTTCGGCGTTCGTGGAGCCACAGAGAACGCGTGGAACGTCGCACCACGAGATTTTTCCCACCGCCCAGGATCCACGTGGCGGGAGCCCGTCCTGAGCGCACGGGTGCGCTGCTGCTCGCGCTGCGGCGAGGCGCCGCGCACCGAGCTCGCCAGCGCGTCAAGCAAAATCTTCGCGTTCCGGTTTCGACCCGCGTCAACTCTTCGCACGTGGCTTGCGGGAGGAGTTTGAACGCCTCTGCTTTGCTCGAAGCCCCTCAAGGACCTCCGAGCTGCAGCGAGCACCCCTGGCCGTGCCTGGCGGATCAAACCCAAGCCACCTTCCCTCACAGCCGAACCACCGCCGCCGGCTTTCCGACCATCGCATCCACCAGTGCCTTCGGCACCGCCGCCGCCGCGGCCCAGCGGCCCTGGGCCGCGAGCCACCCCGCCAGCACCGCCTGCTGCGCCGCGAACGCCGGCAGCCACGTGATCCTCGCCAGACCGCGCGCATGGCGCGAGAACAGAAGGAGATTCGCCCGCAGCCGCTGGTAGATCTTCCACGGGCTCGCCGCCCCGGTCTTGGCCGAGACCCGGTGCCACAGCCTTGCGGTCGGAACGAACAGCAGCCGGTATCCCGCCGCGCGCGCCCTGAGGCTCCAGTCGGCGTCCTCGGCGTAGATGTGGTAGCGCTCGTCGAGCGGTCCCACCTTCTCCCAGGCCTCGCGGCGCGCGAGCAGGCAGCAGCCGGTGAGGTATCCGGTCTCCTCCACCGCCCGGTACTGCCCGAGGTCGCGGGTCCTCAGCCCCCGATGCGCCGCGAGCCCGAGCGCCACGACGCAGTGGCCGCCCGCGTACCAGATGCGGTCGCTCGGCGGGGCAAAGTAGATGAGCGGCGCGGCCGCCCCGGCCCCGGGATCCTGCTCGAGCGCCAGCAGCAGCCGCTCGAGCAGCGCGGGATCGGCCTCGGTGTCGTTGTTGAGCAGCATCACCGCGTCGGCGCCCTGCTCCAGGGCGCGCGCGAGCCCCGCGTTGTTGCCGCCCGCGAAGCGACGGTTCTCCCCCAGCGCCAGCACCTGGACCGCCGGAAAGCCGGCTCGGATCTTCTCCACCGAGCCATCGGTCGAGCCGTTGTCCACCACCAGGATGCTGAGCTGCCATCCCTCGGGCAGCCGGCAACGCTCGAGCGTGGGGAGCAGGGCGAGTGTGTCGGCGAGGCCGTTCCAGTTGAGCACCACCACCGCCACGGTCCTCATGG
>Ga0066709_100003008_pt1 | contig 12693 bp, 16 predicted proteins | sample GraSoiAngelo_158_FD_79665 | JGI IMG/M metagenome (GOLD analysis project Ga0066709, IMG submission 79665) | Grasslands soil microbial communities from the Angelo Coastal Reserve, California, USA - 14_1009_16_30cm | ecosystem: Environmental > Terrestrial > Soil > Grasslands | place: USA... | reverse complement strand
GCTGTGCCACGCGGACACTCCGCGACGTGCACCCGACGACAAGGAAAGCAGCCACCGCAGAGGCTACAACGAGGAGGCGACGAGGCTCCATTCACGGACCCTCGACGTGGAACGGCGGGACGAAACCAAGAGACGTCACGTCCAGTGCCGCTACACTCTGCACGGAAGCGTCGCGGTTCGTCTGCGTGATTTGCTGACAGCAGCCCTCAAGGAATCCTCCGCACCCCGGCATCGGGAAAGCGAGGTAAGAGTTCAACGTCTTCGTCGACGAGGGGCCGTCGGTGAACAGCAAGGTCGTCCCGACTATCCCGACTTCGGATTCCGTGAACGTGGGTGTCGGATCTCCGCCTGCGGAGGCAAGCGGGGGTCCAGTGCAGTCGGTGGTCTCGAAGTACAAGAAGGGCCGCCCGCCCTTGAAGCCGGCGGGACTGATCGGCAGTGCGACAATGTGGGCACCCACGCGGATGGCGGTTGACTCACCGTAGCCTTGGCTGACGTACAGGGGCCCCACCAGGATGCCGTTGCTGTCCTTCACCACGATCGCGGGCCCGGCTGGTCCCGGTGGTCCCTGCGACCCTTGGTCGCCCTTGTCCCCTTTCGGACCCTGCAATCCGAGACTGAACGGGGCGAGCGTCGTCTGCTTTGTCCTGCAGGTGTTGCGGATCTTCACGTCGCCGCTCTTCGTGGAGCAGAGGACGAGACCGGCAGCCGGCGACGTGATGAGAACCGGCAGCAACGCGAGGAAGGAAGAGGGCGGGCCACAGTGTCTCCTCGGCGACCGGAATAGGCTTACTACTACCCCCTCCGGTGCCGCTCCCTCGATGGCCGGTCGCCCGCGGACAAGGTACCACGAGGAGTCCGCTCGCGGTCAAGAGACGGCCTCCTCGCAGCGTGCGCGACCCTTGCTGCGCAAGCTGCATCACGGTCGGGGGACGTAGCTCGCGAGCGCCTCGGCCTTGTCCGCCCACGCCTTGCACTCACGGTCGCTCCGTCGGCCGTGCTCGCGGTGACGCCGCTTCATCACGGGACCTAGCGTAGCGACAGCACCGGCGACGGTGCTACGGTCGACCGTGGAGGAAGCGCGAGATGGCGGGTCTCACTCACCTGCTCGGCTCGACCGGGAGTTCGCAGCTGAGAGCGCCCAGTGAGACCGAGCAGCTGCAAGGGCTGCTCGCGGGTGGGCAGCCGTCGCAACTCGAGGCGATCGCGCGGGGAGTGCAGATGCTCCAGCAGGCCCAGGACCAGCACGCCCCCCCTCGCTGGTTGAGTCAGCCGCTGATCCGGGTCCCCGGTCTCTCGTCCTTGCTGAACGCACTGGGCCATCCCCAAGGCGATTTTTAAAGGCACCGCTGACAGCGGCGCTCGACCAGGTAGCGCGCGTGGAGCCCGCTGCGGTTCTCGCGCTCGAAGAGCTCGAGGCGTGGTCGGCGGTCACCGCGATCCGGGCCTTTCTCGAGTGCCATCGCACGGCCGACGCCGAGCCTGAGCACGAGTCGCAGGTCCGTCGCCTTGCTCAGGCGAGTCTGAGCCTCAGCGCGCGGGCGCGGGATGTTCTCGCGAATGGGCAGCCAGGCGGTCCGCCCGAGGATCGTTCGTAGAAGAGGCGAAATCCCGCGAGGGGCTGTCGGAGAGCGGACGGCAGGCGCTCGCCGGTAGTGGGTCACTTAGCAGCCTTCGGATTCCTCGAGCGAAGGGTCCGCCGCATGGCTTGGAGCGTCTCGGGCTCGACCTCCTGCCCTCCGACCGTGAAGCAGACCAAGGGCCTTGCACGCTCTTATAATTGGAATTATAAGAACCGCAATGAGGCTCAGCGAAGAGGCGGCGGCCGTCCTGGCGCAGCTCAACCCGTGGTGGTCATCCGACCCCCCGATAGTTCGCCCCGAGCCGCCGGACTACCGGCGACCGCTGATCTTGGAGATCTCGGCAAGGCTTCAGCGCCCCAAGGGACCGATTGAGGTAGTGCGAGGCCCGCGCCAGGTCGGTAAGACCACCGGAATCTACCAAATCATCCAGGACCTGCTCAAGGCCGGAGTGCGCGCTGCTGACGTGATCTTCGTCCGGTTCGACCTAGAGTTGCTCCGCGAGGAGCCTGCTGCGATCCGAAATATCCTCCAGTGGTACGTGGATGAGATAAGGGGTCGCCCTCTTCACGAAGGCGATCGGTGCTACGTCTTTCTTGATGAGATTCATAAATTGAAGCGATGGTCCGAAGAGGTCAAGCATATTGGCGACACGTTTCCACTTCGCATGCTGCTCACGGGATCATCCAGCGTGTTGGTCGCGCGGGGTGGGCGCGAAAGTCTCGCGGGCCGGGTGTTCACCACCGAGCTCCCCACGTTCTCATTCCGCGAAGTACTCGAATGCTGGAAGCCGAAATTGGCGCAATGTCTACCCCCAGCAATCCGCTTCACGCATTCATTCGGAGACGCCCTGCGCAAATCCGCCACAGAGATTGGGCAGTTGAAGGCCCAACAGAAGCTGTCGCTCTGGCGGTCCCTAGAGCGCTACTACATCCGAGGTGGATATCCGAGACTTCACAGCGGTGAAATTGATGACGACATGTGGGCCGATTATCTTCAGCAAACCGTCTTCGACAACGTGCTCGGTGCGGACATCCCCGACCTCTTTCCCGTAGAGAGGCCAGAGCTTCTCCGCCATCTTTACCTGTCCGTCGCCAGGCTGACCGGAACGATCATGCCTCAGAATAAGCTCGCAGAGGCGGCCAACGTCATGAAGTTGTCTACGAATCAACCTACAGTCGGCAAGTATCTGCACTATCTAGCCGACGCGCTCCTCATCCGCGAGTTTCGGAGATACCCGCTCGGCAAGAAGGCGTCCTCCCGTGTCCCAGCGAAGATCACCGTCAGCGATTTGGGTGTCCGAAATGCGATCTTCAGAGGAGCGCCGTCGTTAGCGGAGTCTGACCCTGGGCTTTTGGGGCCCTTGGTCGAAACCATGGTCCAAGGCGTGATTCGTGACCACGGGTTGCAGGTCCACTACTATAGGGAGCACCAGAATCCGCGGGATCATCGCTCAATGATTCGAGAGGTTGACTTCGTGGCGGAGCGCGGCGACGGTCAAGTTCTCCCGATCGAAGTCAAGTTCCGAAAGCAGGTGCGTGAGGACGACATTCAAGGCCTACTCCACTTCATCGAGAGATACGACAAGCGTCTTGAGCCAATGCGGGGGATAGTGGTCACGCGCGCGTTTGAGCGATGGGACACCGCGCGACGCATTCTGTTTGTGCCTCTACACAGCTTCCTCCTGTCATACTAAAGACTGCTAGCGTCCCCATCGTGCCCGGGCAGCCTTTCTTGGCAATCGCGGATCGCCGCTTCTTCGACAACTTCGCCGGCCGTGCCTTCCCACCCTTGAGCCCGCCCCGTCGTCCTAGCTCGACGGCGGCCGGGTTCCGGTTGTCCCCTACGCGGTCCTCCACCTGGCCTGTGGCAATGTCGTCGATCAGCTTCGCGAGCTGGAGAGGGTCACGGGGGCGCTTCTTGCGCACGTCAAACCTCGCCTGAGTGGTATGTGTACCGGCCGACCAGCACCTCGACGTCTTTCGCGGCAAGTCCCACGCGCGTTTGGCGATCGCGCGGACGATCCGGCTCGGCACCGTCCGGACCGCACCATCGCGGCGAGTGCGTCGTCCGGCCAGCCGAGCTCGGCGTGCGGCTCGAGTACGAGCGGGCGATCGCTCGCCTCGCCAGCGCGAGTCTGAGCCTCAGCGCGCGGGCGCGCGCTCTTCAGTCGTCGCCGAAGCCGTAGCCGCCCCACCGCGGCGTGGGGGCAGCTCCCGGCTGAATGATCGTGTACCCACCCATGCCGTTTGGGTTGATGAACGCCGGCGGCTGGCCCCCCGGTTGCAGCACGGTGTAGCCGCCCATCCCATTCGGATTGACGAAGGTCGGGGGCTGGTTCGACCCGGGCTGCAGGATCGTGTAGCCCCCCATCCCGTTCGGGTTCACGAAGGTCAGGGGTTCAGCCGCAGCCGCGCTCGCCAGCAAGAGTATCCCAAGCAGAGCTTTCATGGCGGTGTCCTTCTCAGAGGGACTTGCGAGTCGGCGTAGCGTCGGCTCGTCGGCGCATCGCCGTCAAGACACGCTGCATTACCGGGCACGACGAGGCCCGTGAGCGGCCGCGTCCCGCTCCCGATGCTTCCGCTCCCGGTCCAACCGGTCGACCCATTCCGTGCCCCGAAGTCCGTGCCCAGCGCCGTAGAGGTCCACCGTCGTCACGATCGACCGGTGGCCGAGGAGACTCTGGACGTACTGCGGAGGGGCCCCGAACCCGAGGAGCGCGGTCGCCACGGAGTGGCGGAGCGAGTGCGGCGTGACCGCGTCCGGAAGACCCACGGCCGTCGCGATGCGGCGGAAGACCTCGTCGACCCTCGCGGGATGATACGGCAGATCCTTCCGCGGGTGCGCGAAGAGATACCCGGAAGTCGAGGCGCGACAGAGGGCCTCCAGGGCGGAAGCGGCTTCGTCGGAGAGATCCACGTCCCGGGGCCGGCCGCTCTTCGGGGGGCCGAATCTCCCCCCACCATGGTAGGTCTCGGCGACCCGCAGCGACCGCTCCGTGAGGTTCACGTGCTCCTTTCTGAGCGCGAGCACCTCGCCCAGACGCAGCCCCGTCCGCGCCTGGAGGAGGAACAGGGCCCCGAAGCGGGGGGCGACCTCCAAAGCGCGCGCGACGAGCGCGTCGATGGCGGTCAAGGGAATGGCCCGCGGAAGGCTCTTCCGGGTCCAGAGCCGTTTCCCCGCGCCGTGGGCAGGGTTTTCCGTGAGCAGTCCATCGTCCTCGGCCATCGTTAGGACGGCGGAGAGCGCGACGTGAATGCACCGAACCATCATCGGCGCGTTCCCCGCTTCGAGAAGGCTCACCAATAGCCGGCGGATGCGCGGGCGGGTCAGCCCCTTGAGGGGCGTCGTGCCGAGCGCCGGGAGGACATGATGGGTCAGGACCGAGCGATAGACACGGTGGCTGTTCGGGCGGAGCCGGGCCTGCGCGCGACGCAGAAACCGGGCGACGTACTCCTCCACCGTCGGGGCGCTCGCCATGGGAGCTGCGCGCTCGGATCGGTAGAGAGAGATGGCGCTCCCGTCTCCCTTGCCGTTCATCATGCTGACGCCCTCCATGCAGACAGTGGTCGCCTGAGGCGTTACCGGGCACGACGAGGCCCGGATCCGCGGTGGCGCCGTCGTCCTCCCATTCGTCGCTGCCGCTTGCCTCGGCGCCCTATCCGCGCGTTCCGCCGACGCCGATCAGCGCGAGCACCGAACCGCGGTCGGCGCAGCCACCGAGCGACGCAGCGATCGAGTGGCCCGAACACCTCGCCGGCGACGGCGATGACGTACGAGCGGAGCGCTTCGTCGCCAGCACACTCGGCGACGCGGAACGTACGGAGGACGTAGTGCCCGAGCGCCTCGTACTCGGCGAGGCTGCACGGCAAGCGGGCACCGAGGCGGAGGTCGACCATCAGGCGAGCGCGTCGAGCCGGTCCACGGCCTCGAGGTGCCGTTCGCGGAGCTCGACATAGAGCTGTGTCGTGACGAGGTCACGGTGGCCAAGAAGATCGCGGATCGTCCAGGCACTCACGCCGTGGTCGGCGAGGAGGCTGGCGAACGTGTGCCGCAGCGCGTGCGCGCGGTAGTGTCGCGGGAGCCCGGCCTCTTCGAGCACAGCGGCAATCACCCGGTTGATGTAGCTGCGGCACCAGGGACGGCCGCGTGGGCTGGGGAACACCCATGGTACCGAGAGGTCGGCAGCCTCCTGGAGCTCCGCGAGACAGGCCGCGGCGGCGCGGGAGAGATCCACCGCGCGCCCTCGGCCGCTCTTCGGCGAGTCGAGGTGATGGCGGTAGTCGAGTGAGTGGCGGATGTGGAGGACTCGCTCAGCGAGGTCGACGTCTTCCCAGCGGAGCGCGAGCCCCTCCCCGAGCCGCAACCCGCAGCGCGCCAGCACGAAGAGGAGCCCAGCGATCTGCGGATGGCGCCGGCGGGCCACCGCGAGAAAGTGCGCGACGTGCTCGCGGCTCATCGCCTTGCCGCGCGGGTTCGGATCCCGGCGCGGAAAGAGGCGGGTCAGGCGCAGGGCCGGGTTCGCGTCGATGATCTCCTCGTCGACGGCCGTCGAGAGGAGCGTGCGGAGACACTTGAAGATGGTGAGCACCGCCCCCACTTTGTAGCCGGCGGCGAGCCGCTCCTGAACGAAGTCCCGCACCGCCGCGCGCGTGATGTTCTGCAGTGGTGTCTGCGGACCGAACGCCGGGACGATATGATTTTGGAGATTCGACTGGTACGCCTCCCACGAGCGATACTTGAGCCGCCCGCGCGCCGACTGCAGGAATCGCTCGGCGTATGCAGCCAGCGTGCGAGGTGGCCTCACAGCGCCTCGGCTTCGGCGGCGGCGCCGCGCTCGCGCTTCGCTGCGTGCGTGCGCTCTAGGCGTTCCACTCGCTGCCGGACAGCCTCGCGGACAAAGGCGTTTACCGTCTCGCGAAGAGGATGCGCGCACGCCCGGGCCCGCTCATGGAGGGCCGTCGACATGTCGAACCAGGTCCGGACGGCGGCCCCGCGATCGCGCCGTTCCGGGTGCGCGACAGGCCAGGACCAGACGGCACGCTGATCTGCCGGCGGTGCGCCCTCGATCCAGGAGACGAGCTCCGACTCGAGCCACCGAGGCGACGCTCGCAGCCATCGCCTCGGCCGCGGAAAGTCCTCGCGGTGACGGAGCCGATCGAACGCTTGCCGGGAGACGCGGATCAAGGTCTCGACCTCGCGCCGTGTGAGGACGCGCTCCGCGGGACCGGGCGCGGGCCGCTGCGCGAACGACCGGGCGACGATCGGGAGAAGCTTCGCGGGCGCGAGGACTGAGCGCGGCACGCGCGCCTTACCCGACCGCGCCGATCTTGGGCGTCATGGGCGTCATGACGGCAGCGTCGGGTCCCAGCAGCAGAACACGTCTGGCAAGTACCGCTCCGGGATGTGGTCGCGGAGGAGCTCGGGGTAGGACCAGAGCACGTCCGGATGTTCCACCCGGGGATTGAGCGCGAAGTGCCGCGCTGCGAGGCACCACGCGGCGGACGTCACTTCGTCACCGACGCGCGGTGCCCCCTCAACGAGCGCGTGGAGCAGTGCACACTCGAAGCCGTTTCCGGCCTGCGGCGGCAGCACGCACCGCACCGCCCGGTAGGGCGGGAGCGGAGCGCCCTCAAACGTGAAGCTAGGCATCGGCGCGCTCGGTCGGCTCCGGCGCCGGTCGCTGGATCGCGGGCGGGGCATGGGACGTGGCATGCGAGCTACGCGCACCTCCATAGCTTGCTCTCCTCACGGCGTCGTTAACTACGGCGCGCTCCTACTTCCCGACCAGTGCACCAGTCAAGCGGCACGTCTTCGCCTTTTGGTTGCCCATGCGTTCTGGACACGGAGTGTGTCAACCGTGACAAGTGCTCCTTGACAAGCAATCTTGAACGCGGCACTTGACGGAACCGTTAATGGTGCGGCGACGCGGTGGTGGCGAGGGTGGCCTCCCGGGTTACATGACTCCGGGCGTGGTGGCGCGGCTACTCGGCGTGAGCGACAGCCGCGTGCGACAGCTCGCGCTGTCAGGCGAGCTACCCGAAGCAACGCGTGTGGCTGGCGCACGCCTCTTCCGGCGGACGGACGTCGAGCGCTTCATGCGCACCCGCGACAAGAAGCGCCGTCGGCGCTGAGCCGGGACGCTCGGCGATGACTGAGATCATCCTGCTCGCCGGCTGGCCGCTGCCGCCCCCGGAGAAGAAGTAGAGAGCCCGCGCCCCGCTCAGGCAGGCCGCGGCCTCATAGCTTGGGGGAACGCGCGATCGTGCGAGTGCGCTTGAAGACACGCGCGAGGATCGCCTAGAAACGCGTGTGCCCGCCGAGCGCCAACCCGGCGGGCACGGGAGGATGGTTGCATGGAGAAGGTACGCCCGAGGCGTGGCGGCGGGCAAGCGTCCCGACGGGCGGTCACGCGATGCGCCGCGACTGCGCAGCCTCCCGTCACCGTGGAAAGCGTCGCGCATCTCGGGCCCCCGTCGCCGCTGACTCTGAAGGATATCGCTCGCGCCGGTGCTCACCTATGGCGATCGGCGGAAGACCTGGGGCATGCTCCGCCACGGGCAGTCTCTACCGTCCACACGGCCGCAACAGCATTGGGCGAACGTTCCGAGTTCTTCTCTGCGCGCCATCCGCAGTTCAACGATGACCTGGCCGAGCTCTTGACCCAGCTCCTGCGGCTCACGTGTTCGGCAGCACTACCCGACGCCTTCAAGCGCGCGGGCCGGTTGCTCGAACAGCTCGAGCACGCCGGAGCCGAATGGATCTTTGAGGCGCTCGACATCTTCGGGTTGGCGATCCTGCGCGAACCACCCGACGTGCGGACACCCGACGTGTTGCCCGAACTCCGCCATCACGCGTGGCAGCAAATAGAGTGTCTCTATCGGCAGGCGAGATCGACACCGGAAATGGCGAGGACCGACGACGCGGCTGCCCAGCTCCGTGCGCGCAGAGACGCTGCCGCGCAGCTACGTCAGCTCGGCAAGGTGCTAGCCGGCGACGGGCGGGGTCATCGCCGCGGGAGCCATCCCAGCATCAGCGTGCACCTCCTGTATGTGGTCGCGCTCTATCGGTACACGCGGGCGTTCACCCTGCTACGCGCCTGGCGGTGCTCAGGCTCGCGCCTCGAGCGGATTGAGCTCGTCGCGGCGGCCTGTGACATAGCACCGGACGAACTGCGGCGTGTTCTCCGTGCCGATGCTAAAGGACGTCCCACGTCCCGTCTCTGGACCTTGAAGGCGGCTGCTCGGGTCGCCGCGGCCGCGGCTCTCCACATCACGGAGCAGACCGTTAAGAACGTCGTGAGCGCAGCTCAGTCCCGGAAATAGCGACCCTTTCGGTGACTCCTGGGTCCGCCTCGATGCGCTAGAGGCGAGTCCCATGGAAAAGCTCCTGACCGCAAGGGAGGCGGCAGCGCTCCTCGGCGTGCGCCTCTCGACGTTGTACACCTGGGCGCAGCGGCATCGTGTCCCGACGCAGTATGTCGGCCGTTGCTTACGATTCTCGCCCGCCGAGCTCGAGGCCTGGCTCACGGCGCAGCGCCGTCCAGCGAGCTCGCCCTTCGAACCAACGGAAGCTGCCTAGAGGACGATCGCCGCGCGCGCCGCCCGGAACGAGGCCACCAAGCCGTCCGGGCAGGCGCGCGACGCACGACGACATGCACACGCTACTCAGTCTACCACGAGCCGGCAAGAGCACGTCGGAGTTATCTGGCCCTCTGACTCTCCCGTGGACGTGGCGGGCCGCGGCCCAGGCTCCCCCGCAGGACCCTAAAGTGCGAACGGCCGCCCGTGGCGACCGTCCACGCGGCAATCCTTCGGCCGCGTCTTTCCTTCCGTGGGTTATTCGCCGCGCTCGCCGCATCGTCGCGGCCCGCGATCTCGAACTCCTCGGCGAGCTCGACCACGACGAGACAGAGGCGGTTCTCACCTGCGCCGCCATGTGGGCGCCGTACCGCGCATGATGAACCGCGACGACTTCGACCCCGACTTCCTCGTGCGGCTCGAGGCGGCGATCCGTGCCCGAGACGCACACGAGCTGCCGAGCGGCGAGCTCGCCTTTCGATGCGTGCGGCCGGAGGAGCACGAGCACGGCGATGCGCATTCGTCGTGCCGCTGGAATCGGACGAAGGCCGTCTTCAACTGCGATGTCTGCGGCGTCCACGGTGGCGCCGTTGACCTCGCCCGCTGGCTCAACGTCCAGCTCCCGGAGCGCGCTCATGCGACGGCGCCGGACCTCGCGACGTTCGCTCACGAGCGCCACCTCCCGCTCGAGGTGCTCCGCCGCTTCGGCGTGCAACCGACGGTGTGGAACGGTCGACCGGCGCTGCGCTACCCGACGCAGCTCGGCGTCGACCGCATCAAGTACACGGACAAGCAGAGGCCGAAGTACATCTGGACGGCGAAGGGCAAGGGGCGCACGCATTGGTACGGCGGGCAGTCCCTCGCGCTGTCAAGCGCCGGTGGCCGCACGCTCTACATCGTGAACGGCGAGCCGAGCGTGTGGGCGTGTGCCGCACGCGAGGTACCGGCGGTCTGCCTCTGCGGCGAGGGCGCGCGCCCGAGCGCGAAGCTCATCGCGGAGCTGAAGACGAAGCTCGCCGCGGCGGGCGTCACCGAGCTTGCGATCCGCGTCGTGTACGACGCCGATGGTGCCGGCCGGAAGGGCGCGGCGAAGGTCGTGGACGCACTGCGGGCCGGTGGCTTCGTGGACGTGGTGGGGCTTGACCTCGCCCCGGTGCTCGAGGGCATCGAGAAGGGCGACGTCGACGATCTCCACCGCGTGGTTGGGGACGGGCTCGCAGCCGCGCTCGCGGCGCTGCCAACCTTTGGGGATGTCGAAGGGGCGCGGAGCGCGGTAGCGGAGACGACAGGCAAGCCGGCAGGTACCGCCCCGGCAAGCGGGGCAAAGGTGTCGCAGGCGACGGAGTTGCTTGAGCTGGCGAGTGATCTCGAGCTGTTCCGGACGCCCGAGGCTGAGCCGACGGCGTTCTGCCGCCTCGTCGTCGACGACCATCGGGAGGTGTACCGCGTCCCGTCGCGCGCCGTCCGGGCACTGCTTGCGCGCCGTTACTATGGCGAGCACCGCAGGGCCGTGCGCGGCCAGGCGCTCGCCGAAGCGCTTGCGGTGCTCGAGGCGCGTGCGCTCGGCGACGGCGAGGCGCGTCCGGTCGCCACCCGCATCGCGGAGCACGACGGGGCGATCTACCTCGACCTCTGCGACCCCGCGTGGCGCGTCGTCGAGGTGACATCCGACGGGTGGCGCATTGTGACGGACGCGCCGGTGCGCTTCCGCCGCGCTCGTGGGATGCTCCCGCTACCCGAGCCAGTCTGCGGTGGTAGCGTCGAGCGACTGCGCGACTTCCTACATGTGCCGGATGACGATGCGTGGCGGCTCGTGGTCGCCTGGCTGCTCGCCGCGCTCCGGCCGCGCGGTCCCTACCCGTTGCTCGCGCTGCACGGTGAGCAAGGAGCGGCCAAGAGCACCGCGACTAGGGTGCTCCGCCTGTTGGTGGATCCGAACGCCGCCGCCCTGCGAGCCTCGCCGCGGGAGCCGCGGGATTTGATGATCGCCGCCACCAACGGCTGGGTGATCGCGCTCGACAACCTCTCGCACCTCGCACCTTGGCTCAGCGACGCGCTGTGCCGGCTCAGCACGGGTGGGGGGTTTGCCACCCGCGAATTGTTCAGCGACGCGGACGAGACGCTCTTCGACGCGATGCGCCCCGTCGTGCTGAACGGGATCGAAGAGGTGGCGACCCGGGGCGACCTTGCGGACCGCGCCGTGCTCATCACCCTGCCGCCGGTCGGCGACGACTGCCGGCGAACGGAGGAGGAGTTCTGGCGCGCGTTCGAGGGTGCGCGCCCTGGACTGCTCGGGGCCTTTCTCAACGTGGTGGCGCGGGGGCTGCACGAGCTGCCGAGGACGCGGCTCGACCGTCTGCCGCGCATGGCCGACTTCGCCCGCTGGGTAACGGCGTGCGAAGCAGCGCTCGGCTGGGAGGCCGGCACCTTCTGCCGGACTTATGTGGATGCCCGCCGCGCAGCAAACGAAGTGACGCTCGAGGCAAATGCCGTGGGCACCGCGCTCATGGAGTACATGGCGGCACGGGAAGGGTGGACCGGGACCACGAAGGATCTGCTCGTCGCGCTCGGGGCGTGCGTGGGGGATGACGTGCGGCGGGACCGGCGGCGCTGGCCGCAGAGCGCCCGCGGGCTCTCGGGTGCCCTGCGGCGGCTTGGGCCGGCGCTCCGAGCGGTGGGTATCATCGCGACCTGGTACCGCGAGCCCGGCGGGCCCAGGAAGCGGACCATCTGCCTGCGGTGGCAAGAGGGAGGTTTTGACCGTCCCAACCGTCCCGACCGTCCCAACGCGAGCACTGGCGTGGCCGAGGCCGGGACGGTTGGGGACGGTCCCGGGACGGTTGCGGGACGGTCGGGGACGGGCACCCAGACCGAAAACGCCACGCCCGGCGTGGCCCGGGACGGTGGGGACGGTCGGGACGGTTCTATCCCTACCCCCAACGGATGGGGTGAGGTGTGACTGCCGCCGACCTCCTCGCCGATCTCCAGGCCCGTGGCATCATCCTCGAGGTCCATGGCGACCGCCTCCGCTACCGTCCCGCCGACCGCGTAACTGAGGCGGACCTCGCAGCGCTCCGCCATCTGAAGGCGGGCGTGATCGAGCTGCTCACGGGGCCCGGCAACCACGGCAGCGACCCGCCCGCGCCGACGGTGGCCTGCCTCGCCTGCAACACGCTGGCCTGGACCTGGACGCCGGACTGGCCTGAACCGGGCACGGGGTGCTGGTTCTGCGCGACCTGCACGAGCCGTCCGTCGCTGTCGCTGCGCGAACTGGTCGCCCAGCTCTCGGCCACCGACCGCGCCCGCCTCGACGCCGAGGTCGCCGCTGGCGACGTGCTCGCCGGCCTGATCCTCGCCGCCCTGGTTCAGCCGACCGGGCGGCCGTCGGTCGACCGGCTGCGAGCGATTGCGGACGTCAAGCGCGAGCTCGGCGGGCGCGTCGTGCAGGACACCGGCGAGCCGCTCACCCCGGCACGGGAGCTCTTCCCGGGCACGTCCGGGATCACGAACGAGAAGGTGAACGCCGAGCCGGT
>Ga0066709_100003006_pt1 | contig 12697 bp, 9 predicted proteins | sample GraSoiAngelo_158_FD_79665 | JGI IMG/M metagenome (GOLD analysis project Ga0066709, IMG submission 79665) | Grasslands soil microbial communities from the Angelo Coastal Reserve, California, USA - 14_1009_16_30cm | ecosystem: Environmental > Terrestrial > Soil > Grasslands | place: USA... | reverse complement strand
GCCCACTCATTAGTGTTAAGTGGATATTTAAACTTAGTATGACAAAGATCCTGAATGAGTGCAAGGAGAAAGTCCCTCTTACACGCAGGAAGATTTGACCGCCCACAGCAGAGTGGGCGAAAACAGAAGGGATTGAGCAGTGGCGTTTAAGGGAACAAACGGTGGAGAACATCATTGTAGAAAACTCGGACATCATTTGAGAGAGCTAACAACATTAAAGCTGCTAGGACAAGTAAGCCGGCCCGTTGGGCAACCTCTCTGGCACGTATACTTATAGGTTTCCCTTGAATAATCTCAAGTGCAAAGAAGAGTAAATGGCCACCATCTAGGACAGGGATAGGAAGGAGATTGAGTATCGCCAAGTTAATACTAATACCTGCCGCAAAAAAAACGACATTGCGCCACCCATGGTCGGCCTGACGACCAATCTCGCGTGCAATGCCCAACGGGCCCGCAAGGCTGTCTTTGAGAGGAATGGCTCCGGACAGGATCTTCCCGAAACCTGTAATAGTCAGGGTTGTAATGCGCCACGTCCAGGCGAAACCCTGCTCCAGAGCTGAGAAGGGATCACTGCGCTGCACACGCATGTCCCCAGGGCGCAATTCCACCCCGATACGCCATTCCCGGGCATCGGTGTCCTTCCGAGGCGTCAAGGGGAGGGCAAGCATCTGCCCAGCACGCTTGATCTGCATATGCAAGACACGCCCCTCGCTGGCCATGATGTGAGCTTTGAGTTCATCAATACGCTCGATGGCTCTTCCATCTAAAGCAACGACCGTATCATCGGTTTGCAAGCCAGCTTGAGCAGCGGCAGACCCCTCGAGGATCTTTCCCAGGCGTACAGAAGTCTCGACTGGAATGCCTACCAGGTGTATAAAGGCAATAAGCACAATCGCAAAGAGCAGATTGAAACCAGGGCCTGCTGCCACGATGGGAATACGTTTCCATACTGATTGATGTAAGAACGAGCCCTCACTGTCGCTCACGGCTTCATCGAGCTGCTCTCCATACATTTTGACATACCCGCCGAGAGGCACGAGCGCTAACCGATATTCAGTGTCTCCCCACTGCTTGCGCCACAGGGGTGGACCGAAACCGATAGAAAAGCGCTCAACACGTACCCCAGACTTTTTGGCCACAATGAAGTGGCCAAACTCATGCACCACAATAAGCGCGCCGAGCACAACTGCAAAATGCACTACAGTGTTGAAAAAAGCTGCTATGGCTAGTTGCAAAATACCTCCTCCACCTGCGAGAACGCAATCGCCTCGTGCGTCATCGCCCCTACTTAGGTCCTGTGAAATCCGTTGGTGTTAGTATTTCTGTATCCGGGGGTAGGGCCAACTCGAACGTCTTGGCCGGCAACATCGTGTGGACCTTTAGAGAAGATAGACGAATTTCCGTTAAGTTGCCAATACTGTCATGAATAAGGAGTTTTTCAACGAAAAAACTCTGAGTATTCACTGCAATATGCAGCTCTGAAAAACCAGCCTGGCTCGATCGGGGCATTAAGACGAGGTACGTTAACTGTGGCTCAGGGCTCGACAAAGGGGTCACCTCAAAGGCGTCACGGAGCTTGCCGATACCCGCCAAAAACAGCAAAGCAACGTTCGTACGGTTGTTTTCATCGATCACACTCTGTAAGAGCTGGTGCCGCTTGGGCGTATAGACACGCAGGGTCGTCCCATTGTACAGGATTGTCTGTGCATCTGGTTGTGTATATTCCCACCGTATGGCATGGGGCTTTTCAATATACACGTGACCGGAAGATGTCTGCTGGCGATTGAGGGAAGTTAAGGTCGCAACTTGGACAAAGTCGGCGGTAAGGGCACTAGTATGCTCATAGGTCTGTTGTATCTTATCAATCAGTGTGTTGAGATCAGGGGTCTGACTGGAGCTAGGGACACTTGTCAGACCTATCCACACCAAGACCAGACACCCTAGGCGGAGCAAAAAACCTCTCTTCTCCAGATAAAACCTCCCCAAAATATATAACCGGTATTGTCCTTCGGCACACTTTTATCATGCTCTGGAATGCAGCATCACTGCACGAAGTTTTTGCACCAGGGCAATATTTTCGGTGTGACCCGTCATATTCGCGCGCACATGCCCGCGCACTCTCCGGCCTAACAAATAGAAATCCCCCATAACATCAAGGATTTTGTGACGGACAAATTCATCAGGAAAACGCAGTGGGGTACTGTTAATGATTTTCTCGTCGTCGATGAGCACAACATTCGTTAAGCGCCCCCCTGCTAGCAGCCCTAACTCCTGCATCCTCTCCACCTCTCTCACGAACCCAAAGGTGCGTGCCGGGGCTATTTCATGACGATAGCGGGTACTGTCTGTATGTTCATACGAGAATTCTTGCACGCCTAATGGCAGCGGATAGTCTAACCGATACGTCACCCGAAAGCCATCATACGGCTCCACCAGGATAAACTTGGCATCCGCACTGACCTGCCCTACCGCATAACACCGATCAACAACAAATTCTTCCACAGCCGCATCCTGCTCTGCAATCCCAGCCTCTTCGATGAGATGACAAAAGGCATGGGCAGAGCCATCCATGATGGGGACCTCGTCACTAATTTTGATCAGGACATTGGTAATACGATACGCATGCAGGGCCGACATGAGGTGTTCCACAGTGCGAGCTGCGATACAACCCCGCTTCAGGCTGGTGCAGAAATCGGTCGATTCAATAAAGTCAATTGAAGCTGGCACCGTTTTCCCTGTGGTGATGTTTCTGAAAAGAATACCGCTATCAGGCGGCATGGGAGAGAGAATCATACCCGTCTTGAGACCGGATTGCAGCCCTTGACCATACAAGACGACACTACGGTCTAGTGTGCGTTGCCTGTAGTGTCTTAAGGACTGCTGGGCAGCCGGGGCCTGCCAGCAGCGATGGATAGAGGCACGAGCAGCAGAGATTGCTTCCTGTCGGTGCGTGAGGTTGAACGGCGTAGAGTGCGCAGATGCAACAGCCATATGGGATGACACTGAACCCTGAGCCCCCGGGTTGTGTCGACGCTCATGATGTGCGAAGGCGTGTTCGATCACCGTGAGGACACCGTACGATGAGAGGGGCTTTTCAAGATAATCGAACGCCCCAAGCTTGATCATCTGCACAGCCGTGGCAATGTTTCCGTGCCCTGACATGGCGATCACTTCAACGTCAACGGGCATAGCCCGCAAAGCTTGTAAGGTTTCAACACCATCCATGCCTGGTAACCACACATCGAGTAGGACTACCGCTGGTGCAACGGTACGGATAAGCGCCAGTGCCTCACTTCCGTCAGCAGTGGAAGACACGATGAAGCCTGCTTCGCATAGCATGCCGCTCAAGGACTTCACAAGGTCTTCATCATCATCTACAATTAAGACCCGGCCTTTTCCCATGTGTGTCTCTCTCTACAATGACTGCGCCTGTGGTATATGGAGGTATGGCTTGTGACTTATCAAGGGAAGCCTCAATGCGAAAGGTCATCCCTCAGGTAGCATCTGCCGTCATCTGTAGTATGCTCACAATCCTTATCTGCGGGATTTACATATGTGAAGAAGGTTTATCCAAAGCAACTTGTGTATCTATGTGATCCATGATAGAGCGTGTCACAAACTCTGACAACACTGCAAAGGCAAGTATATCAAACTTGTGAGAGGTGAGCAGGCACCTCTATAATGTCGTCCAGAGAACATCGGCCACAAAAGTGTATGTGAGGTATGGTTGACCTATTTTTTAACATACTTGGGCAATACTATAAGCCACTTATCGCAATAGGCAAGAACATTCCTTGACGGATGTTGGATGAGTGCGTTGGCACACCCGTTGGCGGCTGCTTAGGTAAGGCGCCGGGCTTTCTGCTGTAGCTCGGTTAGTGTAGTAACCACCTCGCTCGGAGAGAGGTTGGCGAGATCCAAAGAGCGTAGTTCATGCAGGAGTTGTGTCATGAGGGGCTCGAAGAGTGATAATTGACTCCCAGGCTGGAAGCCCGGGGTTATCTGAGGGGCCATCCGACGTTTCCCAGAGGCTACGCCAGACGGGGAGGAAGAAGACTCGAAATGTGTGAGCAATTGTTGAGCACGTTGCAGGACAGGCACTGGCAGTCCTGCGAGGCGTGCTACTTGAATGCCATAGCTCCGATCAGCGCTGCCTGGTAGGATGCGACGTAAGAAAAGGACCTTATCACCACGCTCTTGTACTGCGGCACTGTAATTATGGACGCGCACCAGAGAGGCAGCCAAAGCCGTCAACTCATGGTAATGAGTAGCAAAGAGCGTACGCGGACGCAAGTCACCATGAGTATGGAGATACTCGATGACGGCCCAGGCGATGCTGATACCATCATATGTACTGGTGCCACGGCCAATTTCATCGAGCAAGACGAGGCTCCGGGCGCTGACGTTGTGCAAGATATTGGCCGTTTCAGTCATTTCGACCATAAACGTGCTCTGCCCTTTGCCCAGCATGTCCTGGGCGCCAACCCGTGTAAACACCCGGTCGACTAACCCAATATGGGCACTGCGAGCCGGTACAAAACTGCCTATCTGAGCCAAGATCACGATGAGAGCCACTTGCCGCATGTAGGTCGATTTCCCAGCCATATTTGGACCTGTCAAGAGCAGAATCTGGCGCCGCTCACAGTCGAGGAACGTGTCATTGGGCACAAAACGCTCTTCTTGACACATCGTCTCCAAAACCGCATGACGGCCGTCGGTGATGGCCAGGATATCGCTGTCATCGAGTGTGGGGCGACAGTACTGCCGTGCCACCGCGACCTCTGCAAGGGCCGCCAGCCCATCGAGCTGACTGAGTATCTGAGCCATCTGTTGGATACGATGGAGGTGTTGAGCAAGCTGGCACTGGAGGGCTTCATACAGCCGACGCTCCAGAGAGAGCGCCTCCTCCGCAGCCCGTAGCATATGCACCTCGCGGTCTTTCAGAGCTGGGGTAATGAAGCGTTCGGCGTGTACCAGGGTCTGTTTGCGGAGATACTCAGCCGGCACTTGGGACAAGTGGGCCTTACGGACTTCAAGGTAGTAACCAAAAACTTTATTAAAACCGATACGTAGTGAAGGAATCCCTGTGCGCTGACGTTCTTGTACCTCGAAGTGGTTCAACCAGGCTGTGCCTGAAGCTCCCTGCTCGCGTAGCGCCTCCAGTTCCGTATGGTAACCAGAGCGTATCACCTGACCATCACGGAGCGTCGCTGGTGGATCATCAACAATGGCATTGGCAATCAAATCAGCGAGGTCGCGGAGGGAGTCCCACTGGGCTGCGAGGGTGGTGAGTACAAGACTGCTACACGCACGCAGCTCTGCCTCAATGGCTGGTAGCCGGCCAATAGACCGGCACAAAGCGATAAGCTCACGAGGGGTCACTGTGCCAAGGGCCAGACGGCTCAAGGTGCGTTCAAAATCACTAAGTGTGTCCAGTGCCTGCCGTAATCGCGCCCGCCGGCTCGACTGTTCAACCAGTTCTGCCACAGCCTCCTGGCGCTCCTGCAGTGCTTGGAGCTGACACAGGGGTTGCGACAGCCATTGCCGGAGTAAACGTCCGCCCATGGCGGTCAGCGTGCAGTCGATGACCGCGAGAAGAGACCCAGCGCGCCCCTGCGACACAGGAGAGTATGTCAGTTCGAGGTGACGCCGTGTCGTCTCATCGAGCACCATAAAATCACCTGTGCTGTAGAGACGCAGACCATTAAGATGGGTCATGGTATTGTGCTGCGTCTCGTGTACATAGGCCACCAGGGCACCAGCGGCAGCGATACCTAAGGGATGTCCCTCACACCCGAAGCCCTCCAAGCTGCGTACAGCAAATTGCTGGGTCAGTGTACGGTAGGCCCGCTCGAGGTGGAAATAGTGGGCTGCCCACGGCTGAAAGGTCGCGGAAAAAGTGTCTGATGTAGACGGCATGATATCGAGGGAGATCTCCAGAGGCTCTGGGAACAGCACTTCACGTGGCTGCACACGAGTATATTCGCGGTATAAAGCCTGCTGCCAATCAGGACTCTCCCAGGACGTTACGGCGAAGGTCCCTGTGGACACGTCGACGTAGGCAAAACCAGCTCCGCCTGGAGTAACGGCAATACTGGCGAGAAAGTTGTATTCCTTCGGTGCCAGAATAGTGCTACTAATGACAGTCCCGGGAGTAATGACCCGCACGATGTCACGTTTGACTAAGCCCTCCGCCTGACTGGGGTCTTCGAGCTGTTCAGCAATGGCCACCTTGAAATCTTGCTGTAACAGACGGTCAATATAGCTCTCGGCGCTATGGATAGGCACGCCACACATAGGTATGGGATCATCTTGCTGTTTGTTGCGTGCGGTGAGGGCAATGTTCAGAGCCTTGGACGCCACGAGGGCGTCGTCTTGGAAAAGCTCATAAAAATCGCCCATGCGAAAGAATAACAGGGCGTCACCAGCTTTGGCCTTCAAATGCTGATATTGCTCCATCATTGGCGTGATGCTAGGAGCAGCAGGGAACGTAGAGGAAGTTTGCAGAGATGTCTGGGTGGTTTTGAGCATGATAACAGCGTCTCTCACCTGCCTCGTCGTGGCATCATTCGTGGCATCATTCATCGTAAAGGTATGCCAGCACACGCCGTTCGAGAGCCTCCATATGGCGGCGCTGCGTTGCTGAGCGCTCGTGATCGTAGCCTAAAAGATGGAGAATACCATGTAGGAGCAGGTAGACAACACGTTCTTCAAGCGACTGCTGGAGTTCATACGCTTCGCGTGCCGCTGTGTGTAACGAGACAATCACATCACCCAACATAGCAGTGACTGGCTCGCCCTCGTATGTTGGATGTTGCGGAAAGGCGAGCACGTTGGTTGCACGGTCCTGGTGGCGGTAGGTACGGTTCAGCTCTTGGAGCAGACAATCACTGCCAAAAACCACACTGAGTTCTCTATCACTACAGCCCAGGTAAGCCATAATGCCCCGCACGCGCCTCTTGACTGCAGCAGTGTGAATGGCCACAGTACGTTGACGATTTTGCACACGGATAGTCATAGGCGCATAGACTGTCAAGAATAGATCAATATAGACTCAGGACGGAGGCCGGAGGGATGGCATCTCCAGCCGTTGCTCATAACGGTTATACGCTTTCACAATTTCCTGCACCAAGGGGTGGCGGACCACGTCGCGCTCTGAAAAATAGACGAAGGCAATGCCCTCGATGCCTTGCAGAATGTGTTGAATCTGGATCAACCCAGATTCCTTGCCACTGGGCAGATCAACCTGCGTGACATCGCCTGTGATGACTGCCTTCGAATAAAAACCCAAACGCGTCAGGAACATTTTCATCTGTTCGACCGTCGCGTTTTGTGCCTCGTCCAGAATAATAAAGGAATCATTGAGGGTGCGCCCCCGCATAAAGGCAAGCGGAGCCACTTCGATAGCCCCACGTTCCATAAGCCGCTGGGCCTTTTCAAAATCTAACATATCATAGAGGGCATCGTAGAGCGGGCGGAGATACGGGTTGACTTTCTCGAGCAGGTCGCCAGGTAAGAATCCAAGCTTTTCTCCCGCCTCTACAGCTGGGCGCGCGAGAATGATGCGACTGCATTCTTTGCGCTCCAGTTCAGCGACAGCCATGGCCATGGCCAGATACGTTTTTCCCGTGCCCGCGGGGCCAATACCGATGACAAGATCATGCTGGCGGATAGCCTGAATGTAGCGCCGTTGTCCCAAACTTTTGGGGCTCACGAAGCGCTTTTGGGATGGCACCGCAATGCGTTCGGCCAGGAGGGTTTGTGGACTCAAATCCTCGCCATTTTCAAGTAAGCGTACCAAGAAGCCTAGGTCAGCGAGATCCAATCTGAGGCCGGCCTCGAAGAGACCATAGGCACCTTCAAGAAGGCGCACAGTCAGGAGCGTCGGCGCTGGCTCCCCAACCACAGTCACCGTGGTGTCATGGGTGCGAATGCACACGCCCAATTGTTCTTCAAGGTAGCGCAAATTGGCATCCTGGATGCCGAATAACAGGGGAGTGATACGACTCCGTTTCAGCTCAAGCGTACGTTCCATGTGTATATGACAATTCTCCTCGCAATGTGTATAGCGTTAACGGAGAGCCTCGAGCAGCGTCTGACGTATCGTCTCGATATCCACATTATCGATGATCTTGCGTCCAGCAGCATCAGTCACATAGAATACGTCAATGGCACGGTTCGCCTCAGTAGAAATTTTCGCGAGAGCGACATCGAGCCCGCACTCGTACAAAATATGCGTCAGCCTGTACAGCAGACCAAGATGATCTTGCGCCTGCACCTCAATGATGGTATGGCTATCTGAGCTCGAGTTTTCTATGAAGACCTGTGGCGGCTGTGCAAACGCGCGCAGTTTGCGTTCGTGTGCAGGATGACGATGCTGGGTTAACACGGTCTCGAAATGGAGTCCCCCACGTAAAGCAGCCTGGAGATCCGCTTCGACTTGCCGCCACACCCGCTGGTCGGTAATTGGTGTTTTCTCAAGCGTCTCCACTTGCAAGGTATCCACTGCCACGCCATCACGGGACGTATAAATTTGTGCCCCGAGAATATTGAGCTTGTTCCGACTCAGCGCTCCGGCAATCATGGAGAATACACCCCGGCGTTCAGCAACGCAAATGGTCACGTTGGTGAACCCGCCCGAAAAATTCTGTTCAGGATGCAAGAGAACGGGTGCCCTGAGGGGCAATTGCGTCATGCTGAGATGCCTGGCGACCTGGTCTGGAGGGGTAGCGACGAGATAGCGTGTTGGCATAGTATCGAGAAAGCGGTCAATATCTGCCACGTTGTATTGGGGATCAAGGGCTTCCAGGATAGCTGGACGCAACCGCTGGCAGAGTTCCTCGGTGAATAAGGGGGACGGAGGGCTTTGGCGTGCGAGATAGTCGAGTGTCCGGCGATACAGGTCCACTAACAACGTGCCTTTCCATGTGTTCCAGACATCCGGTCCTACTGCCGACGTATCGGCAAACGTGAGGAGATAGAGTTGCTCGAGCCCTGATACCGTTTCCACCATACTGGCAAACTCCGCAATAACTTTTTCATCCGTAATGTCACGGCGTTGCGCTATACGGTTCATGGCCAGATGGTGCACGGTAAGGAGCTGGATCATACGACGTTGCTCGCCAGGGAGGCCCATACGCTCACACACGGTCTCGGACAGTTCCCCACTGCGGTAGACATGCGAGGCGCGTCCGGGGCCAATGTCTTTCCCCAAATCGTGCAACAGCAGCGCAAATTTCAACAGCGCCTTATCGGCGGTCTGGTGATAGAGACGCGCCAGGGGCTGGAGGAACGGCGCGTTCGTTTCAGCCAGGCTCTCGAGCACCTCAATACTCCGCAGGGTGTGTTCATCGACTGTGTAACGATGGTACAGGTCGTGTTGTACCAGGCAGGTAAGCGCATCAAACTCGGGGATATAAGCGCCAAGCAACCCGTGCCGATGCATCGCACGCAGCACAGGAGCCGCATGCGGTTGCGACAAGATGCGAAAGAACACGGCAGCTGCTTCCGGAGCACTACGAATGCACTCCCCAGTAAGCAACCACGCCTGGGCTTTCAGCGTGCGTGACAGGGTTGGGGCCAAAGGGACTCGGTGCTCCTGCGCTTTCGTAAAGGCCTGGATCAGCAAGACTGGATGTGCGCGCAGGTGGGTTTCGAGAGCGGGCGCTTCGTGGTGCAAATAGCCGTCGACAATAACGAACCCCTCCCCTACCCTGCTGGGGCGTTGCAGGAAGCGCCAGAGGCGGGGTTGGTAAGTATGAGTAACGGCTTCAATGATGGTCATGCACAAGTTGAACAGCACATTGGCATGCATATAATACGTCTTAAGAAAAGACTCGACGGCGAGCTTATGCTCACTGGGTTGAAAGCCCAAAGCTGCTGCCAAGGCCTCTTGCACATCCACCGAGAGCAAATCATTTTTGCGCCCATGACGGTAATGCAGGGCGTTCCGTACGCGAAAGAGAAAGTCCAGCGCCGTTTCCACCGTCTCCTGGTCACTGGGAGTCATGAGCCCTTGCGCAACCAAATCGGCGACGGTGCTGGCCTGGTAGAAGGCCGTGCCGATCCACAGAGCTGTGTGGTAATCACGTAACCCTCCCGGACTTTCTTTGATGTTGGGTTCCATTAAGTTCACGGTGTTGGCGAATGCGGTGTGTCGCGTACGACACTCGGCAATCTTTTGTCGTACAAAAGCGCGGCGCCGCCGCGAGGTAAAGTGGCGATGGCTTACTTCTTCCTGAAACCACTCAAAAAGCGACTGATCGCCATCCAGAAAGCGCACTTCCAGCATGGCGGTTTGGGCCGTGATATCGGTGTCTGCCATCTTCACGACATCGCGCCGGGTACGCACACTGTAGCCGAGGGTGTAGCCAACATCCCAGAGAAGGTACAGTGTGTCTCGTACGATCTGGTCTGGAGGGGTCTTCTGGCAGAGAAACATTAAGTCAATGTCGGAGAAGGGGTTTAACTCTCCCCGTCCGTACCCGCCGAGGGCGACAAGAGCACATGGTTCTGTTGCCGCTGCCTGCTGTGCCTGCACGTATTGAAAAATCGTCCGTACGACATCGTCCACGAGAGCGGTGAGGTGGCGCACGACATTGCGGCCGCGTGCACTAGCATTGTGCTCGTGCCGAATGCGTTCTTGGGCGGTAGCCATCAATGTTTTCAGCCCCTTGAGAAAATCCGGCCGGGCGTAGTCGCGATCGAGGAGAGCGGCAAAGGAATGTGGGAAACCCTGCGTGTCACGCGCTGCGGACGGTGTCGTCAACGGTGTGGGCATATGCGATATCCTATGGCCGAGGATGATGGATAGTATACAGAGCACGCAAACGTTGCTGGACCACGTGCGTATAGATTTGCGTGGTCGAGATATCGACGTGGCCAAGCATGTGTTGGAGTGAGCGTAAATCAGCGCCCCCTTCCAGGAGGTGCGTCGCAAAGGAGTGCCGTAATGTATGGGGACTGAAGGGCTTGTGGATGGCGGCCTGGTGCATGTACTTCTTGATGATCTTCCATAATCCTTGGCGCGTCAGGCCCTGGGCTGAGCGATTGACGAAGAGGTGGACTGCCGGGCGCGCTTTCACGAGTTGCGGCCGCCCTTCCAACAGATAGTCGTCGAGTTGCACCGCCGCCATCTCGCCTACTGGCACGAGGCGTTCCTTCCCTCCCTTGCCGCACACTTTCACGTAGCCAGCCATAGTCTGGACATCCCCAACCGTGAGGCCAACCAACTCGCTGGCGCGTAAACCCGTAGCGTACAGCATTTCGAGCAGCGCCGCATCGCGCTTGCCGAGAAGGGTCGAGGTATCGGGCGTTTGCAGGAGCTGCTCCACTTCTTGCGGCGTGAGCACGTTGGGAAGATACCGCCCTGGCTATGGGGCCTGGATCTGGGCGGTCGGATCGGCTGTGCCGGCCTCGTACAGATGGAGGAAACGATAGAGAGTTTTGAGTGAGACCAGCTCACGGGCGATAGTGCGGGCGGCAATCCCCTGCTGACGGCGTTCCGCTAGGTACCCAATAATATCCTCACGGGTCAACTCCTGAAACGTCGAGGCGCCACGTGCCTGAGCAAAAGCACAGAAATGCTGTAAATCGGACATGTAGGCTGCCAGCGTATTCCGAGCCAGCCCTTTTTCGACAATCAAATGCTGCTGCAGGAGATCGAGCTGACTTTCAAGCATGCCCTCTTCCTCATGGCGAGACTCGTAGCTATGCTCTGCTGGTGCATGGAGATCTCTCCTTACACGCTGTCCGTGCAAGGATAACGCAAACCGGTCCACGACGAAAGAGGTCAAATGGAGAGGCAGGGCGTCGTTGACACGGCTGGAGTGCGTTGCTATACTCCGCCCTACGAAAGGAGGCGCATCATATGGCGAATCGACATCCCTCAGCGATAAAGCGAGCACGTCAGAATGTGCAACGGCACAAGCGCAACTCGGCGCTGCGTTCGGCGCTCCGCACGGCGGTAAAGAAAGTGATGGTGGCTGTTGAGCAGGCTGATGTGACTGCCGCGCAGGCAGAACTCCCGCAAGCAGTGCGCGCGCTTGGCAAAGCGACGACGAAGGGCATCGTGCATAAAAATTATGCTGCACGGAAAATTTCCCGCCTGACCCGCAAAGTAAACGCCCTTGAGGCTACGTAAGCCTCGCTCCGCGCACACAGACGTGCAGGATTAATTCCTCCAAGATCGCCCGAGGCGGTTTGTTGCTGGTCTTGAAAGCCAGGTCGGCTTCCAGGGCAGCAATGTAGAGCTGTCGCAGATGCTCGACCGCAAAGTGCTGGCTCTGGGCACTCAACTGGCGACAGACAGCGAGGGGTAAGCCGAGTGTTTTCGCCATCTGGGGCATATCGTGGCGTTGCTGCCCTAATTGCCTGACGCTCCAGAGCAACCGCACATGACGAACCATCATACTCAAGATGACGAGCGGTGGCTCTCCTTGATTGAGCAGGCGCTCAACGACTGTGAAAGCCGGACCTATCTGGCGCGCACCGAGGGCATCAGACAGGGCGAAGATGGACTGCAAGCGTGAGGTCTGTGTGACCTCCTGGACGTCATCGAGCGTAATCTCCTGCCTTTCTCCTACGTAGGTACAGAGCTTCTCGATTTCTTGCCTGATGGTCTGCAGATCCGGCTCTTGCTCATGGAGGAGTCCTTGCAGGGCTTCAGGGGTCATACGATAGCCACCCTGCGTGACTG
>Ga0066709_100003005_pt1 | contig 12699 bp, 13 predicted proteins | sample GraSoiAngelo_158_FD_79665 | JGI IMG/M metagenome (GOLD analysis project Ga0066709, IMG submission 79665) | Grasslands soil microbial communities from the Angelo Coastal Reserve, California, USA - 14_1009_16_30cm | ecosystem: Environmental > Terrestrial > Soil > Grasslands | place: USA... | reverse complement strand
GGCTACCGACCGTCGCCTTGTCGCCGCAGGGGGCGCTCCCTATTATCCCGGCTCATGACGGATAGCGATCTGCGCGGCCCCTCGGTGCGCGGCGTTCCCGAGGGCGACAATCGCGAGCGCATGATCTGCGCCGAATGCGGTTTTATCCTCTACGACAACCCGAAGGTCGTGGTCGGCTCGGTGGTGCGGTGGGGCGAGCGGGTCCTGTTGTGCCGCCGTTCGATCAACCCGCGCCGCGGCTTCTGGACCCTGCCGGCGGGCTATCTCGAGCTCAACGAATCGACGATCCACGGCGCCGAACGGGAAGCCTGGGAAGAAGCGCAGGCCCGCATCCAGATCGAGGGCCTGTTGGCGATCTACGATATCCCGCGGATCAGCCAGGTGCAGCTGATCTACCGCGCGCGGCTGCTCGACGAGGGGGTGGCGGCCGGGCCCGAGAGCCTCGAAGTACGGCTGTTCGGCTGGGATGAGATCCCGTGGGATGACCTAGCCTTCCCATCGGTGCGCTGGGCGTTGCACCATGAAAAGGAAGCACTGGCCACCGGCGATCTGACGACCCGCTGCTCGCCGCCCGACCCGACCGGCGGGATCGGGGAGTAGACGCCCGCCGAAATCACTGGCGTCGGCGGGACGCGAATCAATTATTGCCGACTACGCGTCGAGGCCGACCAGGCTGCGGGCGTAGGCGCGGGCCTCGAAGGGGCGGAGATCCTCGGCGCCCTCGCCGATGCCGATCGCATGGATCGGGATGCCGTATTTTTCGGCGAGGGAGACCAAAACGCCGCCCTTGGCGGTGCCGTCGAGCTTGGTCATGACGATGCCGGTGACGCCGACCATCTCGCGGAAAGTCTCGGCCTGAGCGTGGGCGTTCTGGCCGACCGTGGCGTCGAGCACCAGCAGCACCGCATGCGGCGCCGTGGCGTCGACCTTTTTCAGGACGCGGACGATCTTCTGCAACTCGCCCATCAGATCGGCCTTGTTGTGCAGCCGCCCGGCGGTGTCGATCAGCAGGATTTCAGTGCCATCCTGCCGCGCCCGTTCGAGCGCGTCATAGGCGAGGCCGGCGGCGTCCGACCCGGTTGGCCGGGTCATCACCGGACAACCGGCGCGCTCGCCCCAGATCTGCAGCTGCTCGACCGCGGCGGCGCGGAACGTATCGCCGGCCGCCAGCATCACGCTTCTGCCGGCGTCGCGGTACTGCTTGGCGAGCTTGCCGATCGTCGTGGTCTTGCCGCTGCCGTTGACCCCGACGACGAGGATCACAAAGGGCCGCTTATTGGGGTCGATGCGCAAGGGCTTCATGACCCGCTCGACCAGCCGGATGACCTCCTCGGCCAGCGCCGCGCGAACCTCCTCGGGCGCGACCTCCTGGTTGAAGCGGGTTCGCCGCAACGCCTCGACCACCTCGCCGGAAATCCCGATCCCCATATCGCTGGCGATCAGCAGCTCTTCCAGCTCGCCGAGCGCCGTGTCGTCGAGCCGGCGCCGCAGGAAAATCGTGTTGATCCCCTCGTTCAGCTGGGCTGAGCTGCGCGACAGGCCCGTGCGCAGCCGCCCGAACCAGTTACGCAGTTGTTCCGAGGGCGTTTCCGGCGCGAGCTCTGGCGGCGGAGCAGCCGCCGCCGGCTCGGTGGTCGCGACCTCCGCCGCCTCCGGCGGAATGGAATCGGCATCCGGGGCGGCTTCGTCCGGCACGTTCTGCCGCCAGAACCTCATGCCGCCGGGACTCCGATCAGGTTGTTCTCGCTTGCCGCGGTGAAGCGCATCCGCGCCACCAATCCTGTCTCCAGCGTGTCGTCGAAGCGGACGCTGGCATAGCAATCGGCGCGTCCCCGGCCGAGGGCCTCGATCAGGACATCGCTGGCATGGCCGACGCGCGCCGAAAGCTCTGTCTTCAGCGCCGCCGCGCCGGCAGCGCGCAGCCGGGCGGCGCGCTCGCGCACCGCCGCCGGATCGAGCTGCGGCATGCGCGCGGCCGGCGTCCCCGGCCGCGGGCTGTAGGGGAAGACATGCAGGAAAGCGATGCCGCATTCCTCGACGATGTCGAGGCTGCGGCGGAACATGTCCTCGGTCTCGGTCGGAAAGCCGGCGATCAGATCGGCGCCCAGCGCGATCTCCGGGCGCAACGCGCGGGCCCGCTGTGCCGCGGCGATCGCCTGAGCGCGGCTGTGCCGCCGCTTCATGCGCTTCAGGATCAGATCGTCGCCCGCCTGCAACGACAAATGCAGATGCGGCATCAGCCGCGGCTCGTCGCCGAGCAACCGCCAGAGCTCGTCGTCGATCTCGCTCGGATCGAGCGAGGACAGACGCAGCCGCGGCAGCTCCGGCACCGCCGCGAGCAGCCGCCGCACCATTTGGCCGAGGCTCGGCTGACCCGGCAGATCGGCGCCATAGGCGGTCAGATCGACCCCGGTCAGCACGATCTCGCGATAGCCTGCGACGAGGAGGGCACAGGCCTCCGCGACGAGCGGGCCGAGCGGCACCGAGCGGCTCGGGCCGCGCGCATAGGGGATGATGCAAAAGGTGCAGCGGTGGTCGCAGCCCTGCTGTACTTGCAGATAGGCGCGGGCGCGGCCTGGCCGAGGACGGGCATCGACACCGGTAGCGCCCCCACCCCAACCCTCCCCCGCTTGCGGGGGAGGGGGCCGATTGGAGCGCCGCGCCCGAAGACCCTCCCCCGCAAGCGGGGGAGGGAGGGACCCGCGCCGCTGGCGCGGGAGGGTGGGGGCTCGACTTTCCAGAGCGTAGCTCTCCAGGCGCAGTTTCGCCTCGTTGTCGAGCACCAGATCGACTTCGGCGAGCGCGGCGTAGCGCGATGGATCGAGGGTCGCGGCGCAGCCGGTGACGATGATGCGGGCTTCCGGCTGCTCGCGGCGGGCGCGGCGAATCGCCTGCCTTGCCTGACGCTCGGCCTCGGCGGTCACCGCGCAGGTGTTGACGATGATGGTATCGCGCAGGCCCGCTTCGCCGGCGAGGCGGCGGATCACGTCGCTTTCGAAGGCGTTGAGCCGGCAGCCGAAGGTGATGATCTCGACGTTGTCGCTTGGGCTCATCGGCTCGATCCGGCGAGGGACGCGGGATCGAAGCTGCCCTCGAAGGCGAGCGAGGCGGGGCCGGTCATGATCACATGGCCGTCCTCGCGCCAGCGAATGTCGAGCGTGCCGCCGTCGAGCGCGACCGTGGCCTCGCGTCCGGTCAATCCCCGGCGATGCGCCGCGACCAAAGCGGCGCAGGCGCCGGTGCCGCAGGCGCGGGTGATGCCGGCGCCGCGTTCCCATACCCTGAGGCGGATTTTTCCGCGATCGAGCACCGTCGCGACGCCGATATTGGCGCGCTCCGGGAAGAGCGGATCGTGTTCGAGGGGCGGACCCAGCGAGGCAAGGTCAATCGCCGCGGCATCGGGCACGAAGAAGGTGGCGTGCGGATTGCCGATATTGGTGCAGACCGGCTCCCGCAGCGGCCCGAGCGCAAGGTCGACCCGGCCGGTATGGATCTCGCGGGCCAGCGGGATGTCGCGCCAGCCGGTGCGCGCCGGTCCCATATCCACTGCGACGTTCCGGTCGGGCAACAGCTCGGTTTCGAGAAGGCCGGCGAGTGTCTCGATGCGCGCCCGATTGTCGCCGGTTTCCTCGGCAACCAGGGACGCGATGCAGCGGGTGGCGTTGCCGCAGGCCTCGGCCTCGCTGCCATCGGCATTGAGGATGCGCATCCGCACTTGCGCCGAGGGGTCGCGCGGCGGCTCGATCAAGATCAGCTGGTCGCAGCCGATGCCGGTGCGCCGGTCGGCAATATTCCGCGCCGTCGCGGCATCGATCGTGACCGCATCGCGGCGCCGATCGAGCACGACGAAGTCGTTGCCGAGCCCATGCATCTTGCGGAAGCGGATTTGCGCCATGCCGCCGCTTATATGGCGGGCCGGGCGGCGATGTCCAACGCGGCCGGCGTTCCTGTTAGCCGCGGCCGGCGCGCTTTTCTGCGGCCCGGATGCGCTGTCCTTTTGCCGCGGCGGGCGTAGCTTTGGCGGTGTGCGGATCGGCATGCGCCAGTCTCGCCGATCGCGGCTTATCCCGTCGCACCGCGACCGTCGTCATTTTGGCGGGCGTTGCCCGGCCGGCGGCAGCGGTCTTGCGCTTGTCGGCGGCCCTGGTCTTCGCCTGCGCCGTGCGGCTGCGGTCGCGCGATTTTACCATCCGTAGGATGTGACGTCGCGGTTTGGCCTCGGATACCGCCGTTGGAGCAGCCATCGCGGCGGGCGCCGCGGCCGCCGGAGCCGGAGCAGGTTCGGCCGGACGTCCGGCGGGGGTACCGAGAACCGGGCCGCTTTCGTTGCTGAAGTAATTCGGCACCGCCACGGGCGGGTTGAAGTTCCGGGACCCGGCCGGCGGCTCGGCAAAACCTGCCGAGGGAACGGCCGCTGCCGCAATCGCCAGGCCGGCGGCAACGACCCAGCGGCAAAGCCTCATCGCTTGCCGTCTTTCCAATCGGCGAAGCTGATGCGGTCCATCAGGAACAGATCGCTGGTCCGCGCATACCAGCCGCGCCCGTGCATGCGCCCGATCAGCCGCATCTTGTCGGTCTGCACATAGAACTTCTCGGGATCGACGAGATCGTCGCGGATGTGGATATGGATGACCCGGCCCACTTCCAGGGTCGAACGGGCCCCGAGCGACAGGCCGGTGATGCGCTTGCATTCGAAGCTGACCGGCGCCTCGGCGATGCGCGGCGGCTTGACCTCGACCGAGGAGACGGCAGTCAGCTCGGCTTTTTCGAGTTCGCCGATGCCCTTCGGGAAATCGACCGCGCAGATATTCATGCGCTCGGCGAGCGCCTCGTCAACCAGATTGATGACGAACTCGCCGGTGTCGCGGATGTTGCGCTCGGTGTCCTTCCAGCCGTCGCCGGCCGAATCGCCGGGGCTGATGCCGAGCACGACGACCGGCGGCACCGAGCTGACCGCGTTGAAGAAGCTGAACGGCGCGGCATTGACCTGCCCGGCGGCATCGACCGTCGTCGCGAGCGCGATCGGCCGCGGCACCACGGTGCTGACCAGCAGCTTGTAGGCGTCGCTCTGCGCGATCCGCGCCAGATCGAAATGCATATCCCCTTCCCCACCTTCTGCGCCGACCAACCGGGCGCCGGGCGCAGCATAATGCCAATTTCCCGCCACGCCAGTTTGCCCTTGACAGCCTTCTTGCCGGAGATGGCCATCGTGGCTATATTAGCCATATGCGTGAATGGTCGATCCGTGACGCCAAGGACCATCTGAGCGAGCTGGTGGAGGCCGCGCAGCGTGGTCCGCAGGCAATCACCAAGCGCGGTCGTCAGGCGGTCGTCGTCCTTTCAAGAAATGATTACGAGCGCCTGCAGCGCCAACTCGAACCGCTCACCAGCTTCTTTGCCCGCGCCGGGCTTGAAGATGTCGAGATCGAACGGGTGAAGGGTACGGTTCGGGATGAAGGCGAAGTGTGAGCCTCGGGTGGCTGCTTGACACAAATGTGGCTAGCGAACTGCTGAAAGGCGCTCGCGCGAATCGGGCCGTTGTCGAGTGGGTGGAGCAGGCCGAGGAGAGCAGGCTTTACCTGAGCGTGATCACTCTTGGCGAAATTGCCAAGGGTATTGGGCTAGCCGAGGCGCGTGGCCGCGACATGCGCCTGCAACGGGATTTTCTGCACCGAGCACTGCCGGAGCGCTTCGGCGACCGCATTCTGCCGTTCGATACCGAGACGGCGATTGTCTGGGGTCGCCTATTGCAGAGCTTGCGCGGCAATCGCCAGGACGAGCGGCTGCTGGCAATCGATGCGCAGATTGCGGCAACGGCGGACGTAGCCTCGCTCACATTGTGCTCGCGCAACGTGCGAGATTTCGAGCGTCTGGGCATCAAGGACATAATCAACCCGTTCGCCGGTCGATGACCGTCCCAGACCCGCTCCCCGCGCGGCGCAACCAGATCCCGCGCGGCATCTTCTACATGGTTCTGTCGACGGTGATGTTCGCCGGTGTCAATGCGATCATCAAATGGGAGGTGGCGCTCTACCCGATCGGCGAGGTGGCGTTTTTCCGCTCGGCCTTCGCGTTTTTCGCGGTGTGCGGGATGATCCTGCCGCGCACCGGGCTCGCCGTGCTGCGCACCAACCGCTACCGCGAGCATCTGCAGCGCGGGCTGTCGCAGTTCGGCTCGATGACCTGCATGTTCATGGCGTTTCGCCTGCTGTCGCTCGGCTCGGCGATCGCGATCAGCTTTTCGGCGCCGCTGTTCACCACCCTGTTGTCGATCGTGATCCTGAAGGAAAAGGTCGGGGTGCACCGCTGGTCGGCGCTGATCGTCGGGTTCATCGGCGTCCTGGTGGTGACCCATCCCGGCGCCGGCACCTTGACCATGGGCGCCTTTTTCGCGCTCGCCAATGCGGTGCTGATCTCCAGCGTCGCGGTCGCGATCCGGCGGATGAGCGCCACCGAATCGACCGAAACGCTGACCATCTATCAGATGACTCTTGTCGGGCTTGCTGTCGCAGGGATCGGCAACGGCATTGCGCAATACTGGTGGACGCGCTCCCTGTCATTGGCGCCGCCCTCGGCGGTGGTGCCGTTCAATTATTTGTCGCTGATCTGGGCGGCGATGCTCGGCTTTGCGATCTGGGGCGATGTGCCGACCCCGAGCCTGCTGCTCGGGTCGGCGATCGTCGTCGCCTCGGGGCTCTACATCCTGTGGCGCGAGACCCTGCGCAGCGCAGCGCGGCGCGCCCAGCCGGCCTAGCCAAGCTTGCGCGCGATGGCGTAGATCGCGTTGGTCTCGACCGCGATGATGTTGTCGGCCCGGATCCGCGCCAGATTGGCGATGCGCACCCGCTCCGCCATCTCCGGGCCAAGCTGCTCGACGGTCCGGCGGAAGCCCGAGCCGAGCACGATACTCCTCCTCGGGCGAGCGCAGCGGCTGCCATCCGGCTGCCGCGACGATCTCGGCATCCGCGACGCCGCCGTCACGCAACAGCCCGCGCACCGCCTCCGGCTCGGTGATGCGGTCCCACGGGCTGGTGCGGGCGACCAGATCCGGCCGAACCTCCTCGACGGCGTCCCACCACGCCGTCGCCGTCGGCTCGAGGACGCGCGGTCCCCAAGTGGTAATAGCCAGATGCCCGCCAGGGCGCACCATGCGCCGCAATTCGCCTTCATGGTGAATTTCGCCTCTCGACCGCGATCCGCCGATGAGATCCTGTCGGTGCGCTCGCCGCTTATCCGGCGGTAAATCGCGGCATCGCCTCACGGGCGAAGAGGCGCATCGAGGCAAGCGCTTCCGCATAGGGCATCGTATTGAAATTGACCTGCAGCGAGGCCTGCTCGAAACCGCCGAACTCGCGCTGCAGCCGCGTAATCGTCGCGGCGATCTCGTCGGGCGAGCCGATCCAGGCGCCGCCCGAGGCGATCTGCTCGGCGGCGTTCGAGGCGCGCAGCGCGGCGATCACCTTGTCGTAGCCGGGGTAATCCTGCGAAATCCGGCCATCGAGCCAGTCCGAGGCAGCCTCGACCAGCGATCGCAGATAAGCGTCGATCAGTGGCGAGGCAACGGCGCGGGCGCGGGCGCCGTCCGGGTCGCAGAACATGTGGAACGCGATCATGACCTCGCCGTCGCCGGGATGGCCGGCGGTCTTCCAGGCCTGACGATAGGCCGCCAGCAACGGCCGCATCTTTTCCGCGACCAGCGCGATCGCCATGACCGAATAGCCCATCCGCCCGGCGAATTCGAACGAGTCCGGCGTGTTCAGTGCCGCGATATAGAATTTGGGGCGCGGCTGCTGCGTCGGACGTGGCAATGAGGTGGTGTTCTCGATCGCGTGGAAACGCCCGCGGTGGGTCATATTCTCGCGGCTCAGCAGCAGATCGACCTGCTCGATCCCCTCGCGGAACCGCGCCACTGATTCATCCGGCGAGCGGCCAAAACGGCGGAATTCATGCGGCAGGAACGCCCGCGCGAAGCCGACATCGAGCCGGCCGTGCGACAGCGCGTCGAGCATCGCGATCTCGCCGGCCAGCTTCAGGGGATGATTGAAGGCCGGCAATACCGCGCCGGTGACCAGCCGTGCCCGCCGTGTTCGCTGCGCCGCCGCCGCCAGAAACACGATCGGGTTCGGGCTGTAGCCGCCATAGTAATGAAAATAGTGCTCGACGATGCGGATATGGCTGTACGCCAACCGGTCGGCTTCTTCAGCCAAGTCGAGCGCTTCCTGGAAATACGCCTCGGCCGATTTTTCCTCGGGCCGCACATCGGGAAAGAACTGCACGCCGAACTGCATCGCGCCCTCCGCCGCTTGGGCGGCAAATTAGCACCTAAGGCCACCCGGCAGCAGCGCGCGTCAGTTGCCGGCCGGCCCCACTTTAAATCGACGGTATTGCAATTTTCTACTTGACAATCCAGATCAATTATGATTTAATGGCGCATTCTGGTACAATCCCGATTGACGCTGGCGACCTCGCTTCCGTGTTAAAGAGAGAATTGGTAGTTCTTGTCCCCGCCTTTCAAGAGCTTCGCAAGTCGCGTTCGGCGAAGCCGATGCCCTTGCAGCCGGTGCGGAGTGTTGCATAATTATCGCTTATAATTGCTATCTCGATCACCGTTTCCTGCTGTTGTTTTCCCGCCGTTATCACCGCTGTTCCTGAACAGAAAATAGAGCGTTACCAAGTTCTTTCCTTCATTTCAGGAAACTGGGAAATTGTTGAGCGCCGAATAACCGCCAAAACGGGGGCGGTTTGCGATGTCGGTAGTCTTCGGTCCGCTCGTGCCAGCTCTGGCTTTGGTCGTCGTGCTGTGGCCGCGACCGATTGGCGCGGCATCTTCGGCTGCGCCTCCGGAGAACTTTGCAACGGAGAAAGAAGCCGAGCAGCACTGCCCGGGCGATCTGGTGGTCTGGCTCGATCCAGCGAGCCGAACCTATTACTTCCGAGGTCAGCAGCGGTACGGAGCCACAAAGGGTGGAGCTTACGTCTGCCGGAACGAGGCGAAGGGAGCAGGGATGCGGGCTGCTCCAGGGTCGCAATGAGCCCGTGACACTCCCGAAATCAATTCCGTCATGCCGCAGCTTTGCACCGGTGATCGCGAAGCAGGGTTCGTAGAACTACCGGTGACGCGCTGCGATTTCGAGGCTGGCGACATGACGTCAGCGCCGCCCTGGAAAAAACTCCTCCGCAGGCGGGGGACGGAAGCGCCGCGCAGCGGCGGGGTGGGGGCTGCCTCCGGCCGGGGAACCAAGCGGAATCCAGAGCGTCACGTTGAGACGTAATCCCCGCTGGCGGACGCCTTCTCGATGAAGTTGTTGGATCTTCTGCTGGGCCGCAAGCTCGCCAATCGCGAGGGCGAGAGCGAGAAGATCACCGCGCTTCAAGGCGTGCCGGCGATGGGCCTCGACGGCCTCGCCTCCTCCGCTTACGGCCCCGAAGCGGCGCTGACAATCCTGGCGCCCCTCGGGTTCTTCGGGCTCGCCTATATGGGTCCGATCACGATCGCCGTGCTCGCGGTATTGGCGATCCTCTACGTTTCCTATTGGCAGACGATCGAGGCCTATCCGACGAGCGGCGGCTCCTACACCGTCGCCCGCGAAAACCTCGGCGCCAATGCCGGCCTATTGGCGGCCACCGCATTGATGATTGACTACGTGCTGAACGTCGCGGTCGGCATTTCCGCCGGGGTCGGCGCCCTGACCTCGGCAATGCCGGCCCTCCACCCCCACACGCTGCCCCTGTGCCTCGGCATTCTCGTGCTGGTAACGCTGGTCAATCTGCGCGGCACGTTCGAAGCCGGGCTGGTCTTTGCCGTGCCGACTTATCTGTTCGTGTTGTGCTTCGGCGGCGGAGTCGTGGTGTACGGGGTCGTGCAGGCGCTGCTCGCGGGCGGCGATCCGGTGCCGGTCGTGCCGCCGCCGGCGACATCGGAGATCGCGGCGGGCGCGGCCGTGTCGCTCTGGCTGCTGCTGCGCGCCTTCGCCAGCGGCTGCACCGCTATGACCGGCGTTGAGGCCGTCAGCAATGGGGTCAGCGCCTACCGCGAGCCGACCGTCACCTACGCGCACCGCACCCTGACCGCGATTGTCCTAATCCTGGCGGTATTGCTGGCCGGCATCGCTTATCTCGCCGGCACCTACCACACGCTGGCGATGGATCAGAGCCAGCCCGGCTATCAAAGCATCCTGTCGCAGCTGACCGGTGCGGTGGTCGGACGCGGCGCCTTCTATTTTATCGCGATGGGCAGCGTGCTGGCGGTGCTGTGCCTGTCGGCCAATACCAGCTTTGCCGGCTTTCCGAGGCTGTGCCGGCAGGTCGCGCGCGACGAGTACCTGCCGCGCGCCTTCGCGATCCCCGGCCGCCGCCTGGTCAATTCGGTCGGGATCGTCTGGCTGGCCGTCACCGCCGGCGCGTTGCTGATCGCATTCGGCGGCATCACCGACCGGCTGATCCCGCTGTTTGCGGTCGGCGCCTTCCTGTCCTTCACTTTGTCGCAGGCGGGGATGGCGGTGCATTGGTCGCGCCAGCCGCGGAATGATCGAGGACAATGGCGCGGGCATTGCGTGCGGCTCGCGATCAATGCCGGTGGCGCGGTCGCGACCGGCGCCAGCCTCCTCGTAATCCTGGTGACGAAATTCGCCGAAGGGGCGTGGATCACGGTGCTGACGATCCCCTGCGTGCTGGCGCTGTTGAAGCTGACCAAGCGCTACTACACGCAGATCGACCGGCAGCTGATGGAGGAGGGGCCGATCGCGCTCGAGGATGTGACGCCGCCGATCGTCATCGTGCCGATCCGCGAATGGAACCGGCTCGCCGAGCGCGCGGTACGCTATGCGCTGCGCCTGTCCTCCGAGGTCATAGCGGTGCATCTGACCCGGCTCGAAGGCCCTGATGCCGAGGAATATGCCGAACGGCTGCGCCAGCGCTGGCGCCGCGATGTCGAGCGCCCGGCGCGCGCCGCGGGGTTGCAGTCTCCGCGCCTCGTGCAGATCCCGTCGCCTTACCGGAGCATCACCGCGCCCCTGCTCAAATTCGTGCTGGATAGCCGGAAGGCGCTACCCGGCCGCGCGGTGATGGTCGTGATCCCGGCGCTGGTCGAGGCGCATTGGTGGGATCATCTGATGCATACGCGGCGGGTGCACCGGTTGCGCGAAACCCTGCTGCGGCATGGCGGCCCGCAGCTCGCCGTCGTGCTGGTGCCCTGGACCTTGGAAGAACCGCATCCCGAGGCGGTCATCGCCGCCGAGGAACCGCCGCGAAGGGCCGAGCGGCATGCCGCAAAATAGCCGCTACTGTTCCGGCAGCACGGCGAGCGCCGCGCCGATCTGGTCGACGACGCTGCCCCAATCGCCGCGTTCGGATTGGCGGAACAGCCGCATCGTCGGGTACCACGGGCTGTCATCGCGGTCGAGCAGCCAGCGCCAATCGGCGGCGGCATGCAGCATGAGCCAGACCGGCACGCCGAGCGCGCCGGCGAGGTGCGCCACCATCGTATCGATGGTGATGACGAGATCGAGAGCGGCGATCGTCGCTGCGGTCTCGGCAACCGAGTCCGAGGTCAGTTCAGCGGCGATCGGCGGACCCTCCCGAATCACCCGCCAGCTCTCGTATGCCGGGCCGCGCTGCAGGCTGACGAACGCGACACCCGGTACCGCCGCGAGCGGTGCCAGCTCCCCGCTCGTCAGCGACCGCTCCGGCTTCCAATCGCCGGCCGCCCAGCACAGACCGACCCTGCGCCCGGGCAACATCGCGAGCCGGCGGCGCGCAGCCGTGAGGTTCACCGGTTTCGGCTGCAGATACGGCACTGCGGCCGGGATCGTGTCGAGCGTCGTGCGAAACGCATAGGGCAGTTCGGTGACATCGATGTCGCTGTCGCAGCCGAGCTCGTCGCAATCGCGGTCTCGGCCGTCGCTCAGCCCGCACAGCGTATCGATCCCCGGCACGCCAGAGAGAAGATCGAGCAGTTGCGGTTGCACTTCCACGCACACCGACGCGGCGCGCTTCGCCAGTGGCGGCACGTAGCGGACGAATTGGATCGTGTCGCCGAGTCCGTGATAGCACCGCACCAGGATCCGCCGCCCGTCGAGCGCGTTGCCGTCCCACACCGCGCGGTTGTGGCGCGGCAAAGTCGCGGCGTTCCTAGAGCGCCCGCGCAGCAATTCCCGATCGCGGTCGGCGAGCCGCCAGGCGCTCTCGAAATCGCCCTGCAGCATATGGCACATCCAGCCAAAATCGCCGGGAATGACACCGCTCATCGCTTGCCCTCGGGCGGCGATGTCGCGGTCTATGCCGCAGCGCAGCGCCAATTCGTGGCACTGCAATGCCTGGCTCAGCCGGCGTTGCAGAAACCAGGCCTCGCCGCGTAAGTAATGCGCCGCCGCCGCATGAGGACAGAGCTCCGAGGCTTTCGCGAGCGACGTCAGCGCGTCTTCGATCCGCCAGTGCCACAGCTGCTCGCGCCCGGCGGCCATCAGATCGTCGTATCTCGCCACCTTCGCGAAACAGCTTGTGCGTGAACGCGTTCCGCACTGGACGCGCGCCAAGCGAAGGCGGAACACCGCCGCAAACCGCTGTGTTGAGGCGGTATCCTGTCCGTCGTCAGGGTTTTCGGGACAACGGGCTGGGTAAATTAAGGGAGGCTCTGGCTCATCGGATTGGTGAAGTCAGGCGGCCTGCAGTCGGTGCTGCAAGCGGCGGTTAGCAATGGTC
>Ga0066709_100003003_pt1 | contig 12701 bp, 11 predicted proteins | sample GraSoiAngelo_158_FD_79665 | JGI IMG/M metagenome (GOLD analysis project Ga0066709, IMG submission 79665) | Grasslands soil microbial communities from the Angelo Coastal Reserve, California, USA - 14_1009_16_30cm | ecosystem: Environmental > Terrestrial > Soil > Grasslands | place: USA... | reverse complement strand
GCTTGTTGGAAGAATCCTTCGACTGCAGCATGTTGAACTGGTCCGCTTTCTGCAGTCGGCCAGCCTCCGTTTGACCGAAAGCACTACTGACGAAGCATAATAGAGCCACCAGTGATAAGCGTTTCATGTTTCAACTCGCTTGCGTTTTCCGCATCTCAAAACGGAGCAGTGTCTGGCCCATTACCAGGTCGTCACCGTGACGGAGCTGTTGCGGCATTATGACATCCTCGCCTCGAAGCTGCAGGGGATACAAAGGCTGCCCCTGAGGACCACGGTTCTCTGAATGCTGTTCAATAAAGAAGTGTCCCTTTCGCCCACGGATAATCGCGTGCCGCGCATTCACCATTGCATCGGGAATATAGATCTGGACTTCATGTCCATACAAGGTCACCGTTGCATCTGCCCCTAAGCTCCCGGCAAGATAGCTGTCTCCGTCGTGGAGAGCCCATTCCATCGAGTTTGGTCCGTACTTATTCTGGGCCCGTCCATCTCCGCTGCTGATGAAACGCAGGACTCCGTCGCGAAGCAGCACCGGCGCCAGCGTCACCCCACAAGTGATTCCGATACCTGTCATCATCAATCCCATCGCACGGACCAAGTCAGCCATCCAGGGAGTTTGTGACGATGCCGGCATCAGTGTCCATGAAGCGAAGACCAAGCCTCCCAGAAGTCCGCCGAACATCCCTCCGCCCAGCGCATGGAGAACTCGTAATTTGTTTATGCCTGCCCATCGCAGCCCTGTGCCGAATCCGATCAGGGTTCCTGTCACAGTCCAGGACATGATCACAGCAAGACGTTTTTGCTCGATGACACCGCTGCCAATCCATAACTGAACAAGGCCGCTGAGGATTCCTGCGACAAAACCGATCGCGATTCCCGACAGGACCCAGCGGGGCACAATTTGTTCTCCCGACCATCGGTCGGAAAACACGACAGTCAAGCCGCCAATCAACATCCCCAGGACAGTGGCGGAGATGAGATCCGGCATCCAGGAAATCCACACGACCACGGACCAACAGAGAAGTCCTGCGAACCCTCCTACCAATGCCATGAAGTAAATCGTCTGCTTCAGACTCATAGCTGTCCAGTCTCCGCGCTGGAATGGAAACTTCTGGCTGCAGAATCGGAGTCGGAGCCGATGGCCGATTTTACCAGCTGAAATTCCCGCCAACCGGCAGTGCCCGCGTCCAGGAAGCCTGAGGCTTCGCGGAAAAAATAACCCGCACGGCCGCTGAGCGGATCGTAGACGAGCGCTACCTGAAAAACCTCATTGAAAAGCTGTTGGTGAGTCTTCTGCAAATCGGTTTCAGAAAGAAAGATGCCCAGACCAGGATGAGTGTGATACCACCCAATCAGTGATTTTCCTTCGCGCTCGCGACGCGCGCGAACCTGATCCACATCTTTCCATGTAAAACAACAATGGACGGGATTGGCTTCCGTAGGCGTAATTCGCACAGCCTCATCGATCCAGTTGTACCAGCTTCCGGCGTCCGGATCGAAACCGGCATGCCCCAGCAAAAAACCACCGGTTTCATTGGGTAACGCCGCCTCCGCTTGCTCGATGATTGCCGAATAAACAGAGTGATAGGTCAGTAGATTGATCGAGCAGTCGCCGTCATTCAGCGCCGCCTTCCAGGCATGAACGCGAACGATCGGATTTGCAGGTTGAAAACTTTCTTCTATCAACCGACTCATTGGATTTCCGCCCATCGCCGCGACGCCCGGGCCGCGGATCGTGCCGGTTCCAGCCATTCCACTCGTCCCGAGACTAAGCGGAATACCGTAAGTTCCGGTCCATTCAGCGGCACCAAACCGCCAGGTTTACCTTCTTGCTCGTACCATTCGGCTGCTTCAGGATTCATGACATGCTCTGGCTGGAGATTCATCATCCTGAAAGCTGCCATTGCCTGTGCCCGACACACCGCCTGAATGGCGGTATCACCCAGATTGAATCGTTCCCACAAGCAAATAAATCCCTTATCTGCTCGCACATTGGGATGGAACAGTGGCTCCTTTACGTAACACTCGATAGGGACGTCTGGATAGAACCTGGGAAAGGATAGGCGCAGCGTGTGCTCCTCGCGAATCGACGGTTTCCCATTAGAGATTTCCTCAATTCCAGGGCTGCGCAAAAGCTGCACGACGAAAGTCTCTTCATTCGGCCTGCTCTTGCGCCCCAGCAGTGTGAGAAATTTCGGATTGAGGTCTCGCAAATGATTGAGGAGTTTCCATTCCTGTTCAATTCGCTCGACACGAAGCGTACCGGCTCCTGCCGTATAACTCTCTACCAGAACGCGGAGTACTTCGTTCGGCATCACATGCTGCTCCGGAAGAGTCCGTGAGAGATCCAACTCTTTCCCATTCCAAATCACACGAAGGTCGCCGGTCGCAACACCCCGCAAAACAAGACCGCGTTCCGCAAGCTCGCCCAAAATGTCCCGGAGGACGGTGTCGATGATTTCCGAATCATCGATATCAACGTTGAACTTCCGTTCACCTTCGCTCGTGTCAAAATAGATCTGGTACCTGGGCATAACTTCTGGGCTTAACGCTGTTGACGACCCTGACCCGCAACAACCGTTCTGGAACTCCGACGAGGAACGGCTCGCGTTGGGGCGATGAGAACACGCAGCGGCTCGGGCAGACCTTCAGGCATCCAACCGCATTTCCGGCATTGGCCATTATCCAAATCCCAACAACGCCTGCACATCTGCCAGTGGCATTGGCCGCATTCGTGCACCTGTGTATTCGCGGCCGTCGACAGGCATTTCATACAACTGCCGGAAGTGACTCGTTTACCAAAACGCTTCGTCCACCAGTGGTCATTACGCAGGTCAAAAACCGGCACCTCGTTTTGCTGGCATCTCTGGCAGCGCACACCCCTTGAATTCCAACAATCGGATTTCCCACAGAACTTCTGCCGGCACCGCGGACATTCGAATACGGTTGTGAGGCGCACGCGGTGCTGAAAACAGACTTCCGAATGCGCTTTCGGTCTCAACCAGATTGCCGCTGCACTGGTAAACAAGGCCACGGGAATCGCCGCCCAGTTCAGAGGATGGATACCGTACTGTAGGAATCGTACAAGCGTAGCTATCACGATACCGGCCAACGCTCCGCCGGCGGGAACGAGCTGATGAGTGAACGATTGGGAATCTGGATCAGACAACCTCCAAAGGCCCTGCACGATCATCGAAACCACACTGGCACTGATTAACGAAGCGGCAACACTACCCGTCGAGGAGACCAACAATTGAATGACCACCCCAACCACCGTGACAATACTAAAATAAAAAATCCTTAGACCCATGTGCTGACGACTCATGATTCATCGCGCCAATCGCCGGACAGTTCTACATACTTTCTCGAGTTTGCGCTACCACCCCAATAGACTTCGTGTATGTGGTTCAACGGCAAACCAAGTTGCGCCAATGTCATGGAAGCCCACGGCGAGGAAGCATCGATCGACGTGAGGACTTCGCGTTCGACAAGACTCGTGTTCCCGCAGGAAGGGCAACTTGCAACCCTCTGAAAACGCGCTTTGCGCATCATCGGCTGCCAAACTCGACCACAACGACGACATCCCGCCTCCACGATCAGCGGCCAGTCCAGGCACAGTATGCCCCCCTCTTCGCATTGAATTCCGTCTTTCGTTGCGGCAATCAGTTCCGCCACGCTGATTTCGGCCGACCGGTGTCCGGACAGTTTGATGATTTCTCCGACCCTACTCTCGTGTAGGGGACAATCGGGACTGACCCCAAATGAAAAGGACTCCATCTGCGGCTCAGGCGCCAACGTCACACGAATGGATCTTCCTTCTTCAGACGAAGACACCGCCGAAGTGAGGACGTGACGAAATCCGGCTTCCACCTGCATTGCTGCAATGACAGATGCCATCAGAGGTGTCGTCGAAACTGTACCCTGCTGTTCCAGCCGGCGTTCTTTCATCCAGCACGGGTCCTCGATGCCATCCAACTCCTGAAGTATTTCACGCCTCCGCTGCCGTCCCTTCCTGCAGGCATAACAAGGACCGCCAATGCCAGGAAAGATAGATATCAGCCCGCTGGAATAGTTGGTTGTGCCGAGACCCGCGTCTATAAAGGGCACGTTCACACGTTGGCAGCTCCAACTGAGTTCGAGGCGAGCCAACTCATTGTCGAGACATGAGAAGATTAAGTCCATGCGCGCCAGCACGCCCAACCCGATGTCCGCAATCTCGTTCACAATCGGAACCGAGCGAACTTCTGGATTCATCTCGCTGACGCGTGACGCGGCAAATTCCGCCTTCCATGTTTGTTTTGCAATAATCTGTTCCACGTGAGGAACACAAAACAGTACCGAGCGAGTTAGGTTAGAGGACTCAATCACATCACGGTCGACAATGTAGATAGCGCCGACTCCGAGCAGAGTGAGATTCTTGATAACCTCATTGCCCAGCGCTCCCGCACCGACCACCATGACGTTCAATGCAGATACGCGAGCGCGATTGTATATCGTCGAATCGAGACGGCTATAGTCTCGAGAACTTTCGGCGATGTTCAAATCCAGCCTGACAGCCATTCCATGTACCACTTCTGTTTCTTATTCGTACGGTAAACCGGCCAATAGAACAGGAGAATTATTGTGAAAAATTCCGACTGGTTCAAAGGCAGTGCCAATCTAAATGACTCACCCGGCAGTGTCAATGCCCTTATCGGGCGATGGGGACGGCCGCCCTGAGTTGTCGAGGTATTCCAGGGGTACGCAAAAAACGCGTCCCCCTGGCTAATTTCCCAGCACCGCTCCGCGGTGAGCGTTTGGATGCAGTTCCTTACCTCACTTCCAGATTCCGTATCAATCGATGCAGGTTATTCGGATGGATCCCAAGCTCTCGGGCAGCTTCTGTGACGCTATCCCCCGCGCGTTCCAATGCACTTCGTACGATTCGTTGTTTGGCCTGCTTAACCGCCTCATGATAAAAGGGAGTGTTGACTTCCGCCGGCAGTTCTTTTTCAAACAGTTCCTCGTTGAGATCCTCGGGCAGTACATAGTCACCCGAGCCGAATACGATCGCCCGTTCAATCGTGTTCTCCAACTCCCGTACATTCCCAGGCCAATCGTAATGAACGAGCCGAGCCCGCGCTTCCGGCGAGATCCCTTTGACCGGCCGCCCACACGCCTTGCTGTATCGGAGCGCAAAATACCCCGCAAGCAGCGGAATGTCCTCACGCCTTTCCCGCAGCGACGGCATTCGGATCGTGATTACTTGCAGGCGGAAGTATAAGTCCTCGCGAAATGTTCGGTTTCTGGCAGCCTCTTTCAAATCACGATTCGTCGCCGCCAACCAGCGAACGTTAACCGGGATCGAACGCGTTCCACCCAACCGTTCGAACTTGCGTTCCTGCAAGACGCGCAGCAACTTGGCCTGAACCGACATTGGAAGCTCACCAATCTCGTCGAGGAGAACCGTTCCTCCTTCGGCCATTTCCAGCTTTCCCTTTCGTTGGGATGCACCGGTGTAGGCCCCTTTTTCGGTGCCGAAAAGCTCGCTCTCCAACAGGGTGTCGGGAATCGCCGCACAGTTTATGGCAACAAAAGGCTTCTCCGACCGGGGGCTATTCTGATGGATGGCTCTCGCCACGAGCTCCTTTCCGGTACCGCTTTCACCCGTTATCAATACTGTCGATTCGGATTGTGCCACTTTCGCGATCACCTGGTAGACGTGGCGCATTGCGCTGCTCTCACCAACCATGTTGTGGTTCAGGTTGATTTCATCTTGTAAACGCTGGTTTTCGCCTCTTAGAAATTCAATCTGGCGCGCGTTCTGAACCGCGACTGCGGCAATCGAAGAAAGAGCTGTGGTCAACTGCAAATGATCTTCATCGAATTGAGCATCGGGATCCGATGTTGCCAGGTAAATAAGGCCAAGCAGCATTCCCGCCGACTGCACTGGCACACAAAGTACCGATCGCGTGCGTGATTTCACCAGGCTTTCTGCACCGCTGAAAGGACCATCTGGAACGATACCTTTCGCCAGTACGGCGGTTCGGGTCGTCACAACCTGGTTAACAACCGTAGTGCTCGGCTGGACACGCGCCCCGATACCTGTTTCCCGGTCCCAACCGCAGACGGATAGGACCTCGCTTTCATCTGGCCCTACTTGCAAGAACGCTGCGCATTCTGCGGGAACGATGTCGGCAATCGATGTCAGCAAGCGCCGTTGCAGTTCGTCAATAGTCGTAATGGAGCTGATTAAGGTACTGAACCTGAGTAATGTATTCAGATTTTTGGCGACCTGTGGAGCACCCGAAATCGATGCAGGCAGATTGTCCCGGCGGAAGTATATGGAATCGTCCGGTGAGAGGCGCACCATGTCTAAACTTAAGATCGTGGTGTTGTCCGGCTCGATTCGCTCTCGCCTGTCGCTTGTCTCCTCCTCATCAAAAACAACCACGAAAACGGAATCGCCGACCGCGATCTTGTCTCCCTTGCCGAGCTTTCTCTCTTTGATGGGCACGTCATTGACGAACGTTCCGTTCAGACTGTCGAGATCTCGAATGAGAATTTCATCTTCGCTTCTAACGATTAGGCAGTGGCGCCTGGATACAGAACGGCTGTCCACGCAGATCACATTGGATGGATCCCGTCCGATGGAGATTTCCGTCCCTGTCAAATACAACGCGTTTCCGTTCAACGGACCAGATAAAGCAACCAGTTGAGGTTTCACCAATCCTTCACCTCCAGTGCGCTCATTTTGCGCCATTCCATACAGACTCATGAACGAAAAAGAGCTGAAAAACAGAACCGAGCGGCAATATAATGCGCGGGCTCCTCTGATAGCCTGAGTGCATTTCCTTTATGATCACAACAGCAGCAGGGCTAACTGATCCGGGTTGTAAGCGAGAACGGAACGAAGATCGCATCTTAGTGGATGTGGATCGAGGCGTGTTCGTCCTTGCAGATGGTATGGGTGGAGAACATTGCGGTGAACTTGCCGCGGAAATGGCCGTACGCTTTGCCGGCGATTTTCTGCTGCGGCACGACTCTTCTCAGGTCTCAAGCCAGGATCGTGTCCTGAACGCAGTGCGTCTCGCAAATGCAAAAATTTGGGAAGCTTCTCAAAGCCATCCAGATTGTGCCGGCATGGGAACAACGATATCGGTGGTGCTGCGCGACTCGGAGTCCATCGTTGTCGGAAATATCGGTGACAGTCGTGTGTATTTGTACCGAAATAACCAGCTTCAGCGCCTCACCCGTGACGACGCCTTGGTGTCCCAGCTTGTCGACGAGGGAAAGATCACCGTCGAAAAAGCTAAAACTCATCCCTTGCGCAATGTTCTTACACTCGCTCTCGGACGCGCCCCAGACATCAACGTTCAGCTGCTCCAAATGCAATTACAAGCGAATGACCAGCTGCTCCTCGCTTCCGACGGGTTACACGGTGTGCTTCCCGATGGGGAAATCACGCAGATCATTGGCAATGGACGAGACCCGCATGCGAAGGCTCAAGCCCTCGTCGATGCAGCCAAAAAACAAGGCGGGCCCGACAATATCTCGTGCATTGTGATTGCGTGCCAGTAATTCGGGGTCAGACGTCTGACCCCATCACGGCTGGACGACGCCGATAAACGGAAGGTTTCGATAGCGCTGACGATAATCTAGGCCATAGCCGACGACGAACTTGTCCGGGATTTCAAACCCAACGTACTTCAGATCGATATCGATAATGCGGCGGGCGCGGCGATCAAGCAGCGTGCATACCTCGAGCGACTTTGGATTCCGGCCGCCAAGTGTCCGGAGGAGGTATTTCAACGTGAAGCCGGTATCGACGATGTCTTCAAGGACCAGGACATCCTTACCGGCAATGTTCTCCTCGAGATCCTTCGTAATGCGGACCACACCTTCGCTGTCTTCGCCGTAACTGGAGATCGAAAGAAAGTCCATCGACAACGGCAAATCAATGTGGCGGGCCAGGTCCGTCGCAAAGAAAACGGATCCGCGGAGAATTGAAACCAGGACGAGCCGGCGGTCCTTGTAATCATCCGAGATTTGCCGCCCCAGATCCTGCACGCGTGCTCTAATCTGTTCCTCGGTAAAAACGATCTCCGCAATTTCATCCGGCATAAACGTTGATCTTGACACAAAATTCGAGGGTGCTATCCTGAAAACAAGGTCCCGAGAGAAACCGGGTTTTAGTCGAAGTCGGACTCGTACAGACGGAGCAGGCTATCGATGACGCACCCTAGAAAGTGCTGAGATGGTCTGTAACTGAGCGGTTGAGCTTTGCGAGAGTGAAGCAACTGCTGGCAGCGAACGCCAGTTCGTCGTCAGAAGCGTCAAGGCCGCCCAAGAAAACGTAGGTACGAGATGGACATCCGCCGCACGGCGGGATTCGGCGGAAACCGCAGGGTCACTTGGGACCTTCTTTATTGCCCTGCATCCGCGTCTCCCGCATCGCCATTGCCCAATCCATATTTCCAGATCAGATTCTTGTAATCGCGCTCGTAAAGAATTTTGATGTTCACTTCCGGGTAGAGTTCTCTCAGTAACCGAACCTTACGATTTTTCTTCGTGACGAGGCTCTGTTTCATTGTCGTGAGTTCAATGAACAGATCCAGATCGGGCAAATAAAAATCCGGCGTGAATGCTTTGACAACGTTGTGATTCTCATCCCATTCGATCGGAAAGGTCTTTGGTTCGTACTGCCAGCGGATCCGATAAAAGTCCATAACCCGCGCGAACTCCCGTTCGCTGGGATGAGCAAATTCGGGAAGCGTATCCTCAATGAGATCGGGTTCTGGATGACTGCGCGATATCGAGCTTGTGGGGACTCCGTCGGCGTCAGCCATTTGCGCGACATCTAATTTTGTCGTCAGGATCTTCTCCCGCAGCTGGGCGGGAAGCTCCACTGCCGTCGTCTCGATACCTTTCGCCTGCGCCGCTTTGACAATGATTTCTACAGCCACTTCATTGGAGAAATGATCGATATTGAGGACCAAATCGTAGTACGCCGGATCGCGCCAATTTGTGCCGTAGAGCGTCTGGATAAACGTTTCCTTCTCCCTATCGCGCTCTTCTATGATCTCTTCGGCCTTCGCACGATCGACATTCCCCAAGCGCATGACACGCGCAATGCGGTATGGCAACGGCGCGACAATCTGAACGTGAAGCGAAGCCGCGACTCGCGCAAATAGGAATTGTCCACCACTGCCCAGAATCACGACGTTATGGGCCGCTGCAACTTCTGCAATCGCGGAGCGGACCATTTCTTGATAGACGCGCCGGTCTTGTTTGATGCGCGAGAGCTGCTCTGTTCGCACGGGAAACTGCTGATCGATCACCGCATCCATCGCGCTGCGATCGATGAACTGAAACTTCAGCGTCTGTGCGGTGGCAGTTGCGATCTCGCGGCCTCCGCTACCCGTCAGACGCGAAATCGTAATAATTGCCATATGCTATATTCAGGCGTTTATGCACTACCTCGGAATCGATGTCGGGGGTACGAGCATCAAAGCCGGCCTTGTGAACGAGGCCGGTCGTGTTCTGGAGTCGCGCAGAGCGTTGACGGTCGCTGATGACCTCAACGGCTTTCTTTCAGCGCTAACAGAACTAGTCCGCGGATTTCAAAAGGCCGCCGCGATTGACGCTATCGGCATCGGAGTTCCGGGCCTGCATTCCTCTAGAACTCATATCATCGAGACATCACCGAACCTACCGTGTCTTCGAAGAGTGAATTTAGAGGAATTGCTGGCAGATCAGGTCCACATCCGCACAATTAGTGAAAACGACGCGAATGCAGCTGCATATGCCGAGTTTGTCTGCGGAGCCGGTGTCGGTCTCCGACACATGGCACATCTCACAATCGGGACCGGTTTAGGCTCCGGGTTCGTGTTGAATGGAAGCTTGTTTACCGGGGCCTCGGGATATGGCGGTGAGTTTGGACATACAGTCCTCAATGCCGGATCCGCAAGACAAAATGCGGGCCGGCTCTGCGGCTGCGGAAATCATGGTTGTGTCGAAATGTTCGTGTCTGCCACAGGAATAGTTCTCACCGCTGAAGACATGATGCGGGAAGCACCGGAGAGTCTCTTGCATGACCTCGAGTGGCCGCTGACGTCCGAGAAAATTTACGAGGTGGCTGTGCGCGGTGACGCGATAGCTCGGGAGGTTTTCAAAGAGACAGCGCGGTATCTCGGAATTGCATGTGCCAATCTGATTAACCTTCTGAATCTCGAGATGATCATCATCGGCGGCGGTGTTATGGGTGCAGGCGATGTGCTGATGAACTCGGCGCGGGAAATTGCACAGCGTCATGCGTTCCCATCCGCTTACGCCGATTGCCGGATAGTACAATCGAAATTATGGCCGGATGCCGGAATGATTGGGGCGGCCATGCTCGCCCGCGATCGGTAGGAAGAGCGGCAATCCGCGGCTGCGAAATAAAATATGTCTCTACGTCACATTCGAAACTTCTCCATCATCGCCCACATCGATCACGGTAAGTCCACGCTCGCCGACCGACTGCTCGAGCTTACGGGGGCGCTCAGCAAGCGCGAGATGTCCGCGCAAGTGCTCGATGCTATGGATCTCGAGCGCGAGCGTGGCATCACGATCAAAGCCAAAGCTGTTCGGTTGAACTACCACTCAAAAGACGGGGAAGAATACATCCTCAATCTCATCGACACGCCCGGACATGTGGATTTTAGTTATGAAGTGTCCAGAAGCCTGGCTGCGTGTGAAGGCGCGTTGCTCGTCGTCGATGCATCGCAGGGTGTTGAGGCGCAGACGCTGGCGAATACATATCTGGCACTCGATCACCATCTCGAAATCATCCCGATCATCAACAAAATCGATTTGCCCGGTGCGGAAGTCGGGCGTGTTCAGGAGCAACTGCATTCGATCCTCGGCATCAATCCCGAAGACGCCGTGCTGATCAGCGCCAAGTATGGCACTGGCGTTGAGGAGGTTCTGGAGGCGATCGTCAAGCGGATTCCCCCACCCAAAGGCAATCCGGAAGGCCCTCTGAAAGCTCTGCTGTTCGACTCGTGGTTTGATTCCTATCGTGGAGTCGTGGTGCTCGTCCGCGTGATCGATGGCGAAGTCCACAAGGGCATGAAGATTCGCCTGATGTCGAATAACCAGACTTATCAGGTCGATGGTGTTGGCGTGCTGACGCCGAAATTGAAAGAGATCGATCGCATCGCGGCCGGTGAAGTCGGTTACATGATGGCAAATATCAAGGTCGTTGCGGACACAAAGATCGGCGACACGATCACGGAGCACGACAACCCCACTGCGGTTCCATTCCCAGGGTTTCAGGAAATCAAGCCCATGGTGTTCGCCGGGTTGTATCCGGTTGAACCGAATCAGTACGAAGGCCTGCGCGACGCTCTCGAGAAGCTTCGGCTCAACGATTCCTCTTTCTTTTATGAACCGGAAACCTCAACGGCTCTCGGTTTCGGCTTTCGGTGCGGCTTTCTCGGATTGCTCCACATGGAGATCATTCAGGAGCGCCTGGAGCGTGAGTTTCAACTGTCCCTGATCACGACCGCGCCAGGCGTGCGGTACCGCATCACGCGGTCTAATGGACAGGTCGAGGAAATCGATAATCCGACAAAATTTCCGGAACCCCAATTCATCAGTCAGATCGAGGAACCGATTATTACAGCTCTCATCATGAGCACCGACGAGTTTGTGGGGGCGATTCTCAAGCTCGTTGAGGAAAAACGCGGCGTCCAAAAGGGATTCGAATACGTCGCGCCCGGCCGCGTCCTGTTCACATATGAAATGCCGCTGAACGAGATCGTGTTGGACTTTTATGACCGTTTGAAGTCCGTCTCACGCGGATATGCGTCATTCGATTATCACCTCGCCGGCTATCGCGCGGCCGATCTTGTCAAGCTCGATATTCTGGTGAGCGGCGAGCCGGTGGACGCGCTGTCTTGGATCGTTCATCGGGATTTCGCCTACGCGCGGGGTAAGGCGCTGGCAGAAAAAATGAAGGAACTCATCCCGCGGCAGATGTTCGAAGTTGCCATTCAAGCAGCGATCGGCAATCGCATAATCGCGCGCGAGAGCATACCCGCCATTCGCAAGAACGTCCTGGCGAAGTGCTACGGCGGTGATATCACCCGAAAACGCAAACTGCTGGAGAAGCAGAAAGAAGGCAAACGGCGCATGAAGCGCGTCGGGAAAGTGGATATACCTCAAGAGGCGTTCTTGGCAGTCCTGAAGGTTGGATCTTAGAACCGGTCCATCGTTCAATCGTTGAACACACTGGCCCGCCAGTCCCGTCAATTGCATCAATCAAGTATGTAGTCGCGCGGCTTTAGCCCGCGTTCACGTTCGAAGATAACGCGGGCTAAAGCCGCGCGACTACATGCTTATCAACGACATGGCCTGAACTGCGAGTCTGGTACGCAATGTGTAGCCACTCTTTCCAGGAGCCACAATGCATACCCTTTGCCGTTTCAGCATCAGAGTCGCGCTTGGTCTGCTAATCCTGCCGGTGCTTACCCCAGCGGCAACCGCGGCCGCCCAACACAAGGTTCTCGAAACTCAATTAGGACAAGCGACTTTCTATGGCGCGGCGTGGCGAGGCAGGATAACGGCTAGCGGCCGCAAATTCGATGACCGCAAAGCGGTCGCTGCGCACCGCACGTATCCGTTTGGCACTGTGGTCCGTGTAACGAACCTTGAGAATGGGCGTTCAGCGAACGTCG
>Ga0066709_100003002_pt1 | contig 12701 bp, 8 predicted proteins | sample GraSoiAngelo_158_FD_79665 | JGI IMG/M metagenome (GOLD analysis project Ga0066709, IMG submission 79665) | Grasslands soil microbial communities from the Angelo Coastal Reserve, California, USA - 14_1009_16_30cm | ecosystem: Environmental > Terrestrial > Soil > Grasslands | place: USA... | reverse complement strand
GTCGGGGTGTCGGTGGCCGGGGCCGTGGGGGTACGTGTTGCAGTTGGCGTTGCAGTTGGCGTTGCCGTTGGTGTCACGGTAGGTGTCGGCGTTGGCGTCGCGGTAGCCGTCGGCGTCGCCGTGGGTGTGGTGGTCGGCGTGGCCGTGGGCGTGGCTGTGGCGGTCGGAGTGGCCGTGGGCGTGGCTATGGCGGTCGGTGTTGCGGTGGGCGTGGCTATGGCGGTCGGTGTTGCTGTTGGCGTGGGCGTCTCGGTCGCTGTTGGCGTGGACGTTGGTGTAGCAGTGGCAGTAGGAGACGTGGGCGTGGGTGTGGCAAACGACGTGCAGGACTTGCCGAAGAAGCCGGCGATCTTCGTAATGTCGGTGCCGTCGACGAAGCCGTCAGGCGGGTCTGGTGCGATGTTATGGCGGGCGGGCGCCGGCGGGACGGCTTTGCCGAAGGAGCCCGCGATGATGGTGATATCCGTGCCGTCCGAAAACGTATCGTTGTTTATGTCGGCAGGCCAAGCGTTCTCGCTGGAATTGCCTGCGCAGGCGACCAGGGGATCCGTGCCGATCACAGTTTCGGCGCTGTCTGTCCAGCCGTCGCCGTCGCTGTCGGTGGTGGCAAGTGCTGAAGTGGCTTCGCCGGGAAGACTGCCGCCACCAAGAATGAGAACGGCGATCACAGTGATGCCGAGGATGATGACGGAGACCAGGGGTCGTGGCCATTTCGGCGCCAGGGTTGTCTCTGACGTCGTAGGTAAAAAGGGCCGGCGGCTTGGGAACGTGCGTGGCCTGCTTGTCCTACCTGATGCGGCGCTTGCGACCTCAGCCGTGCGCGGGGCGGCCTGATGCGCTCTGATCCTCAACTCCGTTCCGAAATCGACTTATGGGCGCGGCACCAATGTACACACACGCGCAAAGCTGTCTCCCAACAATATGAGCATCCATAACGTAGCCGATTGCTGGGGCAATCTTTGAAGGAGAGTCGTAAGAGTTCTGTATGTATGCTGCCAAGCGGCCAGTAGACTGTCAGATCAAAAAAAGCGGCTGGCAGATCGTCGCCTCCCCCCCGCCAGTCTGACGCAGACGCTCGCGGCGCTCCTCGTCCCACTTCTTCTCGCCGTATCTTGCGCTCGACCGCGCAGAAGCCCACCACCCGCCTGCACGGCGCTCCGAGACCGCCGTGCACTCTCTTGGGTAGCTCATCTCCCTGAAGGCCGTCAGCCCCAGAAGTCTTTGAAAGGAGGTCCTTTAAGATCCGATTGTCCAACGCCTGTCCGTGCGCTTGAGCTGGCGATTCTCGGTACTCAAGCGCCCTTAGCCGGGCGCGCCTCGCCTACCACCATGCCGCCCGTACTTCCGCTTCCAGTTGTACAGCGTCTCCGTGACGATCCCCAGCCGGCGACGGAGCTCCTTTATCGACGCCCCGCCGCGTTCGTTCAGCCCCCTTTGGGCTGAATTGAGAGTGATGGCATCAGCGCGAGTACATCCTGGCCAATGAGCGCGGCGAGAGCGAGATTCGTGAAGCAGTCAGAGAGAGCAGAGTAGCTCGCCTAGGTGAGCCAGTGGGGCAGGCGGAGCCTGCCCCACTGGCCATTTGCTAACGGCTGACGCTAGCGGCCGCGGCGGAGCAGCAGCGTCGCGCCGCCGCCGAGCACTACAACAGCCGCAGCGATTGCGCCACCGATTATGAGGTACGTGGTAGTGTCGGACCCGCCGCCTTCCTCGGGAGGAGGAGTCTTTTGCGCGATTACTAACGGAGGGTCCCCGGGTTTAAAGCAATCGGGGCAGTTGGTGGGCGCACCGCCGGCCCCGCCGGCGCCGATCTTGATGTCCGCCGCGAGCGTCCTGCTTATGAGCTCTCCGTCTGGTGAATCCGGGTTCGTGTCACAGACATCACCGATCCCATCAAAGTCCGCATCGTGCTGGTTGCCGGTCGGCTGATCCTTACTGTCCTGCCCGTTTGGGACCAGGGGGCAGTTGTCCTGACGGTTAAGGTAGCCGTCGGCGTCTTGATCGGTATTTGTGCCGCGGCTTATCGGATCGTCGTTCGGGTCGCAGGCTGCGTCGATGCCGTCCCCGTCGGCGTCGCCGTCATTTAGTTTAGTCGAGTCGCCCTTGTTCGCCACATAGGGGCAGGTGTCCATGCTGTTCTGGATGCCGTCGTTGTCAGCATCCCGCTGCGCTACCGTGAAGACTGTGAACTTGTAGTCCCCGGCCTGAGGCCCCATCGACAGGTCAAGGAGGCCGTCCGGCTCGCTGGGGTTCTTATCACAAGCGTCGCCGATGTCGTCCTTGTCTGTGTCCTTCTGGTCGGGGTTCGCAACCAGCGGACAATTGTCGGCGAAGTTGTCGGTCCCGTCACCGTCCTGGTCCTCGTTCTTGCCGGTGTCGGGGTTGTCGTTGGGGTCGCACTGGCTGTCGAGGAAGTCGAAGTCAGCATCGTGCGTCCCCATTAGGGGGTGCGGGTCGTATGGGCAGGTGTCGTCCTTATTCGCAGTGCCGTCGTTGTCGGCATCGTAGACCTTGCCGTACGCTACATTCCTCGATGCCAGGGGACTACAGAAGTCTGTGATGGGACCGGGTTCGGGCTCGATCTCAGGGTCACCTATGTCCTGGAGGAGAACAATGGTCGGGAACCCCAGCGCGGGGTCGTTCGGCAAGAGCTTTTCCAGGTCCTCACCGGGCAGGTCGAACTTGGTACCTACGTCGTAGATGAGGAACTGGAGCAGCACAGGAATGCCGGCGACGGTGGCGACGCCGGCCGAGCGCCGGAACGGCTGTACGGCCCCGGTAACGCGGTCGATGAACTCGGGCCAGTGGTCGACGGAGTCCAGTAAGCCGTTCCCATCCTTGTCCTCGGCGAAGTCTTTTGTGCCGAAACCCTTAGCCCTTGTGTCACCCGCGTCCGCTTCGAGGTCCTTGAAAGACACCGTCGACGACTTGTCGATGGTTGCGTTCACGAAATCAAAGTGCACGGCCAACTGCTGGTTACAGGGGCTGTTGATGAGGCCAAGCGTAGCCGCCGCGTCGAGCTTTCCAACCGGTTCGCCGATCGGTATCTTGTCGCCGCGCACAATTCCGAAGTCCGCGGGGATGAACGAGACCACGCCTCCGAAGTTGAGGTCCTTTTTGTCCTTTATTCCGAAGTCCACCGTGAAATCGGCGTTCGTTTCAGGGGTCGTACTTTCAAGTGTGATCTTGAGCTCCGGGTTGAACGTGCCTGCGCTGGCCGTGTCGGTCCCGGTGACGACCAGCAGTGAAACCAAGAGGACGGCGGCCGCCCCCCACGTGAGAACCGGTCTTAAGCTCACCTTATTCGTCTCCTTTCTTCCCTCCCGCTGGCCGGCTTGCTACCGTTCATGCGGGACCGGAGGCCGGCCGGCATCAGGACGCAGGGCAACCGGCGAGGCCGATAGGGCGCAAAGTTCGACAGTTTTCTAGCCCAGAGCAGGATTCCAGCGTTCTGCAAGCGGCGGCTGGCGTGAGGGCGACGGTCATGCTCGCGCCTTCTTCAAGAACGCCTTCACGAACGCCGCGCGAATGCCTGGAACAATGAAACCACTGGGGCGAGTCCCTCCTGTCATGGGCGTCACGTCGCGGGGCGGGTGGTCATTGGGCAAACCCAGCCGTGGCGACGAAAGACTATCACTCTGTATAGCCTAAGTTTGATTTTGGTGTCAAGCAGCATTGCTACGTCGATTTTGCTATAGCGGTTTACGAAGAATCGCTAAACATTGGATGCATGGTCCCGGAATAGGACAGTGGCGCTAATGAGCGCACTGACATAGCATGGCCTTACGCCCGTGGCCGCGGCGGCAGAGCGAAGACGGACGCGGCTACGTATATAAACAAAGTGACAGGGATTCGCGCGGGCAAAAGGGTGTGACAGGCAGAACTTTATTCCTCGCCGCGGTTGCGGCGCTTCTCTCGCTGCTTGGGGCAGCCTGCGGCGACAGCGGTCCAGCAAAGTTGCCGCAAACTGGCGCTGAGGTCTGCGAGAAATTCAAGGAAGCAGATCGTTTCCGTTACGTGTTCAACGAGTCCCTCGAGTCCCCGAAACAGGACGCCCCGCCCGATGACTCGGCCGTGGGGGGTTTTGCCAACCGGCCTTCGCTGCCTTCTTTGGACTATCAGGCAAAGCATGACGGCGCGATGGTGAAGCCCGACCGGCTGGACTTCCAATTATCGACTCCGAACCAGCCCAACCAGCCTCCGCTTCGTACCATTCGCATAGGAAATAACGAATGGTTCTACTTGGGCGATACCTGGCAGGTAAACCCGCACCCAAGCCTTTTCCCCTTTACGCCTCCAAACCTCTGCGACCAACTTGTTTCTCCGCTTAACCTCGCCGGCGCGAGCGTCTCGGAGGAAAGCGTCGGCGACACTCAGGCGCGACATTTGCGCGTCGAGGGTGCTGCGCTTGAGGCCGCAACGCAGATATTCGGTACCCAGAGTGACATGGGGCGCCTTCTAAAGTCGTTCGATATTGATCTCTGGTTGAGTAAGGACAAGAACCGTTTACTCAAGCTTGGGGCAGTATCAAAGGCGACCTATCCCTACGGCCGGGAGCTCTCCGTTACTTTCAGTCTCGACATGAGTTCCTATAACGACAAGAGCATTAAGATTGAGCCGCCACTGTGAGACGGAACCCCGCAAACGCTGTGTGACCGGGCGGATATTTTAAGGAGCCTAGCCGGAAAATGAAGGAGCGGCCTCTTTATGGCCGCTCCTTCCGTTCGTTCAGCTTCTGTAAGCGCTAGTGGTTCCGGCGGCGCCTCGCCAGGCGCGATGCGAGAGTGCCTGCGGAGCCGATGGCCCCGGCGGCGCCCAAGGCAGCCGCGACTGCGGCCCAGGCCGGTATGCTACCGCCTACAGGCGAAAGGCTGCCGACACCGCTGGCCGGCCCGCCGGCGCCTCCGGCTGCGCCCCCGCCGGTACCTGCCGCACCGCGGCCAGCGGTGGTGCCAGCGCCAGCGCCGGCGCCACTAGCGCCTCCCGCACCTATTTCATTTGCTGATGGAGGCTCTCCACCCACAAGCGGGGGTAGGGCCGACAGACAGTCGCTTACCGCAGACTCGTGGGGCCCTCCTACCGTGATCGTGTTGAGCTTCACGCAGAGGATCTGCGCTCCATCGGGTGCGCCCGGGTTCGGGTCACAGGCGTCGCCAATGCCGTCGCCGACCCCCGGTTCGCCGTTTTCGTTCGGGTCTTTGTCACTCTGGTCCGGGTTGGCTATGAGGGGACAGTTGTCACCGCTGTTCGGGAAGCCGTCGTTGTCGTGGTCGGTAGGCTGGTTGCCGGTCGCCTCGTTGGGTGTGGGGTCGCAGGTGTTGGGGATGCCGTCGCCGGTCAGCAGCCCGGCAACGGTGTCGGTGTCGTCAGGCGCGGGGTTGGTGAGCGAGTGAGGGTTCCAGACAGTGTCCGCGTTGAGGGGACAGGTGTCGAGACTGTTCTCGAAGCCGTCACCATCGGCGTCGCGCTGGCTGAGGTAGTAGCCGATAGTAGTGACGTCACCACTATCCGGAAGGGTGCGCGTTGGTATGCCTCCCTCGTCAGGGGCCGTGGCCGGATTGTCATGAGTCACGCCATATGACACGAGATCAACATGGAGGGGAGTGCAGAAGTCGGTGATGGCGCTCGGGGCCGTGGGGGTGGCGGAACCGGCAGCAGACGCGGTCTGGAGTACCGTGACGCTTGGGAAGCCATATCCCGCGTCGACGGCCGGGAGCTGCGGTAGCTTCGTACCGGGTGCGAACACGACAGTCTGGAGGATGACCCACAGGTTGCCGGCGAAGCCGATGGACGTCACGGCAGCCTGGCGGAATACGGGCTTGATTGGGTTCGGGCCCGACGGACCCCAGTTGTCGTCTGCGTTCCCGGCTATGTGGTCAGGCCCGAAGTCCACCCAGTCAGGGTCGAAGATTGCGTTCAGGAATGAGGGGTACTTGGTCACTACCGGCGGAGGGTTGACGTCCTGCACGCCGTCGGGAGGGGTAGTGGTGTCCCCAGCCAAACGCGCGAGGTCGTTCTGGCCAAGCGGCTCCGTTGGGCCCCAGGGCTCGGAATCGAAGGTATTGGTGATGTCGGTGGTCGCCTCCTCGAAGACGAACTTGGGCGGTAGGGTGTCGATATCGACGCGCCTGTTGCACGGGTTGTTGAGAACCCCGAGTACCGCGATCGACTTGAGCTCGCCGAGAATGGCGCCGTCCGGGATATCGGCGTCCGTTGGCGACGTGGGCGCAAACTGGAGCACTCCACCGAAGTTGTAGTCGCCGGTGTCGTCGGCTGTGAGCACTTGCCCATCGGGGCCGACGCCTATGTTGAAGGTCCCCACGAGATCCGGGTGGGAGCCGGGGTCGGTGGTCGATAGCGTTCCCGAGGGTTGAGGGTTGAAGCGACCCGCGGCAAGCGCAGGCGGCGTTTCCGCGCCATCGCTATAGATCATCGTGAGGAGGGCTACAAGCGGGACGATGGCCAACCGAAAGAAGTTGGCCGGGGAGAGAATATTCCTTGGGCCGATATGCATCGCGTACTCTCCTTTGCTTGGGCTCAGGCGTATATGCTGGCGTGGAGCCTCCGCAAATTTACCCACCTATGCTCCACCGCCAACCGGTCTATGAACCATGCCAAATGTAGTTACGTAGTGTTTCATCTTTATTACATTCTGCCTAATGTTGTCAAGCCAAAATCGCAGCCGTGAACGACTCTTATCCGTCTATCAACAAAGGGGCTACTCGTGACTAAATCGCTCGGCGCGCCTCCTAGACGCCGCGGAACCATGGTAAGCGACCGCGATACCGCCATGCCGCGAAGCCGGCCGCGGGAAGACCAACGACGGCAGCGATGAGCAGGACGTAAACCCAGACGGGCGTGCCTCCGTTATCGTTGTTGCCGGTGTTATTTTCCCCGCCGCGCGCGCCGCTGCTGGCTGTGGGGCTACCGGCCGCCGCTGAGCTCGGGGTAGCGCTGCCGCTTGCACCCGGGGAGCCGCTCGAACTTCCTGGCGAAGGCGAGCCTTGAGCGCCACCAGGACCACCTCCGGGGGGTTGAGGGCCGCCGGGAGTGGCACCGCCCTGCGCCGGCGGGACGACCGGAGGCACGCACGCGACGCCTTCGGCATGGAAGCCATCGAACAGCGCGCTCTCCGGGAGGTTCATCTTCACGATGCCCTCTGTTGTGTACACGTCGACGCTGCTCCCAGGCGGGTTGGGATTAGCGTCGTCCAGGTCCAGCGTGAGAAGCTGGCCGGCCTGCCCTGCCAGGACCTGAAGGTTTACCGCGGCCAGGATCCCTCCAGTGGGAGCGCTGTACGATGTGTCGTCGGGGGGCGCCTTGGGCGGTGTGTCCGGGGACTGCGGAGGGTTCTGCTCAGAGATGTACGCCGCCGCGGCCAGCGCTGTTTGAGGACCCGCGACCGGCGGTGGGATATCGGCGGCGCTGAAGATATCCCGATGGAAACCGCCGGGATCGAGCGGAAGGTTCGTGAAAGCGACATTTTGGCCCCGAACGTCGTCGCTGAAAGGCTGAAAGTTGAGGTTTAGGGGCCTCATTTTGCCGCCGTCGTAGTTCATTCTTACCTGCCATCCCGCCAAATCCTCGACGTCTTGAATGACGAGGTGGACTGTGTGGTTGTGCTGAGCGTTGTTGCCAGGGGGGGCCGTCCCGAGACAGTTATCGATGAGACCGACAGTCATGGAGTTCGTCGTGGCGTCGTAGCCGTTACCTTCCACGACCATATCCAGGCTCATCTTGGGTTCCTGGACCGCGCGGCCGTGTGCAGCCGAAAAGAGCAGTGCCGAGACAGCAATTGCGCTGGCGACGAAAGGCAGCGCAAATAGTAGCCAGGTGGTTCTCAGCGTCATCGCCGGCAGGAGTGATTCGCGTGACACGCCTGGTTCGACCGCTTTCGGCGTGCCCGTTCAGTATTCGCCAACCACTTCACCTCGGTCAAGGAAGCCGCGAAAGCGGGGCCGCCGCTTCAATTCCAATCAAAATTTGAAGAAACGAATAGCGGCGCCATGCTGTGCGTGGTCTTGACCTAGGCCGGCACGCTCATCTCTTCCGCAGGCGGTAGAGGCCGAAGGCACCGGATGCCGAGGCAGTCATCCCCGCGCCAAGCAGAAGGACGTACGTCCAGGGAGATGAGCCTCCGCCGGCGCTAGTTCCGGTGGGAGGCAGGGCGGCCGGAGAGGCTGCGGGTGAAGTCCTTGGCGTCCCGGTCCGCGCGCCGCCACTGGGGGTAGCGCTGCCGCCGGCGCCACCGCCACCGCCGCCACCCCCTGTAGCCGTCGGAGTAGGCGTCGGGTTGACAAGTGTCGGTGTGGGCGTGGCCGGCGGCGCCGTCTCCTGCGCGCCGGCGACGCAGGTGACGCCTTCGCCGATGAAGCCGTCCCCCAGTTGAAAGCCGCCGACAGGCATCTTTACGATGCCTTGCGCGGTGAAAATGTCAACGCTGGTTCCGGGTGGCGTGGGGTTGGCGTCATCAAGGTCGATCGTGAGAGAGGCCTGGCCTTGCTGGCCGGCCTTGACCTGAATCACGACGTTGGCCAGGATGCCGCCGGTGGGAGCGCTGTAAGAGGTGTTACCGTCCGGGGCCGGCTTTGCGGGCGTGTCCGGCGAAATCGCCGCGTCCTGGGTGCCCAGGTAGCTGGCGGCGGAGAGTGACGTACCTGGTTGGGAGAAGTCACTGGTCTGGGTCACGGCTCGGTGGTCGGTGGCCGTGGGGTCGATGGGGAGGTTGAGAAAGCCTACGGGCGAAAGAGTGTTTGGGTCTGAGAACGGCGTCCAGTTCAGATTGGTGACTTCGGCCTTGGTGTCGTCGTGGTTGAAACGGGCTTGGGCACCGGCGATGTCCTCGACATTCTGAACAATGAGATTAACGACGTGATTATGCTGGGTGTTCGGATCGGGGAGCTGCGCAGCGTCATGTGTGAGGCAGTTGTCGATAGTACCAACCGTCATGGTCTGCGTGGCAGTGCCGTCGTACATGTTCCCAGTCGTCACCATGTCCAGGCTAAGCGTGGGGTTCTGCACGGCCTTCGTCCGGCTTAGCATGGCGAAAAAGGCTGAAGCGGTGACTACCACAATAAGCGCGGGCAACAGGATCGCGACTCGTCTCATCTTCGTCTCCTTGCACTCGGAAGCGTCGAGATTGGGCTCCGGGGCGTACTCGTAGACCGCATTGAGGACGTTTCTTCCTTTTGTACGTGAAACTTCGCGCCTCTGTCAAGGTTGTCACGCATGTAGCTAAACGCAAAGCACACAGCGACGAGCCGGCCGAGGCGATATGTCCATCTTTTGAGAGACTTTTTATACTACCCAAATTCTGTGTGAAGCAAGCGTGAACGGTGTATAGCTCGTTGAGGTTTGTTATGACTCCGGGCTAGACGGCCCTCTAGGCGGCCCGCACGAGCGACCATCCGAGCATCTCTAATCAGCGCTGGAGCGTCTACGAGCAGGACTTACCGAAAAAGCCGGCCATCCGTGTGATATCGGTGCCGTCAACGAACCCATCGACCGGGTCAGGGGCGATGTTGTGGCGAGCCGGGGCCGGTGGGACGGACTTGCCAAAGGAGCCGGCGATGATCGTGATGTCCGTGCCATCCGAGAAACTGTCGTTGTTGACATCTGCCGGCCAGGCGTTGGTGCCGCAGTGGCTGGTTAAGTTCGTCCCGGCGGACGTCTCAACGGCCGAGCTGAAGCCATCGCAGTCGGGGTCGTTGGTGGCGAGCGGCCAAGGGGGCAGGTTCTGTGCCGTGTTATGCCAGTTGGGGCAGTTATCGGCGGCATTCACAACGGCATCGCAATCGACGTCCCCGGGGCAGGGCGCGCAGGTCTTACCGAAGAAGCCGGCAATCTTCGTGATGTCGGTCCCGTCGACAAATCCGTCCACCGGATCGGGGGCGACGTTGTGGCGTGCGGGGGCGCGCGGGATGGCCTTGCCGAAGGAGCCGGCGACGATAGTGATGTCGCTGCCGTCTGAGAACGTGTCGTTGTTGAGGTCGGCAGGCCAAGCGTCAGAGCCGCATTGGAGGAAGGGGTTGGTGCCAGCTGGGTTCTCGACGGCCGAGCTGAAGCCGTCGCAATCGGGGTCGTCGGTAGCGATTGGCCATTGGGGCACGTTTTGCGGTGTATTCGGCCAGGCCATGCAGTTATCGACGACGTCGGCGACGGTATCGCCATCGAAGTCGCAGGTATTTCCGATGCAGACGGAGTCACTGACGTTAGTAATGTGCTCCCCCCCAAAGCTTGCGAAGCTGCCGGTCCAGACGTACGCGCCCGCCGAGCCTGGGTTGGTAAGGACGGCATCGTTATGGGGCGAGGAGCGGCCGAGAATCGTGACGATGAAGTTCTGAGGCGCGCACAGGTTATGGAAGACGCTAAAGTTCGTCATGTCGGCACTGATATCGAAGGGCTCGCCCGGTACCTGGTCGACGGTTATCAGCAGAGTCCACCAGGGCGCGATCTGACCGGTCCACTGCGCGACAGGGTGGTCCGGTCCGGGATCGACGGCTGTATCGACTAGGTTGAACGGACCGTAATTATCGATGCTGCCATTGCAGTCGACATCGAGAGACATTGTTGCTCGGGCGACGACGTCGCCGTCAGTGACGGCGCTGCCCGCGCTTACGTTCCAGCCGCCAGGCAAAAAAAGAGACCACGTACCGAGGGCGTGATTGCCGGCAGGCAAAGAAGTGGCTATGCGAAGGTTGCTATTGGCCGAAGTTGCCGGCGAAGAGGGGAAGACATCCAGGACTGGGTTGAAAGGCATGCTAGCGCCGGCGGTCTGCGTGAACGCCAGACCGAGGAGGATGACGACCAACAAGGCCGTTCGGCTGCTATCCCCCATTTTTTGGCTAGACTCCCCTCAAAGCGGAGGGGGAGAGGGCGATCGGCCCTCTCCCCCAGTTAGTCCAGGTTAAGCGCTCCTTCCGTAGCGCCGCTATTGAGCAACGACCTTCGGCAGTGACCGAACGAGCGTGTTGTTCGCGTTGTTGTCGTCATCATCGTTGACACCGACATTGCACTTGCCGTTGAAGGTCTCGCCGAGCGTGTCGCAGGAGAAGAAGTCGTCGGCGTGGACGTCTGCGATTGCCTTGACGTCCCAGTTGAGGCCGTTAACGAGGTCGGGTCTGGAGCACTGGAACTCGATGTTGCCGCTCAGCGTGATCTTTTGTCCCGGCGCAAGGATGGTGGACGGGACGCCCAGGATGATGCTCGTCCAGTTGTACACCTGGTTCTGGTTTTCCTGAGCCGTTGCCGTAGGCACGATCACCTGGCAGCCGCCGGGGTTGGTGCCGAAGCCGCCCGGCGGGTTGAACGCCAGGTAGACGCTGACCGGGTCAGAGTGATTGCTGAAGCTCTGGCCGACAACGACGGTGGTGTTCTGGGTGTCGGGGACGTTGGCCGCCAGGCGGGTGTTGTGGACCGTCCGGAGCCTGATTATCGCCGCGTCGTGGAAGTCCGGGGTCGTCGGCGTTCCGAAGTTCCAGCCGCTGGCTGTGGAGGTTAGCACCTCGATACGGATGGTGCTAAGACCATCGAAGCTGCGGCTGGTGATGCAGGGGTCGTTAGGTATGGCATCCGTATCACCTGGGCAGTCCGGAACCTCCACACCGTTCTTGAAGACGTGGACGTCAGCTGGGTTTGTTCCTGCGATTGAAGAGTCAAGCAAGAAGACGATGTGCAGCGGGTTGGCGGCTGTAGCGGTGGGGGCAGTGATGTTCACCTGCTGACCGAAGAACGTAAACCCGGTCGGGTTGCCCTGAGTAATCGCCCCTTCGTTAATCGTTATGGCTCCGCCGGCCGTTCCTCCTGGCACCGTCACCGTCGTCTCGACGGGGTCGGTGGACGAAGTCGTCGTGCCTGTGCTCGCGGTGCCTCCAGTTGTTGGATCAGCAGTGCCACTCCCGCTGTCGGGCGCGAACGTTGGGCTGGGCGTAGGTGTCGGCGTAGCGGTGGCCGTCGCCGTCGCCGTGGGTGTCGGCGTCGGTGTTGCGGTCGCTGTCGCCGTCGGTGTACCCGTCGCGGTCGCGGTGGGGGTAGGAGTGGCCGTAGCGGTCGGAGTTGGTGTCGCCGTTGTGGTGGCAGTTGCCGTCGCCGTCGCAGTTGCAGTCGGTGTTGGCGTGCGTGTGACCGTAGCGGTCGGTGTAGCCGTTGTTGTCGCAGTGGCCGTCGGTGTCGGGGTCGCGACGCCAGTGGCCGTCGGTGTCGGCGTGCGGGTAACCGTCGCAGTGGGAGTCGCCGTCGCCGTGGCGGTGGCCGTTGACGTGGGCGTCCGGGTCACGGTTGCGGTTGCAGTTGGAGTGGCCGTCGCCGTAGCGGTCGCCGTTGGGGTTGGCGTGCGGGTCACAGTCGCGGTTGCAGTTGGAGTGGCGGTGGCAGTCGCGGTGGCCGTTGGGGTCGGCGTCCGGGTGACGGTTGCCGTGGCAGTTGGAGTTGCCGTCGCCGTCGCGGTCGGTGTCGGCGTGCGAGTCACTGTTGCAGTTGGTGTCGCCGTAGCAGTTGGTGTCGCGGTAGCGGTTGGAGTGGCCGTGGCTGTAGCAGTGGCCGTCGCGGTTGGGCTCGCCGTGGGCGACGGAGTGGCCGAGGCTGTAGCGGTAGGGGTAGCGGTCGGCGTACCGGCAGCGCCGGGGCAGTCCGGGTCGCAGGGCGGCACGACGCACGTCGTGTTCCCACCGATGTAGCCGTCGCCCAGGTGAGCGTTATCAAGT
>Ga0066709_100002998_pt1 | contig 12704 bp, 13 predicted proteins | sample GraSoiAngelo_158_FD_79665 | JGI IMG/M metagenome (GOLD analysis project Ga0066709, IMG submission 79665) | Grasslands soil microbial communities from the Angelo Coastal Reserve, California, USA - 14_1009_16_30cm | ecosystem: Environmental > Terrestrial > Soil > Grasslands | place: USA... | reverse complement strand
CGTCGACCGCAATGTCGTCCCGGCGCTCGACGGCGAGCGCGGCACCGTCGTCGTCGAGGAGGCGCTGGCGGCCGCCGTCCGCACCAGCGCGGCGGACCGGGCCGTTCGCGACCGTGCGATCGGCAACGGCGGTGGATCGCTTGCCGATGCCGTGCGACGCGACCCAACCGGCGCCGTCGGCACGATCCTGGCGCGCGTCGTGTGGTTGCCGGATCTCGCCGGCTGCCTCGCGATCCAGGCGGACCTGCCGGCGGGCTGGACGGCAGTGCCCCGCGACGGGACTGCGATCGTGACGTCGCTTGCGGTCTCCCTCGGGGCGCCGGAGGCGACCCTCGATCAGCAAGCCGAGGCCGCGTCGCTCCGCGCCGACGTCGCCCGCGTCGCCGAGGTTCGGGCCGAGGCAGACGCGGCGGCCGCGGAGGCGACGGCGAAGGCACTCGACGCGCGACAGCAGCTCGATCGCATCCGGACCGATGAGGCCGCGGCAACCACGGCCCGACGGCGAGCAGAGGAGGCGGAACGAATCGCGGCTCGAGCCCTGGAAGCTGCGGTCCGCGAAGCCGGCTGGCACGAGACGCAGCTCGCGCGCCTCGAGGCCGACCTCGCCGGCGCGCGAGCCACCCATGACGCGCAGGTCGCGGCCACGCCCCGCGAGGCCGCATCGGACCGGGCGGCGGGCCCGCCGGGCGGACCGGACGAAGCCGTCGCCGCGTGGGAGGCCCGCGTCCAGCAGCTCCGCGCCGCCCGTGACCGACTCGCCGCTGAAGGGGCCGTTCGCGACGCGACGCGCCGCGAAGCCGACGCGAGACGTGCCCGCGCCGAGGCGGCCATCGCCCTCGACGAGGAGCGCATTGATCGCGCCGACCGCGAATCCCGGACGCTCGCCGACCGCGCCGCGAGCCTCGCGGTCGAGCGCGACCGGCTCGCGGGCGAGCTCACGGCGGCCGCATCGGCGGAGGACCGGACCCGAACTGCCCTCGCCGAGCTCCACGCCGCTGACAATGTCGACCGCGAGCGCCTCGCGGCCGCGGACCGTGCCGTGACCGAGGCTCGCGACGCACTGCGGGTGGTCGAGGAGCGCCTCCGGACGGCCGACCGGGGCGACCTCGAGGCACGCCTCGCGATCGACGCCCTGCGCGAGCAGGTGCTCGTCGAGCTCGCCGGGCTCGGCGACCTGGGGCTACGGCATCTCGCGGCGGCGGCCGGCAGCGAGCCGGTCGAACGAACCGAGCGCGTCACCGCGTCGCACGAGCAGGACGCCACCGTGGATAGCCAGGCCGAATCGGACGACGCCGCTGCGCTCGAAGCGGCGCTCGATCTTGCCGCCGCGGCGTGGGCCGCCGGCCAACCCGGCGACGAAGTGCCCAGCTCGCAGCGCCTCGGTCTGCTTCGCCGCCGCTTCCACGACCTCGGCGCCGCGAATCCGTTCGCCGTCGAGGAGTACTCCGAGGTTCGGGCCCGCCTGGAGACCCTCGAGACGCAGGAGCGCGACCTGCGCGCGGCGATCGTCGGCACGCGGAAGCTCATCGAGGAGCTCAACGCGATGATCGCCGACCAATTCACGTCGACATTCCGGGCGCTCGAATCGGCGTTCGATCGCCGCTTCAACCAGCTTTTCGGTGGTGGCTTCGCGCGGCTCTCGCTGACCGATCCGGGCGACGTCGCCGGGAGCGGCGTGGAGATCGTCGCCCGGCCGCCGGGCAAGAAGGCGCAGGCGCTGGCGATGCTGTCGGGTGGCGAACGGGCGCTGACGGCGGTCGCCCTTCTGTTCGCGATGCTCGAGGTGCGGCCCGTCCCGTTCTGCGTCCTCGACGAGGTCGACGCCGCTCTCGACGAGGCGAACGTCGGCCGTTTCGCGGAGGCGCTCCGTGGCCTCGCTGCGCGGACGCAGTTCATCGTGATCACTCACAACCGCGGCACCATTGAGGCGGCGGACGCCCTCTACGGCGTCACGGTCGGCGACGATTCGGTCAGTCGCGTCATCAGCCTGCGACTCGAGGAGGCCCGGGCGATCGCGGAGCAGCGCGCCGGGCGCGAGACCGCGGCCACGATCGGCTGACTGTGGGGTTCCTGCGGCGCCGACGAGAGGAGCCGAACACTGAACCCGCCGAAGCGGCCGAACCGCGCGTGCCGGAGCTGGCCGCCTCCACGGAGCTCGAGGTCGGCCTCCAGCCCACACGGCAGGGGTTCATCGGCCGGCTGCGCGGCTTCCTGGGGCCCGCCGACCAGACCAACTGGGAGGACGTCGAGGAGACGCTGATCGGCGCCGACGTCGGCGCCACGCTTGCAGCCGAGGTGGTCGAGCGGGCCCGCCGCCGGCGCGACCCGGGCGGCGGCGAGGCGGCGATTCGGGCGGAGCTCGCCGCGCTCCTCGTGCCCCGCGACCTGACGTGGCAACCCCGGCCTTCGGTCGAGGGCGGTCCCGCCGTCATCCTCGTCGTGGGCGTCAATGGGACCGGCAAGACGACGACGATCGGCAAGCTTGCAGCGCGCTACGTCGGCGAGGGACACTCGGTCATCCTCGGCGCGGCGGACACCTTCCGCGCCGCGGCCGTCGAGCAGCTCCGGATCTGGGCCGATCGGGCGGGGGCCGCGGTCGTCGCCCATGCCCCGGGGGCCGATCCCGGCGCGGTCGTCTACGACGCCATCGACGCCGCGGTCGCCCGCGGTGCGGACCTCGTCATTGCCGACACCGCCGGCCGCCTCCATACCAGGTCCAACCTGATGGAGGAGCTGCGCAAGGTCCGCCGAATCGTCGGCCGCCGCCTCCCGGGAGCCGAACCGGAAGTCCTGTTCGTCCTCGATGCCACGACCGGACAGAACGGGCTCGCCCAGGCACTCGCCTTTCACGAGGCCGTCGGGCTGACGGGGATCGTCCTGACGAAGCTCGACTCGACCGCCAAGGGCGGGATCGTGTTCGCGATCGAGGATGCGCTGAAGGTCCCCGTCCGGTTCATCGGGGTGGGGGAGAAGGCGTCCGATCTGCTGCCCTTCGATCCCGAGGCCTTCGTGGCGGCGCTGTTCGCATAGGTCGTCGCCGACCCGGACGAATGCCGGATTGCGCCACAGCTCCGAGCGGTGGAGGGTAGGCACGACCGCGCCCCAACGCCTCGTTCGTTGGGCGACAGGAGCCTGCGTTACACTGCCTCGGCCTCGGTGCGTCAGAACCCGCGCACCACCCCGCCGGCTCGCCGCCGGGACCCTCGCTCACGGGAGCCTATTTCCGACATGTTCGACACCCTCAGTGAGCGGCTGCGCAAGACCCTCGCCGGCCTGACCGGTCGGGGTCGCGTGACCGAGGCTGACGTCGACGCCGCAATGCGGGAAATCCGGCTGAGCCTTCTCGAGGCCGACGTCAACTTCAAGGTCGTCCGCGACTTCGTGGCGCGCGTCCGCGAGCGGGCGATCGGCGCCGAGGTGCTCGAGAGCCTGACCGCCGGCCAGCAGGTCGTGAAGATCGTCAACGACGAGCTCGTCGCGCTCCTTTCCGCTGGCGACCGAACGTTCCACCTCTCCGGCAGCCCGGCGGTCATCTCGCTGGTCGGCCTCCAGGGCGCCGGCAAGACGACGCTCGCCGCGAAGCTCGCGCGCCACGTCGTGAAGCTCGGCCGGCGGCCCCTCCTCGTCGCCGCGGACCCCTACCGCCCGGCCGCGGCGGATCAGCTCCAGATCCTTGGCAAGGCGCTGGACGTCCCGGTCCACCGCGCCGCGGCCGGCACGCCGGTCCTCGACATCGTCCGCGGCGGGATCGAGGCCGCCCGCCGGCAGACGCGCGACACGGTGATTCTCGACACGGCCGGCCGCCTCTCGATTGACGACGCGCTCATGGCGGAGATCCGCGCGATCGACGACGCCGTCCACCCGGTCGAGACGCTGCTCGTTGTCGACGCGATGACCGGCCAGGAGGCCGTCGCGGTCGCCCAGGCCTTCGCCGCGGCCGTCCCGCTCAGCGGACTCGTGCTGACCAAGATCGACGGCGACGCCCGCGGCGGCGCGGCGCTCTCCATCAGCGCCGTCACCGGCGTCCCGGTCAAGTTCCTCGGCACCGGTGAGAAGACCGACGCCCTCGAGGTCTTCCATCCCGATCGGCTCGCCGGCCGGATCCTGGGCATGGGCGACATCCTGACCCTCGTCGAGCGCGCCGAGGAGGTCGTCGACGCGCGCGAGGCGGCGAAGCTCGAGGAGAAGCTGCGGACCGCGCAGTTCACCCTCGAGGACTTCCTCGATCAGCTCCAGCAGGTCCAGAAGATGGGGCCGGTCGGCCAGCTGATGGGCATGATCCCGGGCTTCGGCGGGATGGCCAAGGAGGCCCAGGCTGCGGTCGATCGCGGCGACCTGGCGCACGTCGAGGCGATCATTCGGGCGATGACGCCGCGCGAACGGCGGGAGCCGGCGATCCTCAACGGCCCGCGGCGGCGACGGATCGCGGCCGGCTCGGGGACGTCGTTGACGGATGTCAACCGGCTCGTCAAGCAGTTCAGCGAGATGCAGAAGCTCATGAAGCAGCTGTCCGGGAGTGGCGGCCGCCGCGGGGCGGCGACCGCGCTTCTCGGGCGTCGATAGCGGGGACCCAAATGACCGAGCGCGATCCGAACCAGGCGACCGTCGCGTGGTCGCCGCCACCGGTAACGGCCACGGACGACCTCACGCCGGCGACGGCCGTTCCCGTCGAGCGCCCGGCCGGCGCGAGCCGCCTCCGCTGGGCCATCGCCATCGTCGTGACGCTGCTGGTCGTCGCGGTCGTTGCCGCGGCGTTCGCGTTGCTGGCGGGCCAGACGGCGCCGTCGAAGCTCCTGGGCTACGTCCCGGCCGACAGCGTCGTCTACGGCGAGGTTCGGCTCGACCTGCCCGGCGACCAGCGCCAGAAGCTGGGCGAGTTCCTCTCGAAGTTCCCCGGCTTCGCCGATCAGTCGACGCTCGATGCCAAGCTCGATGAGGCTTTCGACAAGCTCATCCGCGGCGCGACGAAGGACGCCCAGGACTACACGACGAAGATAAAGCCGTGGTTCGGTGGCGAGATCGGGTTCAGCGTCGGCAAGCTGCCGTCGCCTGCGGCGGCATCCGACGGCAGGGGCCTGCTGATCGTTTCGGTCACGGACGCGACGAAGGCAAGGGCCTGGTTCGACGACGTCTCGTCGGGCGTCACGAAGACGCCACAGACCTATAACGGGGTCGATCTCGTCGTTATTAGCCAGGGCCCGAAGACGGGCGCCATGGCCATCACCGGCGACGTCATGCTGGTCGGCGACGACGCGTCGGTCAAGGCCGCGATCGACTCGAAGGGGTCGGGCAGCTTCGCCTCGAACGAGCGCTTCGCGAAGAGCCAGGCCACGCTGACCGGCGAGGGCCTTGGCTACGTATTCCTCGACGGCAGCGCCTACGTCGACTGGCTGTCGACCGTGGCGCAGGCCGCGCCGAGCGCCGCCATCGGGCTCGACGACGCGACGAAGCGGCTGATCCCGCAGTGGTTCGTGCTGCGTCTCCAGGCGCGAGGCGATGCCATCGCCCTCGAGGCCGTGGCGCCCTCGGTCCCGACGAAGGTGCAGCGCGCGAACCGCGTGAGCAAGCTCGCGCCGCACCTGCCCGCCTCGACGATCGCGATCGTCGACGCGCATGACTACGGCGCAGCGCTCCTCGAGCTCGTCGACATCTACCGCAACAACCCGGCAACGAAGGACGCGTTCAAGCAGGCCGACCAGGCCGCGTCTCTGCTGGGCGGCTTCAGCGCCATCCTCGGCTGGATGGAGGACGCCGGCATCGTCGTCACCCGCGACGGCAGCTCGGTCAACGGCGGTCGTGTCTTCACCTCGTCCGATCGGGCCGCCGGGGAGCGCCTGCTGACGACGCTCCGCGGCTTCGCCGTCCTCGGCGGTGGCCAGAGCGGGGTCACCGTCCGCGACGAGGCGGATGGCGAGACGACCATCACCGTCATCGACCTGGGCGACCTGAAGGATCTGGGCGCGACCGCGGGCGTTCCGGCGCTGCCGATCGAAGGCCATGCCGAGATCGCCTATGCTTCGACCGCCGATCTCATCGTCGTTGGCGTCGGCGATACGTTCGTCAAGTCCGTTCTCGACACGAAGCCGGGCAGCTCAATCGCCGACGACGGGCGGTTCAAGTCGCTGATCGGACGGGTCGGCGACCAGAACGTCGGCGACGCGTTCGTCGATATCGCGGCCGTCCGGGAGCTCGCCGAATTGGTGGCCGCCAGGCAGCCGGCGTTCGGCGCCTATCTCACCGACGTCAAGCCGTACCTCGTTCCGCTCGACGCCTGGATCCAGGCAACAGTCATCGACGGCGAGCTGGACCGCTCGACGGGCGTCATCGTCACGAAATAGCACAGGCAATGCCGGGCTGCGGCCCGGAGGAGGAGACCGAATGGCAGTACGAATCCGGCTGACCCGCGTCGGCGCGACGAAGCAGCCCACGTACCGGGTCGTCGTCGCGGACTCGCGGAGCGCGCGCGACAGCCGGTCGATCGAGACGATTGGCCACTACAACCCGCGGACGGAGCCGGTCGAGGTCAACATCGACGAGGACCGCGCGCGGCAGTGGCTCTCCAAGGGCGCGCAGCCGTCTGACACGGTCGCCCGCCTCTTTCGCAACGCGGGCATCCTGCCCGCGGCCAAGTAGCAGGAGGCCGCGCGTGGCTGCCAGGGAGCTCGTCGAATACGTCGCCCGGTCGCTCGTCGACGATCCGGAGGCCGTCAAGGTCGAACTCGTCCGCGACGAGGGCGGCACGGTCATCGAGCTGCATGTCGCCGAGGACGATATGGGCAAGGTGATCGGCCGAAACGGCAGTGTTGCCAAGGCGCTTCGGACGCTGCTCAAGGTCACCGCCGCACGTGATGGAGAACCGGTCTCACTCGAGATTCTTTAGCTCGAACGGGCATCCTCCGCGAAGCGTGGACGATCGCCCACCGAGGCCGGAGGCGGAGCTCCGCGACGCCATCCGCCCGAGGTCCAGGCTTGTCGTCGGGTTGGTTCGCGGCGTGCACGGGCTGCACGGCGCGGTCCGCGTCGAGGTCCTGACCGACCGACCGGAGGCGCGGTTCGCGACCGGCGCCCTCCTGCATCCCGAGGGCCGAACCGAAGCGCTCACGATCGCCGCCGCTCAGCCCGTCGCCGATGGTCCGGGCTGGCGTGTCACGTTCCGCGAAGTCCCCGACAGAACCGCCGCCGAGCGCCTCCGCGGCGTCTACCTGGAGGCCGTCGTGCCGGCGGCGGAGGCTCCCGGACGCGGCGAGTATTACTGGCACGAGGTCATCGGCGTCGCGGTGACTGACGTGGCGGGCAACCAGCTCGGGACCGTCCGCGACGTGTATCGCGCCGGGGGCGCCGAAGTCTTCGTCGTCGATGGCGGGGCCGTCGGCTCGTTCGACCTCCCGGCGGTCAGGGCGTTCATCCGGATCTTCGCGCCGCGTCGCGGCGAGATCGTCGTCGACGCGGACGCGCTCGATCTTCGACCACCAATGCAGCGGGGCGAGCCAGAACCGTGACGCTCGAGATCGACGTGCTGACGCTGTTTCCGGAGATCTTCACGGCCCCCCTCGCGGTGAGCATTCCTGGCCGGATCCAGGAGCGCGGCCTCGCCCGCGTCACGGTCCACGACCTGCGGGAGTGGGGCCTGGGCCGTCACCGCGCCGTCGACGACTACCCGTATGGCGGCGGGGCAGGCATGATCCTTCGACCGGAACCGGTCGCCGCTGCGCTCGCGAAGCTTCGCCGGCCCGACAGCTGCGTCATCCTGCTCGACCCGGCCGGGGAAACCTTCAGTCAGGCCCGGGCGCAGCAGCTCGCCGTCCTCACCCACCTCGTCCTCGTCTGCCCCAGGTATGAGGGCGTCGACGATCGGATCCGGGCGATGGTCGACCTGGAGCTGTCGATCGGCGACTACGTCCTGACGGGTGGCGAGCTGCCGGCGCTGGTCGTGATCGATGCGGTGATCCGGCTGCTGCCGGGCGCCATCGACGCGGCATCGACCGCCGAGGAGTCGTTCGCCGATGGCCTCCTCGAATACCCGCAGTACACCCGTCCGGCGGCATTCGACGGCCGGAACGTTCCCGGCGTCCTCGTCTCGGGCGACCACGGTGCGGTTCGGAAATGGCGCCTCAAGGAGTCGCTGCGGCGGACGCTCGAGCGGCGTCCCGATCTCCTCGCGGGGCGGCGTGCGACGAAGGAGGAGAAAAGCCTGCTCGACGAGCTCCGCGAGGCCGGCGAGGACGAGCCTCGCTGAGGCAGACGAGCGGACGCTGACTGCTATACTCCGCGCCGGTCGCCAAGCCGGCGGCCGATTTTTTCCGCCCTCACCGGCAGCTCCGCTGCGCTGCCAGAGTCAGGATCCGCACCATGACCGTGCTCGACGAGATCGTCCAGGACCAGCTCCGCACCGACCTGCCCGAGCTGTCGAGCGGTGACACCGTGCGCGTCTCGGCCAAGGTCGTCGAGGGCAACCGCGAGCGCGTCCAGGTCTTCGAGGGCACCGTCATGCGCCTCCGGGGCGGCGGGATCACGCGGTCGATCACCGTCCGCCGGATCGCTAGCGGCGTCGGCGTCGAGCGGACCTTCAAGATCCACAGCCCGCGAATCGAGAAGATCGAGGTCGTCCGACACGGCCAGGCGCGCCGGGCCCAGCTGTACTTCCTGCGGGACCGCGTCGGCAAGGCGGCGACGCTGCGCGAACGACGGCCGAACAGCTAGCTAGCGAACGCCTGCCGGCCGTTCCTCCGACCCCGCAGGAAGCGGGGTCGTTCGATTCTCCCACGCTCGGCGCAGCGGTTCGCTACGCTAGCGACCGATGGCGCCGCTCGTCCCTAGCCTTCGATTCGAGCGCTCGTTCTGGCGTACCGGCCTGGAGCGCGTCGCGGGCGTCGACGAGGTGGGCGTCGCGCCCACCTGCGGGGCCGTCGTCGCGGCCGCGGTCATCATGCGGCCGGGCTGTCACCGCATCCCGAACGTCCGCGACTCAAAGACGTTGTCGGCGCTGCAGCGCGAGCGGCTCGCGCCGTTGATCCGCCGGCGAGCGGTGGCGGTGGGTGTCGGCGCAGCTTCGGTCGTCGAAATCGATCGCCTCAACATCTATCACGCCACCCATCTCGCGATGCGGCGGGCGATCGCCCGGCTCGGCGGGCACGACCACGTCCTTGTCGACGGGAATCGCATTCACGGCTTCGAGGACTACGTCGGCCCGTACACGGCCATCGTCGACGGGGATGCGAAGGCGTATTCGATCGCCTGCGCGTCGGTCGTCGCCAAGGTCGTTCGCGACCGGATGATGGCGCGACTCGCCGAGCGCTACCCGGGCTACGGCTGGGAGCGTAACCAGGGCTACGCGACGCGCGAGCACCGTGACGCGGTGCGGCGCCTGGGCCTGACGCCGTTCCACCGCCGCAGCTTCCTGGCTCTCCAGCGGACCCTCGCCGGCGACCAGATCGCGTTCGACCTGTTCGACGAATCGCTCGAGTCGCTCGATCTCGCCGAGCTCGAGCAGACGGTCAGGCCAACGTTTGACGTGGCCGACGCGGAGCGCGAGCTCGCCGCCGTCGACTGAGCAGCGCGCCCGCAATCGCCGGTGCAGCGCCATTTGGCACAGTCGGTCGATGCGGACTTCCGGTCAGCGGTCGGGCGACGCGGCGGAAACGACCGTGGCGGAGCACCTCGCCGAGGCAGGCTGGACGGTCCTCGCCCGCAACGTCCACGTCGGCCGCGGGGAGCTCGACATCGTCGCGGTGGATCCGGGCCCGCCCGCGGTCCTCGTCGCCGTCGAGGTTCGGTGGCGGGCGCGGCGGGACTTCGGCCTCGCGGAGGAGACGTTCGACTGGCGCAAGCGTCGGCGGGTCCGCGACGCGGCCTTCGGGCTGCTGGATCGCGGCCGGCTGCCGGACGGCAGGGCGCTGCCGCGGTTGTCGCTACGCTTCGATCTCATCCTGGTCGAGCCCTCGGCAGACGGCTCACCGGGCCACCGAATCCGGCACCACCGCCACGTCCTGGGCGGCTGACCTGAGCGACCCGGGTGGCCGCCGGGCGAGCCGGAGACCCTGTGCTACACTCCGCCGGCCGCGGAGCGCCGCGGCCCGCTGAACGCCCGCGCCCAGCAGGGCGACGGAGCACACACGCGGACCGTTCCGACCGGGACGGTGCCGGAAACCCAACGGTCGTCCGTCGGTTCCGGCCCCCGGCGACGAGGTCCGCGGAGGAACGAACCGAACAGGAGGTCGCACACCGTGCCGTCCGTTTCGATGCGGCATCTGCTCGAGGCCGGAGTCCACTTCGGCCACCAGACGCGCCGCTGGAATCCCAAGATGCGCCCGTTCATCTTCGCCGAGCGCAACGGGATCCACATCATCGATCTCGCCCAGACCGTCAAGCGGCTCGACGTCGCCCTTGCCGCCGTCCGTGAGACCGTCGCCCGCGGCGATGCCATCCTCTTCGTGGGGACGAAGAAGCAGGCCCAGGAGCCGGTCGCCCAGGAGGCGACCCGGGCCGGGATGCCGTACGTCAACAAGCGCTGGCTGGGCGGCATGCTGACGAACTTCGTGACGATCAAGAAGCGGATCGGGTTGCTCGAGCAGCTCGAGGCGCGGCAGCAGTCCGGCGACCTCGATCGGCTGGCCAAGAAGGAGGCCGCGAAGCTGACCGAGGAGCTCGACAAGCTCAACCTGATGCTCGGCGGGATCCGTCGCATGAAGCGGCTCCCGGGCGCGGTCTTCATCGTCGACCCGCATCGCGAGCGGATCGCCGTCACCGAGGCCAACAAGCTCGAAATCCCGGTTATCGGGACCGGCGACACGAACGTCGACCCGGATGAGCTGGACTACATCATCCCTGCCAATGACGACGCGATCCGTTCGATCCGGCTGCTCTGCACGCTCGTCGCCGACGCGGCCCTCGAGGGTGCGGCCGAGCGCGCGCAGCGGGCGATCGAGCCCGAGCCGGAGCTGGCGGCGCCCGAGCCCGACTACGAGGAGGGGGGTGCGTCCGATGCGCTCGTCGCCGCCCTTGCCGGTGGCGCCGCGCTGAGCTTCGAGCCGGACCTCGACGAGGAGGAGGAGCTCCTCCCCGGCGCCCGCGCGGCGCGCGCGGAAGCGGCGGTCGCTGAGCCGGCGGAAGCGTCACCCGATGAGATCGCGGCCGAGCTCGCGCGGGAGGCCGCCGAACAGGCCGAGGAGGCGGAGGCGACTCCCTGACGCCGCGTCGCGGCGCGAGGGACAACCAGGACCCATGACGACGAACGAGCACCAGACCCGCATGGCGGAGTTCTCAGCCCAGGACGTGAAGGCGTTGCGTGATCGGACGGGCGCCGGCTTCATGGACTGCAAGCGGGCCCTCGAAGAGGCCGGCGGCGATATCGACAAGGCGACCGGGATCCTCCGCGAGCGCGGCCTCGCCGCGGCGGCCAGGAAGTCCGGGCGGGAAGCCCGGGAGGGCCTGGTCTCGAGCTACATCCACACCGGTGGCCGCGTCGGCGTCCTCATCGAGGTCAATTGCGAGACGGACTTCGTCGCCCGCACCGAGGAGTTCCAGAAGCTCGTCCGCGACCTCGCGGTTCAGGTCGCCGGGCTCGCCCCGCAATGGGTCACCCGCGAGGATGTCCCGGAAGAGGCGATCCAGGCCAAGCGCCGCGAGCTCGCGGAGGACCCGCGGGCCCGCGACGACATCGAGTCCAACATCAATCGGTGGCTCAAGGAGAGCGTTCTCTATGAGCAGCCGTTCCGCGACTCGAACATGGCCGTCCGGGACCTGATCCACGACCGGATCGCGACCATCGGCGAGAACATCCTCGTCCGCCGGTTCACCCGGTATGCCCTCGGTGAGGAGCTGTGAGCGACGGCCCAACGCCAACGGCTGGCAGGCGGGGAGGGGACGAGCTGCGCTACCGGCGGATCCTCCTGAAGCTGTCGGGGGAGGCCCTGCTCGGGGACCGTCAGTACGGCGTCGACCCGGCGTTTTGCGCCTTCATCGCGGGCCAGGTTGCCGAGGTTCACCGCCTGGGCGTCCAGATCGGGATCGTCGTCGGCGGGGGCAACATCTTCCGCGGCCTCGCGGCAGCCGCCAGCGGTATGGATCGGGCGACCGGCGACTACATCGGGATGCTGGCCACCGTCATGAACGGCCTGGCGCTGCAGGACGCCCTCGAACGTGCGGGCGTCCCGACCCGTGTCATGAGCGCCATCGCGATGAACGAGGTCGCCGAGCCGTACATCCGGCGCCGCGCCGTGCGGCACCTCGAGAAGGGCCGCGTGGCGCTGTTCGTCGCGGGCACCGGCAATCCCTATTTCACGACGGATACCGCGGCCGCGCTGCGGGCCGTCGAGATCGGAGCCAACGTGCTCCTCAAGGCGACCAAGGTCGACGGCGTGTACGACGCCGACCCGTTGCTCAACCCGTCGGCGAGGCGGTACTCGCACCTCGAGTACGCCGACCTGCTTCGCGACCAGCTCAAGGTGCTCGACGCGGCGGCGGTCTCGCTGTGCATGGAGAACGACCTGCCGATCGTCGTCTTCGACCTCAACCGGCCGGACAACATCACGAGGGTCGCGGTCGGCGAGCCGGTCGGCACGTTGATCTCGGCCACGAGCGGTGGTGTCCACGCATGAGCAACGAGATCCTCGCCGCGGCGGAGCACAAGATGAGCCGCGCCGTCGAGGTCATGCAGCGCGACCTCCAGGGGGTCCGGACCGGGCGCGCGTCGACATCGCTTGTCG
>Ga0066709_100002997_pt1 | contig 12705 bp, 11 predicted proteins | sample GraSoiAngelo_158_FD_79665 | JGI IMG/M metagenome (GOLD analysis project Ga0066709, IMG submission 79665) | Grasslands soil microbial communities from the Angelo Coastal Reserve, California, USA - 14_1009_16_30cm | ecosystem: Environmental > Terrestrial > Soil > Grasslands | place: USA... | reverse complement strand
GTGGATGGAGAAGGGGATGTCGTGGCCGCCGGTCGTATCAACACCCCGAGTGGCAGTGACTTTACCGTCATCAAGGTCGATGGGTCCAGGGGGACCGAGCTGTGGCGTCAGGCGATCAAGGGGGCTGGGCACATCAACTACGCGACGGCGGCGGCGGTCCATCCTTCATGCGTGGACGGTGATCAAGTTTGACGGGGCGAGCGGGGCCGAGTTGTGGCGCCAGGCCACTGATGCGTCCAACGACAGCATTTTCCCGGCAGCCCAGGCGGTTGCGGTCGATGGAGCCGCGAACGTCGTGGCGGTTGGCATTACGAACCCGGGGGCCAGACCAACCTTCATGGTGATCAAATACGACGGCGTCAGCGGATTCGAGCTTTGGCGTCGACAGATTGGGGCGAATCCTGTAGGCGGGGGCCGGGCGGTCGCGGTGGATGAGGACGACAGCGTGGTTGCCGCGGGTTCAACAAGGGCTGGAACGGACTTTACCGTAGTCAAGCTTGACGGCGCCAGTGGCGCGGAGGTGTGGCTGCATGTCATTCCAGGTGGCGCGGCCACGGCGGTCACGGTCGATCGAGCACGGGATGTCGTGGCGACAGGCTTCACGGGCGGCGCCATGCACCAGTTCGTGGTGACAAAGGTCGATGGAGCCAACGGAGCGGAGCTGTGGCGCCAGTCCCTCGTCGGTGGTGAAGGCCGTGCGGTGGCGTTGGACAGCAAAAGGGATGTGATCGCCGCGGGAGACCTCAACAACCTCGCCACCGTGATGAAGCTGGATCGGAAAGATGGCGGATCCCCGAAGCGGGAGCCTGGAGCCGACGGCCGCGCGGCTCGCGACTCTGAACGCCAGCGCTGTGGACGCGCCCCACTCAGGAGCGCGGAAGGAGGACCGTGAAGCGGCTGCCCTCTCCTTCGCGCGACTCCGCCGTTACATGCCCTCGGTGGGCCTTCGCGACACCCTCGACGATCGCCAAGCCCAGACCGGTGCCACCCCGATCTCGGTGCGCCTGTCGATAGGGGTCGAAGATGTTCGGCAGTGCGTCGGCAGGAATGCCCACGCCCGTGTCCTCGACCTGCAGCTCGAACTCCGGGGTCGCGTCGGTGAGCCGTACGAGCACGCGGCCGCCGCGCGGAGTAAAGCGGATTGCGTTGGCACCGAGATTCACGACGAGCTGGTAGAGCCGTTCTTCATCGCCGAGGTACGTGAAGTCAGACCCGTTGCACTCCTGCTCCAACGCGACACCCGCCTCCTCGGCTTGCGGGTGGAGCTCCTCGACGACACGGTCCACCAGCCGGGCGAGGTCGAGCGGCTTCCAGTCGAGCTCGACACCTCCGGCGCGAAGGCGCGACATTTCGAGAATCTGGTTGGCAAGCCGGAGAAGGCGCTCGGAACTCTGTCCGATGCTGTCGGTGAGACGCACCTGCTTCTTCGTGAGCGGGCCGGGATCGCCGGCGTGAAGGAGGTCGACGGCGCCGCGGATCGACGTGAGCGGCGATCGAAGCTCGTGTGAGACCGTCGCGAAAAACTCCCGCTTCGCTTCCTCCGCCTGACGAAGCTGGCTCGCCATCAAGTTGAACGACCGCGCGAGCGTCGCGATTTCGTCGCCGCTCTCAATCACGATGGGCTCTCTGAAGGCATTCGCGGCGACCTCTGTCGTGGCGACAGACAAGAGATCGAGCGAGCGCGTCATCCGTCGAGCGATGATGGCGGTCCCGCATAAGGCCAGCCCGACGGCTGCGCCCAGCGCGATCAGCACCGCGGTCCACGTGCCGGTTTCCAGGCGCGCAGCCTCGGCCTGCGCCGCAAGAACCCGCGAGCGGGTCGCGGCCATCGCCTCTTCGAGGTTCCCTCGGACCTGTTCAGCGAGCACGCGCGCGGTGGTCTCGGTGAGACGGAGGGCGCCGGCGCGATCGCCGCGCCGGAGAAGCGTGCGCTCCGTCTCCACCGTGCGTCGATACTCCGCAAACGCGGCGCTGGCCTCGCGGTGGTGCAGCGCCTCCTGCGGGCTGAGCGGATAGTCGGCCAGCCGCTGGAGGTCCTCCGTGACCTGCGTCCCCAGCTCCGTCCATGCGGTCGCATAGCGCGGGTCGCCCAGCACCAGCGCTCGCGTTTCGAGCGCGAGGAGCCTGGGTAGCGCGTCGCGGGCGGATGCCGTGATGGTCAGCGCCGGAATCGAGCTCACTGAGATCTCCCGGTTCACGGACACCAGACGGCCCACGGCACCCAGGCTCAGTGCGCTGACGCCCGCGAACACGAGGATGACGAGGGCAGAGGCGAGGAAGATCTTGGAGCTGAGCCGCATGCCCAACCCGATGCGGCCGCCGCGGGAGGCATACCGCGCCGACAAAGCCCTTGAGCCGAATCGACAGGCCCGTAGCACCCCCGACACCTGACCGGAGCTTTCCATGGCTGGATGTAGGGGCAAAACTGATACCGGAACTGCATTCCAGGAATATCAGCAGTTTCCGAACGCCAGGGCACGCCGGTCTGGTTAGTCTCTAGCCAGTCCGCTCATTGTCGAGCCAGCCGGTCACGCCCTTGAACACGGACACAAGGCGGAGCGCGAGGTGGGCTACCGGTGCGTCGGGACCAGATTCTGAAAGGCCAATGCGCGGCGAGTCGACTCTGCCTCGTGCTTGAAGAAGACATAGGCGTCGCGCCAGGCGGTGCCGACGGCGTCGATCGTCTCGATCCAGCGGCGCAGATCGCCGTCCGTGTACTCGACGGCGCGGAGCCGGAGGTAGCCGAAGTCAGCCGTGGCGATCGCCGGCGTCGTGCCTTCCTCGGTGTCGGCGATGCAGAGCGCAACGTTGCGCGAGCGGAGCAGCGCGTACACCTCGTCGTCGAACCAGCTCTCGTGGCGGAACTCGAAGGCCGCGCGAAACCCGTCGGGCACGATGGAGAGCACCTCGCCGAGCCGGTCGGTCGCCTTCTTGAAGTTCGGCGGAAGCTGGAAGAGCAGGGGGCCGAGCTTGTCGCCGAGCGTGCGGGCGGTATCGCAGAAATAGCGCAGCGGCTCGGCGACGCCGCGGAGCCGCGCGAAGTGCGTGATCCGCTGCGGCGCCTTCAGCACGAACGTGAAGCCGGCGGGCGCGGCCGCCCCCCAGCCCGCGACCGTCTTCGCGTTCGGCATCCGGTAGAACGTCGCGTTGATCTCGACGGTCGTGAAACGCTCGACGTAGTACGCGAGCATCTTCGACGCCGGGAGCTTGTCGGGATAGAAGGTCCCCCGCCACTCCGGGTAGTTGTACCCCGAGGTCCCGACGTGGGTCTTCAGCCCAGCACCGCCGCCAGGGGCGTCGGAGTCTCGCCGAGCGACTCCGCGACGCCCGGATGCACGACCTTGCCGAGCCAGACGTTCACGCCCTTGGCCAGCGCGGGATTGGCCCGCGCCGCGGCGGTCGCGCCACGCGCGGCGAGCTCGATGACGTAGGGGAGCGTCGCGTTCGTGAGCGCGAAGGTCGAGGTGCGCGGGACGAGCGCCGGCATGTTCGCGACGCCGTAGTGGACGACGCCGCCGACCAGGTAGACGGGATCGAGCAGGGTCGTCGGATGGATGGTCGCGACGCACCCGCCCTGGTCGACCGCGATGTCCACGATCACCGAGCCGTCCTTCATCTGCGACACCATCTCCTTGGTGACGAGCACCGGCGCGCGCGCGCCGGTGAGCAGCACGGCGCCGACGAGCAGGTCGGCGCGCCGGACGACCTGCTCGATGTTGAAGCTGTTCGACATCAGGGTGACCACCTGGCCGCGGAAGAGATCGTCGACGTGGCGCAGACGATCGACGTTCACGTCGAGGATCGAGACGTCAGCACCGAGCCCGACGGCGGTCTTGACGGCGTTGAGCCCGGCCGCGCCCGCCCCGATGATGACGACGTTGCCGGGCGGCACGCCCGGGACGCCCGACAATAATATTCCGCGGCCGCCGTGCGCGCGGCCGAGGTAGTAGGCGCCTTCCTGCACCGAGAGGCGTCCGGCCACCTCGCTCATCGGCGTGAGGAGCGGCAGGCTTCCATCGGCGCGCTGGACCGTCTCGTACGCGATCGCGATCGCGCCCGACTCGCGGAGCCCACGGGTGAGCTCGGGCGCCGGCGCCAGGTGCAGGTAGGTGAAGAGGACCTGTCTCGGCCGGAGACGCGCGACCTCGGGCGCGAGCGGCTCCTTGACCTTCAGCACCAGCTCGGCGCGTTGCCAGACGTCGTCGACCGAGACGAGCTCGGCGCCGACCCCCGCGTACTCCTCGTCCCGGATCCCGCTTCCGCCGCCGGCGCCACGCTCGACGAGCACCCCGTGAGCTCCCTCGACCAGCGCCCGTGCCCCGGCCGGCGTGAGGGCCACACGCTGCTCACCCGGTTTGATCTCGCGTGGAACCCCGATGATCATCGTGTCTCCTTTGCGGCCGAAGCCCGGCGTGGACCCAGGAAATCGCGGATCAGACGATTGACGAGCTCGGGATGCTCGTGCACCACCCAGTGCGAGCCATCGGCGATCCGCTCGATCGTCAGGTCGGGGACGAAGCGCTCCAGCCCATCGAGGTTGCCGGTGAGGAGCGCCTGATCCCGCTCGCCCCAGATCACGAGTGTCGGCACGCGCACGGTCAGCCGCGCGACGTCGCCGCCGAGGCCTCGCGCGGGCGCGCCATCACCCGCCGGCGGGCCGACGCCAGCCGCGCGGTACCAGTTGAGCCCGCCCGTCAATGCTCCGGGTTGCGACCACGCCTCGAGATAGGCGGCGCGGTCGGCGGCGGTGAACCGATCGCCGAGGTCGCGGCTCAGGGCCCCGACCAAGCGCGCGTAGTTGTCGGCGGAGAGGATCGCCTCGGCCTCGGGGCTCCGGAACGTGAGCATGTAGCGGCTGGCGTTCTGCTGAGCCGGATTCTCGCGGATCTCGCGGTCGAAGATCGCCGGATGGGGCGCATTGACGATGACCAGCCGCTCGAGCCGCTCGGGGTGCGCGATGGCGAACGCCCAGGCGACGCCGCCGCCCCAGTCGTGGCCGACGAGCACGAACCGCTCGCGGCCGAGATGATCGGCGAGGGCGCGGAGATCCTCGACCATGTGCGGGACCCGGTATTGCGAGAGCTCCGCCGGCTTGTCCGAGAGGTTGTAGCCCCGCATGTCCGGCGCCACGGCCTGATGCTCACGGCCGAAGTCCGCGAGCTGCGTGCGCCACTCGTACCAGAACTCGGGGAACCCGTGGACGAACAGGATCAGCGGGCCGCGGCCCACCGTCACGTAGTGCAGCCGGATCCCGTTGACCTCGGCATAGGCGTGGTCCATAGATCTGACGCGCTCGGCGTCACCTCACATATAACAGGAAAAACCGGGCGAGGCTCGCGTCGAACCCGCGCGGCAGCTCGCCGTGGCGACCGCGATCCGTGAACACGAACTCGCTCCGCGTATTTCGCGCGAGCGCGCGCCGCAGCCGCTCGGCGTGCGCGAACGGAATTTGCTCGTCCTCGCGGCTGGCCACGAGCAGCACGGGGACCGAGATCCCCGCCGCCGCCCGCTCGGGCGAGACCGCGGTGATGTCGTGGCCGAAGAACAGCACGGACCAGCCGCGCAGGAGCCCCACGAAAGGGTACTTCAAATACCACAGCCAGCCGTACAGCTCGTAGCCGAGGGAGCGCAGGTCCGCGAAGGGCGCGTACGCGGCCACAGCGCGGATGCGCGGGTCTTCGGCGGCGGCCAGGAGGGCGACGGTGCCGCCGAGCGAGAGCCCGAAGACACCAACCTCGGTGAACCCGCGCGCGGCGAGGAAATCGATCACCCGGCGTAGATCGCGGCGCTCGCGGAAGCCGAGCGTGGTCGCCCGCCCGCCGCTCTGGCCAAAGTAGCGCTGGTCGAGCAGGAGGACGGTGAAGCGCGGCGCGAGCGCGGCGGCGATCGGCAGGAGATCGGCCTTCTCAGCAGGATAGCCGTGGAGCAGGACGAGCGCCGGGGCGCCCGCGCGCGGCAGGAGCCACGCCGCGAGCTTCACGCCGTCGTCGGCGGTGATCGTCACGTTCTCGACCGTCAGCGCGAAGTCCCCTGGGCCGAGGGGAATGGCGAGACGCGGCGGCCGCACGGCGAGCCAGAAGCTGACGAGACTCACTGTCACGAAGGCGCCCGCGAAGACCGCGGCGTAAGCGGCGAGCTTCACCGTATGATAGTCCGCGTTCGCAGGACCTTCGTCCAGGTGATCGACGACACGACGTTCGGAGCCCTCGCCGCCCTGGGCTCGGCGGTGGCGTGGGCGGTGACGAGCCTTCTGGCGCGCTCCCTGATGTCCGAGCTCGGCTCGGTCGGCATCAATGCTATCCGTTCGACGATCGGCGGCGTGCTCCTCGTCGTCTGGGTGCTGGCAACCGCCGGCACCGGCGCCTTCACGACGATCTCGGCGAGCGCGTGGCTCTTGCTCGGGCTGTCGATCGTCACGGCCATCGCGCTCGGCGATACGGTGTTCTTCGAGAGCACGCGCGCCATCGGCGTCGCTCGCGCCATGACGGTCTCGACGACCTATCCGCTCGGGGCCGCCGTGATCGCCGCGGCCTTCCTAGACGAGCCCGTCACCGTTCCCATCGTCGTCGGGTCGCTCGTCACCATGGCCGGTCTCGTCCTCATCGTCGCGCCGTGGGCGGAGCGCGCGCCGGAGGAGCGCTTCTGGTTCGGCGTCGGCGCGGCCGTGCTCGCGTCGCTCGCCTGGGCGATCTCGACGGTCCTCGTCAAGCCGCCGCTCGCCGAGATGAGCGCGACCACCGCGCAGGCGATCCGGTTGCCGGTCGCGTCGATGGTGCTCTGGCTGACGCCGTGGGCGCGCTCGGTTCCGGGCGCGTTCGCCAAGAGCGGCCGTGCCGTGCAGGTCCGCATCGCCATCCTCGGCGCGATCACCTCGGTGAGCTCGGTCATGTTCGTCGCCGGCGTCAAGCACGCCGGCGTCGCCGTCGCCTCCGTCCTCTCCTCGACGGCTCCCATGTTCGCGATCCCCCTCGCGATCGTCTTCCTCGACGAGCGCCTCACCCTCCGCGCCTTCGCAGGCATCGTCCTCACCGTGGCCGGAATGATCGTCCTCCAACTCTGACAGCGAGGCAGTGAGGAGCCAAATTCCTGACTCGGGCGAAGAAGGATGGAGCCCAGCCGCCCCGGAGTAGCGAACGCGTGCCGCGTGGTAGCCGCGCCCCCTCCCCCCGCGCACCCGCCGGAACGCGAAGCGCGCGCGTGCGGAACGCTAAGCGGGCGAGTGCGTCCCGCGGAAGACGACGTCGCCGCCGACGAGAGTCAGGACGGGCGTGATGTCCTTGATGCGATCCTCAGGACACGTGAACACATCCTCAGAGAGCACGACGAGGTCCGCGTGCTTGCCGGGCTCGAGCGTGCCGAGCTCGCCTTCCTGGCGCGACGCGTAGGCATTCCAGCTCGTGAACGAGCGCATCGCCTCCTCGCGCGTCATGCGCTGCTCCGGCTGCCAGCCGCGATCCTCGCCGCTCCGCGGGCGCCGGGCGACCGCGGCGTAGAGACCGTGGAACGGGCTCGGGCTTTCGACCGGGAAGTCGGAGCCGCCGGCGATGACGACGCCGGTCTCGAGCAGCGAGCGCCACGCATAGGCGCCCCGGAGCCGGTCCGGGCCGAGGCGTTCGGCCGCCCATTCCATGTCGGAGGTGCAGTGGGTCGCCTGCATGCTCGGCAGGGCGCCGAGTCGCCGGAAGCGGGGGATGTCGCGCTCGGTCAGGATCTGGGCGTGCTCCACACGAAATCGATGATCCGGCCATGGTCCCCGCGCCAGCGCCGCCTCGAGCGCGTCGAGGGTCAGCGTGTTCGCGCGATCGCCGATCGCGTGCACGCAGACCTGGAAGCCCAGCCCGGCCGCCTCGAGCGTCAGTCGGGTGATCTCGTCGGACGGGATCAGGACGAGACCCGTGTTGCCCGGATCGTCGCAGTACGCATCGTGAAGCGCGGCGCCGCGCGAGCCGAGGGCGCCGTCGGCCATGAGCTTGAGCGCTCCCACCACGACGCGCCCGTCGCCGATCGTCTCGGGGCCGTTCTCCCGGTAGACCGCCCACGTCGACTCCGAGCGCGCGGCCACCGCGACGTAATTTCGGAACGGGAACCGTCCGCGCTCGACGAGCCGGCGGTACGAGGCGATCGCGTAAAGCTCGGCGCCCATCTCGTGGATGCCGGTGAGCCCCGCCGCCAGGCACTCGTCGATCGCCTCGGCGACGGCCTGGTCGAAGCGGTCGGGGGAGGGGCGCGGCTCCGCCCGCTGGATCAGGCGCTGGGCCGTGTCGATGAGCACGCCCGTCGGCTCGCCGCGCTCGTCTCGGAGAATCCGGCCGCCGGTCGGCTCGGGGGTCGCGCGGTCGATCCCGGCGGCGGCCAGCGCGGCGGAGTTCGCCCAGGTCGCGTGGCCGTCGATGCGCGTGAGCGCGACCGGATGATGCGGCGCCGCGCGGTCGAGCGAGGCCCTGGTCGGCCACTGCCGCTCCGGCCAGCGGTTCTGATCCCAGCCGCGGCCGCCGAGCCATTCGCCGCGCGGCGTCGTCGCCGCCCGCGCCGCCACGCGTTCGGCGACCTCCGCCTCGGACCGCGCTCCGCCGGCATCGAGGGTCAAGCGCCCGCGGGCCAGATGCATCAGATGCCCGTGCGCATCCACGAGCCCGGGCACCACCGCTCGGCCCCCGAGATCGACCACCTCCTCGGCGCTGGAGACGTTCACGTCGCTCCGGCGTCCGGCGAACGCAACACGCCCGTCCCGCACGACGAGGGTATCGACCACGGTGTCCCAGGCGTCCATGAGATAGATGCGACCGTTGGTCAGTAGCATCGAGTCGGTGGGACCGAGTCGGGTGAGAGAAGGCTAGAAGCGCCTACGCCCGCGCATGCCGCGCTTGCGGAGACGAAGAGACTTTGGAGTGACCTCGAGCAGCTCGTCCTCTCGAATCCACTCCAGACACTGCTCGAGATTCATGACCCGCGGGGGCGTGATCTTCGCGGCCTCGTCGGCGGTCGACGCGCGCATGTTCGTGAGCTTCTTTTCCTTGGTGATGTTCACGTCCATATCGCTCTCGCGCGCGTTCTCGCCGACGATCATGCCCTCGTAGACCTCGAGGCCCGGCGCGATGAACATGACGCCGCGCGCCTGGAGATTGTCGATCGCGTACGCGGTCGCGCGCCCGGCGCGGTCGGCGACCAGGGCGCCGCTCTGACGGTGCGCGATCTCCCCTTGCCAGGCGTCCCAGCCGTCGAACAGGTGGTTGAGGAGCCCGGTGCCGCGCGTGTCGGTGAGGAATTCGGTGCGGTAGCCGATGAGGCCGCGCGCCGGGATCCGATACTCGAGCCGGACGCGGCCGGTGCCGTGGTTCACCATCTTGGCCATCGCGCCGCGACGCGGTCCGATCTTCTGGGTGACCGCGCCGATGTGCTCCTCGGGAATGTCGATGACCAGGTACTCCATCGGCTCGAGCGTCTGGCCGCCCTCGGCGCGCGTGATGATGGTCGGCTTGCCCACCTCGAGCTCATAGCCCTCACGCCGCATCATCTCGATCAGGATCGCGAGCTGGAGCTCGCCGCGGCCGGAGACGCGGAAGGTATCGGGCGAGTCGGTCTCCTCGACCCGGATGCCGACGTTGACGCGCCGCTCCCGCAGGAGGCGGTCGCGCAGCTGGGGCGAGGTGACGAAGCGCCCCTCCTTGCCCGCTATCGGCGATACGTTCGCCGAGAAGAGCATCGAGACCGTCGGCTCGTCGATGCGGATGAGCGGGAGCGCCGTGGGCGCGTCGGCGTCGGCCACGGTCTCGCCGATCTCGATCGAGTCGATGCCGGCGATCGCGACGAGATCCCCGGCGCTCGCCTCAGCAATCTCCACACGCTTGAGCCCCTCGTAGCCGTAGAGGACCGTCACCTTCGCGAGCTCGACGGCGCCGTCCCGGTGGACGACCGCGACCTTCTCGGCCTGGCGGACCCGGCCGTTGAAGATACGGCCGATGACGAGCCGGCCGACGTAGTCGTCCCAGTCGAGCATCGCCCCACGGAACTGCAGCTTCGCCTCCGGCTCGAAGCGCGGCGCCGGGACGGTGGCCAGGATCGTCTCGAACAGCGGCTCGAGCGAGCGTCCCGGCTCGGCGAGCTTGAGGGTCGCCGTGCCCGTCCGGGCGTTGCTGTAGAGCACGGGGAACTCGAGCTGGTCCTCCGTCGCCTCGAGGTCGATGAAGAGGTCGTAGATCTCGTCGAGCACCTCGGCGGGGCGCGCGTCGCTCCGGTCGATCTTGTTGATAACCACGATCGGCGGCAGGCTCGCCTCGAGCGCCTTCTTGAGGACGAAGCGCGTCTGCGGCAGCGGCCCCTCGGCGGCGTCGACCAGGAGCAGGACGCCGTCGACGAGCGTCAGGGTGCGCTCGACCTCCGAGCCGAAATCGGCGTGGCCGGGGGTGTCCACGATGTTGATGTGGACGCCCCGGTAGTTGATGGCCGTGTTCTTGGCCATGATCGTGATGCCTTTTTCGCGCTCGAGGTCGATCGAGTCCATGATGCGCTCGGGCACCGACTCGTTCTGGCGAAAGAGGCCCGATTGCCAGAGCATCGCGTCGACGAGGGTGGTCTTGCCGTGGTCGACGTGAGCGATGATCGCGATGTTACGGACGTCTTCGCGCTGCCGCATCGGTCCATCGTATCACGGCGGAACGACCACCCCGGCCGTCCGAGCATGTATAATGACGCCCTCATCATGATTTTTTTGTGCGCCTCGACCGGCGGGGCCCCAGTCCCGCGACGGTCGGCCGCGCGTGCCGCCATCGGAGGCGCCCCGTCATGAATCGCCTGCTCGCGCTCGCGGTGGCCGTCCTGGTCGTCGCTCCGGCCTTGGCCCAGGACAAGCCGCCCGCCAAGACGCCGACGGCGGTGATCACGCTCGAGAAGGGCGGCCAGATCACGCTCGAGTTCTTCCCCGCCGACGCGCCCAAGCACGTCGAGAACTTTCTCAAGCTCGCGCGCGCCGGGTTCTACGACGGCCAGCGGTTCCATCGCGTCGAGTCGGGATTCGTCGTCCAGCTCGGCGATCCCCAGTCGAAGACCTTGCCGATGGACGACCCGGCGATGGGGACGGGCGGGCCGGGCTACACGATCAATGCGGAGTTCAACAACCGGAAGTTCGAGCGCGGCATCCTCGGCATGGCTCGCAAAAGCGACCCCAACTCGGCGGGGAGCCAGTTCTACATCATGCTCGGGCCCGCCGCCCACCTCAACGGGCAGTACACCGCGTTCGGTCGAGTCGTCAGCGGCATGGAGGTCGTCGACACCATCAAGGTCGGCGACCGCGTGAAGTCGATCAGAGTCATTGCCTGATCAGAAAGGAAACCTCGTGAAGCAGACCGGCGTCATCGCGCTCGAGAAGGGCGGCGAGATTCGGCTCGAGTTCTTCCCGGAGGACGCGCCGAAGACCGTTGAGAACTTCGTCACCCTGACCAAGAAGGGTTTCTACAACGGCCTCAACTTCCACCGGGTCGTGCCCGACTTCGTCGTGCAGGGCGGTTGTCCGAAGGGCAACGGCACCGGCGGCCCGGGCTACACGATCAAGGCGGAGTTCAACAAGCAGAAGCACGTGCGCGGAACCCTGGCGATGGCGCGCAGCCAGCACCCGGACTCCGCGGGGAGCCAGTTCTACATCTGCTACGGGAACACGCCCCACCTCGACGGCCAGTACACGGTCTTCGGCAAAGTGGTGTCGGGCATGGAGCTCGTCGATCGCATCAAGCAGGGCGACAAGATGACGTCGGTCACGATCGCGGAAGAGTAGCGGTTGGCCTGGTCGCTCCTCGTCCGCAACGGCTCCCTGATCGACGGAAGCGGCGCGCCCGCGCGGCCCGCGGACGTCGCCGTCGAGGGCGACCGGATCGTCGCCATCGGCCCCGGCCTGTCGGGCGAGGCCGCGCGCGTGATCGACGCCGGCGGCCACGCGGTGGCGCCGGGCTTCATCGACATGCACTCGCACTCCGACCTCTTCTACTTCGCCTGCCCGTCGGCCGAGTCGAAGGTGCGACAGGGCGTGACGACCGAGGTCGTCGGGATGTGCTCGTTCTCGCAGGCGCCGCTGCGGCCGGACCAGCGCGAGATCGTCCAGGGCTGGGCGGGCGGCATCGGCGCGAGCCTCGATCTCAACTGGGAGTCGTTCGCGCAGTACCTCGACGCGCTGCGGGCGATCCGTCCAACCGTCAACATCGCGCACTTCGTCGGCCACGGCGCGCTCCGCATCGCGGCGATGGGGTTCGAGGCGCGGCCGGCCGGCGCCGACGACCTGCGCGGGATGCAGCGGCTGCTCGGCGAGGCGATGGACGCCGGCGCGTTCGGCTTCTCCACCGGCCTCGTCTACGCGCCGAGCGCCTACTCGGACACCGAGGAGCTGATCGCCCTGGCCCGGGCGATGGCCCCGCGCGGCGGCTACTACTTCTCGCACATCCGCGGGGAGTCCTCGATGCTCCTCGACTCGATCAACGAGGCCATCCGCATCGGCGAGGAGGCGGGGGTCGGCGTGCAGGTCTCGCACGTGAAGGCCTCCGGCCGGGAGAACTGGCCGAAGATCGACGCCGCGCTGCGCCTCTTCGAGTCGGCCCGGGCGCGCGGCGTGGACGTCTTCGGCGACGTCTATCCCTACAACGCGGGCAGCACGAAGCTCGACAACATGATGCCGGCGTGGGCGCACGACGGGGGGTTGACCAAGCTGCTCGAGCGGCTCGC
>Ga0066709_100002996_pt1 | contig 12706 bp, 5 predicted proteins | sample GraSoiAngelo_158_FD_79665 | JGI IMG/M metagenome (GOLD analysis project Ga0066709, IMG submission 79665) | Grasslands soil microbial communities from the Angelo Coastal Reserve, California, USA - 14_1009_16_30cm | ecosystem: Environmental > Terrestrial > Soil > Grasslands | place: USA... | reverse complement strand
GGGCCGGTCTCGCCCTTGGGTCCGGTGATGCCGTCGGGTCCGGTCTCGCCCTTCGGGCCGGTCTCGCCCTTGGGTCCGGTGATGCCGTCGGGTCCGGTCTCGCCCTTCGGGCCGGTCTCGCCCTTCGGTCCCGTGTCTCCGTTGGACCCGGTCTCACCCTTCAGTCCGGTCTCGCCCTTGGGCCCAGCGACGCCTGCGGGTCCGACATCTCCCTTTTGACCGATTGGTCCAGCCACACCCTGTGCACCAGCCAGACCGTTCGCGCCCGCTGGGCCGATTGCGCCCGTCGCACCGGCGGCACCGACCGCACCAACCGGACCCGCGGCACCCGTGGCGCCTCGGGCTCCATCAGCGCCCGCGACACCCGTCGCCCCCGTCGGTCCGCGCGGACCGACAACGCCCGCCGCTCCCGTCGCGCCTGCCGGACCTGCCGGGCCGGGAGGGCCGTTCAGGGCCCACAGCGCGTACGGCGCTGGCGTGATCGGCTGCCTCGGTGAAAGCGTCACGTACGACCCCGTACCTGAAGGGGAGCGCACGGAGAGCTCGAGCCACCGTGCTTGACCCGTGAACGCGTTGACTCCGAAGTCGAGCGTCGTGACGAATCGCCCGCCAATGAGATTCGTGAAGGATCTGTCGATCGTGGCCCCGATCTGTGCCCCGCCCGTCTCCGAGTCGAACAGAGCGAACCGCACATCGGCGGACTTGACCCTGCCATTCCCTGAATTCTTCAGTGAGAGCTGACCTTGATAGGTGAACGCGGTCGCGGCGGGTGAGGACGAGGCTTGTGTGATTGCGATCGTCGATGACATGAAGACGAGCGCGAGGAAGGAAAGCAAAACCGGTGGACGGACCGCGGGCACGGCCTGTGAAGGCATGACATTCTCCTCAACCAATGGATGTTGCGAGTGCTGATTGATTCCGTTGGTGGCGGCCGCGAGGACTAGGAGGAAGGATGGATACGGAAGCAGATCAGACTGCGGTGCGATTCGTTCGCGTGTCGATGCGGGGCGCTGGTGCGAGAACTCGTCCGTGAGGCAAAAGCATGATGTCCCACTTCGGTGAAGTTTGCAAGGGAATTGTTCATGTTTTGTAAGTCACATTTTGGCACGGGATTGCGTGGTGCGCTTCGCGCATTTTCTATGCCGATCCGCGTCAGCACCTCACCGTGGTCGCAACGGTTTGCGAACAAAGAATCGCGCCGCGTCGGCGCATCCAGCGCTGTAAGCGGAGTTGCGGCCTCATGGGGCATCCGACCCATTCTCGGATTCCAACGCTCGCAGGTTGTGCGATAAGGTGCGGCACTCGCGCAGAGCCGTGTGGCCGAGCCTCGAACCACGAGCGGAGTGTGATGAAACCGAGTCGAGCGGAATCGATGCGAACGAGCGGAGCACCTCGGCATTGAACGGATCCCGGCTGTTCACCGCAGCCTGCGCCGGCGGTTTGTTGGCCGTGCTCGCCGCGTACTCCAACTCGCTCGACAACTCCTTCCACTTCGACGATTCGCACGTCATCCAAGAGAACATCTTCATTCGCGACGTGCGGAACATTCCGCGGTTCTTCACCGACGCCCGCACCTTCAGCAGTCTTCCCACGAACGCGACCTATCGGCCGATCGTCTCTACCACGCTCGCGCTCGACTACTGGGCCGGCCATGGGCTGGCCCCGCGCGCCTTTCACGTCACGCAGCTGCTGCTGCTCGCCGTCACCGGCGTGATGCTCGCGGCGCTGTTCTTCAAGATCCTCTCGATGGCCCGGCCTTCATCCGGGGCTCGCTGGGCCGCGTTGCTGGCCGCCATTTTCTTCTGCATCCACACGGGCAACACGCAGCCCGTGAACTACATCTCGGCGCGATCCGAGCTGCTTTCCGGAATCGGCGTGCTCGGGGCGCTCCTGGTCTATGCCTACGTTCCGCGAGCCCGGCGCTACCAGCTGCATCTGCTGCCCATGGTGTTCGGCATGCTGGCGAAGACCCCGGCCGTGATCGCGGCGCCGCTGCTGCTCGGTTACACGCTGTTGATCGACAACCAGCTTTCGGTGCCGGACATGTTCACGCGGCGAGCGTGGCCCCGCGTGCGAGCGGCGCTCGTCTCCACCGCGCCGGCGTTCGTGGTGGCGGCGGCGCTCTACGTGTTCGTGGAGGGCATGAACCCGCCGGGCCAGACCTACGGCGGCGGCGGGCGGCTCCAGTACCTCGTGACCGAAACCTGGGTGTGGGTGCATTACGCGAAGTCGTTCCTGCTGCCGCTCGGATTGAGCGCGGACACCGATCTGGAGCTGTTCAAGAGTCCATGGGACGTCCGCGTCGCCGCGGGCATCCTGTTCGCGATCGTGATGCTAGTCCTCATTTGGGCGGCGTCGAAACGCGCCGGGACACGGCCCGCCGCGTTCGGAATCGCCTGGTTCGGGATCGCGCTGCTGCCGTCCTCGACCATCTTCCCGCTGGCCGAGGTCGCGAACGACCATCGGGTGTTCTTCCCGTTCATGGGGCTCTCCCTCGCCTTGGTTTCGTGGCTGTTCCAGCGCCTCGAGCTGGGCGCCGCGAGGGGAGCATCGCGGGCGCGGTGGATCACGGCGTGCCTGCTCGCGGTCGCCGTGCTCGCGGCGCATGGGATCGGGACCTACCGGCGCAACCGGGCCTGGCGCAGCGAGGAGACGCTGTGGGCCGACGTGGTGCACAAGAGCCCGGCGAACGGCCGCGGCTGGATGAACTACGGGCTCACCCAGATGGAGCAGGGCCGTTACGCGCGCGCGCGCGCGCTGTTTCTGAAAGCCCAGGGCCTCGTCCCCAGCTACTCGACGCTCGAGGTCAATCTGGGGATCGTCGAGAACGCGCTCGGCAACCCCGCGGCCGCGGACAGTCATTTCGTCCGGGCGCTGGCGCTGAATCCGGCCCATCCCGCGACGCATCGCTACTACGCGCGCTGGCTGATCGGGCAGGGCCGCGCCGGCGAGGCGATGGCCCACCTCGAGCGCACGATCGAATTGAGCCCCGCCGACATCGAGGCCCGGCACATGCTGCTGGGGCTACGCGCGGCGCGCGGAGCGCCCGGGCTCGCGCCGCTGGCGCTCGAGACACTGAGCTTCGCCTCCACCGACACGATCGCCGCGCACTACGCGCACGGCGAACCTCCGTTCCGTCCCGACACTCCCGGGGCTGCCTCGTGGTACAAGCTCGGGGTCGCGTTCACCGCCAAGCACCAGCACGCGGAGGCGGCGCAGGCGTACCGCGCCGCACTCGCGCTCGACTCCACGAACGCGGACGCATGGAACAACCTCGGCTGGTCGCTCGCGAAGCTGGGGTTCCACGCCGACGCGCTCCCGGCGTTCCGGAGCGCCATGCGGCACCAGCCGGGCTTCACCCTGGCGGCGAACAACCTCGACTGGGCGGCGGGAGAGGTCTCGACCGCCGATTTCAGGCAGGCGTTCGCGCTGCAGCAGACCGGGCATCCGGCCGAGTCGGTCGCGATCTATCGCCGGCTGCTTCGGAGATCGCCGGACTGGGTGAACGCCCACTACAACCTGGGCCACGCGTTGATGGCGCTCCGACGCTATGCCGAGGCGATCCCGGAATTCCGGCGCGCGCTCGAGCTGGATCCCGGCTTGAGGGCCGCGCACCTGCACCTCGCGACGTGCCTTGGCGCCCTCGGGAGCACGGCCGAGGCCAAGCGCGAGCGCGAACGTTACGAGGGAGCCCGGCGCCCAGGGACGCCCGGCGGGAGCACGGCGGCGCTCCGGGAATGAAGCCGGCGCGGCGCCCGCGTGGCTGGACCTTCAGGCGACGAGCACGACTCCCCGCGCGGGTCTCCCCGTGGCCGCCGCGATCCCCCTCACATACATCGCCACCTGGCGGCGCTGCGGCGCCAAGTCCGCCGCAACCTCACGCGAGGTCTTGAAGTCGACGACCGTCCAGCCTTCGGCGTCCTCGAACGCGAGATCGACCTTGCCGTCGACGACGACGCCCTCGGCATCCACGAACGTCACGGGAGTCTCGCGCCGGCATTGAACGGCCCGCCGCGCGCGATCGATCAGCGGATGGCCGAGGATCGCGCTCACGACCGTGGTCGCGGCCTCGATCTCGCGCTGCGGGGCGCCCAGGATCCGCGCCTGGAGCGCGACCGCGGCACTCACCTGCGGGCCGTGCGCGTCGAGCGCCACGGTCGCCAGCACGGCGTGGACCAAAGCTCCGAAGCGCACGCCGCGCGGCAGATCCAGGTTCGCGGTCCGCTCGAGGCGTTCGATCGCAACGCTCGCCGCCGGGTGGGCCGGGTCCCGGGAGGATTCGGATGCGACGGCGCCCGCCAGCGAGCGTTCCGTCACAGTCGCCACGTTCGTGCTCGGCGCCGACGCGCGCGCGATCGCGGCGTCGCGCCGCGCTTTCCACGCCAGGTGGGCGCGCAGGCCGGCGGCGACGATCTCGGGATCCACGGTCTTGTCGATGAGGTCGTCGCGCCTCAGTCCGCGGCGAGGCGGGGGCTCGAGCTCGAGCGTGTGGGGATCCCACCACACGACGCCGTAGCCGTGGCCGAGGTCGTGGAGCCCGGGCTTCACGCAGTCGGCGGGCCCGGGGAACGGGCGCTCGACCGTGGGATCGGCGCCGAACCTGGGACAGCCGGCCGGGGACGTGGCATTGCCGCGCTCACCGAACGCCGGATAGATGGCGCGGTTGAGCGGCGCGGTCCAGAACGGCGTCCAGCGCCAGTTCCCGCCGGGGTCGCGCGCGCCGCCGTCCCACGGCTCGTTGCCTCCGAAGTCCGCGACCGCGGGCACGACCAGAACATCGCGCGCGCGAGTCGCGGCCACGTAGGCGATGCGCACGCCCTCGGCGAGGTCGCGATCGAGCTCGACCTGCTGGTGCTCGAGCAGCTCGGCGGGCGACCAGCCGGCGAGCTTGAGCGCGCATAGTCTGCGCCTCGGGTCGACGAAGCGCCGGGTCTCCAGGCGGGCGATGCGCGCGGTGATGTCGGCGAGGAGCACGACCGGGAACTCGAGCCCCTTCGCCTTGTGGACGGTCATGATCCGCACGCCGTCGCTGCCTTCCTCGAGGATCGGCGCTTCCGACGCGCTGCGCTTCTCCTTGTCCTCGAGCAGCTGCTCCACGAACCCGCGGAAGGAGATGCCGCCCGTCTTCTCGTAGGCGCGCGCCTGCTCCGCCATGTGCAGCACGTTCGCGAGCGCTTGCTCGCCGGAGGGCTGGAACGCGAACCCCACGTGCGCACGCGTGGCCTCGAGCAGGGCGTGCAGCGTCTCCGCGATCGGGCGCGCGTTGCGCTGACGGTGGAGCGCGGCGAGCTGCTCGAGGGCCGCGACGACGGGTGCGAGCCGAGCCGGCGCCGCATCGGGCCGGCGGAACGGATGCAGCCGGCCGTGATGGTGCCGGTACTCGAGCAGGGTCTCGTCGAGGATCGCGTACAGCGGGCCGTGCAGGGTGGAGAACACCGACAGCTCGTCGTCCGGCCACTCGATCGCCACGAGCGCGGTGCGGAGCGATTCGACCTCCTCGCGCTCGTGATAGGTGCGCCCGCCGACGAGCAGATGGCGAATGCCCCGCGACTCGAGCTCGTTCACGTAGGGCCGCGTGACGTCGCCGGTCCAGAAATCGTCGAAGCGCCGGAACAGCAGGCACACGTGGCGGGCCTCGACCGGGACGCGCTCGCCGGGCCGCTCGCGCTCGGTCACGGTCCAGCCGCTGTGGCGTAGCACCCAGTCGACGAACGCGGCCACGGTGCCGGGGAGCGAGGCGTCGACCGAGCTCAGGGCGAGGCGCTGCTTGCCGTAGGGCGCGGGCACCGGAAGCGCGATCACCGCCGGTTGCGCGTGATGGTCCGGTCGCACCGGAGCGAGCGGCACGTAATCCGCTTGCTGGGCTTCCTCGTCGCCGTCGAGCTGGGGCGCGAACGCGGCGTTCACGGCGTGCTGGATCGAGGGCGTGGCGCGAAAACTGGCGGCGAGCTGGACGCTGCGGGCCCCGGTGCGCTCGAGCTGCTGCTTCACGAGCCGGTAGATCCCCACGTCCGCGCGCCGGAAGCGGTAGATCGCCTGCTTGGGGTCGCCCACCAGGAACAGCTTGCCGGGGTCCGGAACGGCGCGGGTCCAGTCGCGCTCGGCCGGGTCGTTCGCCGCGAGCAGCATCAGGATCTCCGCCTGCAGGGGATCGGTGTCCTGGAACTCGTCCACGAACAGGTGCGTGAAGCGGCGTTGAAACTCGGCGCGCACGTCGGCGAGGTCGCGGATCAGGTCGCGCGCCCGGATCAGCAGGTCCACGAAGTCGAGCTGCCCGCGGCGCTGCTTGAGCGTCTCGTAGCGCCGAATCGCGCCCCTCAGCTCGCGCTGGATCAGGCTGGCGAGGTCGGCGTCCGCCCGGCGCTGAAAATCGGCGAGGCCCGCCACCAGCGCCTGATGGCGCGCGACGAGCTCGGCGCGCCTCACGCCCGGCGCGTAGGTCTCGCCGTAGCCCGCCGGCGCGCCGGTGAAGTCACGGTTGCGCGCCAGGTCCACGAACCGCGCCTCGATGCCGTCGTAGTCCCGCTCGCGCACCGATTCCGCGGTCCGGATCTCGAGGCTCAACGTTCGCGCGGGCGCCGAGGCCTTGAAGTGGGCGTCGCGAGCCGGGTTCGCACAGCGCTCGGCGAGCGCCGCGTACTCGTGCAGCACTTGGATCAGCTCGTCGAGCGCGCCCTCGCGGTCGAATGGATCGCGCCTCCAGTCGGCGTCGAAATCGCGCCATTCGGCGAGCGCCCAACCGGCGACTTCCAGTCGAGCGATGGGCCCGTCGTCTTCGTTGGCCCTCGACGTGCTGCGCCGCAGCGAGCGGCGTACGCCTGCGGGCGGGGCGGCGAGCTGTTCCTCGAGCCAGTGCCGGAATCCCTCCCGGAACGCGCGGCGCGCCCCGGACTCGGTGAGGACCTCGAAGTTCGGGTCGACCCCGGCTTCCACCGAGCGCTCGTGCAGGATCTCGGCGCAGAACCCGTGGATCGTGCCGACCCAGGCTTCCTCCAGCCGGGCCAGCGCGGACTCGAGGTGCAACCGCTCCACGCTTCCGGCCGGCGCCTCGTGGCGCGCGCGCTCGAGCCCCTCGCGCACGCGAAGCTTGAGCTCGCCCGCGGCCTTCTCGGTGAACGTGACGCCGACGATGCGGTCCACGGTCGCACGCCCCGAGCGGAGCACGGCCACGATCCGATGGACCAGCTCCGTGGTCTTGCCGGTTCCGGCCGCCGCCTCGACGATGAAGTTGCGGTCGAGGTCGGTGCGGATGGCCGCGCGCGCGTCCTCGTCGCCGGCCGGAGCGTCGACCAGGCGCAACCGCGGCTTGCGCGCGCTCATGGCTCCTGCCTCAGCGCGAGCAGCTTCTCCAGCAGCGCACCTTGCTTGACGCGGACGCGACGTTCCTCGTGGGGCCCGCACACCGGCCGGAAGTCGCAGTAGGCGCAAGCGTCGTGGCGCGGCGCCGGCGGCAGCGCGCCGCTTGCGATCGCGTCGTCGATGGTCTGGAACACGTGGTCCGCGTCCAGCCGCGCGAACGGATCGATCGGCACGGTGTGGACCTCGTAGCCCCCGCGCGCGGTGCAGAAGAACAACCGGCCTTCCTTGGCGGGGAGCCCCAGCATCACTTCCGCGGCCAGGCTGTACAGCACCGGCTGGAGCACTTCGCCGCCGCCGATGCGGCATCCGACCTTCACGTGCTTGCGGCCGCTCTTGTGGTCGGTGGTCCTGACACTGGAGCCGTCGGCGGCGCGCTCGACCAGGTCGATCGCCCCGTGCAGCTTGAAGCCGCCGGGGAGCGTCACAGGCTCGAGCCGCACGTCGGGATCTCCCCGCGAGCGGGGTCCGAGCCCGAACGCCAGCTCGAAATGGATCGGGATCCACGCCTGCGCGTCGGCGGCCAGTCGCTGCAGCCACACCTTGAGGTCGGCGCGCATCGCACGCACCTCGTCGTCCCACACGCGAGGGATCGCCGGAGCCACCTGTTCGCGCCAGCGGGAGGCAATGGCTTCGGTGGCCCGGTCCAGCGCCTCGACTGCGCGCTCGAGGCGCTCCGGTTTCACGGGCAGGACGCCGGCCGCGCGCAGTTCCCCCAAGGTCGCGGCCTGGATCTCGTGCAGCAGGCTGCCACGGGTCAGCGGATCCATCTGGATGAGCGGCACGGCTTCGCGGCGCGGCGCGAGCCGGTGGATGGACGCGAGCAGGAACTGGTAGGGACACGTCGCGAAGCGCTGGAGCCCGGTCGCGGAATAGGCGCGCAGGCTCGGCCGGTGCTGGGCGAGGATCGGCTCCAGCTCCTGCGTCGCCCGCACCAATCCATCCTGCGGCGTCCATTTCGGACGCCAGCGGCAGTACCGGGAGGTGAGCGAGCGGTGGAGCTCGCCCGACAGCTCGAGCAGATAGCGGCCTCGCCCGCGGGCGGCCTCGCCCATGTCGAGCAGCTCTCCCAGCACCGCCAGGTCGTGCTCGATCGGGTCGATGGCGCGCGCGGGCTCGCGCGGGGCGGGCCATGCGAGGCGCGCCTCGCCGGCCTCGGCGGCGTCGCGCTCCAGCGTCTCGTATCCCGGGAGCGCTCCGCGCGCGGCGCGCATGAGGTCGAGCCCGTAGAACGAGGGCACCCGCGGCCGGCCTTCCACCACCTCCATGCGCGGGTAGGAGAGGACCACCCGGCGCGTCGCCGCCCCGATCGCGAGCCGGAGGCGCAGCCGCTCACGCTGCGCGCGATCGTCCTTCGTGTCCAGCCCCGCGGCAAGCGCGCGCCGGCGCTCGTCGAGCAGCAGCGGGTCCTCGTGGGGCCGCTGCGGGAACAGCCGCTCGGCGAGACCGGGAACGAACACGACCTCGAAGCTCCGGCCGCGCGCCTGTTCCGGCGTGCCCACGAACACGCGGCCGAACCGCCGCGCCGGAGGATCCTCCTCGAGCTGCCCGAGCCGCGGCGCGAGCACCGCGCGCACCTCGTCGATGCCGACCGGGCCCACCCTTGCCATCGGACGCATCTCGGCGAGCGTCTGCAGCAAGCGTTCGGGACGGCGCAGCACGCGCGGCGCCAGCGCCGACAGCGCGTCGAGCCATTCGGCCCACACAGCGCTCGGCGGCAGCGCATCCAGGGCTTCGATCACGGGAAGCGCGAAGCGCTGCAGGTGCTGGAGCTGCTCCAGGTCGCGCTCGATCGTCTGCGCGCATGTGGAATCGGACCCCGCCGCGGCCAGGGCGGCGCGCTGCAACCGAAGCTCGGCAGCGAGCCCGCGGAGCCGGCGCAGCCAGCGGTCGCGGCCGCCGATCACCGCGGCCTCGACGAGGTACTCCTCCCACTTCCAGGGTGCGCGCAGCGTGCCCTCGACTTGCGGGCGTTCATCGGCGTCGGGTGCCGCCGGCGCCGCCGGGCTCGCGGGGGCGTCGAACAGCGTGAGCTGCGCGCCGGCCGCGGCAGGAGCGGCAACGGGGCCCAGCGTCTCATCGCGCGGCGCCGCCCACTGCTCGTTCACGGGCGGGGCGCCCGAGTCGTCGAGCTCCGGCACCTGCGCGAACGACAGGTACTCGGCGAAGCGCTTGGCCGAGAGGCCTTCGGCCCGGCACGCGAGCAGCGCCAGGAACGCCCGCCCCGCCGGATCCGGCCGCAGCGTGCCGCGGGCGAAGAATGCTGCTACGCCGGCGCGCCGGAACGCGCTCTCGAGATGGGGCGTGTAGATCTCCGGCGCTCGCAGGAACACGGCCATCGAGTCGAACCGCGTGTGATCGCGGACGTGGTCGAGCACCTTTCGCGCGATCTCCACGCACTCGCGCGCTTCGCCCGGCGCCGAGAAGAACTGGATGTCGTCGGTGGCATCCGCGGGCGGCGGCGTGGCGTCGGAGAAGACGTAATCCCGGAGCCGGGAGAGCGGCGACAGGTCCGAGTTCCCGCGGGGAGTGGGCACGAAACCCAGTGCGCCCGCCGCTTCCTGGGAACGGTCGTCTCCCGCCGGAAGGGTCCAGAGGGCGCGCTTGCGACCGGCGACGAGCGCCTGGACGAACGCCCGCTCATGGCGCTCGCGGACCGGAACATCGAGCAGGAGCAGCGGCACGTCCGGGACCGCGATCGGCGAGCGCGGGAGGGCCAGGGCGGCGGCGGCGTGGAGCGCGGTCGCGTCAGCGAGCCCGTGGCCCGCGAGCTCGCGATCGAACGTCTCCGCGATCGCGGCCAGATCACGCGTGCCGCACGCTCGCACCGCCTGGGCATCGACGCCGGCGCGGCGCAGCTCGTCGAGCGTCGTCGCGAGCGCGCGCGGGAATCCCGGGAAGTTGACGACGGCGGCGAGCTGCGGGAGACCCTCTCTTTCCATGGCCTCGAACGCCGCGCGAGTCGCCACCGCCTCGGTCCCGAGCATGGAGGCCGGAGCGTGACCACGATGCGCGAGCTCGGATGTCGCCAGTGTCGCGGCCAGCCCCACGAGCGAGAACCGGTGAACCCCGAACGTCGCGCCGCGCTCCTTCGCCAGCGCCCACGCCAGTTCGTCCGCCGCTTCACGCTCGGCGGCGATCACCAGCACATCGACAGCCGCGGACACGTCGAGCAACCATGCACGCGCCGCGTGCAGCCGCTCGTGGGAGGAGCTCGAGGAGAAGGACTGGATCATTTCGTGTGCGCGGATCTCCGGGACGGACCGGGGCCAGAGGCCGCATGCTAAGTCGGATCAGCGGCAGGGTCCACGACGGAACTTGTGGATGGAGCGCAGATCCCGTCGGACCGGGAGTGCGGCGGCCCCTGGGACCGGCCCGACCCCGAGGGGGACTAGCGCGCCGGAATCAGCCCGCTCGCGGTGAAGCTGAGCCCGAGGCTCAGATGGATCGACTGCAGCCTCAGCTCCTCGGGGAGATCCTCGAGAATCGCGGCCGGGATCCGCTCGCCCGGCTGGACGGCGCGATACCGCATCGAGCCGAACCGCAGGTACTCGTAACTCGCGCCGAGAAACACGCGGTAGCTCGGGGCCAGCTTGTACATGAGCATGAGCAGGGCTTCGGGTGCGAACGTCCGTTCGGTGGTCAGCTCCACGGCCACGGTGTCGGCCCGCGTCGCGATCTCCGAGAGCCGGACGATGGTGCCGCCCGCGCCCGCGTACCATTCGAATCGTCGCGAGGCGAGCGGCACCGGGTACGGGCCCAGCAGCGACGCGATGAAGATTCCGCCGACCGGCACGGTCTCGGAGAAGAGCCGCGTGCGGAAGCGATAGAAGGCCGAGTGCTGGTAGCCGACGACGAGCGTCACTTTGCCGCCGCCGCCCAGGCGCTTGGTGTCGGCGCGAAACTGGCGGGTCGAGCGCGAGTGGCGGTAGACCTTCTGGGACCGCGCGCCGGCGCAGTCGCAGAATGTCGTGTCCGTCGAGTCGCTGATGGTCTGGGTGAAGGTGACCAGCGTGTCGCCCCGGCCGCCGAACGGCCCGTAGAACGCCGCGAACCCCCAGCGCAGGAGCGCGCGACGATCGGGGCCGTTCGATCCATCGGTGCCGAAACCCAGCGACCCCCACGCCGCCGCGCCGTTCAGGTTGTTGAACGTCGGAGCCAGGGGCGTGAGCTGGGCCAAGCTTGCTGGCGGACCCGCGGCGAGCGCGATCACGGCCAACAGCGTCCCCGCACAGCCAGGACCTGGCCGGCGGCATGCCGCATCAGTGGCGAGGGTTTTCCGAGGGAAGAACAGGCGGCCTCCGGACTCGATGCGGCGATGCATCGAGGCAGGGGAACGCTACCCGCGAGGGCCTGGGTCGTCAATGTGGCCGTAGGCGCGAGACCGGGGACCGAAAGATGCCCGGGTGTCCGCCTGGAGCATGTCCTGGAACTCGGCTGGACCTAGGATAGGGGATCAAAGAGACTCCGACCCCGATGAGGCGGGTAGCGATCGAAGACAACGAGTCGGGAGACCTCGAACACCCGATGGCCGTCGGAAGAGGCGCAGCAGTCGCAGGAACTCTGACAAGGAGGCAGACATGCTCGGAACGCAGTCGTTGGGAACCAAGGATGCCTCGGCCACCATCGCGGTCAAGAATCTCGCAGCCGCCCGGAAATTCTATGAAGGCACGCTGGGATTGACGCCCGAAGATTCCCGCGAATCGGGCGTGGCGGTCTACAAGAGCGGACACACGACGCTCGTCGTCTACGAGTCCCAGTACGCGGGGACGAACAAGGCTACGTCGGCGACGTGGATGGTCGGCTCCGACGTCAAGGGCCTCGTGCAGGCGCTCAAGGCGAAGGGTGTGGGGGTTGAGCATTACGACATGCCGGGCATCAAGCGTGAGGGTGACGTCCATGTCGGGACGAACGTGAAGGCCGCCTGGTTCAAGGACCCGGATGGCAACATCCTGAGCCTCGTGAGTAGCTAACGCGTTAGTCGCGGGTATCCCGGAATGAGTCATGTCAACCCACTGGCTCGACCACGAGCAAGGAGACGCCATGCTGCTGATCCGCGAGATCATGTACTGCAAGCCCGGCAAGGTACGCCCCATGGTCGACAAGTTCCTCGCGATGTCCAAGCTGAACGAGAAGCTGGGAATGCCGAAGATGCGCGTCCTGACCGACCTGAGCGCCGAGCGATACTGGACCATCGTGGCGGAGATGGAAGTGCCGAGCCTGCAGGCCTTCGAGCAGATGTTCCAGGGCCAGGGGCAGAGCGAGCAGGACACGAAGGAATTCGAGAGCATCATGAAGGGCTACCACGATCTCGTGGAAAAAGGGCGCCGGGAGATCTACAAGATCGAGG
>Ga0066709_100002995_pt1 | contig 12706 bp, 14 predicted proteins | sample GraSoiAngelo_158_FD_79665 | JGI IMG/M metagenome (GOLD analysis project Ga0066709, IMG submission 79665) | Grasslands soil microbial communities from the Angelo Coastal Reserve, California, USA - 14_1009_16_30cm | ecosystem: Environmental > Terrestrial > Soil > Grasslands | place: USA... | reverse complement strand
GCCGCGCCGCCCGAGGGCAGCGTTTCGCCGGCCGCGAGGATCACCCCGAGCGGATCACCGACCTGCGCCACGGCGCCTTCGGGAACCAGGATCTGGCCGAGGGTGCCGGGAGACGGCGCGGGGAGCTCGATGTTGATCTTGTCGGTGATGATCTCGACGATCGGCTCGTCCTTGGCGATCGGATCGCCGAGCTTCTTCAGCCACTTTCCGATCGTGCCCTCGACCACGCTCTCGCCGAGTTGAGGCACTACGATGGTGACGGGCATCCCTTCCTCCGACTCCGGCCCGCGGGCCGGCTAGTAGGCCACCGTCTCGCGGATCGCCTGGGCGATCCGTTTGGCATCGGGCAGATAGTTCTCGGCCAAGACCGGCGCGAACGGCTCCTGGGGCGCGTCGGGCGGCGACACGCGGCGGACAGGCGCGTCCAGGAAGCCGAACCCCTCTTCCGCGATCATCGCGCTGATCTCCGCGCCGACGCCCATCGTCCTCGAGCTCTCGTATACGACCACCGCGCGCGCGGTCTTCTCGACCGAGCGGAGGATGGTTTCCTTGTCATACGGCACGAGCGTGCGAAGGTCGATCGCCTCGACCTCGATCCCCTCGGCCGCGAGCATCTCCGCCGCCTCGAGCGTGCGCTTAAGCATGAGGGCGTAGGAGACGACCGTGACGTGCCTTCCCTCGCGCGCGACCGCCGCCTTCCCGAGCGGGACCGTGTAGTCGTGCTGCGGGACCGGGCCCTTGACCGTGCGGTAGAGGCGTTTGTGCTCGTAGTAGAGAACCGGGTTCTGGCCGCGGAAGGCCGACTTCAAGAGCCCCTTCGCGTCGTGCGGCGTCGACGGTGTCACGACGACGAGGCCCGGCGCGTGCATGAACCAGGAGGCGTTCGACTGGGAATGGTAGATGCCGCCGCCCACCGCGCCGCCGTAGCAGCACCGGATGACCATCGGGCAGGTGAACATCCCCCCCGAGCGGTAGCGCATCTTGGCAGCGTGCTCCACGATCCCGTCCACGGCGAGCGAGATGAAATCGTCGAATTGGATCTCGGGGGAGGGGATCAGCCCGGCGATCGCAGCTCCGATCATCCCCTGCACGAGGAAATTCTCCGAGATCGGGCTGTCGATGACGCGCATCGGGCCGAAGCGCTCGTAGAGGCCCCTCGTCGCCTTGAATACGCCGCCGTAACTGCCGATGTCCTCGCCGATCAGGAAAATGCGCTCGTCCCGCTCCATCTCCTCGGCGAGGCCCTGCGTGATGGCTTCGATCAACGTCATGGTCTTGACGTCGGCCGACGCGGCCGCGGGCCCTTGGGCTCGGTCCATGGTCTTCATCGATGCGTTCTCTCCAGTCAAGGTGTCTCGCTCCGGTGCTTCAGTCGCTCGGCCCGGCGTACCTGCGCGGCCCGGGCCTCGCGCCGCTCTTCCTGCGTCTCTAGGATCAGGGGGGGCACCGCCCTCGGCCGCCCCTTCTTGTCGATCGCGACGAACGTCATGTACGCGGTGCTGGTCTTGCGCTTCCGTCCCGTCCCGAGGTCCTCGCTCTCGACGTCCACGCGGATCTCCATCGACGTCCGGCCGGCGTAGGTCATCCGCGCCGAGAAGGCGGCCACCTGACCCACCTTGATCGGCGCCAGGAACGAGACCTCGTCCATTGACGCGGTCACGGCCTCCGACCGGCAATGCCGGTGCGCCACGACCGCGGCCGCCAGGTCCGCCCAGTGCAGCACCATCCCGCCCAGCACGTTTCCGAGCGTGTTCGCGTCATTCGGAAGAACGAGCTGGACCATCTCCACGCGCGTCTCGCGCGGGGTCTTGCCGATCCGCCTAGCTGAGCGGGGCGTAGACGTCCTCCAGAATCTCGCTGGGATCGGGGTGCGGGCTCTTCTCCGCGAACTCGATCGCTTCCTCGATCTCCTTCTCGATGCGCTGGAGCGTCGTCTGCTTGTACGCCTCGTCGATCACGCCGCGCTCCATCAGGAGCTTCTCGTACCTCGGAACCGGGTCGCGCTTCTTCCAGTACTCGAGCTCCTCCGTCGTCCGGTAGGTCGCGGGATCGATCTCCGAGTGGCCGTACCAGCGGTACGTCTTCATCTCGATCAGCGTCGGGCCCTCGCCGCGCCGCGCGCGGCGGACCGCTTCCTGAGACGTCTCGTACGCCAGAACGAGGTCGTTCCCGTCGATCGTGACGCCGGGAAAGCCGTAGGCCTTCGCGCGCTCGGAGACGTTCTCGAGCGGAACGCCCAGGCGTTTCGGCACCGACTCGGCCCAGAGGTTGTCCTGCACCACGAAGACGCAGTTCAGCTTGTGGATTCCCGCGAAGTTCAGGGCCTCGTGCCAGACGCCGTTCGACGTCGCGCCCTCGCCCGCGAAGGCGACCGCCACGTTGTCCTTCTTCTGGATCTTCCAAGCGAGCGCGCAGCCCGTGGCGATGACGGTCTGGGCGGCGATCGTGGAGGCCGGCGTGATGATCCCCATGGGCTTCCAGCCGTAATGGCAGGGGTGCGACTTCCCGCGGTCGGGGCTGTCCTTCCGCGCGAAGAGCTGGGCCATCAAGTACTTGATCGGCATCCCCTTCGTGATCACAGCGCCGATCTCGCGGTGCTGGATTCCGATCACGTCCTCAGGGCGGAGGCCAAAGCAGGGACCGACGACGGTGGCTTCCTGGCCCACCGCGCTGAAGTAGGTGCCGTGGAAACGGCCCTGCTTGAAGAGCCGGCGGCAGCGCTCGTCCACCTGCCGGACCAAGTTCATGTAGTAGTAAAGCCCTTTTAGCTCGTCGTTTGAAACCGGCATGAAGCCTCCTCGCTCGACCCGACGCGCCAAGTCCGCTGGCTGGTTGCCGATGGGGCTCGGCATTCAAGCCTGCGACGATACCAGAAGTGGGCTGCCGACGCCACGGTCACACCTTCGCGCGGCCGAGCCGAAGCGCGTTCACGACGACGGTGACCGAGCTCAGGCTCATGGCGGCGGCCGCAACGATCGGGGAAAGCAAGACCCCGAACGTGGGATAGAGCGCGCCGGCCGCGATCGGAACCCCGAGCACGTTGTAGATGAACGCGAAGAACAGGTTCTGCTTGATGTTTCGCATGGTGAGGCGGCTCAGGCGGCTCGCGCGCACGATGCCGCGGAGGTCGCCCTTCACGAGCGTTATGTCCGCGCTCTCTATGGCCACGTCGGTGCCCGTCCCCATCGCGATGCCGACGTCGGCCTGGGCCAAGGCGGGGGCGTCGTTGACGCCGTCGCCCGCCATCGCGACGGTGCGTCCCTCCTCCTTGAGCCGCTTCACCGCCGCCGCCTTCTCCTCGGGCAGCACCTGTGCGATCACCTCGTCGATCCCGAGGCGGCGGGCCACGGCGTCGGCGGTCCGCGGCTCGTCGCCCGTGAGCATCACGATGCGAACGCGCCCGCGGCGGAGCGCCTCGATCGCCTCGCCGGCGCCCTCCCGGAGCGGATCCGCGATGCCGAGAAGACCGGCCGGCTTCCCCTCGATCGCCACGAAGACGACGGTTTGCCCCTCGGAGCGGAGCGCGTCGGCCCTGTCTCGAAGCGCTCCCGGGTCGACGCCCATCTCGGCGAGGAGCGCCGCGCTCCCGACCGCGACCTCGCTGCCGTCGACCGTGCCGCGCACCCCTTTCCCGGTCACGCTCCTGAACTCCGCGGAGCGGGGGAGCGCCAAGCCACGCGATTCCGCGCCCTCCAGAATCGCGGCGGCGAGAGGATGCTCGCTCTCGCGCTCGAGGCCGGCCGCGTACGTCAAGAGCATTGGCTCGTTCCCGTCGAGAGCGATCGCCGCCACAAGTCTCGGCTTCCCCTCGGTCAAGGTGCCGGTCTTGTCCACGACGAGCGTGTCGACCTTCTCGAGGACCTCGATGGCCTCCGCGTTCCGAAAGAGGATCCCCATCGAGGCGCCGCGCCCGGCCGCCACCATGATCGACATCGGCGTCGCGAGCCCAAGGGCGCAGGGGCAGGCGATGATGAGCACCGCCACCGCGTTCAGGAGCGCGTACGCCATCCGGGGCTCGGGGCCGACCAGGTTCCAGATCAGGAACGTCGCGACCGCGACCGCCACGACGGCGGGGACGAAATAGGAGGAGACGACGTCGGCCAGGTTCTGGATCGGCGCGCGCGTGCGCTGCGCCTCGGCCACCATCGCGACGATCCGCGCGATCAGCGTCTCGGAGCCGACCTTCTCTGCGCGCATGACGAGGGCGCCTGTCCCGTTCACGGTGCCCCCGACGACGCGGCTCCCCGGGTCCTTCCACACTGGGATCGGCTCGCCCGAGATCATCGACTCGTCCACGGAGCTCGTGCCCTCGAGCACCACGCCGTCGACCGGGACCTTCTCGCCCGGCCGCACCCGGAGGAGATCGCCCACCCGAACCTGGTCGAGCGGCGCGTCCTCCTCGCTTCCGTCCGGGCGAAGCCGCCGCGCCGTCTTGGCGCCCAGGTCGAGCAGCTTTCGAATGGCCGCGCCCGTCCGGCCGCGCGCCCTGAGCTCGAGGACCTGGCCCAGGAGGACCAGCGTGACGATCGCGGCCGCGGCCTCGAAGTAGACCCCGGCCTGGCCGGACTCGTCCCGCAAGGAGGCCGGGAAGATTCCAGGGAAGAGCGCGGCGACGGCGCTGTAGGAATAGGCCGTGAAGACCCCGAGCCCGATGAGCGTGAACATGTTGAGGCTGCGGTTTCGAACGGACGCGACGGCCCGAGCGTAGAACGGCCACGCGGCGCACGTGCAGATCGGCGTCGCGAGCAGGAGCTCGAGCATCGCCCGGTGCCGCATCGAGAGGAGCCGCCACGCCGGCGCCCCCGCGATCTCTCCCACCGAGAGGAGCATCGTAAGCGCGGTGAGTCCCGCCGCGATCCAGAAGCGGCGCGACATGTCGCGGAGCTCCGTTTCGTCTCCGGGACCGGCGCCCGCCGGCTCGAGGGCCATGCCGCAGATCGGGCAAAATCCCGGGCGGTCCCGCCGGATCTCGGGATGCATCGGGCAGGTGTAGATCGTCGGCTTCGAGGCGGAAATGGGAGAAGGGCCGGTCGGGTGCCTCGAAGTGGTGGCCGGAGCCGCCTTCCCGGAGAGAAACGCATCGGGATCATCGGCGAACCGCTGGCGGCAGCGCTCGCTGCAGAAGAGGTACTCGCGCCCGCCGACCGAGTGCCGATGCGGGCTCTCGGGTCGGACGGACATGCCGCAGACGACGTCGCGCCCCGCCGAGGCTGGGCTCACCGGAATCGGCGTGGGTCTCGGCGAGATCGGAACTTGGGCGCGCATCGTTTGGATGGTACTCCGCATCCTAGGATAGAGCTAGGCCGTGGTCCGAATAGTGGTTGGGAGCGTTCCCACGGATTGGTATCATCTCCGGCCCTGCCCACCCTGGCGCCTTCCCGTTGAGGAGAACGAATGACCGACGTCGCGATCCGCGAAGACATGGTGTTGGATGCGCTCCGGGCGGTCATGGATCCGGATCTCAACCGTGACATTGTGAGCCTCAATTTCATCCGCAATCTTAAGATCGAGGGGACGACCGTCTCCTTCGACGTGAACCTCACGACCCCCGCCTGCCCCGTCAAGGACCGCCTCCGCGACCAGTCGAAGCAGGCGGTGCTCTCCAAGGTCCCGGGCGTGAAGGATGTGCTCGTGAACATGACGTCGGAGGTGCGCCGCGCGCCCGGTCCCGACACGAGCGTGCTCAAGAACGTGCGAAACATCATCGCCGTGGGGAGCGGGAAGGGCGGCGTTGGGAAGTCGACCGTCGCGGCGAACCTCGCGGTTTCCCTCGCGGGAAGTGGCGCGCGCGTGGGGCTCCTGGACGCCGACATCTACGGCCCCAGCATCCCGATCTTGATGCGCGCCGGCCATCCGGCCGAGCCGCGCGAGGACAACGTCATCGAGCCGGGCCTGGCCCACGGGGTGAAGCTCATGTCGATGGGCTACATGAGCCCGGGCGATCAGCCGCTCATCTGGCGCGGCCCGATGGCGCACAAGGCGCTCCAGCAGTGCCTCCTCGGCGTGAACTGGGGGGAGCTCGACTACCTCGTCGTCGATCTGCCGCCGGGAACGGGCGACGTGCACTTGACGCTGGTGCAGACGGCGTCGGTCACCGGCGCCGTGATCGTCTCGACGCCTCAGGATGTTGGGCTACAGATTTCGATGAAGACGCTCCGGATGTTCCAGCAGACGAAGGTGCATCTCCTCGGCATCGTGGAGAACATGAGCACGTACGTCTGCCCGCACTGCGGCGAGCGCGACGACCTGTTCGGCCACGGCGGGGCGAAGCGCGCGGCGGAATCGCTGGGCGTCCCGTTCCTCGGCGAGATCCCGCTCGACGCGGCGATCCGCCGCTACTCGGACGAGGGGACCCCGGTCGTGCTCTCGGAGCCCGAGTCGCCGTCCGGAAAGGCGTTTCAGGAGATCGCGGGGAAGCTCGCCCAGCAGGTGAGCATCCAGACGTTCAAGCGAATCGCCCTCACGGTCGTGGAGGAGTAGCGTGCCCGCGCTCTCATCCGACGCCACCACCCCGCTCTCGATCAAGAAGAAGGGCGGCGAGCGCGTCACGATCGGCTGGGCCGACGGACACGAGAGCATCCTTCCCGCGCGCTATCTGCGCGGCCGATGCCCGTGCGCTCAATGTGTGAGCGAGACGACGGGGCAGCGGTTGGTGTTCGAAGAGCACGTGAACCCCGACATCCAGATCCTCGCGGCGCGAATCGTCGGCAACTACGCGCTCCATATCGAGTGGAGCGACGGCCACTCGACCGGGATCTACAGCTTCGACTTCATTCGGCGGATCTGTCCGTGCCCGGAGTGCACGGGGCCGGCCGCCTAGCGCCCCTACATGCCCCGCCGGTAGTAGACGAGCTGGAAGACGTACCTCGCGACCTCCGACAGGAGCATCGAGAGCATCAGCAGGTGCGCGATCCAAACATTGGGGATCGCCAGGACCATGCCCGTAATCGCGGTGAGCACGCCGACGCTCAGGATCCAGGATGAATTCCGCTCGGCCCGCCACCCGATCAGCCGGTCGCGCTCGTCCCGCCCTTCCGGCTTGCTCGCGATCGCCACGACCGTGTGGCCGGCCACCAGCACGACGACCAGCAGGACAACCGCCACGAAGAAGAGCGGCACGAATGCGGCGACGACCATGACGCCCCTCGAGAGCATGTGCGCCGCGACGACGAAGTACGAGCCCAGTACTCCGACCATGCTGATCAGTTGAATCCAGACGCTCTTCTCCTCAAACGACGCGTTCATCATTTCTCCTCTTGCTGGTGGAATTGGAAGACCTCCTCGAGCGGTTTTCGAAACGCGGCCGCGATGCGGAAGGCCAGCTCGAGGGAGGGCGCGTACTTCGCGCCCTCGATCGCGACGATCGTCTGTCGCGTCACGCCCACCTGTTCCGCCAACGCCTGCTGGGTCATCTCCCCGGACTCGAAGCGCAGCCGCCTGATCTGGTTTCGCACCGCCGCCGTTCCCATGCCATTAATGTATGTTATACCAGACATTTTGTCAAGTACACATGACCACAAATTCGAGGGAGGGCAGACGCGGGGCGCTTCGGTTACCTTATATGTTCTAGCAGTAATTAAAGTTAAGCAGGCCTGCTACCGGTCGACCGCGGCCCCTCGGAGCCCGGGCGCGATCGCCGGTAGAGGAGAAGGTACGCGAGCAGGATCTCGGTCGATTGAAGCCACCACCACACGACGCCGGGCAGGCCGTCCCGCCAACCGCCGCGGATCACGACGCGGCCCAGGAAGAATCGCGACGGCTCCCAGAGCGCGCGCGGCACCGAGGGGCGCACGCCCGAGGCGCGCATCCGCTCGGCGCGGTCGGCGGCGTAGGCCGCGAGCTTTCTGAGACGGCCGGGCAGCTCCGTGGCCGTGAAGTGATCGACGACGCCCGGCAGCCGTCCGACCGGGCCGTCGACGATCAAGCTCGAGTGGAGCGCGGACTCCCAGCGCGTGCGCTCCCGCCTTCCCAGGCGGACGTGCACGTCGCGGTCGAGCCCCCCGTGGTCGAGCGGAAAGCCAAGGAAGTGGCACCGGAACCGAAGCGCGTAGGCCACCGGGTCTCCGGCGTTCGGATCCTTCGACGCGACGCCGCGCACGGCTTCGGCGAGAGTCGAATCCAGCGCCTCGTCGCTGTCGAGCGCGAGCACCCACGCGCCGGCCGCCTCCGCCCACCCCGCGTTTCGCTGGTCGCCGTCGCTCCGGTAGGGGCGCTCGACGACGCGCGCCCCGGCGCCGAGCGCGATGTCGCGAGTCCGGTCGACGCTTCCCGAGTCGAGCACGATGATTTCGTCGGCGAAGGCGACGCTCGCGAGCGCGGCGGGAAGGGTATCCTCGTTGTTCTGGGTCGGGATCACGACCGAGAGGCGCGTCACGGCGCGCAGTATAGGGCCGGATTGAGAGCTTGCAAACGCTGTGGTAATCTCCGTGGCTCGCCCGATTTCGAAGAACAGGTATCCGAGGAGGAAACGTGCAGATCGAGACCACGTTGGCCGGAAGTTATCCCAAGCTTCCGACCCAACCCGGTGACGCCAACCTGAGAGTCGTGCGGAATCGGCGCGACCAGGGGAAGGCCACCGACCAAGACGTCGCGGAAGCGATCCTAGCGACGACGCGCCGGATTCTGGCGATGCAGGAGCGGGCCGGCGTCGACATCCCCGTCGACGGGGCCGCGGCCTGGGATGACGCTCAAACGTACGTGGCGCGATCGCTCGGCGGCTTCCAGATCGCCGGGCTGATCCGCTACCTCGATACGAACACGTATTACCGCCAGCCCGAGATCGTCGGGGCGGTGTCCTGGGAGCGGCCGATCACGGTCGAGGACTTCCGGGCCGCGCAATCGATGTCCGAGCGCCCGGTGAAGGCGCTCCTACCGGGGCCGTTCTCGCTCTACCGGTTCTCCAAGGACCGCCATTACAAGTCGCCGGCCGACGCGCTCCGCGCCATCGGAGCGGCGCTCGCCCGCGAGGCGCAGGCGCTCGAGAAGGCCGGAGCCCGCTGGATCCACTTCGAGGAGCCGTGGATCGGACGCGTGCGCGCGGAGGAGGCGTCGCTCGTGCGCGCCGCGCTCGAGCCGCTCCTGGCCGAGCGGACCGCGCGCACGGTCATCCATGTCCCGTTCGCGACCCCCGGGGCGGTCTTCGACGCGATCCGCGACCTCAAGTGGAGCGCGATCGGCCTCGATCTGGTCGAGTCGTCCGCGGCGTGGGACATCCTGCCGCGCGTTCCCAAGGAGCGGATCGTCGCGCTCGGCCTGATCGACGCGCGGAACACCCGCCTCGAGGATCCGGCGGAGGTCGCCCGCGCCGTCGCGCGCGCTCGCTCCGCGCGCCCGGACCTCGACTTCCAGCTCAGCACGAGCGCCAGCCTGGAATACCTGCCCGCCGACAAGGCCGAGCTCAAGGTTTCCCGGTTGGTCGAGGCGGCGCGCATCGCGTCGCGGAACGGAGGATGATCATGCCCCGCGGATTGTGGACGACCACGGTGGGCAGCTTCCCCAAGCCGCCCAATCTGGAGAAGGCGCGCAACCAGCGCGCGCGCGGCGAGATCTCCGCCGACGCGCTGGAGAAGCTCGAGCGCGAGGAGACGGTGAAGCTGATCCGCCGCCAGGAGGAGATCGGGCTCGACATTCTCGTCGACGGCGAGCTCTACCGCGGCGACATGACGACCTACTTCGCCGAGCTGATGCCGGGGTTTGCGATCTCGAACCCGGTCCGCTCCTACGGGAACCGCTACTACCGGAAGCCGATCGCGGTGGGGCCGATCCGACGCAAGGAGCCGCTCACCGTGAGCTGGTGGAAGTTCGCCCAGGAGCAGACCTCGAAGCCGATCAAGGGGATGTTGACCGGTCCCTACACGATGATGGATTGGTCGTTCAACGAGCATTATCCGTCGCGCGAAGCGATGGCGATGGATCTGGCCGAGGCGATCAACGAAGAGGCCTTGGCGCTTCAGGAAGCCGGCGCGAAGTTCATCCAGATCGACGAGCCGGCCGTCTCCGTGCGTCCCGAGGAGCTTTCGCTCGCCGTGCGCGCGCTGGGCCGCGCGACCGAGGGGTTGAAGGCGAAAACGATCACGCACATCTGCTACGGCGATTTCGACGTGATCTACCCCGCGCTTCTGGATCTCCCGGTCGACATGATCGATCTGGAGATGGCGAACAGCCGCTACGACCTCCTCGACCGCTTCCACGCGAACCCGTTCACGAAGGAGATCGGGTACGGCGTGCTGGACGTCCATTCCCACCGCGTCGAGACCAAGGACGAGGTGAAGGCGGGGATCCTCCGCGGCCTCGAGGTGCTGAAGCCCGAGCAGATGTACGTCGATCCGGACTGTGGGTTGAAGACGCGGACGGTGGACGAGGCCTTCGCGAAGCTCCGGGTCATGGTGGACGCGGTTCGGGAGGTCCGGGAGGAAAAGGGCATCACGGCGTGACGCGGACGGGTTCGGCCGATCTTTCCGGCCTCACGATCGATCGCGAATCGCCTCCTCCGTCATCCGGCCGCGGACCCCGGCCGTGGGCTCTTCTTCTGGGGCTCCTCGTCGCGCTCGTCGTCGCGGCAGTCCTCCTAAAGCCCGTCTTCGCTCCCAAAGCCATCTCCGTCACCGTCGCGCGGGCCGAAGCGCTCGGCGGCACTCCCGGCGCCGGCGCTTCGGAGGTGCTGACCGCGAGCGGATACGTCGTGGCCCGGCAGCGCGCCTCGGTCTCGACCGAGGTGGCCGGCCGGCTCGAGGCCCTCTACGTCAGCGAGGGGAGCCGCGTCACGAAGGGGCAGGTTCTCGGCGTTCTCCGGAACGAGGATCAGCGGGCGGCCGTGGAGAGCGCGAAGGCGGCCCTGGCCTCGGCCGAGGCCGCGAGCACCGAGGCGAAGGCCACGGCGCGGGAGAGCGCGCTCGAATTGGGCCGCGTGCGCGAGCTTCTCGCGCGCGGGCTCGTGAGCCAGGCGGAATTCGACCAGGTGGAGGCGCGCGACGCCGTCTCGCGGGCGCGCGTCGAGAGCGCCGCCGCGGCGGCGCAGTCCGCCCGGGCCGGCCTCGACCAGGCGAAGATCGCGTACGAGAAGACCTTCATCCGCGCCCCGTTCGCGGGAGCCGTGCTCCGCAAGGAGGCGGAGGTGGGGGAGATCGTGAGCCCGATTCCCTCGAGCGGAGGGCTGACGCGGGGCGCCATCGCGACGATGGCCAACCTCGCCACGCTCGAGGTCGAGGTGGACGTGAACGAGGGCTACGTCGCCCGCGCGCGGCAGGGGATGCGCGCCGAGATCACGCTCGACGCCTATCCCAGCGAGCGCTACCCGGGACACGCCCGGCAGATCGTCCCGACCGCGGATCGGCAGAAGGCCACGGTCCAGATCAAGGTGTCGTTCGATTCGCTCGACGCCCGGGTGCTCCCCGAGATGGGCGCGAAGGTCACCTTCCTGGCCGATCCAGCTCCGTCGACCTCCGCGGGCGGCGGCGCGGCGGCGCCGGCCGTGGTCTGGATCCCGCGCGCCGCGGTGCGCGACCAGGAGGGGCGGGCTGTGATCTACGTGGTGGAGGGCGATCGAGCGCGGGAGCGCGCTATCTCCCCGCGGCCGCTGGGACCCGATCGCGTCTCGGTGAGCGGCGGGCTCGCGGCGGGCGAAGCGGTGGTCGTGGAGGCGCCGCCCGAGCTGAAGGATAAATCCAGGATTCGAATCAGATAGGGAATCGGAGGAACATCGAATGGCCGACGGCATCGCCGCAGCGAACGGCAGCCTGATCTCGCTCCACGACGTCCACAAGGTCTACCGCCGGGACAAGATCGAAATCCCGGTGCTGGCCGGGATCAACCTCGAGGTGAAGCGGGGAGAATTCCTGGCGCTCATGGGACCCAGCGGCTCCGGAAAGTCGACGCTCTTGAACCTGATCGGGGGCATCGACCAGGCCACGCGCGGCGACGTGCGGGTCGCGGGCGAGTCGCTCGGCACCCTGAAGCACTCGAAGCTCGCCGCCTGGCGGGCGCGGCACGTCGGGTTCATCTTCCAGCTCTACAATTTGATTCCCGTCCTGACGGCGTTCCAGAACGTGGAGCTGCCGCTCCTCCTGACGCGGCTCTCCGGGTCCGACCGGAAGAAGCGCGTCCACCTGGCGCTCCAGCTGGTCGGGCTCGACGGACGGGCCGGCCACCTTCCGCGGCAACTCTCGGGAGGCGAGGAGCAGCGCGTCGCGATCGCGAGGGCGATCGTCGCCGACCCGACGCTCCTCGTGGCCGACGAGCCGACGGGCGATCTCGACGCGAAGAACGCGGAGGAGATCCTCGTCCTCCTGCAACGGCTGAATCGGGAGATGGGGAAGACGATCTTGATGGTCACGCACGATCCCCACGCCGCCGAGCGCGCCCAGAAGACGCTCCACTTGGACAAGGGAATCCTGAAGCCGTGAAGTTCTTCCGCCTCATCCTCGCCCATCTCCTTCGGTCGAAGCGGCGGACGTTCCTGACCGTCTCCTCCATCGCGATCGCGCTCTTCCTCTTCTGCACGCTGCGCACGGTCATGACCTCCCTCGACGCGGGGATCCGGGCCTCGGACGCCACGCGCCTCGTGGTCCGGCACGCGGCCTCCCTCGTCTTCCCGCTTCCCTTGGCGTACAAGGAGCGCCTCGAGCGGGTGCCCGGCGTGGAGCGGGTGAGCTGGGGAAACTGGTTCGGGGGCTATTACCAGGATCCCAAGAATCAGTTCACGCAGTTC
>Ga0066709_100002994_pt1 | contig 12709 bp, 10 predicted proteins | sample GraSoiAngelo_158_FD_79665 | JGI IMG/M metagenome (GOLD analysis project Ga0066709, IMG submission 79665) | Grasslands soil microbial communities from the Angelo Coastal Reserve, California, USA - 14_1009_16_30cm | ecosystem: Environmental > Terrestrial > Soil > Grasslands | place: USA... | reverse complement strand
CTCGACATGCGCATGGACGTCCGGCAGTCGCTCACCGCGGCCGATGTCGTCAACGGCTACGCCGAGGACCAGCTGTCCCGCGTGCTGTACGAGCACGGTGGCGAGCGCTTCGCCCGCCGCCTGGCGCGCGCCATCGTCGCCGCTCGCCCGCTCGACGGGACCGGGGAGCTGGTCGAGGTGATCCGCGCCACCATCCCCGCACCGGCGCGCCGGCGCGGTGGACACCCCGCCAAGCGGACGTTCCAGGCCGTCCGCATCGAGGTGAACGGCGAGCTGCGGCTCCTGCCCGATGCCATCGATCAGGCGATCGACGTGCTCGTGCCCGGCGGCCGGTGCGCCGTCCTCGCCTACCACTCCGGTGAGGACCGCATCGTCAAGCAGCGCTTCACCCGCGCCGCCACCGGCGGCTGCAGCTGTCCGCCCGGCCTTCCCTGCGTGTGCGGGGCGCAGGCCACGGTCCGCCTCCTGGGCCGCCGCGCCCGACGCCCGTCGGCCGCGGAGGTCGCCGCCAACCGGCGCAGCGAGAGCGCACGCCTGCGCGCGTGCGAGAAGCTCCCCGTGGCGCAGGCCGAGCCCGGTCCCGACGGGGACGCCGCATGAGGTTCCGCGGCCGGTGCCACCCGTCATGAGTGAGTACCGGAGCGCGGCGGTCGCGGCCGAGCGCGCGCTGCATCCGGCGGGGACGGCGCGTCCGCAGCCTGACCTGCGCATCGTCGGTGACGAGCCGGGCGCGGGTGCGCGCCGCCGCCGCCGGCGGCTGGCGGTATCGGCGGTGGTGCTGCTCGTGTGTGCATCGCTCTTCGGGGTGGTGGCCTTCCACGTCGTGCTCACCGAGGGTCAGCTCGACCTCGAGCGCCTGCGTTCGCAGACGTCGTCGGAGGAGGCGCGCAACGCGCGGCTCCGCCTCTCTGTCGCGGAGCTCGAGTCGCCGGGGTGGATCGTGGCCGCGGCCCGCCAGCAGGGCATGGTGCCGCCCGCCGGCGTGACCTATCTGTCACCGGGGCCCCCGGGCTCCCGGTGACCGACGCGACCCGCACCCGCCGGTCGCCACCGCTCCGCCCCGCGGCCCGGCCGCTGCCGCGGACACGTCCCCTGCCGCGGACCAGGTCGCACCCGGGCGCGCCTCGGCGTGCAGGTGGCCATCCCGGGACGAGGCACTCGTCGGTCCCGCGGCGGCGCCTCGTCGTCCTCCTCGTCGTGATGGCGCTGGCCTTCGCCGCGATCGCCGTGCGGCTGACGCTGGTGCAGGGGGTGTCGTGGCGGCAGTACGCGGACCTGGGCGCGTCGCAGCGGTTGCGGCGAGTGCAGCTGCCCGCCGAGCGCGGCTCCGTGCTCGACCGCAACGGCGCCGCGCTCGCCATGACGATGCCTCAGCGCACGGTGTGGGCCAACCCTCGCCTCGTCACCGATCCCGCGGCGGAGGCGCGCGCGCTGGCGCCGGTGCTCGGGGCGGACGAAGGCGTGCTCCGCGACCGCCTGAGCTCGAGCACCACGTTCACCTACCTGGCCCGCAAGGTGGACGACACCGTCGCCAACCGCGTCGCCGCGCTGCGACTGCCTGGCATCGCCTTCCTCCACGAGCCGAAGCGCTTCCAACCCGCGGGCGACCTCGCCGCCACCCTGCTCGGCCAGGTCGGCGTGGACAACAACGGCCTCACCGGGCTCGAGCTGCAGTTCGAGCACCGGCTCAAGGGCAGCCCGGGGGACCTCCTCGTCGAGCGCGACCCGAGCGGACGGGAGATCGCGTCCGGCGTGCGCGAGCACCGGCCGTCGAGGCGCGGCGACGACCTCGTGCTCACCCTCGACCGCTCCCTCCAGTACGAGACCGAGCAGGCGCTCGCGTCCAAGATCCAGGAGAGCGCGGCGAAGGGCGGGACCGCCATCGTGATGGACCCGCGCAACGGTGAGGTGCTGGCGATGGCCAGCCTGGTGGCCGGCGCTCCGGGAACGCCCGCGCGGCCGGCCGCGAACAACCTCGGCGTGACGAGCGTCTACGAACCGGGCTCGGTGAACAAGGTCATCACGATCGCGGCCGCGCTCCAGGAAGGCGTCGTGCGGGCCACTGACAAGTTCGTCGTGCCGGACCACATGAACGTGGGCGGGAGCCGGTTCGTGGACCACGACCAACACGAGCCCAAGAGCTGGACCGTCACCGACATCGTCGCCAACTCGTCGAACATCGGCACGATCATGATCGGCAAGGACCTCGGCAAGCAGCGTCTGGACCGCTACCTGCGCGCGTTCGGCCTCGGGACACGGACCGCGCTGCACTTCCCGGGTGAATCCGCGGGACTGCTGATCGCGCCCGACGCCTGGACGGGGCCGTCGATCGGCACCGTGCCCATCGGACAGGGTCTGGCGGTGACCGCGCTGCAGATGCTCGGGGCGTACAACACCGTGGCCAACGGCGGGATCTACGTGGCGCCCAAGCTGGTGAAGCGCACCGTCGACACGCACGGCGTCTCGCACGAGACCAAGCCCTCGGCGCGCCACCGGGTGGTGTCGGCGCGCACCGCGCAACAGGTGACGGCCATGCTGACCGAGGTGACGCGCGTCGGCACGGGAACCCAGGCGCAGATCAAGGGCTACTCGGTCGCGGGCAAGACCGGGACGGCGAAGAAGCCCAGGGAGGGCGGCGGCGGCTACCAGGAGGGCGCCTACGTGGCCACGTTCGCGGGGTTCGTTCCCGCCGAGGCGCCGCGCCTTTCGGCGATCGTCGTCCTCGACGAGCCGACGCACGGGTACTACGGGGGCACGGTGTCGGCCCCGACGTTCGCCGAGGTCACGCAGTACGCGCTCCGCCTGTTCCGGGTGCCTCCTCCCGGTCCGCTCCCCGCGCCCGCCCCTGCCGCCGCGGTTCCCCCGCTCGCCGACCCCTTCAGCAAGGACCTCGACGTCGAGCCCCCTCCCGCGACGACCGTTGCCGCCGTCCCCACTACGCTCGCGGCGTTCCCGTCGCCACCCGTACGTCCCTAGGAACTGCGCTGTGCGACTCGACCGGCTGCTCGGCGACGTCGAGGTGATCGACCTTCGCGGTGATTCGACGCTCGAGGTGACTGCGGTCAGCTACGACTCGCGAGCCGTGCACCCGGGCGCGCTGTTCTGCTGCGTGCGAGGCGAGCGCGTCGACGGGCACGACCACGCGCGTGCCGCGGTGTCGGCCGGCGCGGTGGCGCTCCTCTGTGAGCGCGTCCTGCCGGTCGACGTGCCACAGGTCGTCGTGGCCGACGTGCGCACGGCCATGGCAAATGCCGCCGCCGCCTTCCACGATCACCCGTCGCGCGCGTTGGAGGTCGTCGGCGTCACGGGCACTAACGGCAAGACCACGACCACGCATCTCCTGCGCGCTGTCCTCGAGGCCGACGGGCGCCGTACCGGGCTCATCGGCACCCTCACCGGTGCGCGCACCACGCCCGAGGCTCCCGACCTGCAGGCCCAGTTGGCGCAACTGCGCGACGACGGCTATCGCGCGGTGGCCATGGAGGTCTCGTCGCACGCGCTCGCGCAGCATCGCGTCGACGCGACCTGGTTCGCCGTCGCCGTCTTCACCAACCTCAGCCAGGACCACCTCGACTACCACCGCACGATGGAGGCCTACTTCCAGGCGAAGGCGCGTCTGTTCGAGGCGGCCCGCACGGCCAGGGCCGTCGTCAACACCGACGATCCCCACGGTCGCATCCTCCTCGACGCAGCCGTCGTGCCGACGCGCGGCTACTCGATGGCCGATGCGGTCGACCTCGACGTGGGGCCGCGCGGCAGCGCGTTCCGGTGGGAGGGCGAGCCGGTGCAGCTCCGGCTCGGGGGGGCGTTCAACGTGAGCAACGCGCTGGCGGCGGCCGCCGCCGCCCGCGAGCTCGGGGTCGGGGCGTCGACCGTCGCGGCCGGGCTGTCCTCCGTCGCGTCCGTCCCCGGCCGCTTCGAGATCGTTGAGGCGGGTCAGCCGTTCACGGTCGTGGTCGACTACGCCCACACGCCGGCGGGCCTCGAGCTCCTCTTGTCCGATGGACGGCGGAGCGCGGCGCCTGGCGCGCGCGTCATCGTCGTGTTCGGATGCGGAGGCGAACGCGACCGCGACAAGCGCCCGCTCATGGGCGCGGTCGCCACGCGTGACGCCGACGTCGCCGTGTTGACCTCGGACAACCCCCGGCGCGAGGACCCGGCGGCGATCATCGCCGACGTGCGTTCGGGCGTGACCGGCACCGGGACGCTGCGCGTCGAGCCCGATCGGCGCGCCGCCATCCGGCTCGCCTTCGCACAGGCCCACAAGGGCGACGTCGTGCTGATCGCAGGCAAGGGTCACGAGACCACCCAGGTGGTCGGCAGTCGCGAGCTCCCGTTCGACGACCGTACGGTCGCGCGCGAGGAGCTGTCCGCCCGGTGAAGACGCGCGCCGCGCACGTCGCAGAGATCGTCGGTGGCACCCTGTACGGCCCCGACGCCGAGGTCGACGGGGCGACCATCGACTCCCGTGCCGTGCGCGGGGGAGAGCTTTTCGTGCCGGTCGCGGCGGCGCGCGACGGTCACGACTTCATCGCGTCGGCGTTGCAGGCGGGCGCGAGCGCGTACCTCACGGCGCGCCCTGCCGGCGCAGGATCGGCGATCGCGGTGCTCGACACGGTCGCCGCGCTGAGCACGCTCGGAGGCTGGGCCCGTGGCCGCCTGCCCGACCGCGTCGTGGGGATCACGGGATCGACGGGCAAGACGTCCACCAAGGACCTCCTCGCCGCCGTGCTCCGCCGCGGCCACGTGGTCACCGTCAGCCCGCAGTCGTTCAACAACGAGCTCGGCGTGCCCCTCACGCTGCTGAACGCGCCCGGCGGCACCGACATCACGGTGGTCGAGATGGGCGCGCGCCGCGCCGGCCACATCGCACAGCTGTGCGAGCTCGCCCGCCCGACCGTTGGTGTCGTGACCAACGTGGGGCTGGCCCACACCTCGACCTTCGGGTCGATCGAGGCCGTCGCCCGCGCCAAGGGTGAGCTCCCCGCGGCGTTGCCGCCCGGCGGCACCGCCGTCCTCAACGCGGACGACGACCGCGTGGTGGCCATGAAGGGCGCCACGTCGGCATCGGTGCTCACCTACGGGCGCGACGCGGGTGATGTGCGTGCCACCGGGGTCTCCCTCGACGGCGAGTTGCAGCCGTCGTTCCGCCTGCTCACCGCATGGGGCGACGCCGACGTGCGCCTGCTCGCGCGCGGGGCCCACCAGGTGTCGAACGCGCTCGCAGCGGCCGCGGCCGCGCTCGCGCTCGACGTCGCCCTCGACGACGTGGCGGCGGGACTGGGCGCAGCCGAGCTGTCCGCGTGGCGCATGGAGCTGTCGCGCGCGCCGTCCGGCGCGATCGTCGTCAACGACGCGTACAACGCCAACCCGCAGTCCACCGAGGCCGCGCTGCGCGCCCTCGCCCGCATCGACGCCGACCGGCGGGTCGCGGTCCTCGGCCCGATGCTCGAGCTGGGCGAGGTGTCGGTGCGCGAGCACCGGCGCATCGGCGAGCTGGCCGGCTTGCTCGGCATTGCCGTGATCACGGTCAACGCACCCGACTATGGCGGTGACGACGTTGCCGACGTCGATGCTGCGCGGGAGCGCCTCGGCCGGCTGGGACCGGGCGATGCCGTGCTCGTGAAGGCCAGCCGCGCCGCCGGGCTCGAACGTCTGGCCCACGCGCTCGTCGTCGAGGAAGAGGAGTCGCGGTGGTCGCGCTCCTGATCGCCGCGAGCATGGGCCTGCTCGTCACGTTGGTGGGCACCCCCGTGCTCATCCGCGCGTTCCAGGCGCGCGGCATCGGTCAGCAGATCCGCGATGACGGGCCCGAGGGCCACGCCACCAAGGCGGGCACGCCGACCATGGGCGGCCTGATGGTGGTGCTGGCCGCCATCGTCGGCTACGCCGCCGCGCACGTGCCGCGCCTGTTCACGAGCAAGGGCGCCACGTTCACCGCCGCGGGGTTCTTCGTCCTGATGGCCATCGTCGGCTCGGGGATCGTGGGGATGATCGACGACTGGGCCAGCGTGCGGAACCAGCGCAGCCTCGGCCTCAACAAGCGGGCCAAGCTGGCGGGACAGCTGATCGTGGCGACGACCTTCGCGTTCCTCGCCGTGTACCGGGCGAAGGTGCTCGTGGAGCTGTCGTTCACCCGCTCGATCAACCTGCACCTCGCGGTGGGGGCGTACATCCTCTGGGCGGTCATCATCATCGTGGCGACGTCGAACGCGGTGAACCTCACCGACGGCCTCGACGGCCTCGCGGCGGGGTCCGCCACCTTCGCCTTCGCCGCGTTCGTGTTCATCGGTTTCTGGGAGTTCCGCCACCCCGACGTCTACGGCGTCGGCCCCGCGCTCGACCTCGCCCTCGTGGCCGCGGCGATGGCGGGCGCGTGCACCGGCTTCCTCTGGTGGAACGCGGCACCCGCGCGCGTGTTCATGGGCGACACCGGCGCGCTCGCCCTCGGCGCGGGCCTGGGCGCGCTCGCGCTGGGCACCAACACGCAGCTGCTCCTCCCCATCGTCGGCGGACTGTTCGTGATGGTCACCCTCTCCGTGGTGATCCAGGTCGTCGCCTTCCGCTTCTTCCATCGTCGGGTCTTCCGCATGGCACCGATCCATCACCACTTCGAGCTCGTGGGCTGGCCCGAGACGACGGTCATCGTGCGCTTCTGGATCCTCTCGGGCCTTTGCACCGCGCTGGCCATCGGGATCTTCTACGCCGACTTCCTCACCACCGGGGCGATCGACTGACCCGGCGTGCTCTCGTGGTGGGGTTCGGCGTGAGCGGACGGGCCGTGACGCGCGCGCTGCTGCAGCGCGGCACGCACGTGACCGTCGTCGACGACCGACCCGGCGCCGACACGCGTGCGGTTGCGGCCGACCTCGGTGTCGAGCTGGTCGAGGCGCCCGGGCGCGATGCCCTGGCCGGCCTGGTGGCGGGCGTCGACCTCGTCGTCCCCAGCCCCGGTGTGCGATTCGACCACCCGGTCTTCGCGCTCGCGAGCGAAGCGGCGACGGCGGTGCGGGGCGAGCTCGAGCTGGCTTCGCAGTGGGCCGGCCGGCCCTTCGTCGCCGTCACCGGCACCAACGGCAAGACGACCGTCACCACGCTCGTCACCGAGATGCTGCTGGCGTCGGGGGTGCGTGCGGTGGCCGCGGGCAACATCGGTCTCGCGCTGTCCGACGCGGTCTCGTCCGACGCGGACGTGCTCGTCGTCGAGGCTTCTTCGTTCCAGCTCCAGCTGACCGACACCTTCCGTCCGACGATCTCGGTGTGGCTCAACGCGGCACCCGACCACCTCGACATCCACGGGACGTTCGCGGCCTACACCGCGGCCAAGGCGCGGATCTGGGCCAACCAGGGTGACGGCGACGTGGCGGTGGTCAACGCCGATGACGCCGTCGTCACGCAGGCGGCGCGCTCGGCCCACGCGGGCCGGGTCGTCACGTTCGGTCGCGATCACGGCGACTACCACGTGAGTGGGGGAGCGCTCCGCACACCCGAGGGTCACGAGATCGCCACGCTCGCGGCGCTGGGGCGCGTGCTGCCTCACGAGGTGAGCAACGCGCTCGCCGCGAGCGCAGCTGCGATCAGCGCGGGGGCGACGGTCGAGGGTGTCCATCGCGCCCTGCTCGACTTCCGCACCCTCCCCCACCGGCTGACCCTGGTCGGCGAGGCTGGTGGGGTGCAGTGGTACGACGATTCGAAGGCGACCAACCCGCACGCCGCGCTCGCGGCCGTCGACGGGTTCGACTCGGTGGTGTTGATCGCGGGCGGGCAGAACAAGGGCCTCGACCTGCGTGCGCTGACGCAGTCCGCCGACCGTGTGCGCGCCGTCGTCGCGATCGGCGAGGCCGCGGCCGAGGTCGAGGTCGCGTTTCGCGCCGTGCGGCCGGTGGAACGCGCCGGCTCGATGCGGGACGCGGTGAGCCGAGCGGCCGCGCTGGCCCGCCCCGGCGACGCCGTGTTGTTGCCGCCGGGCTGCGCATCGTTCGACTGGTACGACAGCTACAGCGCGCGGGGCGACGATTTCGCGCGCGCGGTGCGCGAGCTGCTCGACGACGAGGGAGCCCATGGCCGCGCGGGTTGAGCAACGGCGTGCCCGCGTGCGCCCCGCGGTCGCGCCGCGCCCGGCGTCCCGGCGTCCTCGCACCTCCTGGCTGCTGCTCGGCCTCGTGGCGGCGCTCGACGTCATCGGCCTGGTGATGGTGCTGTCGGCGTCGTCGGTGAACGCGCTACGGGTCTACGGCAGCGCCTGGATCTTCTTCGAGCGCCAGCTGCTCTGGGTCGGTGTCGGCGCGCTTCTCCTGGTGGTCACCATGCGCGTCGACTACCGCGTCTGGCGCCGGCTCGTGGTCCCCCTGCTGCTCCTCACGGTGACGCTCCTGGTGCTCGTGCTGGTGCCGGGCTTCGGCATCTCGGTCGGCGGCTCCGCCCGCTGGCTGGGCGTCGGCTTCCTCAGGGTCCAGCCGTCGGAGCTCGCCAAGCTCGCCGTGATCGTCTTCGCGGCCGATGTCCTCACCCGGCGCGCCGACCACATGCGTTCGACGCGGTTGACCGTCGTCCCAGTGCTGCTCGTGTTCAGCATCATCGCGCTCCTCGTCCTGGTGCAGCCCGACCTCGGCACCACGCTCGTCCTCGCGTGCATCGTCATGGCGGTGTTGTTCATCGCGGGCGTTCCGCTCCACACCATGGCGGCCGTCGCCGCTCTCGCGGGCGTGACGACATCGCTCGCGGGGATGACGAAGAGCTACCGGCGCGGTCGCCTGCTGTGCTTCCTCCACCCCGCGAGCGACCCGGGGAACGCGTGCTACCAGCTGCGCCAGTCGCTCGTCGGGCTCGGCTCCGGCCACGTCATGGGCGTGGGCCTGGGCGCGAGCCGGGCCAAGTGGGGCTTCCTGCCCAACGCCCACACCGACTTCATCTTCGCCATCATCGGAGAAGAGGTGGGCCTGATCGGCAGCCTGTTCGTGGCGGGCCTGTTCGTCGCGTTCGCGGTGCTCGGCGTGCGCGCCGCCAGCCGGGCGCCCGACCACTTCGGTGCGCTGCTCGCCGGAGGCATCACCGCGTGGGTGGTGGGTCAGGCGTTCATCAACATCGGCGCGGCGATCGGCACCCTGCCGGTCACCGGTGTGCCCCTGCCGTTCGTCAGCTTCGGTGGCTCCTCGCTCGTGATCGCGATGGCGGCCAGCGGCATCCTCATCAACGTCGCGCGCCAGTCCCGCTAGCGGGCAACTAGTGCCCTGACCGGCAACGTCTGCCGCGTCTCGCCGGCCAGTTGACGCCGCTCGCGGCGTTCTCGTCCTAGCCGTAGGGCTCGGCTATGGCTTCGTCCTGCGGCCTTGCGAGCGACGCCCCTGACTCGCCGATACGCCGGCGAACGTTACCGGTCACGGCACTAGACCTGGTAGCGGCCGGGGTCGACGAGGGCGAGGTTGTCGCGCACCCAGTCCGAGGTGCGGCGCAGTCCCTCCTCGAGCGGCACCTCGGGCTGCCAGCCGGCCCACTCGCGCGCGCGCGTCGTGTCGGCGAGCAGACGTTCGACCTCGCTACCCGAAGGCCGTAGCCGGTCGGCCTCGACGACGACGCGCGCGTCGCATCCCGTGATCGCGATCAACAGGTCCACCAGGGCGCCGATGGCGATCTCCCGGCCCGAGCCCACGTTGACGACGTTCCCCAACGCGCGGTCGCAACCCGCGACGGCGAGGAAGCCGCTGACGGTGTCGTCGACGTAGTTGAAGTCGCGTGTCGGAGTGATCGCGCCGAGGCGGATCTCGGTCGCACCGCTGTGCAGCTGGCCGAGGATCGTCGGGATCACGGCCCGCGCCGACTGGCGGGGCCCGTAGGTGTTGAACGGCCGGACGACCGCCACGGGGAGGTCGAAGGCGTGGTGGAAGCTGAGCGCCATCATGTCGGCGCCGATCTTGGATGCCGAGTACGGCGATTGCGGTTGCAGCGGGTGGCTCTCGTCGATCGGCACGCGGAGCGCGGTGCCGTACGTCTCGCTCGTCGACGTGTGCACCATGCGCGCCACCCCGGCTCTTCGACATGCGGCGGCGACGTTCTGGGTTCCCATCACGTTCGTCTGCACATAGCTCTCGGGCGCGACGTAGCTGTAGGGGATGCCGATGAGCGCGGCCAGGTGGAACACCACCTCGCAGCCCTCGACCACCGTGAGCACGCGCCCTGCGTCGCGCACGTCGCCCGCCTGGATGTCGACGTCGTCCTCGCGTCCCGCGAGCCAGCCCCGCTCGCCGTAGGGCTTGTAGTGCACGAACGCGCGCACGTCCGCGCCCTCGTGCAGCAGCCGGTCGACCAGCGTGCTGCCGATGAAGCCCTCGGCGCCCGTGACGAGCACCGTTCGCCCCGCCCAGGGCCCAGAACCGCTCATTCGCTGTCCGCGCCGACGGCGAAGTGCAGCAGCACCCGCTCGAACTCCTCGGGGCTGCCGATGTCGAACCAGCGCTCGAGGATCGGGAAGACGTGAGTGGGCAGCCCCTCGCCGACCGCCCGGGCGATGAGGTCGGGCATGCCCGATGGCGCGTCGCGGGGCACGAAGCGGAGCACCGGCGCCTCCACCACGTAGATGCCGGCGGCGACGAGGTCGCGGCGCTGCGGCTTCTCGTCGATCCCCAGCAGGTGGTGCTCGACGAAGCGCAGCACGCCGTACGGGATCGGTGAGAGGTGCTCGACGCCGGTAACCGTGATCGAGCCCTCGTGGTGCCAGTGGAAGTCGAGCAGGGCGCGGAAGTCGATCGTGGTGACGAGGTCGCCGTTGGCCACGACGACGGGCCCCTCGAGGTCGTCGGGCAGCAGCGACAGCGCGCCCGCGGTGCCCATGGCCTTGCGCTCGCGCACGTAGTGGAGGGCGACACCGAGGTGCTTGCCCGTGCCGAGCCGGTCCTCGAAGACGTCGGCCTTGTAGTTGAGCGTGAGGTAGACGTCGCGCACACCGGCCGCCGCCATGCCCTCGATGAGACGCTCGACGATCGAGAGCCCACCGATCTTCAGCAAGGGCTTCGGCATCGTGTCGGTGAGCGGGCGCAACCGCTCGCCCTTGCCGCCCACCATCACGACCGCGACCGGGGCCGGCATGCCGGTGCCGCCGAGCTCGTCGAGCGAGCGGACGCCCACCAGGCGCCCGTCGGTGACGATGGGGATCGAGCGCAGCCGGTGGGTGCGGAGCAGCGCGAGCAGCTCCTTCTTGGTCGCACGCTTCGACGCGGTCAACGGCTGGAGCGACATCGCCTGGTCGACGCCGCCGTCGAGGTCCGCGCCCGCGAGCATGGCGCGACGGAGGGCACCGTCGGTGATCGTGCCCAGCAGCTTGTCGCCGCGTCCCACCACCGCAACCAGCCCGCGACCGTTGGCGCGCATGCGCTCGTGGGCCGTCCGCAGCGTGTCGGCGGGCCTGACCGTGAGCCCCGCGGCGAGCGTCACCGACCGCCCTCTGCGTCGCGGCGCCGCCGGTGTCGACCGTTCCGTGCGAGCTCGAGCACCCAGGCGGCGAGCGTCTCGGCCGCGTGCGGGCGGGCCACGCGCCCGGCCGCCGCGCCCATCCCCGCCAACCGGTCGCGATCGGCCAGCAGCTCCTCGACCTGTGGGGCCAGCTGTTCCGCGCTCGCGTCGCGGTCGGGCACGAGCAGGGCGGCGCCGGCGTCCACGAGGACGCGTGCGTTGACGGTCTGGTGGTCGTCGGGTGCGAACGGATACGGGACGAGCACCGACGGCAGCCCCACCACCGCCAGCTCCGCGATCGTGCCTGCTCCCGCCCGGCAGAGCGCGACATCGGCTGCCGCGTAGGCGTGGTCCATGCGGTCGAGGTACGCGACGCACGTGGCCACCGCGTCACCTCCCAGCTCCTTGAGCCGGCGCTCGACCGCCTCGACGTTCGCGCGCCCGGCCTTGACGACGATGTGCACGTCGTCGCGGTCTCGCCACCGTCGGGCCAGGCCGAGCGCGGCGTCGTTGAGCCGCGCCGAGCCCTGGCTCCCGCCGTTCACGAGCAGCATCGAGACGACGGGTGTCAGCCCGAAGGCGGCGCGGGCCTCGGCGCGGAGCGCGGCGCGGTCGAATCCGGCGAGCTCGGGGCCCAGCGGCATGCCGACGGTGCGCGTCTTCACGCGGGCGGGGAACTCGCCGACGCGCACGTCGAACGCGGTGGCCACGTTGCCCGTGAGACGCGCGGCCAACTGATTGGCGCGACCGGCGACGGCTCCCGACTCGTGGATCAACGAAGGCACCCGTGCCAGCCGGGCGCCCGCGATCAACGGGATGCTCGCGTAGCCGCCCATGCCGACGGCGACGTCGGCCCGCTCGCGTCGCAGGATGCCACGCGCCTGGACCGCGGCCCGCACCGTGTACGCGGGCAGCAGGAAGCGGCGGGGCCCCACGTTGCGGGCGAAGGGGATCATGTCGACGAGGTGCAGGCGGTGGCCGGCCTCGGGGATGAGGCGACCCTCCAGGCCGCGGCTCGTCCCCACGAACGACACCCGCGCGTCGGGCGCGAGGCGCCGGACCGCGCCTGCCAACGCGAGGCCCGGATAGATGTGGCCGCCCGTGCCCCCGGCAGCTATCACGATGGAGAGATCGGTCACGGCTGTGAGATCAGGCACGATTGAGTGATCGGGCGCAGACGTCGTCACGACGTACCGAAGTTAGGGCTTCCGGCCCCATGAGCGGTGTACCGGCCGCAGCCGGACACCGCCGATACGCTCCATCG
>Ga0066709_100002992_pt1 | contig 12711 bp, 6 predicted proteins | sample GraSoiAngelo_158_FD_79665 | JGI IMG/M metagenome (GOLD analysis project Ga0066709, IMG submission 79665) | Grasslands soil microbial communities from the Angelo Coastal Reserve, California, USA - 14_1009_16_30cm | ecosystem: Environmental > Terrestrial > Soil > Grasslands | place: USA... | reverse complement strand
CGCCGGTCCGTGGCGCCTCGGGTGCTGAGAGCGACGACAGACGAGCAGGACCGCCGGGTTCCAAAACCGCCTCCAATTCTTCCACCCGGACCGGCTTGGTAAGGAAGCCATCCATGCCGGCAGCCAGACATCGTTCGCGGTCCCTTTCCATCGCGTTGGCTGTCACGGCGACGACCCGAACGCGGGGCAAGCCGGCTTCCTCTTCCCGCCGCCGGATCAGCCGGGTTGCTTCGTAACCGTCCATCTCCGGCATCTGGCAATCCATGAGGATGACATCGTAGGGAATCCGTTCCAGCGTGGCGAGCGCCTCGAGTCCGTTGGCGACCACGTCGGCGGTGTAGCCGAGTTTGCGCAATTGATGGAGGGCGACCTTCTGATTCACCGCATTGTCTTCGGCCAGCAATATGCGCAATGGCTTGGGCGGAGCTGCCGGCTCCGGTTTGGCGACGATCGTTTCCTTTTCGCCCGCACCGGCGGTCTCCCGGCCGAGCAACGCGTGGATCAGTCCATTGTAGAGTTGCGACTGCTTCAGCGGTTTGAGCAGGCATAGGTCCACGCCGTATTCGCGAGCATCCGCCTCACTCAACGGGCGGCCGACCGAGGTGGCCAGAATGACTTTGGGCGTGGGAATCCCTTCGTCCGTCTTGATCGCCCGGGCCAGCATCAAGCCGTCCATTGCCGGCATGCGCAAATCGGTAATGACAAGAGTAAACGGCTCGCCCGCCGCAGCCGCCTGGCGCAAGGCCTGCAACGCTTCCGGCCCGCTGCTTACGCAGGCATTTTCGAGCTGCCACGACCGGAGATAGCGGTGCAAAACTTTGCAATTGGTCTGGTTGTCGTCCACAATCAAGGCGCGCTGGCGGGCAAACGTCTCTTCGTTGCTGACCCAAGTCGTGCCGCCCAGCGACTGCTTCTGGAGGCGGACGGTGAACCAGAAAGTCGAGCCGCGTCCCGGAGTGCTTTCGACGCCGATGCTGCCCCGCATCATTTCGACGAGCTGCCGGGAGATCGCCAGGCCCAGTCCCGTGCCGCCGTACCTGCGGGTGGTCGAGCTGTCGGCCTGGGTGAAGGGTTGAAAGAGCATCCTCTGCATTTGCGGCGCGATGCCAATCCCGGTGTCCTTGATCAGGAAGCGCAGGGTTACATCGCTCTCGGACTCATCCACTTTTTCAATCTGCAAAACCACCTCGCCTGACTCGGTGAATTTGACCGCGTTGCCCAGCAGATTGAGCAGCACCTGCCGGAGGCGGCCCGGGTCGCCGCGCAACTGTTTGGGGAGCACCATCGGCAGCCAGCAAATCAATTCGATCTCCTTGCTTTGCGCCTGCTCGGCCAGCAACTCCAGCGTGCTGTCCACCAGCTCGCGCAGATGAAAATCCAACGTCTCAAACGTCAGTTTGCCCGACTCAACTTTTGAAAAGTCAAGAATCCCGTTGATGATGGTCAGGAGCGATTCGGAGCTGGCCCGGATGGTCTGGGCAAAGTCGCGCTGTTCGGGCGCCAGGTGGGTGCCCAGCAACAGTCCGCTCATGCCGATGATCCCGTTCATCGGCGTGCGAATCTCGTGGCTCATGTTGGCCAAAAATTCGCTCTTGGCGAGGTTGGCGGCCTCGGCCGCCTCTTTCGCGCTGATCAATTCGGCCTCGGCCCGTTTGCGCTCGGCGATTTCCTGTTCCAACGCCGCGGTGCGTTCGGCGACACGCCGTTCCAGTTGGTCGCGCGCGTCCTGCAGGGCGACATCGCGGTGCTGAATCTGCTCGAGCATCTCGTTAAACCGGTCAATCAACCGCCCCAGTTCGTCCGCGCCATGTTTCTCCGCGCGGAGGGCGTAATTTTTTTCGCTGGTCACCGCACTGGCGATCCGCTCCAGATGCAGGATGGGAACGGAAATGACGCGTTGGAGTCGGGTGGTCAGGAAGAAAACGACCAAGCCCGAAACAAGAAGAACGGCCAGAACGATGGCGACGTAGCGCCGCAGGTGAAGATACAAGTCCTGCAGATCGGACTGGATGAAAACGGCGCCCGCATGGCGGCCTTCAACGGCGAAGCCATGGAAGACCACGAGCGAATCACGGGTAAAGCGGTAGCCGTCCTCCTCGGCCAGGGGCGCCACAAACTTTTCCGCGTCCCCATCGCGCGAATATCGGGCGAAAGGTTGGCCCTGGCTGTCATAGATACACGCGCCGACAATGTGCGGATCGGTGCGCAAGGAGGAGAGAAGTTTCCCGGCCGCCTTCGGGTCATTGAACAAAAGCGGGGAGTACGCGTTGTCATCGATGACATTTGCGAGGCTGACCAGAGTTTGGACCATGGTCCGGCGTTGCGCCATCACTTCGTAACCGGCAAAAGCGGCGCAGGCCAGAGACAGCGCGACCACGCTGAGGAGCATGATTATCCACATCAGCTTGTGTCTGATCGGCAGGTCTCGAAACTTGCGCATGCGACTGGTTTTCGGCGTCAGCCTACTGCCGGATGATAGTGCCCAGTCGCAAAAGCTGCGAGTTGATTTTTGTCCCGGCCCGCTCGGCCGCGCTCAGAGCGTGTTTGGTAAATGGTTTGCAGGTAGCACAAGCGACCCGCCTGTGCCGTCCGGCGACCCGCCGGACGGAACGGAAACTACGATTCGAGGTAATGAGAACGGCCTTTTCGCAACGTGGCTCAGGGCAGTTCCGGTCGGCGGGTCGCCGACCGGGGCCGGCGAGTCGCCCGCGCCACCCATTTTCAAAACACGCGCTCAGATTGATTTTGAAGCGCACTCTTACGGCGGCTTCAACGGCGGGGCAAACGCAAAGCCGGCCCCTGGCTCGTGGCGGGTTGCGCAAGTGAAGGCTCTAATCGAGACTGAGTCATGAAATCGAAAGCGGGCAACTCACCCCGGCCGAACGACTCTCCCAGGCAAACCATGCGTGCCGTTGTGCTCGAGGAAGTGAACCGCCTGGAGATTCGCGAGGTACCCGTGCCTCAACCGGTCGCGGGGGAAGTCGTAGTCGCCTTGCATGCCGCGGCGCTCAACCATCGTGATGTTTGGATCAAATCGGGTGACTACACCGGATTGAAATTCCCGATCATTCCAGGCTCCGACGGCGCTGGAGTTATCACCCGACTCGGCCCGGACGTGTCGGCGGACTGGGTCGGGAAGCCCGTGATCATCAACCCGGCATTGGACTGGGGAGACGACCAGCGCGCTCAAGGCAACCGGTTTTCCATCCTCGGTTTACCGAAGGACGGTACCTTGGCCGCGGAAAGCAACGTGCCCGTCGCGAACGTTTATCCCAAGCCCGCACATCTGGACTGGCGGCAGTCCGCCGCTCTTCCGCTGGCCGGTTTGACCGCTTATCGCGCCCTGTTCAGCCGCGCGCAGTTGCAGCCCGGCGAAAAGGTGCTCATCACCGGTGTCGGTGGCGGGGTAGCGCTCTTCGCGCTGCAGTTCGCCTTGGCGCAGGGCGCGCGCGCCTGGGTTACTTCCGGCTCGGCGGAGAAACTTGTCAGGGCCAGAAGCATGGGTGCAACGGGCGGCGCAAATTACAGTGAGAGCGATTGGATGAAGAAGCTCGAAAGGGAGGCAGGCAGGTTCGACGTGATCGTGGATAGCGCCGGTGGTCCCGGCTTCCTCCCGCTGGTGGACCTTGCCGCGTCCGGTGGGCGGATTGTCTCTTACGGCGCCACCAACGACAACCCGCCCCAGATGCCGCAGCGAAAGATATTCTGGCGGCAGCTCTCGGTGTTGGGCACCACGATGGGCAGCCCGCAGGATTTTGCGGCCATGTTGAACTTCGTAAACCTGCATTGTCTCCTGCCGGTAGTGAGCGCGACGTTCCCGCTGGAACGTGCGGCGGAGGCTTTCGCCTTGATGGAGCAGGGCCGACAATTTGGGAAAATCGTGCTGACAATGTCCCGACACGGGCCGGAAACGTAGGGAGAATGGTCCGCCGTCTCTTGGCCATACCCGCGAGGAAGTTGCCAGGCCGGTGTGTCCAAAACACGCGCCTGGCGGCAGCGAAGGCATCCCCGGCGCCCGGGGTTCTGCGCGTGAGGATAGCAGTTCCAACTGTCTAATCAGTGAAGATTGAGCAAAAGCGCGTGGCCGGGAGTCGAACCCCCCAAACCACCGCCGGCGCATGGAAACAGTTCGTCATTGCTTCCGTATGAGCGGCGGATTATAGGCTGAGGGAATGCAGTCACCGTATATGGAGCAGGACACCCGAGTTAAAATCCGAAGCTCGAACCCCCAAGTCCAAAGTCGCCCTCTGCGGGGCTGGTCGATTCGCGGATTGAGCTGGCTGGGTTTGGTCTGGCTTTGCTCCGGGCTTTGCGCTGCGGAGCGCGCGGCTTTGCAGTTCGATGTTTTCCTCGGCCATGGCGGGCAGCCGACCGGGACCGACGGCATCGTACGAGAGGCGGGTTGGTTTCCCGTGGCCGTCGAGTTGCAGAATGACGGGCCGCCGTTTAACGCGACGTTCGAGTTGGCCGGCGGCGGCCAGACGCGCCGCATCGTGGTGGAATTGCCGACGAACACACGGAAGCGGTTCATCATTCCCGCCTTCGCCAGCTCGGCTGCGATCTGGGATGCCCGCCTGGTGGACGAGCGCGGCAAGGTGCGCGCGGAAAAGACCGGGCTTCGTCCGCTGCGCAGTTTAGCGGCCGAGAGCATTTTGTTGGGGGCCACGCCGCGAACCTTTGGAGGGTTGCCCAAGCTGCCCGAACTGAAGAACAACAACAGCCGCTCGCCGATTCAACCGCTGGTGGCGCGAATGCCGGTCGAGCAGTATCCGGACACAGCCCTCGCGCTGGAAAGCCTGAACGCGATCTATCTGAACTCGGAAAAGGCGCTCGAACTAAAGGCGAACCAGGCGGAGGCATTGCTGGCTTGGCTGCATGAAGGGGGACACTTGATCATCGGGGTGGAACAACCTTCCGACGTGAACGCCACGCCATGGCTGCGCCCGTTTCTGCCCTGCGACCTGATCGGTGTTGGCTCGATCAAGTCCAGTCGGGACATCATTCAATGGTTAAGCGCAGGCGACGCGCAGGATGCGGACGCTTTCCGTTCGAGCCAGGTTCGCGACCAAAGGTTCAGGCCGATGAGGGTATCCAGGCTGGTTGGTCCGGTGGCTTACCCGGCGGGCTGGCTGGCGCCGGATTCGGAATTTGAGCAGGTGGAAATCCCCTTGGCCACGGCCACGCTGCGCGACGGCCAGGCGGTATTATCAGTGCAGGGAATACCGCTGATTGTCTCGGCCAGGCGCGGCCGGGGCGAGATCACCGTGCTTCTGTTCAGTCCCGAACGCGAGCCGTTCCGCTCGTGGAAAAACCGGGAATGGTTTTGGGCGAAGCTGGTCTCGGTTCCACCGCGATGGTTTGGGCCGGAATACCTCAACGCCTACGGCGGTTCGAGTATCGACGGTGTGTTCGGCGCGATGATCGACAGCCGGCAGGTGCGCAAACTGCCGGTGCAATGGCTGCTGTTGTTGCTGGTGGTTTACCTGCTGGTGATCGGGCCCCTCGACCAATATTGCCTCAAGCGCCTCAACCGGCAGATGCTCACCTGGCTGACCTTCCCGATTTACGTCGCTCTCTTTTCGCTCTTGATCTATTACATCGGCTACAAACTTCGCGCCGGCGAAACGGAATGGAACGAACTCCATCTGGTGGACATTTTGCCGCACGGCGAAACGGCGGAATGGCGCGGGCGCACCTACGCCTCGGTCTATTCGCCGGTCAACGCCCGCTACAAAGTCGTGGGCGAACAACCGCAGGCGACGTTGCGCGGTGAATTCATGAGTGCCTGGAGCGGGGGGCAGGAAGGCAGCCGGGCCGACGTGGTCCAGCGCGACAAAGGATTCGAGGCCGAAATATCTGTTCCTGTCTGGACCAGCCAGTTGTTTGTCAGCGATTGGTTGCAGTCGGGCGATTACCCCTTCCACGCGAGCCTCGTTGCGCGGGGACGGAATTGGGAGGTCACATTGGAAAATCACCTTGACCGCGAGTTGAAGGACGTGCGCCTGGTCGTGCGTGACCGCATATTCAGTCTGGGAAACCTGCCTCCGAAAAAGGTCACCTCCTTCTCCGTGGAAGAGACGGGAATGCTCCTGCGCGATTTCGTCATGCAGACCGGCGGTCAATTCCAGATGGCCGCGCAGAACCGGCAGCATGCGTTCGGGGACAATGCCTCGCGCTGGCTCGAATTGAACTCGACCAATCTGACCGCCGCGTCGTTTGCCGCGCAATTGGCAAACGTGGGCCCGAACCAGCGCGGCTTCGTCTGTCCGGAGGGCATGGACCTGACGCCGGTGGTCGAACGCGGCGACGCCGTTCTACTGGCGTGGGACCCCGGCCACGCACCGGGCAACGGTTCGATGAACCGGTTCAAAACCGTCCGCAGCCATCGTGACACGCTGCTGCGAGTGGCCGTCCCGGTCGGTCAATCCAAACTTTGAACTCGTAAACTCTCCCAATCCACCATGTCCAGCGCACCCCTTCCTCCCAATAGCGGCGTGCCCGCGGTGCAGACCTTCGCGCTCACCCGCGTTTACGGCTCGATGATCGCCCTCAATGCGCTCAACCTGAGCGTGAATCGGGGCGATCTTTTCGGGTTTATCGGCTCGAACGGTGCCGGCAAGACGACCACTCTGCGCATCCTCGCGACCTTTCTCGCCCCTTCGGCCGGCACCGCGCAGGTGCTGGGACACGACGTCGTGCGGGACGCCGACGCCGTCCGTCACGTCATCGGGTACATGCCTGACTTTTTCGGCGTGTACAAAGACATGGAAGTGACCGAGTACCTCGATTTCTTCGGCGCCTGTTACAAGATCTCATCGGCGCAGCGCGAAAAGACCGTGAACGACGTGCTCGAGCTGGTGGGCTTGAGCGAGAAAAAGGGGGCGCTGATCGGCGCCTTGAGCCGGGGCATGCAGCAGCGGCTCGGTCTGGCGCGGGTGCTGATTCATGATCCGCAGTTGCTGCTGCTGGACGAGCCCGCCAGCGGCCTGGACCCGCGAGCCCGGATCGAGATGATGGCCATTTTGCAGGAGCTGCAGAAGATGGGCAAAACCATAATCATTTCCTCTCACATCCTGAGCGAACTCGAGACGCTCTGCAATCGGGTCGCCATTATCGAAAAGGGAAAACTGATCTACACCGGTCCGGCCCAGGGCGTGCGCGACCAGATGGCGACCGGGCGGGTGTTTTGGGTGCGGATCATCGGCGACGAGTGCCGAGCGATCGAGTTGTTGAAGGCGCGGCCGGAAATCAACCAGGTGGAACCGGCGGAAGGCCGGCTCAAAGTCACCTTGAACGATCATGACACCGACCCCGGGTGCGTGGCCGAGACGCTCGTGCACGGCGGCGTGAAGCTGATTGGACTGGAAGAAGAAGAGCTGGGCCTGGAGGAGGTCTTCATGCGCGTGACGCGCGGCGAGACACAATGAGGGAGTGATCAGTGAATCGTGATGCGTGATTGGTGGTCAGGGTGAGGCTACTCCGATCCCAGGTCGCGCCTTGGACCCATGAACCCACCCCTAACCCCTCCCAGGAGGGGAACGGACAGGACGCGGACGAATGTTTGCTCCCCTGCTGGCAGGGGCCGGGCGTGGGTCGGTTCATAAGCAGAGCAATAGTCCCAGCCGGAATGCGCCGCCGCAGCCAATCACCAATCACCAATGACCTTCCTGCCCATCGTTGACCGGGAGCTGCGCGTGGCGGCGCGGCGGCCGGTCACTCATCGCGTGCGCCTGTTCGCGGCGATGGCAGTGATCGGCTTCGGATTCGTCACATTGGCATCCGCGCGGTCGGGCGCGCCTCCGCACCAGGTCGGTAAAACAATCTTTGTCCTGGAAACAGTCGTGGCCTTCGCCTTTTGCCTGTTGTCGGGTGTTTTTCTGACGGCCGACTGTCTGAGCGTGGAAAAGCGGGAAGGAACGCTGGGACTGCTCTTCCTGACCGATCTGCGCGGCTCGGACGTTGTCCTCGGGAAGCTGGCAGCCACGTCGCTTCAATCGGTTTACGGGATACTGGCCATTTTTCCGATGCTGGGTCTGCCGCTACTCATGGGTGGGGTCAGCAGGGGCGAATTTGCGCGGGTATTGTTGGCGTTGCTCCTGGACCTGGTGTTTTCGCTGGCTATCGGGCTGTTGCTCTCGGCGCTCGGCCGTGAAACGCGCCAGACGATGGCGGCGACCTTCGGCATTCTTGTTGTTTTCGCCGGCCTGCTGCCGGCCCTGGCCTGGCTCGAGCACATTTATGCCGGCGGCGGGACAGTGGTGGGCACATGGTTTTTGGCCAGCCCGGTGGGCGCGCTGATGCTGGCGTTTGACTGGTCGTACCGCACGAGTCAGGGTGCCGAAATGTTTTGGACCTCGGTCGGCATTCTTACCGTACTTTCCTTGGGCGCATTGGTTTTTGCGGGCTTGATTCTTCCCCGCGCGTTTCGGCTGGAAAAGAGCTACTCGGTGCGTGAGGGCAGGAATTTCGTCAGCCAGCGGACCCGCTTCGGTGGCGGACGAGGGGCGGTGTGCCGACGCTTGAAGTTGGAGAAGAATCCGTTTTACTGGCTGGCCACCCGCGACCGGCTGGTTCGCCTGATAACCTGGGTTGCGATCCTATTTCCCGGAGTGCTCTGGCTCTGCTTCATCGGAGGGGGATTGAAGGTCGGTCCTCGGCGGCACGAGTCCTTCGCCCTCAGTTTTATGGTGGCCTTCGCCCTGCACGCGATTTTCAAAGCAATCGTCGCGCTGGAAGCCAGCCGGCGCCTGAGCGAGGACAATCACAGCGGCGCCCTGGAACTGCTCCTCGCGACGCCCCTACCCCCGCGGATGATCTTGCGCGGCCAATGGCTTGCGCTGCAGGATCATTTTATCAAGCCGATGGTCGCGCTGCTGCTGGTCAACGCGACGCTGTTATGGTTGGCAGAGCGGGCCGACGATCCCATGAACGTTGGCGACCATGAACGAAATACATTCCGGACCATGTTTGTGGGCGGCGCCGTGGCATTATGGCTCGACTTTCGCGCGCTGAGCTGGACCGGCATGCTGCTTGCCCTGCGCAGCAAGAGCCATTCGCGGGCGGTTTTGTCCACGTTGGGACGCGTCATGCTACTGCCGTGGGCGGGCATTTTCGCATTCGTGATCATCGGGGAAATCGGTCGAGGACTGTCAGGCGCGGCCGTTGGTACCTTTGTGTTTATCTGGTTCCTGGTTGGCGCCATCCTCAGCTTGACCGCCGCGGCGAAGGCGAAGCGACAGTTGGCGGATGACTTTCGCCGACTGGCTACGGGTGTGAATGAGAAGCCCCTGATAGCGTCCCGATCAGGTCTTTGGCTGTGGCGAGGCCAGGCGGTCAACCCAGTTAGGTTATGAGAGCCGGGCCTGGGAAACACGAACCCCTGGCGAGCCGCGGAACGCTCCTGCAAAACCGTGGGAATGTGCCGTGAACCTCTGGCCGGTCATTCACCGCGAGCTGCGCGTGGAGGCGCGGCGCCCGTTCAATTACTGGCTGCGCGTGCTGGGTGTCGCGGTGGCGCTGGGGATCTTCGTGGTGATGATGTTGGATCAACAAGGAAGCGCATCGCAACTCGGCGCGAAGCTCTTTGGCAACCTGAACACGGCGCTCTTCATCGCCATCTGGGTTCTCGTGCCGTTGTTGACTGCTGATTGCATCAGTCGGGAGCGGCGCGAAGGGACCCTCGGATTGTTGCTTCTCACGCGACTCACTTCACGCGGTGTGGTGGTTGGCAAATGCCTGATCCATGCCTCGCGCGCCGCGACGATGTTGCTGGCCGCTCTGCCGGTGCTGGCGCTGTCGTTTCTGCTGGGCGGGGTCACCTGGCGCGAAGGCGTGACGGCGCTGCTCTTCGACTCCAGTTCGGTTTGTCTCGCTTTGGCGGCGGGCCTGATTGCCTCCTCTTGCTGCTTCCAATGGAACCGCGCGCTGGTTTTGTCCGAGGTTCTCGCGGCGATCTTCCTGTGCGGATTTGGGTGCCTCTTGTGGATCGGCCTGGCACACCAGGTGTTGGCGCCGTTTGTGGCGCCGGTTGCGGCAGTCTTCAATCTGGATGCGATATCCTGGCGCGATGTGCTCGTGCAGGCGTTGATTAGACTCACCGGCGCAGGAGGAGGGTGGGGTGAGGGACTCAACTCGCTGCCGCCGACGGCGATTCCCGCCTGGCTGTTGACCGCTGTTGAACTGCTTCTGATTGCCGTGCTTGTGTCGTACGCAGCGATCCTTTGGGTGGCGCACCGGCTGGCGCAGTCCCGGCAGGAGCAACCGCTGTCCGCGCGCGAGCTCCGGTGGCTCCGATTCTTTTGCGGGCCGCGTTTCTGGAAGTCCCTGTTTCGCCGTAAAATGATGCGGGTGCTCGAGCGCAACCCGATCGGCTGGCTGGAGCAGCGTTCGACCGCTGCACGAATGATCAAATGGGGATGGCTGCTGGCGGTAACGGTGGTGGAAAGCCTCGTGGTCGCGGACAGCGGTTGGTCAAATCTTGCGTCCTCGCAGCTTTGGCTGCTGGTGATCATGGGAATAAGTCTGGCCTTCAGCGCGGCCGCCAGTTTTCGGCGCGAGCGAAGGAGCGGCGCCATGGAACTGATCCTGGTCACCCCGCTTTCGGTGGGACAGATCATCTTGGGGCGATTGCGCGGGCTTTGGGGGCAATTCCTGCCTGCTCTCGCGCTGATGTTTGGGGTTTGGGTGTTACTTTCACTGCAAATAGGGATACTCGATTTTTGGTCGAACGCACTTTACTACGATACGGGGAGTGAACTCGACCGCTGGCCCGCGTTGGGGATGTTTTTGTTGGCCAGCTTTGTCGCGATCCCGCTGGTTGGTTTGTATTTTTCGCTCGGACAACGCCATTTTCTGGCCGCCTGGCTCCTGACTGGGGGACTGTGCCTGGCACTGCCGTGGCTATTCCTCACCGAAACGGCCTGGTATGGGATATTTGTCGGCCTCAACCTCGGCCTCAACCTCGGCCCCCAACCGTGGGACCCCGGGGAAGTGCTGGCCAGGGCTTCCGCGTTGCAAATCGTGTTCGCGTCGCTGGCCGCCTGGCTTCTGTATCGGAACCTGCGTCGCCGCAAATTCGCTTTTGGCTCATGACCCTCCTGCCCATTGTGGAACGTGAGTTGCGCGTCGCCGCCCGGCGGCGGGGCACTTACCGGATGCGCCTCAGCGCCGCGCTGGTGGCAATCGCCCTGTTCGGCTGGACGCTGCTGGCGATGCTGCGGACGGTCCCGTCCGCCATGCACGGCCGTTACCTTTTTCGCGCTTTGTTTGGCTTCGCCTTCGTTTACTGCCTGTTCATCGGGGCGCGGTTGACGGCCGATTGTCTAAGCGGGGAAAAACGCGACGGGACGCTCGGTTTGTTGTTTCTCACCGATTTGAAAGGATACGACGTGGTCCTGGGCAAACTGGCGGCGACATCGGTCAATTCGGTTTACGCGTTGTTGGCGATCGTGCCGGTGATTTCGCTTCCAGTGCAACTGGGAGGCGTGACGGCCGCGGAGTTGTGGCAGTCGGCGCTGGTGTTGTTGAACACGCTCTTTTTCTCGATGGCGGCGGGCGTGTTCGTTTCGACACTGAGTCGCAACGAGCGCAAATCCATGTTTGCGGCGGTTTTTGTCGTGCTGTTCTTAACGTTCGCGCCGCTGGCGACGAGTTTCGCGTTGGCCATGAGTCTCCCCCAGACGTTTGGTGGTTTGACAGCGATCTGGCCTCTCCTGGCCCTTAGCCCGGCGTATGCTCCAAGCTATCTCGTGGCTGCGGTTGCCTTGCCCGTGCCGGCCACTCCGCTCTTCAGCCCCTCGGGCGGCCTTTACGGGTACGTCGTGGCGCCGACCACCACGCTGCTGTCTTTTTTCCCGGTCCCGAAAGGGAGTTTTTGGTGGTCGGCCTTGCTGGTCCATTTGATGAGTTGGCTGCTGCTGTCGCTGTCCAGCCTGATACTGCCGCGCATCTGGCAGGGGGGCGCCGCGAACACGAAACTGGACCGTCAACGAGAGCGTGTCGAGCAATGGGCCTACGGTGGGGCGGAAGCGCGCCGGGCGTTGCGCGCGCGGTTGCTGGACATCAATCCCTTTCTCTGGCTGGCCGGACGCGAGCGCTGGAAGCCGTTTTACGTTTGGCTTTACCTGGGCGCGGTGGCGGCCACTTGGCTATGGGGCTGGTTCAATTACGACCACATCATGTTCGACCAGGACGTGACGTTTACCATGGCGCTGTTGTTTCAAACCTTCCTGAAGCTTTGGATCGTCTCGGAAGCCTGCACGCGACTGGCGGAGGACCGCCGCATCGGCGCGCTGGAGCTGCTGTTGTCCACACCGCTGACCACGCGCGAGATGCTGCGCGGCCAATGGCTGGCGCTGAGACGACAGTTTGCCAAACCGCTTGCCGTAATTCTGGTGGCGGAATTCCTTCTGCTGTGCCAACAGTTCGCGACGCAACTGGTCTTGATCAACCTGCTCATGCTGCTGGCCGACGTGCTGACGCTGGGCTGGGTGGGGATGTGGCTGGGATTGACCTCGCGCAATCTCAATCGCGCCATCGTCGGCACAATCGGCCGGGTGCTGATACTTCCCTGTGGCGCATTCTACGCGGCGATGCTGGCCCTCGAGAGCCTCGGGCGGTTGTCCGGAGGAAGTCTGTTCCCGGCCGGCCAGCATTTCAGCCTGTATTGCTGGTTTGGCGTCGGCCTGGCGAACAATTGCCTGTTCGGCGTCT
>Ga0066709_100002990_pt1 | contig 12714 bp, 14 predicted proteins | sample GraSoiAngelo_158_FD_79665 | JGI IMG/M metagenome (GOLD analysis project Ga0066709, IMG submission 79665) | Grasslands soil microbial communities from the Angelo Coastal Reserve, California, USA - 14_1009_16_30cm | ecosystem: Environmental > Terrestrial > Soil > Grasslands | place: USA... | reverse complement strand
TGTCGATGATCGAGGACGGCGGGAGCGAGGCCGCGTTCATCGCGGGCGACGTCTCGGACGACCGGCAGGTGCAGGAGCTCTTCGACAGCGCCGTCAACCGGTTCGGCCGCCTCGACGTCAGCTACCACAACGCGGGAATCATGCACCCCGACGACGTGGGGCCCGAGGACACGCCTCTCGAGATCTGGGACCGGGTCATCGACATCAACCTCAAGGGCGTCTTCCTCTGCTGCCGCCATGCGCTGCCGAAGCTGGTCGAGTCCGGCGGCGGCTCGATCATTAACGTCGCGTCCTTCGTCGCGCTCATGGGCGCTGCGAACCCGCAGATCGCCTATTCGGCATCGAAGGGGGGCGTGCTCTCGATGACGCGCGAGATCGCCGCCCAGTACGCGCGCAAGGGGATCCGCGCAAACGCGCTCTGCCCGGGGCCGATCCGGACGCCGATGCTCGAGTACCTCCTCACCGACGACGAGAAGCGCGACAACCGGCTCAACCACATCCCGATGAACCGCTTCGGCGAGGCGGACGACATCGCCAAGGCCGCGCTCTTCCTGGCGAGCGATCTCTCTTCTTACGTCACCGGAGCGGAGTTCGTGGTCGACGGCGGAATCACCGCGGCGTACCTGACGCACGGCCCTTAAGCGAGCGACCGGCTAGGCGCGCGCCGCGCGGCCCTTGGGGACCGGGAGGATGCCGGCGTGTTCGAGCGCGCGCTCGGCGTTCGAGCAGAGGCGCATCAGCCACGGCTCGGCAAGGATCTCGTGGAGCGGCCGGCCGCGCTGCTGCTGCGCGATCACGTAGCCGACGAGCCGGTCTTGCCGGACGCGCTCCGGGAGCTCCTTCATGCCGCAGCGTTCGGCGCTGCGGCCGGACGTCCTCCGCAGCCGAAGAACTACGCGCGAAGCGCCTCGAGGGCTGCCCGGTGGCCCTCGACCGCCTCGGCCTCGCGGCCGGCCATGATCAGGCGGCCGGTCGCGCCGAGCATCGCCGCGTAGACGAGCTTCACCGGCGCGGTCTTCTCGGCCCCGTTGGCGGCGGCGGCGACGTACCCGGCGGGTGTGATCTCGAGCAGGAACATCGTCTCGTGCTCGAGCAGGAGGTTCGCCACACGCATGCGGTTGATCAGCTGCGCCTGGTTCGGATCGACCCGGGTCACCACCTCGTCGGCGACCACCTCGGGCGGGGTGCGGTCGGCGAGGGTCGTCTTCAGCTTCCCGAGCACCGCGGCGCCCGCTTCTCGGACGTCTGCCGGGTTCTCGCCGTGCAGCTCGAGCGTCCCATACTCCCGCTCGACGACCTGAAGGCCGGCGCGAACCGAGGCCGCCTTCAGCGCGACGTCCACGAGCGAGAAGACGATGTTCGCGGGCGCGACCTCCGCATAGATCTGCGCCATGCCCGCGTGGGGCGGATCGCCCTGACAGGTCTGCGCCACGTATGCCGCCCACTGGGGCTGCATCGAGTCGATCTCGACGAACGCGCGGAGCTCTGCCACGCGTCGGCCTAGGTCTGTTTCTCGTCGACGATCGCGACGACGGCGGCGTCGGTGGGCGTGTTTCCCGTCGCGTCGAGCGCCCGGGCGACGCTGCCCGTGACCACGAGGACGAGGTCGCCGAGGCCGGCGCCGACGGGATCGACCGCCACGAACTCGGGGCCTTCGCCCTTCTCCGGCTTCACGTTCAGGAGCTTGAAGTCGCCGAGGCCCTGCGCCTTGACTGTGGCAACCGTGCTTCCGACGACGCGGCAGAGTTGCATCTCGCCTCCTTACGTCCTGGCCCGAAGGGCCACGGCCCGGTCGAGCTCGTTCCACGGGATGATCGCGTCGACGGCTGCCTGGATCCGGTCGATCGCCATCAGCAGGTGCTCGAGTACGACGGCGAACTCCTGCGTCGTGTCCGGCCGCCAGTCGCGCAGGATCTCGGCCGCGCGCCGGAGCAGCAAGACCGTCTCGTGCATCTCCCACTTCGCCGTGCGCGCCGCGGTTCGCTCGAGGAGAAGCGCGGTCACCTCGGAGAGCTCCGGCAGCCGGAGATCGCCTGCAAGTGCGGCCTGGCGGCAGACCTGGAGCTGTTCACCGGCCCAGAAGAGGTCGAAGTTGCAGTAGAGGACACAGGGCAGGTTTCCCATGGGCGGGAGCGTGAACTCGCGCAGGCGACGGACGTCGGACGGCTCGCCGACCCAGCGGTCGATCGTGAACTCGCGCAGCTCGTCGACCAGCATCGAGGCGGACTTGTACGGCGCCACTACGCGAGCTCCAGGCGGACCGGGACGTGACCTTGCTCGAGCGCCTTCCGGCCCAGACGGGCGAGGCCATCGAGGTTCGAGCGCACGCGAGCGCAGTACGAGACCTCGCCGAAGGGCTTCGTCTCTCCGTAGAAGAAGCACAGCGTCTGGCGACCCGGGTAGTACCCGATGTCGCCCGCCACGACGTCGAGCTTCGGGTTCTCCTGCTCGGCGAAGAACGGGACCATCACGATCGTCTCCTCACCGGCGAACTTGGCGTGGACCATCGTCCCGTCCATGGGGAGGATCGACCGGATGTAGCCGCTGATCCGCGGGGCGGCGTCCTCGAGGAGCTCCGCTTCGATGACCTCGCCGTCGGAGATGATCCGGAAGGCGCTCAGCTCTTCTCGCTGCCGGCCGTGAGCGAGACGGCCTCGACGATCTCCCCGGGAAGGACCTTCTCGACGTCGTTGTGGGGCCGGGGGATCAGGTGGGCCGAAACGAGCTCGCCGGTCTTTCTCGCCGCCGTCGCCCCCGCGTCGATCGCCGCCTTGACCGCGCCGACGTCGCCGGAGATCGCGACGGTCACATAGCCGCCGCCGATCGACTCGCGGCCGATCAGGTTCACGTTCGCGGCCTTGACCATCACGTCGGCCGCCTCGATCGCGGCGACGAGGCCGCGTGTCTCGATCAGTCCGAGTGCTCCGTTCATGCCTCTCCTCTCCTTGGGTTCACGGTTCCGCCGACGCCGAGTACCGGGCGCCCGCCACAGAGCCGACGGTGAGATTCAACCAGCGTTCGAAGGCGCGCCGCCCGTGAGCGAGCAACTCCCCCGCGTGCGTCTCCAGGTCCTCGACCAACTGGGGCAGCCCTCCGGGGCCGAGCACCTGCTCGAGCGACGCCGCGTAGGCGGGCACCTCTGCCCACTCGGCGGCCAGCGCCGGCGAGATCTCGAGATGGAACTGCAGGCCGTAGGCGTGCCGGCCAAAACGGAACGCCTGATTCGGGTACGCCACCGACGTGGCGAGCAGGACGCCCCCTTCGGGGAGGTCGAAGGTGTCGCCGTGCCATTGGAGCGTAAGCAGATCGCGCGGGAACCCCTCGAGCACCGGGTCGGCGAGCGCCTCGTCGGTCAGCTGCACCCGGTGGATGCCCACCTCGGGGAGCGGGCCGCGGTAGACCCGAGCACCGAGGCTCGCTGCAAGCAGCTGCACGCCGAGGCAGGCCCCCCAGAAGGGCGTCCCGGCCCGGACCGCTTCGCCGATCAGCCGCTTCTCGTCCGCGAGCCAGGGATGCTCGGCCTCGTCGCTCACGCTCATCGGGCCGCCCATCGCGACGATCGCGTCGAAGTCGCGCCAGTCCGGCAGCGGCTCGCCCTCGTCGAGCTCCACACGCGCGACTCGTGGATGCGCCGCGTGCTCGCGGAGGACGTCTCCGTAGACGCCGGGCGGCTCGCAGGCGATGTGCTGGAGAACGAGGACGTCCATCAACCCGCGTACCAGTCGGCGGTCTCGGTGCCGATGTTCACGTGCACGTTCTTGGTCTCGAGGTACTCGAGCAACGACTCGAGTCCGAGATCGTGGCCGGTCCCGCTCTCCTTGTAGCCGCCGAACGGGGCCTCGCTCGGATAGACGCCGAAGTGGTTGATCCAGATCGAGCCCGCCTCGAGCGCGTGGGCGACGCGGTGCGCCTTGCCGGCGTCGTTCGTCCAGATTCCTGCCGCGAGTCCGTAGCGGACGTCGTTGGCCAGCCGGACGGCTTCCTCCTCACCGTCGAACGGGATGATCACGACGACGGGGCCGAAGATCTCCTCCTGCGCGATGCGCATGTCGTTCCGGACGTCAGCGAAGATCGTCGGCTCGATGAAGTTTCCGTCGGCGAGCTCGGGTTCGCTCGGGCGGATGCCGCCGGCGACGACGGTCGCGCCCTCGGACTTTGCGATCTCCGCGTACTCGTAGACGCGCTCCGTCGGGCGTGGGTTGATCAGCGCGGCGAGCTGCGTCTCCGAGCGATGCGGAAGGCCGACTAGTATGCGCCTCGCCCTGTCGGCGAAGCGCTGTACGAACTCGTCGTAGACCCGCCGCTCGACGAGCACGCGCGAGCCCGCCGAGCAGACCTCCCCCTGCGCGAGGTAGATCCCGAAGACCGAGCCGATCACCGCGCGGTCGAGGTCCGCGTCCGCGAAGACGACGGATGGCGACTTCCCGCCCAGCTCGAGCGAGACCCGCTTGATCGTCCCGGCCGCGCCGCGCATGACGGAGCGGCCCGTGGTCGTCGAGCCGGTGAAGGCGATCTTGTTCACGTCCGGGTGCTCGACGAGAGCTGCGCCGGCGACCTCGCCCAGGCCGGGCGCCACGTTGAAGACACCCGGGGGCATGCCCGCCTCGAGGCAGATGCGGCCGAGCTCGAGGCAGGTGAGCGGTGCGAGCTCGGGCGCCTTGAGGACGACGGTGTTCCCGGCCGCCAGCGCGGCCGATCCCTTCCGGCAGGCGATGTGGAGCGGGAAGTTCCAGGGGATGATCATCCCGACGACGCCCATCGGCTCACGGCGCACGTAGTCCAGGGACGTCTTCGGCATCGCCAGCACACGACCGTCGATCGTCCTGACCACGCCCTGGAAGAAGCGGAACGGGTCCCAGCAGGCGGGGAGGTCGACGAGCGCGGCCTCGCGGATCGGCTTGCCCACGTCCTGGCTCTCGACCTTGGCGAGAAACTCCTGCTCCTCCTCGATGATCTCGGCGACCCGGAGGAGGATGCGTGCGCGGTCGTCGGGCTTCAGGTCGCGCCAGCCGGGAAAGGCGGCACGAGCGCTGCGAACGGCTCGGTCGACGTCTTCCGGCTGCGCGGCCGCGACGTCGACGATCGTCCGGTTCGTGGCCGGGTCGACGGTCGGCACGATCGCGCCGCCGGCCGCGTCGACGAACTCACCGCCGATCAGGAGCTTCGTGTGCAGACGCGACGGATCCGGAAGCCCTTCGACCTTCCGTCCGCTCGGCGGGGGTTCGAAACGGACACCTCCCGGGGTCTGACCCCTGGACACGCCCTCTTCGGACTCTTCCCGGATCCGCTCGCGAGTCAGTCCCGCCAGTGCCGGCGTCGGAAGGCCGCTTGCCTGCGGGGGCTGCGGCACCTCGGTCAGCGCGACAGGGCTCTCGGAGACACGGCCGGGGGTCTGACCCCTGGGCATGTCCGAAAGCGGCGGTTGCGGTGCCGCCGTCGAGTAGGTGGAGCCCTCGACGAGTCGAACGCCGTGGAGCTCCGCCGCTTCGATTGCCGCGTCCGTGAGCAGGGTGTGCTCGCGGATCATCAGCTCCCGCTCGCCGTTCGCCGCGAGCTCGCGGATGTCCTCGGCCGTGACGACGTGTTTCAGCGGACGCTCCCCCGGCAACTCAGCGGTGGATCCTTCCGACGAGCGGTACGCCGGTGATCGCCTCGGCCTCGAGCGTCAGACTGCGGAGGTCCTCGGGCTCGAGGTTGTGGACGTCCGACTTCCCGCAGCAGCGGGCGAGCATCTGGATCTCCATGGTCATCGCGTTCAGGAAGTTCACGACTCGCTCCGTGGCAGCATCGACCTCGAGCCGCGCGGCCAGCTCCGGATCCTGCGTCGTCACCCCGACGGGGCAGAGGCCCGTATGGCACTCGCGGCAGGTCCCGGGGCTCACACCGAGCTTCTCGTAGTCCTCGACGTACAACGGGGCGTTGCAGTTCAGGGCGATCATCGCCGCCGTCGCAATGTAAACGGCGTCCGCACCCAGCGCGAGCGCCTTGGCCGCGTCGATCCCGGACCGGATGCCGCCTGCGATCACGATCTGGATCTCCCCGTACTTGCCGATGTCGATCAGCGCCTCGCGCGCTTCCACGACCGCGGCCAACGTGGGCACGCCGGTGTGGTCCAAGAGGAGGAGGGGAGAGGCCGCCGTCGCGCCCTCCATGCCGTCGATCACGATCACGTCAGCGCCGGCCTTCGCCGCGAGCCGAACGTCGTCGAACACCCGGCAGGCGCCGATCTTCACGTACACGGGGACACGGTGGCCGGTCGTCTCCCGGATCTCCTCGATCTTGATGCGCAGGTCGTCGGCCCCGATGAAGTCCGGGTGGCGGACCGGGGAACGCTGGTCGACGCCGACCGGGAGGTCGCGCATGTTCGCGACCTCGTCCGAGACCTTGAAGCCGAGCAGGACGCCGCCGGTGCCGGGCTTCGCGCCCTGGCCGATGACGATCTCGACCGCGTCGGCCTGGCGCATGTGGTGTGGGTTGTTGCCGTAGTGGCTCGGCGTCACCTGATAGACGAGCGTCTTCGAGGCCGCGCGCTCGCGGCGGTGCATGCCGCCGTCGCCCGTCGTCGTCGACGTCCCGACGGTCGAGGCGGCCCGCCCGAGCGCCTCCTTCGCGTTCGCTGACAGGGCCCCGAAGCTCATGCCGGAGATCGCGATCGGCGTCGAGAGCCGTACGGGGTTGGGCGCCTGGGTCCCGAGCAGCGTCTCGGTGACGCACCGCTCCCGATAGCCCTCCAGCGGGACGCGCGAGAGGGTGCAGGGGATGAAGGTCAGGTCGTCGAAGCTCGGCAGCCGCTTCTGCGTCGAGAACGCACCCATGACGTAGCGTCCGAGCTCGGCTTTCCGCTGAATGTCCTCGATCGTCGCCGGCGACCAGACGTGGGAGGGCCGCGGTAAGTGGCCGTGCCGCTCAGGGTCGAGAGGCCCGTTCGTCGTCACAGGGCCTCCTTCCAGACCGCGAACTCCTTCTTGTCGTACCGCCACAGCTTTCCGCCCGAGCGGACCTTCCTCCACTCGCTCTTCGGGCCGAGCGAGAACGGCTCGAGCGTCTCGGCGAGCCAGGACCGCTCCTCCTCGCTCGGCTCCTCGAGCACCGTATCGGAGCCGAGGTCGGCGATCTCGCCGCCGCAGAAAAGCTCTCCCTCGTACATGGAGTCGCCGAATGCCTCGCCGGCGTCGCCGCAGACGACGACCCGGCCCTTCTGCGCCATGAACCCGGTCATGTACCCGGTCGAGCCGCCGATCACGATGGTGCCGCCCTTGAGGGCGATCCCGGTTCGCGCGCCGGCGTCTCCCAGCACGACGACGAGCCCGCCGCGGATCGAAGGCGCCGTCGACGAGCCCGAGTTGCCGTGGACGACGATCCGGCCGCTCATCATGTCGGCGCCGAGCGACCACCCGGCTTCGCCCATGATCTCGAGCTCGAGGCCGTCCGAGAGCCCGCCGCAGAAGTAGCCGACGTCTCCGCGAAAGACGATGCGCGCGGGCTCGAGGATGCCGACCGCGAGATTGTGGCGCGAGCCGGGGTGCAGGACTTCGATCTCGCGCTGTCCGCCGGCGATGAGCGCTCGGAGCTCCTCGTTCACGTCGCGCGTCGACTTTCCGTGCGCGTCGACACGCGCGAGGGTCACCGCATCCATGCGCGCGCCTGCCCTCCCGGCAGCTCGTACGTCTCGATCTCGGTCTCGTCGCCGAAGGCGCCGGCCAACGCGATCCCCTCGGACACGACCGCGACCCAGTCGTCGGTCTCCGCGACGAGGCACGGCTTGGTCGAGAACCTGTCGCGGGCGACGCCGAAGCCGTCCCGCGTGGAGACGAGGTACGTGAAGGAGCCGTCGAGCTCGTCGATCGAGGCGGCGACCGCCTCGTTGAGCGAGAGTCCCTGCGCCATGCGGTTCGCGAGGTAGACGGCGAGGAACTCCGTGTCGTTCTCCGTCTGGAAGCGGTAGCCGCGCATCTCGTACATGCGCTTGCCCTTGTGCGCGTTCGTCAGGTGGCCGTTGTGGACGACGGTGACGTCGGGGAACGGACGGGCCCAGAACGGGTGCGAGTGCGCGACGTCCACCCGGGACTCCGTCGCCATGCGGACGTGGCCGACCGCATGCGTGAACGGCTTGCCGGCAAGGCGGTAGCGGTCGTAGACGGTCTGCGCGTCGCTCGTGTGCTTGATCAGCTCGAGCCGCTCGCCGAGCGAGAAGACCCGCACGCCCGGGCTCCGCTCCTCGACCTCGTCGGCGAGGGCCTTCAGGCCGTCCGGTGAGCCGTCCTCGGGCCGCAACCCGATGCGGAAGTAGCCTTCGTGGTAGTCGTCAGAGACGACCTCCCCGTGGCGGTCGACCGCCTCGAGAACGGCATCGCGGGCGTGGGCCCCACCGTCGTCACCCGCCCAGACAGAAGCCAGCAGGTCGCCGTCGAATGGTGCGCCGTAGAGCGAGAGCCCGGTGGAGTCCGGTCCCCGGCCGCGCAGCGCCTGGAGCATGGCGACGAGGTTCGCAGCGACGTCCACGTCGTCGCGCTTAGCCAGGAAACCCACAATCCCGCACATCGCCTACGCCTCCTTTCTCATCGCCAGACAGGCTCGTTCCAGAGCCGCTGCCAGGTGCCGACGCCCGTTTCCTTCGCCCGCCGGTAGACCCGCGTCGCCTCCGCCACGTCCTCGATCCCCATGCCGACGGGCGAGACGACGATCCGCTCCTCGGTCCTCGTCCGCCCCGGGTGGTCGCCGGCGACGATTGCGCCGAGCGGGACGACGTCCCCCGGCTCGAGCAGGCCGGCCGCCCAGGCCCGCGCGAGCGGACGCGAAGGGTGGGCAGTCTCGTGCTCCCAGTCGTCTGCGACCACGAGGTCGGCCGCGCCGACGACGTCAGCATCGACGTCCAGGGAGGAGATCGAGATGAGCAGCGCGCCCGGTCCGAGCCAGTCCTGTGCGATGAAAGGCTCGGCTGCCATCGTGGCGGGCACGAGCACGTCGGCGCCCGCCGCCGCCTCCTCGGCGCTCCCCGCGACGACGACACGCCCGCGGAGCGACTCGTGCTCGGCCGCGAGCCGCTCCGCCTTCTCCCGATCGACGTCGAAGAGGCGGATCTCCTCGAGCGCCGGCAGCGTCCGCTCGAGCGCGGCGAGCTGGGTGCGCGCCTGGACACCGGCGCCATACAGCGCGAGAGTCGCCGCCCCTTCACGCGCCAGGTAGCGGGCCGCGACGCCCGAGACGGCGCCGGTCCGCATCGCCGAGATGACGGTACCGTCCATGATCGAGACGGGCACGCCGGTCTCCGGGTCGGAGAGGAGGATGACGCCGATACCGCGAGGCAGCCCCCGCTGCGGGTTGTCAGGCACGCTCGGGATCCACTTCAGCCCTGCCATGTGGCTCGACCCGCCCACGTAGGCCGGCATCGCCATGATCCGGCCCTGCTTCTCGTCCGAGTCGAGGTCGTGGCTCCAGTGGATGACCGCCTTGGGTGGGGCGATCGTCTCGCCGCGATGGTGGAGCGCGAGCGTCTCCTCGATCGTCTCGAGGCAGGCGTCCATGTCCAGCCCGCCGCCTGCGACGACGTCCTCCTGTGCGAGAAACAGCAGCTCGACCGGGGCCACTCGGCGAACGATAATGGCCGCCGAGCCTGCCACGGAATGGGCCTAGGCGGCGGGACGGTCGCTGCGCTCGCTCCGCTCCTGCTCGATGCGCGCCTCGTCGACCGCCAGGACGATCTTCCCGAGGCGGTCCGGCTCGTCGAGGCGCTCGTGGGCCGCCGCGACGTCCGCGAGCGGGAAGACGCTGTCGATCACGGGCCGCCACGCCCCTTCGCGGACCTCGGCGAGGAGCGCGTCGAACTCGCGGGGGCTCCCCATCGTGGTGCCCTGGATCCGCCAGTAGCCGAAGTAGAGGCGGGCGATGTCGACGTGGCCCTCCTGGCCGCTCGTCCGCCCGAAGCTGACCAGCCGCCCGCCCGGCACCAGGCAGGAGAAGATCCCCGGCCACGCTGCCGCGCCGACGCTGTCGACCGCGACGTCGACCGGGCCGATCCGCTCCGGCCAGTCGGGCTGCCGATAGTCGACGCCGTCCTCGGCGCCGAGCTGCTTCGCACGCTCGAGCTTCTCGACGCTCGACGACGTCACGAGGACGCGGGCTCCGCGGACCGCGGCCAGCTGGATGACGAACGTCGCGACCCCGCCGCCGCCGCCCGGGACGAGGACCGTCTTTCCGGGTCCCGCCTCGCCCTGGGTCAGGGTCGCACGCCAGGCCGTGAGCCCCGCGAGCGGGAGCGCCGCGCTCTCGATCCACGACAGGTTCGGGGGTCTCGGGCGCACCTGGTGCGCCGGGACGACGATGCGTTCGGCGTAGGTGCCCTGATCCGGCACGCCGAGGATCCGGAAGTCGGGCCCCGCGGCCACCTCGGAGTCGCCCCAGTCGAGCGCGGGGTTGATGACGACCTCGTCGCCTTCACGAAGAGCTTCGACGCCTTCGCCGACCGCCGAGACGATCCCGGCTCCATCGGAGCCGAGCACGGCGGGCAGCGCGGTCGCGTCGCCGGCGCGCAGCCAGCGGTCGCGGCGATTCAGCGCAGCGGCGACGAGGTCGACGCGGACCTCCTCTCGCCCAGGGACGGGATCGGGAAGCTCTCGCAGCTCGAAGGCGGTGCGGGGCTCGCCCGTCGCCTTTAGGACCGCCGCCTTCATGCTGGGCTCGATGATAATCCGCACCGTGAGACGGAACGCGGACGTCGTCGTGGTCGGCGCGGGCCTCTTCGGGACGAGCATCGCGTTCCAGCTCGGACGTCGGCGTGCAGGCTCCGTCCTGCTGATCGAGCGCGACCGTGTCGCCGGCGGTGACTCGGGACTCAGCTTCTCACTGATCCGGCGTCACTACTCGAACGAGGTCACGGCGCGCCTCGCCGTCCGGGGTGTCGAGATCATCAAGCAATGGGAGGACGAGGTCGGCACCGGCGAGTCGGGCTACGTCGGCACCGGCTATCTGCTGACGGTCGGCGAGGAGCAGCTCGAGGCGGTGGCGGACAACGTCGAGCGCCTGCGCGACTGGGGCGTCGACACGAGCGTGGTGAGTGCTGATGAGATCGCCGAGCTCGAGCCGCTGCTCTCCCTCGACGGCATCGCCGGCGCCGCCTACGAGCCCGACGGCGGCTTTGCCGACGCGCAGAAGATGACCCTGGCCTGGTTCGCCGGGGCCTCCAGGGAGGGCGTCGATCCGGTCTTCGAGGCGGTGACGGCGATCCGGGTCGAGGACGGCCGCGTTCGCGGGGTCGAGACCACGGGTGGCCGGATCGACGCCCAGACCGTGGTCCTGGCGGTCGGCGGGTGGGGAAAGGAGCTCGCTGCGACCGCCGGGGTCGACGTGCCGATCTCGCTTCGCCGCGAGCAGGCTCTCCGGTTCCGGCAAGCGGCCGGCGGCCCTCAGGACCGGATGACGTGCTCGGACACGGTCTCGGACGTCGTCTTCCGGCCCGACCGCGCTGGCCTCGCGCTCGCGGTCGCTTACCATGCCGAGCAGCCCCTCGCCCGGCGGGACGACTGCCGGACGGAGCCCGACAGCGACTACGCACCCGCGGTTCGCGAGGCGCTCGGCGTTCGCCTTCCTGCCTACGCCGACGCCGAGTGGATCGGCGGCTTCGCGGGCGCCTACGACTTCACGCCGGACTGGAATCCGATCGTCGGTTGGGTTCCCGGCGTCGACGGCCTCTACCTCGCCCTCGGCTGGTCAGGCCACGGGTTCAAGCTCTCTCCGTCGGTGGGTGAGGTGGTGGCCGCCGCGGTGTTCGGCGAGGAGCCGCCGATCGACGTCGCCGATCTCGCGCTCGAGCGGTTTGCGGCGGGAAAGCCCCTTCGGCTCGCATACGGCGCGGGAGCGCGAGCCTAGAATCCGCGCGGTGGCGGCCAACGGGATCTCGGAGGAGCACTGAATTGGCGACGGAAGCGACGACGCGTCCGGTGGGCGACATCCTCGAGCACTGGGGGTCGAGCGGCATTCGGTTCGTCCGCTTCGAGCTGCCGGACATGCACGGGAACAGCCGCTCGAAGCTGATCCCGATCGAGCACGCGCTCGCCTATGCGGAGGAGGGGCTTGGCATGTACGGGGGCGCGGGAGTCCTGGACACGCGCTCCGACGTCGTCCCGGGCACCCTGTACAACGAAGAGGTCGGCTACGGCGACCAGCGCCTTGTCCCGGATCCCGAGACGGCAGCCGTGATTCCATGGGCGGAGGCGACGGCCCGCTTCATCTGCGACTCGGTGTGGGCCGACGGTCGCACGCTTGCGGCGCTCCCGCGGCACGTCTTCCGCCGCGTCCTCGACCGCTGCCGCGCGGTCGGTTACGAGCCCTTGATGGGCTCCGAGCCGGAGTTCTACCTCCTCGACGGCGAGACCCGAGGGCTTCTCTTCGAGGGGTACCACATCTTCAACACGGTTCGGAACACGTACGTCCCGTTCATCCAGGAGCTCATGACACAGCTGAACGCGGTCGGGCTCGACATCATCACCGCCAACTGCGAGTACGCCGGCTCGCAGTGGGAGATCAACTTCTCCCCGGGCAAGGGGCTGGCGGGCCCCGACCGGGCCTTCACCTTCAAGAACGCCGTCAAGGAGCTGGCCCACGCCCATGGCTACCTCTCGACCTTCATGTCGAAGCCGTTCTCGGACTCGGCAGGGTCGGGCTGTCACACCCACTTCAGCCTGCTCGATCCCGAGAGCGGGGACAACCTCTTCGGCG
>Ga0066709_100002989_pt1 | contig 12714 bp, 12 predicted proteins | sample GraSoiAngelo_158_FD_79665 | JGI IMG/M metagenome (GOLD analysis project Ga0066709, IMG submission 79665) | Grasslands soil microbial communities from the Angelo Coastal Reserve, California, USA - 14_1009_16_30cm | ecosystem: Environmental > Terrestrial > Soil > Grasslands | place: USA... | reverse complement strand
CGCGCCCCGGCCGGCGCGAGCGGGCTGGGACTCAGCGGTTTCCCCCTCCGCAAGGGCCCCTCTGGTGGAATCTCTTCTGGCCCTCGGCCGCCAACGAGCGCGCAAGCGGGCGACGCGAGGCGGTCCCCCCGCAGTGGGAGGATAGTCGAAGCGCCGTTGCCCGTCAGGTCAAACCCTCAGGTTTGATGGCGCGGCTTGCGGGCCACACCGCTGGCGTAGGCGGCTTCGCGGGTAGCCCGCGCGACCGCTTCGGCCACGCGGCGGTCGAACATGCTGGGCACGATGTACTCCTCGTTCAGCTCGTCGGGGCCGATCAGCCCGGCGATGGCATCCGCGGCGGCGATCTTCATCTGCTCGTCGATGTCGGTCGCCTGGACTTCGAGTGCGCCGCGGAAAATGCCGGGAAAGGCGAGCGAGTTGTTGATCTGGTTCGGGTAGTCGCTGCGCCCGGTAGCGACGACCCGCGCCACGCCGATGATCGCTTCTGGCTGCACCTCCGGAATCGGATTCGCCAGAGCAAACACGATCGCATCCCCGGCCATCCTGGCGACGTCAGCTGGAGCCACCACGCCTGGGCCAGACAGGCCAATGAACACATCCGCCCCGCGCAGCACGGTCTGCAGGCTGCCCCGCTCGCGCTGCAGATTGGTGGTCTCCGCCAGGCGCTCCTTGTACGCATTCATGTTCTCCGAGCGGCCGGCGTAGATCGCCCCCGAGCGATCACACGCGATGACGTGCCGCGCCCCGGCGGCCATGACGATGCGGGCCGTCGCGACACCCGCCGCACCAACGCCGCTGATGATGATGCGCACCTGCTCGATGGGCTTGCCGACCACCTTCAGCGCGTTCTTGAGCGCCGCCAGCACGACCACCGCGGTGCCGTGCTGATCGTCGTGCATGACGGGAATGTCCAGCTCGCTGCGTAGCCGCTCCTCGATCAGGAAGCACTTCGGCGCGGCGATGTCCTCCAGATTGATGCCGCCAAATACCGGCGCCAGCCGCCGCACGGTCTCGACGATCTCGTCGGGGTCCTCGGTCGCCAGGCAGATCGGAAAGGCGTCCAGGTCGGCGAACGCCTTGAAGATCATGCACTTGCCTTCCATCACCGGCTGCGCCGCCGCGGGCCCGATGTTGCCCAGGCCGAGCACGGCCGAACCGTCGGTGACCACCGCCACCATATGGCGCTTGACAGTCAGCGTCCACTGCTGCCCGGGATCCTGGTGGATCGCCTGGCAGATGCGCGCCACACCCGGCGTGTACACCATGCTCAGATCGTCGCGCGATTTGACGGGCACCCGGCTGGTGACTTCGATCTTGCCGCCGAGGTGGACCAGGAACGTGCGGTCAGTGACGTGCAGGATAGTCACCCCGTCGAGCGTCTTGACGCGCTTGACAATCGTTTCGGCGTGCGCCTCGTCGCGCGCCGCGACCGTGAGGTCGCGGACCATCTTGCCGCCGCCGGCGCGGACGATGTCGATCGCACCGATATCGCCGCCCTCCTCGCCGATGGCCGACGTCACCCGCCCCAGCGTGCCGGGCCGGTTGCTGGTCTCTGTGCGCAGGATGAAGCTGTAGCTGGCGCTCGGCTGAAGCAGCACGTCTTCTCCCTCTCAGTGCGAGTCTAAACCTCTCTGCTCGGCGCCTTTCGAGGCCAGCAGACGGTCGACCGCGAACGCGCGGACCTCAGGCGGCTGCTCGCCAGAACGGATCCACTCGGCCAGCGCCCGGCCAGTGGCCGGCGCCATGAGAATGCCCGTCTTGTAGTGGCCGGAAGTCATCCACGCGTTGCTGAGCGACGGCACGCGATCGATCACCGGCAGGAGGTCCGGGTGAGCCGGTCGGAAGCAGGCCCACTGGTAGGCGACGCTGAGTCCGTGCGCGGCCGGCCAGGCCGCCTCGAGCTCCGCCAGCATCGTGGCGATCACTTGCGGTCGCACCACGCGCTCTTCGTCGCCCACATCAAGGGTGCCGCCGATCATCAGCCGTCCACCTTCGATAGACCGGGCCAACAGCACCATCGCGGCGGGTGGCTGCAACGCGGTGGGCTCGGTGACGAGCATGTGGCCCTTGACCTCACTGGCCGGCACCGAAACCTCGAGGCCATCGATGCGCGGCGGCGTGCCGGTGGCGAACACCACGTTGTCGGGCCGCATTTCGCCGATGGTCGTTTGGACCGAGCCGACCCGACCGCCTTCGATCGCGACAGCGCGCGCTTCGACTCCGCCGATCACGCACGGCAGGTGAGCGGCGACGCGTGCGATAGCGCGCAGCGGGTTCACGCGTGCCTGGCGGTGACCCGACCACTGCACCTCCATCAGCCCGACACCGCCTGGCCAGCTCTGGTCGAGCTCGCGCCACGCTTCCAGGCTGAGCCGCGCCAGATCGACCAGCGCCGGCGGGTCGACACCGTCGTGCGCCTCGGGCATAAGCAGTCCGGCCGCGCCACCACTCGCTCCCGCCCCGAGCCAGTCGCGTTCGATCACGACCACCGATCCAGGGCCCGCGCGCACGCAAGCCGCCGCCGTCGCCAGACCCAGCATGCCTCCACCGACGATCAGCACCCGCGGCGAACGATCCAGCTGCTCGGGCAGACCCGGCCGCAGGCAGGCGCGCTCGTCGTCTGTCAACTGGTCGGGCCAGATCGCGTGGCCGACGGTCATCGGGCCTGAATTCGACGTCGGATCGAGCGGGCTACCGCCGTCCCCAGGCCGAGGACGCCTCCTAGCAGCGCAACCAGCCCGACGCCGCGGACGAGGGATTGAGCGAAGAGCACCGCCAGCGGATTCGGCGCGAGGGAATCCTCGGCTGGCCCGAGGCGGGCCGGCGCCCGAGACGAGGTAGCCGGCCGGTGCACGGCGAGCGGGCCCTGGTAGCTCACGAGCCCCGTCGATACCTCGAAGCTGCCCGTCGAGTCGGCAAGCGCGGCGAAGCTCGCGCGACCCAGATTGACCACCAGATGCTGGCCGGGGCGCCAGCCATTGCCGACCACCGTCAGCGTGCCGTCGGGGGCCGGATCCAGCGAGACCTCGGGCGCGGCGAGTGCCTGGCATGGGACGCCCACGGTCGCCACGAACATCACAGGCAAGACGGCGACTCCCCAGCGCACGGCGCGGGCGATTGTAGGGATGTGCAAGCCTTTACGCCACCCTCACCCCGACCCTCTCCCAGAGGGAGAGGGAGTCAAGCCTATACTGGCGAGCGATGCGAATCGCGGTCATCGGCGCGGGCGCCATCGGCGGACTGTACGGCGGTGTCCTGGCCCAGGCCGGCCATGAAGTCAGCTTTCTGGCACGTGGCGAGCACTTGCGCGTCATTCAGTCGCGTGGCCTCAACGTCGAGAGCCCCGTGTTCGGATCGTTCGTGGTGCGAGCCCGCGCCTCGGACCGCGCCGCCGACCTGGGCGAGGCCGAGCTGGTGCTGTTCACCGTCAAGAGCTACGACGTGGATGAAGCAGCCAAGGCCGCCAGGCAGGTGCTGTCAGCCGCTGGCAGCCTGATCACGTTCCAGAATGGCCTGGAGGCGCCCGACCAGGTCGCGGCCGTGGTGGGTGAGCCGCGCGTGCTCATCGGCACGACAGGTCTCGAGACGACGATTCGTGAGCCCGGCGTCGTCGTCCACACGGGCAACTGGCACTTCGTTACCGTTTCGGCGCTGAGTGGGCTGCCCACGCCGCAAGTCGAAGAGGTCTCCGAAGTCCTGCGTGGCGCGGGCATCAACGCCAGCGTGGTCGCCGATGGCCGTCGGGCGCTCTGGGAAAAGGCCTGGATGCTCATCCCAATGGCGACCATCACCTCCGTGTGCCGGGCATCTATCGGTCCGATTCGGGAGCTGCCCGAGACGCGTCGCCTGCTAGAGGCTCTGCTCGACGAGGTCGGCGCGGTCGCGCGCGCCTGCGGGTACGACCTGGCCGAGGCGCGTGATCGGGCGTGGGGCCTGATCGAGAACGCGCCCTACACAATGAAGGCGTCGATGGCGCGCGACTTCGAGAGGGGCAACCGCACCGAGCTCGAGGCGCTCACCGGGGCGCTGGTCAGAATGGCCGACGCCAGGCATGTGGACGTACCCGCGGCGCGGACGGCCTACGCCATCCTCAAGCTGCGGCAGCACGTCGAGGCCGAGCAGGACGGGACACAAAAGCCCCTGGGGATTGGCGCGGTCGGGCGGTAGAATCCACGGACCGAAAGGCAGGGCCCCGGGCATTCCTCGATCGCGTAAAGACGACCCAACCATCATCCCCGATAACCCGAACTGGCATCGCTTCAAGATGGCCTGCCCGTTTTATCGCGAGCGCTGGATCGGCGATGGCGAGACGCTCGAGGGTCGCCCGGTGCTCTACCACGTGATCTGCCTCCAGAACACGCCGCCGGCGACGATCGAGGAACAGCAGTGCTGCCTCGAGTCCAAGACGTCGTGCTGGCGCCTCAAGGCGGCAAACAACAAGCGCCCCGCCACTACGGCGGCCGTCTAACTTTAGAGCGTGCGGGCGCGACTCCGCCGATAACCATGCGCGGGAAGGGAGTTGAAAACCCCCTTGGACCCCGCCCGCGAAGAGGCGGTACCTGCGTCACGGGCAACACTCGTCAGCTGTAGCGAGATAAGGCGCCAGTCGCGCACCAAGGCTCTTTTACGCGTTTCCTAGCGCTTCGATGAGTTCGTCGGGCGTGGCGACGGCGACGCCCAGGCGGCGGACGACGACACTCGCCGCGGCGCTGGCCAGTTGCGCGGTGCGCCGCGGATTCAATCCGGCGATCAGGCCGAGCGTCAGCACGCCGATGACGGTGTCCCCAGCGCCGGTCACGTCGAACACTTCGGTGGCCCGCACGGCTGGCACCAGCGCGGGTTCGCCATGCCCGTCGAAGACCAACATGCCGTCCGCGCCGAGCGTGATCACAAGCAGATCGATGCGCAGCTCGCGGCGCAGCTCCGCACCGCCAGCGCGCACGTCCTGGCGTCCGAGCGCTGCGCGCGCCTCGGCCTGATTGATCTTCAGCAGGTTGACGGAGTGAAAGCGGCGCAGATCGCCCTGCGAATCGACGGCGATTGGCCGACCACTTGCTCGCGCGGCCGTGATGCTCGCCTCGTCGATGACGCCGCCGCGGTAATCCGAGAGCAGCACCGCGTCAAACTCAGACGCCAGGCGGGACACACACTCGGCACAGGCGCGGCTGGCCTCGGCCGGCACAGGGGAGCAATCGTCCAGCCGCATCACCTGCTGGCGACCGTGCAGACCACCCGTAAAGCCCTGCGCAAGGATGCGCGTCTTGGTCGACGTCTTGGCGCTCGGCCAGCGCAGCAGGCCGCGATCGTCGATCCCGCGCTGGCGCAGCTGCTGCTCGAGCCGCGCGCCCGCTGGGTCGCAGCCGACCACGCCGACCACGCTGGCTTTCGAGCCGAGCGCGATGACGTTCGCGGCGGGACTGGCGGCCGAGCCGGCCCGATCCTCTTTGTCGAAGACCTCGACGATCGGCACCGGCGCCTCGCGCGAGATGCGCGTCATGCGGCCGGTGACGTATTCGTCCAGGACCAGGTCGCCGACCACCAGAACCTGGCGGCCGGCCAGCCGCCGCACATCGTCCACGTCGGCCTGGGCGATGTCCGACGGGCTCACCGGGTGCGCATCCACGCCAGCAGCGCGCCGATCAAGAGCCCGATCAGCGGTCCCTGCAGGAGCGAGCCGCCGAACAGCGCCCTGATAGGCGTCAGCACCAGCTCGAGACTGAAGGGAACGCCCCTCACACCGAGGAGTCCGACGATGCCCACCTCGAAGCCGACGAAGAGGCACGCGACGGCGATCGGCGCCAGCTCGCGTACTCGCTTGCGGTTCGCGCCAACGGACACCGCTTCACCCACCACGAAGCCGAGGACCGCGTAGCCGATCAGCCCCAGAAACGGAATGAACGTCAGGATCACGGTGCCTATCGCCCCAACGCCTATGCCGTAGCCGATGGCGCGGGCCAGCTCGGCGGGCTTGAGCAGGATCGAGAAACGCTTCACCTGCGCGCAGGTCGGGCATCGCGCTCCAACCGGCGTGCCGATCATGCAGCGCGGGCATATCGGCGTCTCGCACCGACCGCAGCGCAGGACCGTCTCAGTGTTTGGATGCCGTGCGCAGCGCAGGGTGCCGCTCTCGTCAGACGGCAAGGTCGCGCTGGTCATACGCTCGTAACGATCGGCCCGCTGAAAGACAGGGCGCGCTCCGCCGCGGCGAGCACCTCAGGCACGCCGACGACGGCCAGACACGTCCGCGCCGGACAGCCCTGCGGCGTCCCGAAGCTGTGGCCGCGGTGGATGCACGGCGCGCAGGCCAGCCTCTCACGGACAACCTGGTTGCGGATTTCATCAACCGGATATGGGCCCCAGGCGCGGTCGTTGCTCGGTCCGAAAATGGCCACGACGGGGGTGCCAACCGCGGTCGCGACGTGGACGACGCCGCCGTCGTTGGCCACCACCAACCGACAGCGGCGCAGCAGCGCGCCGAGGGCTTGCGCGCCCGGGGCGGGCGGTACCAGCTTGGCGGCGGGACCAATCTGGGCGGCAACTCGCTCGGCCAGCGGCGCCTCGTCCGGCTCCAGACCGCTGAGGACCAGCGGCGTCAGGCCATGCCGTTCTAGCAGCGCCTGGCCGATCGCCGCGAAGCGATCGGGCGACCAACGACGGGCGCGGCTGAACGCTCCCGACCCTGGCACCAGCAGCGCCGCCTCGCCTGTCCGCAGCTCGTCCCACCGCGCGGCCGCCCAGCCATCGTCGTCGGGGGCGATGCAGAGCTCGAGGCGCGGCACCCGCGGGTGATGAGCGCCGAGCACGCGGACCACATCCAGCCAGTACTCAACTTCGTGCTGCCAACCGAAGCCGTGGTCCACGGCCGCGTCGGTCAGGAACCAGCGACCGCGGCCGTTATCCAGGCCGACGCGGCGGCGAGCGCCACAACCGAGGCTCAGCGCGGCGTACTTGGCGATGCCGAAAGCGGTGGTCAGGTGATGCAGCAGCACTAGCGTGTCCCAGTCGCCGGCGCGTAGCTCGCTCGTGAGGCGCAGCGCGCTGGGCAGGCTGCGCACGGCATCACTTGCCCGATCGAACGCGAACTTGTCGAAGGTGATGATCTCGTCGTGACTGTCCAGGCCGCGTAGTGCCGGTGCGCTGCCGGGGGTCGTGAGCACGCCGATGTGCGCGTCGCCGAAGGTGGTGCGCAAGGCGCGCAGCGCCGGGGTGATCGTGAGCAGATCGCCCAGGCTGGCGAGTTTGACCACCAGGATGCGCATTGGCGGGACATTTTAGACACGCGCCAGTTGCGCCCTGGCCACATTCAGCACGTCGTCCACGCCAAGCGCGAGCATGCACGCCGGAAGCGCGCGCGCACCGCACGGGGGCGCCTCCAGGTGGCCGCAGGGCACGCATGCGAGCCGTCGCGTCATCAGCACGTGCTGGTCGGCGCGGCGGGGCCACGGCCCGAAGGTGTCTGGCGGCGCTGGACCGTACAGGCGCACTGTCGGCGTGCCGACGGCGGCGGCGAGGTGCGCGGCGCCGCTGTCCAGCGCGATGACGAGCGCGCAGCGCTGATAGAGCGCGGCGGACACGTCGAGCGATTGGCCGCAAGCGGCCGGCACGGGCTCGCGCGCAAAGTGCGTCTTGATCGCCGCGAGCAGCTCGCCATCGTCCGGGGCACCCACGAGCACGACCCTCAGGCCGTCGCTCAGCAGGCCATCCACGACCTTCGCCCAGTGCTCGTTTGGCCAGCTCTTGAGCGGCGTACCGGCGCCGGGATGGATGCCGATGACGGTGCGACCCTCGAGCCCGTAGCGCGTCCACAGATCGACGGCGGCAGCCCTGGCTGGTTCAGTCACAGCGAACATCGCCGAGTCGCACAGATCGGCGTGCGGCGCGCCGCAGGCCTGGAGTGCAAGACGCGCCATGCTCAGCGACTGGTCGGCCGCGTGCTCGCTCGGTGGCGCAGTGTAGGTGTGGGTGAGGAGTGGCGCGGTCTCGGCGGTCAGCCCACCGACGCGCACCGGGACGCCCGCGGCCAACGCCAGCAGCGCACCCCACCAGTGGTCAGGACGGAAGACGACCGCCAGGTCGTAGCGCTCGCGTCTGAGCCGCGCTGCCTCGCGGACCAACACCGCGTACGGCGCGACCAGGTTGGCGCGACGACGCCTGGTGAAGCCGGGGTAAGCCAGCGGCCACACGCGGTCGACGGTCGGACCGTGGCGCGCGGCGTCTGCGCTCCACGGTCCCACCACGTAGTCGAGCCGAGCGCCCGGCAAGCTCGCGCGCAGCAGCGCCACCGCCGGCGCGGTCAACAACACGTCGCCGACGTGGTCAGGCCGCAGCAACAGGACACGCGTCGGCCCCCCCGTAGCGCGCCGCGGCCGTGTGGCGAGCGCGCGCCCGGCGACCCGCAGCAGCCTCAGTCGCAGGCGGTTACGCCGATTGCGCTGGTCCGAGGGCAAACGTCAGGTCGGCCTCACACGCGAGCTTGTCGCCGACGAACGCGCGGCCATGCGCCTTTCCCACTGGATCGCGAAACGATGTCACCTCCACCTCGAGACGCAGTGTGTCGCCGGGCCGAACTTGTTGGCGGAAACGGCAGTTGTCGATGCGCGCGAACAACGGCAGTTTGCCCGTGTGCGCTGGATCGTGCAGCACCAGCACCGCACCGATTTGTGCCAGCGCTTCGACGATGAGCACACCGGGCATGACCGGATTGCCCGGGAAATGACCCTGCAGGTACGCATCTTTTTCGAGGCTGACGTTCTTGAGTCCGACGATGCGTTTGCCAGGCTCCAGCGCGATCACACGCTCCACCAGCAGAAACGGCGCACGGTGCGGGATGAGCGCCTGGATCTGCAGCGCATCCAGCGTGATGGCCGACGGAGACTCTGGGCTGGCGGGGTCGGGCATGCCGGCGCCAGCATACAAGGCGAAAGCACTTCAGGCCGTCACCGCGTGCCCGAGCGCGGCGCGCAGCGCTGGCGCGGCGGCTTCGGGTTGTTCCAGCGAGACCGCCACTTCGACGAACTCACCGCGATGACGGCGGAGCCATGCATCCAGGATGGACAGATCGTCCAGCTCGTCCTTGCTCACGTGCGGACTCCACGCGGCCGCGTAGACCCGCCGCAACACATGCCGCAGGTGCGACGGCGTGGCTCGCATGGGTAGTGAGACCTCGTCGACCAGCCGGCCACGCCGTATCAGTAGCAGGCGCATGCGGTCGGGCTGACGATCATCGGCAGCGACTAGAACGACGTTGCGCCCGGTGAACTCCGTCACGCGCTGCTGCACGCTGATCACCTGCTCGACATCGCGAATCCGGTCGCGCAGCTCGGCGGCGTCCTCGAAGCGCAGCTCCTCGCCCAGCTCGTCGCGTCGCTGGGCGGCCCGCTCGAGCACGCCCGTGTCTTCGCCGCGCAGTACGCCCAGCGCCTGATCGACCGCCGCACCGTACTGCGCGTCCGAAACCGCCCCGACGCACGGTCCCAGACACTTCTTCATCTCCAGCAAGGCACACGCTGGCTGTCCCGGCTTGAGCCGGCCGCCGCACTGCCGCAATCCCAGCTGCTCGTTCAGGAACACCACCGCCGACGACACTACGCCAGGCCGACGGAAGGGTCCGAAGTACACCGCGCCGTCGCCTGGGCGCTCGCGGATGGCCTCGAGCCGCGGATGTGGATCGCTCAGGTCGAGTTTGATGAACGGATAATCGTGGTAATCGCGCAGCAGGCTGTTCGCCGCTGGCAGGTAGCGCTTGACCAGCTTGGACTCCAGCAGCAGCGCCTCGAGCTCAGACTTCGTCTCGATGGCTTCCACGTCGGCGATCTGCGGAAGGCGCCGGCGAAGCCGCGGCTGTGCCCGGCCGCGCGCGGTTCCCGAAGGACGCAGGTGGGTGCGGACGCGCTGGCGGACGTTCACGCTCTTGCCCACGTAGACCACCTGCCCGTGGAGATCCTTGAGCAGATACACACCGGGCGTGGTCGGCAAACTTGCCACCTGCGCCTCGTCGACGCGCCCCTTTCGGCGTTTGACCGTAACCGGCTGGTGCTGCACGCGCAGCAAGCTCGACAGACTGTCGATGCCACGCGAGAAGGCTGTCTCGAGCAGGTGCAACAGCAGCGAAAGCGTCGCTTCCGCGTCCGGGCCGGCACGGTGGCGCTGCACGAAGCTGAAGCCGAGAAAGGCGCACAGGCTATCCAGGCGGTAGCTGTACAGCCCTGGCATCAGCCGCCGCGCCAGCCGCAGCGTACATACGCGATCGCCCTCCCAGGCCATTCCCGCGCGAGAAAAAGCATTGCTGAGGAAGTTGCAGTCGAAGCTGGCGTTGTGGGCAACCACGACCGCACCCTCGAACAGCCGTCGCAAGTCAGGCAGGAAACTCTCGAACCTGGGCCTGCCTCGGACGAGCGCGGCGTTGATACCGGTGATGCGGGTCACGATCGGCGGGATCGGGATGCCGGGCTCGACCAGCTGCTCAAAGCGGTCCAGGACCACACCGTTGCGCACGCGAATCGCGGCGACCTCGAGCACGCGGTCGTACTGCGCGCTGCCGCCGGTCGTCTCCAGGTCGACGACGACGAACGCGGTCTCCGCCAGTGCAGCCCGCGGCATTCCGGTCAATCCAAGGTACAACCCACGACCGGCCCGTGAGCCGGTTTCGGGGCGTCTGTGTCGCGCCCGTGACCGTTATTCGATAACCAACAGAACCTGGCCCTGCTCGACCGTCTGCCCGGCTTCGGCGTGGGTGGACGTGACGGTGCCGCCTCGCGGCAGCGATAGCTCGTTTTCCATTTTCATCGCCTGCAGGACGGCGAGCGGCTGGCCAGCTTCGACGACGTCGCCAGGCTGGCAGAGCAGCCTGACGAGCAATCCAGGCATGGGCGCCTTCAGCTCGCGGCGGGCGTGACCAGCAGCGCGACCCCCTGCCACCGATGCCAGGCGGGCACGCGCCTCGTCGACGACCTGGGCGGCGTAGTCCACGCCGGCGATGCTCAGCGCCACGTCGTCGTCGGTTGACCTGGCCAGAAACTCTACGCGGCGGTTTTCACGCCGCAACCAGTGGAGCGCGCCGTGGACGACCCCGATCTGCACGGGCCACTCTTCACCACCGTCCACGCGTACGGTCCAGCCATCGTCTTCGACGCGGCGCAGCTCGACGCGTAGCACGCGCTCGCCTATGGTCACCTGGTACGTCGTCGTCCCGGCCACGAGCCTCAGTGCAGCGCCGCCTGGCGCGCGGCCAGCCGCCATGCCGAGTCCGCGCCAGGGACCGCATGATCTGCCGAGGCGGATACCACGGCCGAGCGCCGACCGTCGACGAGCAGCGCCGCGGCGATGGCCGCTGTCTCGAGGTTCTCTTCCCGCAGCGCATCGGCGTCGTTGGCCCGCCATTCGCGCTCGAGCCAACCGGTGTCCACCTGACCCGAGCGAACATCGGGGTGCGCCATGAGCCAACGGTGTAGCGGAATGCTGGTCTTGACGCCGAGGACCAGAAACTCGCCCAGCGCGCGCGACACGCGCTGTATGCCCTGCTCACGGTTGGCGGCGCTGACGATGAGTTTGGCGATCATCGGGTCGTAGTACACGCCGATCTCGCCGTCTTCCTCGACGCCCGAGTCGACGCGCACGCCCGGGCCGGCAGGTGGGCGGTAGCCCACCAGGCGGCCGGTGGATGGCAGAAACCCAGCCGCCGGATCCTCAGCGTAGATGCGGCACTCGACGGCGTAGCCGCGCCGCTGAATATCCGGCTGTGCGTAGCCGAGGGGCTCGCCGGCGGCGATACGCAGCTGTTCGCGCACCAGGTCCACACCCGTCACTTCCTCGGTCACCGGATGCTCGACCTGCAAGCGCGCGTTCACCTCGAGGAAGTAAAAGTTGCCGTCTGGCGCGAGCAGAAATTCGACCGTCCCAGCGTTGGTGTAGCCGGCGGCCTGCGCCGCGCGGACCGCCACCTCGCCCATCCGCGCTCGCAGCTCGGCGCCGACCGCCGGCGACGGCGCCTCTTCAAGCACCTTCTGGTGGCGTCGCTGGATGGAGCAGTCACGCTCACCCAGCCAGACGCAGCCGCCGTGCTCGTCGGCCAGAATCTGCACCTCGACGTGCCGCGGTCGGTCGATGGCCCGCTCGAGGTACACGGCCGCGTTGCCGAACGCCGCGCCAGCTTCGCTCATCGCCTGGCGGAAGGCAGCCTCGAGGCTTGACGGGTCGGCGACCATGCGCAAGCCCTTGCCACCGCCACCAGCGACAGCCTTCAGCGCGACCGGGAAGCCGACGTCCGCCGCCGCGCGCCGGACCTGCTCGATCGATCCCAGCGGCTCGAGCGTGCCTGGCACCACGGGTACGCCAGCCGCCTGCATCAGCTTGCGCGCCTCCGTCTTCAAACCAAGGTCACGCATGGCCCTGGCTGGCGGGCCGACGAAGATCAAGCCGGCGGCGGCGCAGGCCTGGGCAAAGTCGGGATTTTCGGAAAGGAAACCGTACCCAGGGTGGATCGCTTCGGCGCCGGCGGCGCGCGCCGTCTCGATGATGCGGTCGATCTGCAGATAACTCTCGCTGGCAGGTGCCGGACCGATCGGGTAGGCCGCGTCGGCCATACGCACGTGCAGGGCTTGGGCATCGGCATCCGAATACACCGCCAACGGCGAAATGCCCATCTCGCGGCAGGCGCGGATGACGCGGACCGCGATCTCGCCTCGGTTGGCGATGAGCAGGCGTCGAAACACGAGG
>Ga0066709_100002986_pt1 | contig 12718 bp, 14 predicted proteins | sample GraSoiAngelo_158_FD_79665 | JGI IMG/M metagenome (GOLD analysis project Ga0066709, IMG submission 79665) | Grasslands soil microbial communities from the Angelo Coastal Reserve, California, USA - 14_1009_16_30cm | ecosystem: Environmental > Terrestrial > Soil > Grasslands | place: USA... | reverse complement strand
GCAATAACCGAAAAGATAATTTTAGCGTAGTTTTTCATATCGACATCAATCTTGCTGCGGAGTTGGAGTTGCGCGAGTAAAAAAACCGCAGGGATCCAACTCGCCACAGTGGACGTTCTGGCGTGTTCGGATTTGAACAAACGGAACATTAATCTCCTGCTGCTCCGGCACGAACTACGGAAACGACTCCGATTCGGCGAACCGGAAAATTTCATTCCCGCGAGCGCGACCGCATCTTAATTCACGAGCTCCGCAAGTAGCGCTCTCTCTTCATGTGATCCGCGATCGCGCAAGAACCCGCGATGCCGTCAGAACGGCGAACGCCCCGACACAAAGCCAGCCGAACCAATCGCCGGTTTGCGCATAGAATGTTTCTTCGTGCGCGACGTTCAGCTCTCCACTGATCGACACGAAGCGACCTGGCACCGTGGCTGTTTCCGCAATGATGCGACCGCGGTTGTCGCTCAGAGTTAGAAGCCCGTTTCGCGCCGAGCGAGCCAGCGCGAAACCGCTCTCGACTGCGCGCAGTACGGCCATGCGCGAGTGCAACCAGCCGTCAAGATTGAAGTCCCATGCGGGAACCAGCATCAAGTGCGCGCCGTCTGCGGCGTATTCGCGGCTTAACTGCGGGAAATCCATGTCCTTGCAAATTTGCAATCCCCAACGCCCAGAAGGCCGGTCGAGAATCACTCGTTTGTGGCCCGGTTTTTCGGGTTCGACACCCGGAATGAGATGCTGCTTGTCGTAATTCGCCTCCAATTTTCCATCGGGCGAATAAAAGCGCGAAGAATTGAAGGCGCCGAATGACGTTAGCCGAACCAGCCCGACGACAATTGCAGCACGCGTGCCCGCCGCAGCCGAAGAAAAGAGCGCGTCAACTTCCGGCAGAACGCGCTCGCCGACCCGAGCGATTTTTTCCGGGAGCACAACGGCCCGCGTTCCAACTGGTGTGACGCGGCGAACCTCGTCAGCGTACTCGTGCAACAGTTCCACCGCTTGATTTTCCGTGCCGAGATACACGCTCATCGGCACATCCTTCGCGATGAGGGTCACGGCGACAGATTCAGCCGACGGATTGGACTGCAATCGCCATTCGCCAAACACAAGCACCGCGCAGATCAGGAACCCGATAGCGACGGCAAGCGCGCTACGCCGGGACAGATTGCCAGCGCTGCTTGAGAGGGCCGCTACGGTAGCTGCAAACAGAAACACAACAAAGCTAATTCCCCAAAGACCGGTGACGGAAGCGATCTGGATCAGCGGCAGGAAATTCATTTGTGTGTAAGCGAGATTGCCCCAGGTGCTGTGCGGCGACGTAATTGCGGTGAGATATTCGTATGCCACCCAGTAAATGGGAAAAGCAAGCGCGGCCAGGAAAAGCGATCCGCGCCGCAAAAAACCGCGCGCGAGCAGAACGCCGAAGCCGAAAACTACGGCAGGAACTACGAAGTAAAGCACCGCGATTTGCAGTGGCAGTTCGATCTCATGCCTGACGTAGTTCCATTGATTCGTTTCGCCGATAAGCCATGCGGCCGAACCGAGGAAGAAAGCAGCGCCGCCGCGAAGTCGCGGCGCAATGGCGAGCACCGGGACAGGGGCTAACCAAAGTGGCCACCACGTTGGATGAAGCCCGGTGCCAAAGTAAAATAGTCCGGCGGAAGCGAGACCGGCGCCTACCACGAGAAAAACGTTGTAACGGGTTAGATGAAAATCTGGCGTCTTTGACCCGACTAGTGCATCACGCATTCACCGCTCTCCATAGACGACCTTGCCACCCGTAATCGTGGTTTGCACCTTCACGTTGCGAATGGCTTCCGGTTTCACGTCGAAGATGTTGTCGCTCATTATTACCATGTCGGCGAGTTTGCCGGGGGTAATGGATCCTTTCTCGCGCTCCTGAAATTCTGCGAATGCCGAGCCCATGGTGTACGCTTCAATCGCTTCCGGCAGCGTGATCTTTTCCTCAGGAATCCAGCCACCGGGATTCTTCCCGTCCAGCGTGGCGCGTGTTACTGCGGCGTAAAGTCCCTGTATTGGATCAAGCGGAGCGACAGGCCAATCGGTTCCGAACGCGAGCGTGACACCATGATCGAGAAAGCTGTGCCAGGCGTAGCTGTAGCGCGCGCGATCGTGACCGAGGCGCGCTTCCGCCCAGCGGCCGTCGTCGATGGCGTGATAAGGCTGCATTGACGCGATGACGTGGAGTTTCGCGAAACGCTCGAAATCTTTTTGCGCCATGTGCTGTGCGTGCTCGATCGCGAAACGCTGGTCATGATAGCCGTGTTCCTTTTCGATATCGCCGAAAATGTCGAGCATCATCGAGATTGCGCGGTCGCCGATGGCGTGAATACGAATTTGTAATCCCGCGGCATCGGCTTGCATTAATCGTTCGCGCATGGCGCTGGGCGGATGCATTTCGTCGCTCAACAGTCCAGGATTTCGCGGATCATCGGCAAACGGTTCAAACATGTAAGCGGTCCGCGAGCCTAACGAACCGTCGGCATAGCCTTTGACTGCTCCGAGCCGCAGGGAACTCGAGCCCCACGCGTGACGAATGCCAACCTTGGCCTGATCGCGCCACTCCGTTTCCATCGGCACGGCGTAGATGCGTGTGGTGAGCTCACCTTTTTCCGCGAGCTCGGAATACGCGGCGACGTCGGCAAACTCGGGGTTCATGTGCTGCACACTTGTCACACCCAGTGACGCTGCATGTTTCAGCGCGCCGCGAGCAGCACGGAACCGTTGGTCGCGCGTCATCGGTGGAATCGCTTTATAGATCAGCGACATTGCTGCGTCCTTGAAAACGCCGGTGGGATTTCCGCTTGCATCGCGCACGATTACGCCACCGGGCACGTCTGCGGTTTTGGCGGTAACGCTAGCCAGCTTCATTGCCGCAGAATTGGCGAGCGCCTCGTGTCCGTCGTAGCGCTCGACGAAAACTGGAGTGTCATCGGTGATCGGGTCCACGAGATCTTTCGTCGGAAGCTCCGGCTTAGCCCATTTGGTTTCGTCCCAGCGGCCGCCCAGAATCCACTCGCCTTTTGGCGTATTGGCCACTTGCGCCGCGACGCGCTTTGCGAATTCCTCCGGGGTTGCGGCATCGGTAAGCTGAACCTGGCCGAGCTGCGCTCCGCCCTGAATGAAATGCACGTGCGCGTCATTAAATCCGGGCAGCAACAGCTTGCCACCGGCGTCGATTACTCTCGTTTGCGGCCCGCGCCATAAAGCAATCTCCGCGCGCGAGCCCACGGCAACGATGCGATCACCGACGACAGCGACTGCTTCGGCCTTCGGATGCTGTTTATCCACGGTGTAAACAGCAGCGTTGGTAACGATCAATGTTGCCGAAGGTTTCGACTGCGCGTTCGCGTCCAGAGCGCCCATAATTATCAAGAACCAAAATGCGAATTTACATTTCATAATCGTGTTCACTGTTGGGCAGACACTCGGCTTTGCTCAGGACAAGCTTCTCCAAACATCTCTGGCTTATTTCAATAGAGTCGGTTTAAAATTAATCTGAGATTCTTCGCTTCGCTCAGAATGACATTTACGAGATGGCTTTTAGAATCTGGCTGGTCAAGATGAAAGCAGGCCCGGACAACACCGATCGCAGGATTAAAACCCGAGAATTCTCGATTGACGATTACGATGCCGCGCTTCAGCTCTGGCAACGAGTTGAGGGTTTGGAGATTGCCGAGGGGGACGACAGAGAAAGCGTTGCTCAATTTCTAGAACGAAACCCGGGGTTGAGCAGAGTGGCACTTGACGGATCGGCGGTTGTTGGCGTCGTGCTCTGCGGACACGACGGACGCCGCGGACACATTTATCATCTGGCCGTTGATCCGGCGTATCGCGGATGCGGGCTTGGCAAACGCCTCGTGGAAGAATGCCTGAAACGGTTACGAGCGGCCGGCGTGGTGCGCGCCATAATCCTGGTGGCCGACAACAACTTTGGCGGCGCTGAATTCTGGAAGCGCGCCGGCTGGGAGGACATCCCGGGCGCCGTGCCCATGGGCATTGATGTGTAGCCAGTTGAGCGGCTGGTGAGTCACAGGTTGTGAAAGTCGGAGGTAAACATTTACGGACGATCTGGCTTAAACCGGACGACCAATCTGTGGTCCAGCTGATCGATCAGCGGTTTTTACCGCACGACTTCGTGCTCGAAGAAGTTCGCACCGTCGAGCAAATGGCGACGGCGATTCGCGACATGCATGTACGTGGAGCGGGGTTGATCGGCGCGAGCGCTGGGTACGGAATGTATCTGGCGGCGATCGAAGCTGCGTCCCATCCCACAGTCGCGGCATTCGACGAGCACATGGCTCGCGCAGCAGCTCAACTCAGGACGACGAGGCCGACAGCGGTCAACCTTTCCTGGGCGATTGAGCGGCAATTGCAGAATATCGCTGTGGCAAAAATCGCGAGGGAAAAGGTCGCCCTGGCGCTGCGCACAGCCGAGTTGATTGCCGATGAAGATGCGGAGCATTGCCGGGTAATAGGGCAGCACGGCTCGAAGCTCATTCACGAGATCGCGCAAAGGAAGACCGGGCCGGTCAATGTGCTTACTCACTGCAACGCGGGATGGCTGGCATTTGTCGATTACGGTTCAGCGACTGCACCCATCTACGCCGCGCACGATAACGGATTGCCGCTGCACGTGTGGGTCACTGAGACGAGACCCAGAAACCAGGGTTCGAAACTCACTGCGTGGGAACTGGGCCAGCATGGTGTGCCGCACACGGTGATCGCGGACAGCGCAGCAGGGCATTTGATGCAACGCGGCGAAGTCGATCTGGTAATTGTCGGGTCCGATCGCACTACGTACACGGGAGATGTTGCGAATAAGATCGGCACGTATCTTGAGGCCGTGGCAGCGAAGGCTAATAATATTCCTTTCTACGTTGCGCTGCCTTCGTCCTCGATCGACTGGAAGATGCGGGAGGGATTGAAGGAAATTCCGATCGAGCAACGCGGCGCGGAAGAAATAAAAGAGGCCGACGGCTGGTTTGATGGAAAATATGTAGGAGTGCGAATCGCACCGGATGAAAGTCCCGCTGCAAACTACGGATTTGACGTTACGCCGCGACATCTGGTGACCGGATTAATCACCGAGCGTGGCGTGTGCGAAGCCAACGAGAAAAGCATTTGCTCGCTTTTTCCCGAACACGCGCCGTGAGTAGGTATGTAAAGTTCACACACGAGCGCACAGGCGCGGAGATCGCGCCGAGCGATCAGCTTGCGGAATTGAACGAATGCAGACGGAAACTTCACGGGCTGCATCTGATTGGCGTGGACTCAAACGGAATCGGCTTTGGTAACCTGAGCGTCCGAGATGGCGCGACCTGCAATTTTCACATAACCGGTTCGGCGACAGGCGGTCTCGCCGAGTTGACGCTCGGGGATTGCGTACGGGTCGTGGCGTACGATTTCGAACAGAACTGGGTCCGCTACGAAGGCGCTGCGATTCCTTCGTCTGAATCGTTGACGCATGCCGCGATTTACGAATCCGATCCAATGGCGTCCGCGGTGATTCATTGTCACGACTCCGTTTTGTGGGCGAGACTTCTTGGTCGCGTTTCGACGACCGCGCAGGCCGCTGCTTACGGCAGGCCAGAGATGGCGTACGAAATTATCCGTCTGTTCGATGTTGGCGACGTGCGAACTCGAAAGATTTTCGTCATGGCCGGTCACGAAGGCGGCATTGTCACCTTTGGAGAGAACTTCGAACATGCATTCGATATTCTGACGCGCGAGCGGAGCGGATCATCCACCTTGAATTAAAAACGGTTTTCGCGAACGTACCCCTGCACGTTATGAGGGATCGACTCGCTGCAGCGAATCGAGAGCGCAGCGTGACTCGCCGCGCATTTCTTGGAATAAGTCTGGCGAGTGGAGCGGCGCTTTTGGCAGGGCGATCCAATGTTATTCTTGGAGCGGACAGATCGATATCAGTAAACATGGCTACAAATCCGACATTTATTTTGGGCGGCGATTTCACTGTGAATCGGCTTGGTTTTGGTGCAATGCGCGTCACAGGAAAAGGCATTTGGGGTTGGCCGCCCGACCGGCAGAACGCGCTAAAAGTTCTCAGACGCGCGGTCGAGCTTGGTGTGAACTTGATCGACACCGCTGACTCGTACGGGCCAGACGTTAGCGAATCGCTGATCGCCGAAGCGCTTTACCCTTATCCCAAGGGACTCCTTATCGCTACCAAAGGCGGGCTCACCCGTCCGGGACCGGGGCGATGGGTGCCAAACTGCCGACCCGAACATCTCAAGCAAGCCGCCGAAGGAAGTCTCAAACGGCTACGTCTGGAGCGAATCGATTTATACCAATTGCACACGGTCGATCCCAAAGTGCCCATTGAAGAATCCGCCGGCGCGCTTAAGCAAATGCAACAAGCAGGAAAGATTCGGCACATCGGACTATCGAATGTGGACAAAAAAGAAATCGATCGTGCACGCAAGATTGTTCCGATCGTGAGCGTGCAAAACCGCTACAACATTGAGGACCGCGAATCCGAAGACGTTCTCGTGTATTGCGAAAAGGAAAAGCTTGGATTTCTGCCATGGTTTCCCATCGGCGGAGGCACCGGTTTTAAACCGGAGAACCCGCTGAATGTGGCGGCGAAGGCGCATGGCGCGAGCGTTGTGCAGGTCGCGCTGGCTTGGCTTCTGGAGCGATCGCCTGTGATGCTGCCAATCCCGGGCACATCGTCGGTGCCGCACCTCGAACAGAACGTCGCAGCCGCGAAGCTCAAACTCACTCCGGGGGAATGGAAAGCGATTGACGCGTTGGCAGGCTAGCCAATTTTCAAGGCGTTGCGGTAGCGGTAGCCGTAGCAGTCGGTGTCGGGGTTACACCGGGAGTAGGACTGAAGATTGGAATGGGCGTCACGCCGCCACCGCCACCGCCCTCGTTCGACTCTTTTCGATAGCTGATGAAGAGCGTCGCACCGGTTACCGGTTGCACGGTCACGTCAGCGGGACCCGCGATGATCGCTCGGTTGCCGATTTCGGGAAAATTTTGTGAATTGCTTCCGGTACTAAGATCAATTCGCGTCGCAGTGAGCACATTCGCGCTGCCGCCATCCTCGCCAGTCAGCGTGACTGATACGACTCCTCGATCAGTGCCTCCTTCCTGCGAAAAATTCGTGATCTTAAGAAAGTGATCGTCCGGGACGGTGATCACCAGCGCCTGGTTGGTGATAATTTTGCTTTTGAATTGCCCGGCAAAGGCAACCGTTGTGGCGGACAGCAAAATCAGAGCGACGAAACATCGCGCGGCGAGCATTTTCATAATTCCAGACATATACCCAATTTGTATTTCGCAGCTGGAACCGTTGCCGGTTGTTGTTGGAAAGCGCGTGGTTCAGAGCAATGAGCCGGTATGGAAGGTAGCAATTCGCCATAGATGTTTGATGCGTGAACCGAATGCAAGTAAGGGGAATTCATGAAAGCGATTCGAGTGCATGAGTTTGGCGGTCCGGAAGTTCTTCGGTTGGAAGACGCACCGAAGGCGCGGCCGGGTTCGGGTCAGGTGCTTGTTCGAATGCACGCGATTGGCGTTAACCCGGTGGAGACTTACATTCGCGCGGGAACTTATCCGCGTAGGCCGGAGTTGCCTTACACGCCGGGTAATGACGGCGCCGGCGTTATTGAGCAAGTGGGTCCAAACGCAAATGAGTTCAAATCGGGCGATCGTGTTTACACCGCGGGATCAGTGAGCGGCACGTATGCCGAGTTTGCGTTGTGCAAAACGGACCAAGTTCATCGCTTGCCGGCAAATGTTTCTTTCACGCAAGGAGCGGCCATGGGCACGCCGTACGCGACGGCGTATCGCGGGTTGTTCCAGCGCGCCGACGCCAAGCCGGGCGAAACGGTGCTGGTGCACGGCGCCAGCGGCGGTGTCGGGACGGCAGCGGTGCAACTTGCGCGCTCTCACGGTCTGCGCGTGTTCGGCACCGTGGGTAGTGACGAAGGACGCAAGCTCGCGTGCGAAGAAGGCGCGCACGAAGTGTTTGATCACCGCGAGCCCGATCACTACGAGCACATTATGAACGCGACCAGCGGGCGCGGTGTTGACGTGATCGTGGAATTGCTCGCAAACGTGAATCTCGGGAAGGATCTCACAATTCTCGCAAACACCGGTCGTGTCGTGGTCATCGGGAGCCGCGGCCGCGTGGAGATCGATCCGCGCGACACCATGCAGCGCGACGCCGATATTCGCGGGATGGTGCTGCCCAACACGCCGCCGGCAGAGCTGGCGAGCATTCACGCGGCACTCGTTGCCGGTCTGGAAAACGAGACATTGCGTCCGGTGATCGGCAAGGAACTTCCGCTGGCCGAAGCGGCCCAGGCGCATCGCGCGGTCATGGAATCAGGAGCAACGGGGAAGATCGTGCTCGTTCCAAGCTAACAACGAATCAGGAAGCCGGGAAACAGGAAAGGATGTAAGCGATCGGGAAACGAGGACGAATCATTTCGTTTTGCGCCAGATGACATCCTCGTTGTTACGGCGATCAATCAGCGCGTCGATTTTCCCCGTAGCAGCATAACGAAACAGAATTCTCCCTTCGACGCCTTTGCGGAAGAAAACCTCTGATGTTTCCGGCAGCAATTCCTCCTTCTTTCCGTTCCGTTCAACGAATAGTTTGTCGCCTTCACCAACGACCGATCTTGTTTGACCAGGCGCCAGTTCGTACGTGCCGATGAAGTCGGCAAACTTTTTCGGGTCGGCTTTTCCTAACGCGGGATCTTCATAGTAACGATGTGCCTGACTGGCAATGATCTGCCAATTGCCGTTGCGTTGCAGCCACGTGTCAGTGATGTGATAACGCGCTTTCAGCTTTTGGCCGAAGATCGTCTCGGTCTCGTCCGCGTCGTAACTGAGTATCGCTGTGTTCCCAATGATCCGGCTCTGGGCGTTTTCAATCTTGATTGTTCCGGAATATCCAGCTGGCAGCGGTGTGATGTCGGCAATCAGCTTCGGTTTGTCGAAAACGCGTCCTTTCTCGTCGGCGAAGAGGCAGTCGCCGGCGAAATATTTTTTCCAAGGCTCTTGGTTCCCAGGCACGACTGCATCGTATAGCTCCTGAGTGCGTCGGACCAGTTCGTCCTGTGCAATCGGAACACCTGCAGCGCAAACGCTGGTTGCGGCGGACATAAATGTAATGAGGGCGAACTGTTTCATAACGATGATTAAGGAATAAGGGTTAAGAATACATGAGATGACGTCAAAGGAACGTTCGCAGCTTGAGGCGCTCGACGGGGCGTTGCGGTCTGAGAATGTGCGCGAACACATTCGCTCCATTGTGGCACGCGTTCGCGACCAACTGGCTCGACAAAAAGATGCCCTCATGAGTTGGGAGCCGTTTCCGTTGGACGTTCTCGCAACGACGCTACCGCCCGAGATTCGATCTGGATGGGTCTTTGTCCTGCGCGTGGGCGCGGACACAGGCGCCGAAAGGCATCCGAATAGCCACCAACGCATGATGTCGTTCGAAGGCAGCGGTGATTTGCAAACCAGTGAGCATGGAAAATGGCGATCGAATGTCTTGGTTAGCGATCCTGACGCGCCGTTGGAACGCCGCTGGATTTCAATCCCGACGAATGTCTGGCATCGCCCGGTAATCGGCGCCACAGCAGATTGGGCAGTCGTTTCCTTTCACACTGTGCCTGCCGAGGAACTGATTGAAGAGCGGCCGGATGACAGCCGCGAAGCCGGTACGAGGCAAATGAAGTATCTAAAGCCGAAGTAACTGATCAGAAAGGAAAACATTCAGCAGGGCGTTGGCGGAGCGCTGGTCGGAGTGCGAATGTTGAATCCACCGGAAAAATTTGCGCCGGCAAAAGGCCTCACCGCGCCGGTTACGGCAACACTGGATTTTCATGTAACGGATGCCACGCTCGTCCTTCGTCTGCCGGCCAAGCAACCGGAAGCCATGGTCGAAGGAAAAACCCGTCCTCTGGCCGCAGATTTCTCCGCTCCAATCAGTTACTACGAGCCACCCGCCAATCTATTCTTCGTAGGGATAATGGGGGCATTACGAGCCGCTCGCTACGAGAAGAAGACGGGACTGTATTTTCTTCAGCCTTATGATCCCGACCGGATTCCTGTGGTCTTTGTCCACGGCCTTATTTCAACTCCGTTCGACTGGCTGCAGACGATTAAGGGTCTCCTGGCAGATCCTGAGATACGCAAGCATTACCAATTTTGGGTCTTCTCCTATCCCACCGGTAATCCCGTCCTCTATTCAGCCTTACGTCTGCGCGAAGAACTGGCCAAGGTAGATAGACTTTATCCGAACCACAAAGGCTATGTCCTCGTCGGCCACAGTATGGGTGGCCTGCTCTCGCAGGCGCAGGTTACGAGCCTAACGCGTGCCGGTTGGGAGAAAACACTAAGAGGACCAGGCATGCAGATCTTCGCCTCGCTGAAACCGGCGGACCTTGTTGCTAGAGCCACGACTTTCAAGGCCAACCCCCGTATCAAGCGGGTCGTGTTCATTTGTACTCCTCATCCTGGCAGCAAGATGGCGTCAGGCGGGATCGGCGAACTTGCCATCAAGTTGATATCGCTTCCGGTCGACCTTGTTACCACGGTGAAAAGCGAGGTTCCTGAGGCAACGTTGAGGAAGATAAACAACGGCCGGCTCCCGAACAGCATCAGCAATCTTGCGCCGAACGCACCGTATCTCAAGGTTCTGAACGAACAGTCAATCCAGGCTCCCTACCACTCGATCATTGGCAACCGCGGTAAGCCGGGACCACTCGCGGAGAGCAGCGACGGCGTCGTGCCGTATTGGAGCTCGCATCTCGATGGCGCGAAATCCGAATGCATCGTTTCCGGCCCGCACGGATCGTGTGAGCTCCCGCAAACGATCGCTGAGCTTGACCGGATTCTGCGTTTGAATCTAGGACTACAGAGCGCCTCAAAAACCAGCGTCGCTCAAGCGGCACTTCGATAGCCAGTTAACAAGCCGGTTGCAGCTTCTCGCTGCGTGCCGAGCAACTACAATGTCACCGATTGCAGAAGCTGAAACTGCAGCCTGGTTCCAGGGTTAACAACCGTTGTTCCTGCGGTATGCCCATATTGCGCCTGGCGCGCTGTTTGCGGTGGGCCGTGCGGTGCCATGCTGTTCGTCTTCACCGGGATCCTGCGTCCATTCACTTCAATCGAAGCGAGTTCCAGACTGAGTGGCCCTGATTTGCTCGGATTAGCACGTGAGGACGCGATCTTCCCGAATACCTTTGTTCCAGCTTTCAACAAGATGTTTCCTTTAACGGAAACATCCTGAGCGAGCTTCGCCTCGAAGCTTCTTCCAACTACGCTTTGCGATGTGACAAGGCTAACAGTACTTACTGTCAGGGTTGCTCCGGCTGGGATCGTCGCCGCGTTTACAGATAAACCGGTGACCGAAGCGCAGACGACAAAGATAACTGCAATGATTTTGGTTTGATTCATATTTTCTCCAGAGTTGTTAGTTGAGTTTTCAATCGGGTGTTTCGTAAGGTGGCTCCTCTGTTGCGATGGGAGTGGTTTGCAGTGACGGGTTAATCAACTGAAAAATCACCGCTGCGAGAATACCACCGGCGAAGTTGGCCAGCAGATAAATCCAAATGTTTGCCCAGCTCGAAATCCCGAGAATGCAAATACCCAACGCCACTGCCGGGTTAAATGCGCCGCCCGAAATATCACCGACGGCGAACGCGCCGGTCATCACAGTCATGCCGATTGCCAGGCCATAGAATGAATTTCCAGAAGTGCCTTCGGCTGTGGCCGCATTCAACACCACATACACGAGCGCGAAGGTGAAGAGAAACTCCGCAAGCAGTGCCGGGCCAACGTGCGGCGCGATGGGAGCGACAGCGACACCGGCGCGAAGAACTTTGTTCACCAGTAACGGGGCGACAGCCGCGCCCGCGAGCTGTGCGATCCAGTAAGGCACTACGTCGGCGGGCTGCACTTTACCGCGGATCAAGATACCGAGTGTCACCGCCGGATTGTAATGTCCGCCAGAAATGTGCCCGCCAGCGAAGACCATCACCATGAGTGCCGCGCCGATCGCCAAGGGCGCGATCACCCCTGTACCCGCGCCGATTACCGTGCAGCCAATCGTCAGGACAAGAAAGAATGTTCCGATGAATTCGGCGATATACTTGTTCATAATTTACAGTCTTACATGACAAGGCGTGAAACAAGCAAGACACATTAGCAATGAGACTTTGGTCTTATCGGCGGGTGAGGGAACACCGCGCGCCGGACGCGGGACGTCCCACGCAGAATGCGAGAGGCGCTGTTTGCCTCTCATCTGAGCGCAAGCGAGGAATGCGAATACCTTCGTCAGGCCACGAATCTTATCCAAATAAATAGTAGAATGATCGCGCCGATGATCGACATGATGAACCCGGCCGGATGAAAGGCCGAACCTGGCTCCGGTTTGGAAAACAATCGGCCGATCAATCCACCGACGATGGAGCCAGCGATACCGAGAAGCGTGGTCATTATGAAACCGAGATGCTGCGCGCCCGGCATGATGGCGCGTGCGATCAAACCGATGATGAAACCGACAATGATGTACGAAATGATGTGTAGCATGGATTTATTTTGGTTAAGCCGCCGAGGCTAACAGTTTCCTCAAGGCGATGTCGATCCTTTTTGCAGGAAAATCGCCAATTCGTTCTTCGCTAAGAATATCCCGTCCAATCCGTATCTAATG
>Ga0066709_100002983_pt1 | contig 12722 bp, 14 predicted proteins | sample GraSoiAngelo_158_FD_79665 | JGI IMG/M metagenome (GOLD analysis project Ga0066709, IMG submission 79665) | Grasslands soil microbial communities from the Angelo Coastal Reserve, California, USA - 14_1009_16_30cm | ecosystem: Environmental > Terrestrial > Soil > Grasslands | place: USA... | reverse complement strand
GGCGTATGCGGTAAAGTCACCGGCAAGCATCGCTGCGGTCGGAATAAATTGCCTGTCTTCCGGCGGCGTTTGGCGGTTCGTCGTCGTCTGGTGACCCGCGAAAAAGAACAGCTTGTTCTTTTTGATCGGTCCGCCTAGCGTCCCGCCGAACTGGTTGCGTCTGAGATCGTCTCTTTTTAAAGCGAATGCATTTCGGGCGTTAAGGCGGCCGTTGCGGAGAAATTCAAAGACGTCGCCGTGGATGTCGTTCGTGCCCGACTTCGTTACCGCATTCATCACGCCCGACGCGTGTTGCCCGTACTGGGCCGGCCCGGCGCTGGACTCCACTTTGAACTCCTGCAACGCATCCGGGAACGGCATCGGCAGGCCCATGTTGTTGTACGGATCGTTATGCGATGCTCCATCCAGCAGGTATACAAGTCCGTTGCCCGCGCCACCCGCGACGGAAATCGTGGTCGTGGGGTAATTCCGGATTCCCGAATTGTTGGAATTGACGCCGCCAACGTTCGCGACTCCCGAAAGCAAGACCAGTTCGGTTACCTGCCGGCCGTTGAGCGGCAGTTCCAGCACGCGCACGTTGTCGATCACTTGACTGACGGTCGTGGTGCGCGTTTCCACCAGCGCCGCGTTCGCTTGAACCTCGATTGTTTCGGTAACCTGGCCGATCTCAAGCACGGCATTAATCACCGGATTGTCATTGACCTGCAGCACGATACCCGTCTGTGCATAAGTGCGGAACCCCGGCAGTGCTGCTTCCAATCGATATGGGCCGATCGGCAGGTTTGTCAGTGTGTAGGAACCCGTCTCGTCCGTCACCGCGCTCCGCTTCAGGCCAGTGCCGGTTTGGGTCATGGTGACTTCCACGCCGGGCAAAACCGCTCCGCTTGGATCCTTCACTGCTCCGCTGACAGAGGCCGTCGTCTGTGCCCAGACGATGGTCGAGCTTATGGCAAAAATCAGCAAGCCTGCCGGCGCGATACGTCCCAGTTGATTCTTCATCTCTCCCTCCACTTCAAGTCCGAAAGAATGTCCATTCTTTCGCGAGAAACTTTGGTCCGCCGCCAAATTAGTGACGAACTCAGTTGTAGGCCAAACTTTGCGCGCCACGATAACAAACGAGTTTGGGAGTGTCAATTGATCGGTGTGCTGCGTAGTGGCTTTGTGCCTTTGTGTCTTTGTGTTTCATCTAACGTTAATTCCTGGTATAGAGTTCGAATAGACTCCGCTCCCGCCCGGAAGGCAAGCTTTTATGAAGCAAGCGGCGGTTCTGGATATCCGCCAGTTCATCGACGAGCAGCCGTTCAGCCGCTATCAACTGCGGATTGCGATGATGTGTGGCGCCATGGTTTTCATGGATGGTTTTGATGCCCAGGCGATGGGATTTGTGGCGCCGGCGCTGACGTCGCAGTTGAAAATCACCCGCGCCGCGCTGGGGCCGGCCATCTCGAGCGGTCTGGTCGGGATGATGATTGGCGCCCTGCTGTGCGGCCCGCTTGCGGATCGTTTTGGGCGCAAGCCGGTTTTGGTGGGATGCACGCTGGTGTTCGGTTTTGGAGCGCTGCTTACGGCCACCGCCGATTCGCTCGAATCATTGCTCCTGTTCCGCCTGTTTACCGGGTTGGGTTTGGGCGGCGCGATGCCGAACGCCATTGCCCTGACTTCAGAATATGCACCCAAACGATTCCGCGCCACCGCGGTCATGACCATGTTTACCGGTTTCTCTATTGGGGCCGCTGTCGGTGGTTTTGCAGCCGCGGGGCTGATCTCCGAGTTCGGTTGGCAATCGGTATTCATCGTGGGGGGAATTTTCCCGTTAGTGATCGCGGTCGTGTCGATGATCGTGCTGCCGGAATCGCTTCGTTTTCTCGTCCTGAAGGGCGGGAATCGAAAAAGGGTAGCGCGGTATCTGTCGCGGATCGCGCCGAACAGTGGCCCTTTCGACGAAATGTCGGTCGGAGCCGACGAACATCAGTCCGGTGGGTTTCCTGTAAAGCGGCTCTTCACGGACGGGCGCGCAAGAGTGACCCCATTCATTTGGGTCATGTTCTTCATGAACCTTCTGGACCTTTATTTTCTCAATAGCTGGCTTCCGACGGTGATGAGTGACAATGGAATCCAGGTCGAGATCGCGATCATCATTACGAGCCTCTTTCAAATCGGAGGAGCAGCCGGCGCTATTCTGCTGGGAAGAGTGCTCGATCGCCACCTCTCTTTTGGGTTCCTCGCCTGCGCCTATCTTGGCGCCGCCGCCAGCATATTTCTGATCGGCGAGGCGGGGGCTTCGATTGCGCTGCTCGTGCTGACGGTCTCTGCTGCGGGGTTCTGCGTCATTGGCGGGCAGACGGGCTCGAATGCCTTAACCGCCGAATTCTATCCGACCGCGATTCGCTCCACCGGTATCGGTTGGGCACTCGGGATTGGTAGAATCGGTTCGATCATCGGCCCAACTCTTGGGGGAGCGCTGTTGTCCATGGGCGGCCAAACCAGGCACGTCTTTTGGGCGGCGGCGATACCGGTATTGATTGCAACAGCCGCGGCATCTGGCGCGGCTCTGATGGTCAGAAAAGGAAATTGAAGTGAAAATCGACATCTTTAATCATTTTTTTCCGAAAAAGTTTTTCGACAAGTACATCAACGCGGGAGCCGGCGGCAAAGACATCGGCAAACGCGTGCAGAATATTGCGACGATTATGGATCTGGACAAGCGCTTCCGGATCCTGGACGAATTTGGCGAATACCGTCAGGTTCTCACGCTTCCTCTGCCGCCGCTGGAAATATTGGCCGGCCCTGACAAATCGACTCAACTGGCTAGAGAAGGCAACGACGGACTCGCAGAGTTGGTGGGCAAATATCCGGATCGCTTCATCGGTTTCGCCGCATCTCTGCCGATGAATAATCCAAAAGAAGCCGAAAAGGAGATGGCTCGCGTTCTGGACCAGCTCGGCGCTTGCGGCATTCAGATTTACTCGAATGTCGCCGGAAAACCACTCGACAATCCTGAATTCCTCCCCTTTTTTGAAGAAGCAGCCCGCCGGGATATTCCCATCTGGATGCATCCCGCTCGGGGCGCGGATTTCACCGATTATTTGTCCGAAGACAAATCCAAGTACGAGATCTGGTGGACCTTCGGCTGGCCTTACGAAACAAGCGTTGCCATGTCCCGCATTGTGTTTTCGGGTATCCTGGACCGCTGCCCCAACATCAAGATCATTACCCACCATATGGGCGGCATGATTCCCTACTTCGAGGGCCGCGTGGGCTACGGTTGGGATCAACTCGGCACGCGCACGTCGGACGTGGATTACCACACGATGTTGAAATCCATGAAAAAGCGGCCCGTCGACTACTTCAAGAACTTCTACGCCGACACCGCGCTTTTTGGCGGAGGGCCCGCGACGAAATGCGGCCTGGCATTCTTCGGTGTCGATAACGTGGTGTTCGCTTCCGATATGCCTTTTGAGCCGGCGCCCGGTCTCTACGCCCGCGAGACGATCCGTTGTGTCGAGGACCTGGGGCTTAGCGCCGCGGATAAGGAAAAGATCTATCAAAGAAACGCCGAGAAGTTGCTGAAGTTGAAAACCGCCGGCGCGGCGAATTAGGTCCACGTTAGAGTGAACAAAGACCCAAAGGCGTAGCGCCGCAAAGCCGCAACCAAAATCTGAGCCGCGAGTGACGCTACAGTAGATTTCGCGCAATTCGCGGCTCGGATTTTGGTTGCGGCTTTGCCACGCTACGCCTTTGGGTCCTACGAATGAGCGGCAGGTTCGGTACCATCCACAAAAATTCCCCTTGGCTCGATTCTGTACTGAAAATATTTTTCCAGCCATTGCTTATATGTTTGGTTTTTGTGCTCTCACTATAGAATTTTCGCGCCATGTCACGCACGTCCATAGCCCTCTCTGGGAAGATTCTCGTTGTCGACGATGAGCCAGAAATTGTGGCACTCATCCGTAACGTCCTGACCAGCCGCGGCTACAGCGTCGTTGGGCTATCCAATTCTCAAGAGGCGCCTTCAAAATGTGACTCTTTCCGGCCGGACGTGTGCATCCTGGACTTCCGCATGCCCCACTGCTCAGGCTCGGTTCTTCTGGACACGATCAAGCAGAAGGACCCAACGGTAGAAGTCATTTTTCTGACTGCAGACAACGAAACGGCATTGGCCGTCGACCTCATGAGGCGCGGCGCGATTGACTTTTTGCTCAAGCCGGTGGAATTGAACCAACTTTTGCTGTCGGTCAACCGCGCCCTCGAGCACCGGCGGCTGACCATGGAAAATCAGATCTACCGCGGCCATCTCGAGCAACTGGTTCAGGAAAAGACGCGCGCGCTGAACGATGCGCTGGCGAGTCTCGGTTATGTCCACTCGGTAACACTAGACATGCTGTCAACGGCTCTAGATTTCCGGGATCGAAGCACGATGGGCCATTCCCGCCGAGTTGCCGACCTAACCGTGGGCGTTGCGAAACTGATGGGAGTTACAGGCGATACGCTGGTTCAGATCGAGCACGGCGCCTTGCTGCACGACATTGGAAAATTGAAGATTCCCGACAGCATTCTGTGGAAGCCCGCGAAACTCACTGAAGAAGAGTGGACAGTCATGAGGCAGCACCCCGAGCTTGGGTTTGAGTTCATGAGCCATATCGAATTTCTGAAGGATGCAGCCGGTATTGTCTATACCCACCATGAGAAGTTTAACGGGGAGGGTTACCCCAGAAAGCTGCGCGGCGAGCAGATCCCGTTTGGCGCCCGTGTATTCGCGGTTGTGGACGCGGTGGATGCCATGATCTACAAGCGCCCCTACAACACTCCAATCCTTTTTAGAGCAGCCGTCGATGAAGTGCGTCGATGCTCGGGCACACAGTTTGATCCGGACATTGTCGAGATCACACTTGCCTACCTCGCGGATCACGTTCCGGCCGACATGAAATGAGAAACGGGTGGACTCGAAGGCTGCCCCTTGAGTTCGCGAGCCGTCCGGGGAAAGACATTTCAGATTTCGCGGGTCTCGTTTTGCAACGTGTTACGGAAGACCCTAAGTAGTTCTGCGCTCAACGCCCGACGGCATCACACATCCGACAAAGCGGGGACGTGTGACAGTTTCTGGTCATCCAAACGACGATGTTCATCCTAAAACGCTCGATAGCGTTCTCAAACAAGCAGGCTTAAAATGAGCTCTGTGAAATATGGAATCGTAATCGAAAAAGGCGATCGCAATTGTTCGGCCTATGTCCCCGACCTGCCAGGGTGTGTTGCCACGGGCTCAACGGTGGAGGAGACGAAAGAGCGAATCAGGGAGGCGATCGAGATCCACCTGGAAGGGATGCGCGAGGATGGCGATGCGGTTCCGGAACCGCGCACGGTTTGCGATTACGTCGAGGTCACATAGCTTCGGAAACATACTTGGCTCATCGCGCACTCAGCCACGACGAGATTTCGAAATGTCTTCGCTCGCAAGGAGGGGAATACGTTTTCTTAAGCCTGAATCATTCCTGCGGCCACGGTATCGTTGGTTTCGTCGAGGATGATGAATCCTCCGGTTTGGCGGTTCACATTGTAAGGATCGCAGACGATGGGTTGCAGGGTTTTGATTCTCACCTGGCCGATATCGTTGGTTTGCAGTTCCGAGACAGGGGATTCGCGTTCGAGGGTGTTGACGTTGAGGCGGTAGTCGATCTCGTTGACGATAGCGCGGACCGATCTTGTGGTGTGGCGAAGGACGTACCGGTGATTCAGGTGCAGGCGCCTTTCGTTCATCCAGCACAGGGTGGCGCGGAATTCGGTGTGCGGCTGCGGAGGCTGCGTTTCGGATGCGATCAGATCGCCGCGCGAGATGTCCAGATCATCGGCGAGCGTCAATGTTACCGATTGCCGGGCAAAGGCCTCTTCGAGCCGGCCGTCTCGCGTGACGATGCCGGTCACTGCCGTCCGCGCGCCCGAGGGCAGCACCACGACACGATCACCGACGCGGATGGAACCGGACGCCACGCGGCCCATGTAACCTCGGAAATCCGGAAATTCCGGCGACGCCGGCGGACGGCTCACAAGCTGTACGGAAAATCGAAAGGCTTGTTTGTTGGCGGGTTCATCGATCTGGATCGACTCCAGAAGTTCCAGTAGCTTTGGTCCGTTGTACCAGGGCATGCGCGGGCTGGACTCGGTGACAAGATCTCCCTCCAGAGCCGATATGGGCACGCAGTAGGTTTCGGCTCCGCCGAGACGATTCATGAAATCGGAAAAATCCTTCCGGATCTTCTCGTAGGCGTCTTTGCTGAAATCCACGAGGTCCATCTTGTTGATCGCCACGACGAAATGACGTATGCCGAGCAGATGCGCAATGAAAGCATGGCGCCGCGACTGCGTCATCATCCCGTTCCGGGCGTCGACGAGAATGACGGCGAGATCGCTCGTGCTTGCGCTCGTCACGAGGTTACGCGTGTACTGTTCGTGACCGGGCGCATCCGCGATGATGAATTTCCGTTTGGGAGTCGCGAAGTAGCGGTAGGCGACGTCGATCGTAATGCCTTGCTCGCGCTCCGCCTTCAAGCCGTCCGTCAGCAGCGCGAAATCAATGCCGTGGCCGCCGCGCCGCTCGTTGTCGCGGCGAGCGCCTTCGATTTGATCTTCAAATGCGCCTTGGGTTTCGACCAACAGGCGGCCGATCAGCGTGGATTTTCCGTCGTCGACATTACCGGCGGTCGTGAAGCGCAGAACATGAATACTCAAAAGTAACCTTCCCGCTTTTTATCTTCCATGGTGTTCGCGCCGTGGTCGATAATCCGTGTCGAACGTTCGCTGATCTTTGCGGCCCCAGCTTCGGCGACGATGTCTTCAAGCGTCGTCGCGCACGATCCGACGGCGCCCGTGCACGGCACGCATCCCAACGTCCGAAAGCGGACCGAAAGCAATTCCGGCTGCTCGCCTTGCTTGAGGTGCATGGCTTCGCCGGCCGGAATCAAGGCGCCGTTACGGCGAACCACGAGCCGCTCCTTCGCGAAATACAAAGGAACCACTGGAATCTGTTCCTGGAGGATGTATTGCCAGATGTCGCGTTCGGTCCAGTTCGAAAGTGGAAAGACGCGCATCGTTTCGCCTTCAGTAATCGCGCCGCTGTAGAGGGACCACAGTTCCGGCCGCTGCCGGCGCGGATCCCATTGTCCGAACGCGTCTCGTAGCGAGAATACACGCTCCTTTGCCCTCGATCGCTCCTCCTCGCGCCTGGCGCCGCCGATGGCTGCGTCAAACTGGTATTTGTCCAGCGCATGCAACAATGCGGCCGTCTTCAACTGGCCACAGCAACGCGCGATCCCCAGTTTCAATGGATGCGCGCCGGCGGCAATGGCATCTTCATTCCGGTGGACAATCAAGCGCGCACCGATGGATTTTGTGAATTCGTCACGAAACTTGATCATCTCGGGGAACTTGTAGCCCGTGTCGATATGGAGAAATGGAAATGGCAGCGGACCCGGATAGAACGCCTTGCGCGCCAGATGCACCAGCACGCTGGAGTCTTTACCAATGGAATACAGCAACACCGGATTGCGGAACTGCGCCAGCGTTTCGCGGAAAATGTAAATAGATTCGCTTTCAAGCTCGCGAAGGTGCGTCCATTCTTTGTTCATACCGCCACTTTCTTGTGAAGATGCAGACCGCACTCTTTCTGGCTTTCTTGCTCCCACCACCAGCGTCCCGCGCGGATGTCCTCGCCGGCAGCGACCGCTCTTGTGCAGGGAGCACAACCGATACTGGGATAACCCCGATCGTGCAAAGCATTATAGGGAACATCGTGCGTCTTGAGGTAGGCCCAGACTTCTTCATAGGTCCACTCCAGCAGCGGGTTCAATTTGACCAGACCGTTGGCTTCATCCCATGCCTCGATTTCCAGATTCTGCCGCGAGGTCGATTGTTCCCGCCTCAAACCGGTGACCCAGGCTTTCTTTCCGGCAAGAGCTCTTTGGAGCGGTTGAACTTTTCGGATATGGCAGCACTGCAGCCGCTGGCCCATGCTGCGATAAAAGCCGTTCGGACCGTTCTGTTCAACCCACGCTTCGACGGCCGCGGCATCGGGAAAATAGATTCTGAAGGGTATCGGATACCTATCGCGGACGGTACCCAGCAGCGCGTGAGTTTCTTCGGGAAGACGGCCCGTATCGAGTGTGAACACTTCGATGCGCTGGACATGTTTCGCAATGACGTCCAGCAAAACCATGTCTTCCGCACCGAAGCTGCAAGCAAAGGCGGAAGGCGAATGCGCGGATTCCAGTTGCTGCAGTCGCGAGATTAAATCGCCGGTCTTCTGTGCGGCGTCCATCCCGAGCCTCTAACTTCCAACCACGCAGGCGATACCCATCACAAGCAGGACGCACGCCAGAATGCGGCGCATCAGAACCTCGGGGATCCTGGCGCTCACGGTGCTTCCGACATAGATGCCTGGAATCGACCCGGCCAGCAGACCAAGCAGAAGGCGGTAATCCACGTTTCCAAGTTGCAGGTGTCCTAGCCCAGCCACGGTTACCAGTGGGATCGCATGGGCCAGATCCGTGCCGACCACTGCTGCCGGACGAAGCGCCGGGTAGAGCAACAGGAGAGCCGCAACGCCGATGGCTCCCGCTCCAACCGAAGTCAGTGTGACGAGAACGCCCAGAACCAGGCCCACGAGTACCGTTACCCGAGCCGAGCCAGCCTCGCTGAGCGCGTATCGACCTCCGCCAGCCGCCAGAATCCGCCGCCGCATGAGAACCGCTGCGGCCGTAGCCACCAACGAGAAACCGAGCACCGGCAGAACAAGGTCATCCAGCGGCTTGTCATGGGCTTTGAGATAGCCCATACCGGCAATCGTCGCGATCGACGCGGGAAGGCTGCCCGCGGCGAGCGCCCCGACGATCCGCCAATTGACGTTGCCCCGGGCGCTGTGCGACGTGACTCCCACGATCTTGGTCAGAGATGCAAACAGAAGATCTGTGCCGACGGCAAGTTCGACCGGAACCTTAAAAACGAAGACCAGAAGCGGCGTCATCAGCGAACCCCCGCCGACGCCGGTGAGACCCACAATGAGACCCACCATCAGACCCACCAGCGGATATAACGATTGCAAGCCCACGGATGCTCCCTGCGGATAAAAAACACGCTTCGTGATGAGTGGGTCGTCAGCCAACCGGACTGTGCGCTATAATTAGCCCGATGGCGTTCCACAACCCCGAAGCTACAACAATAGGTGCTGGAACTGTTTTGATCGGGATTAACAACATCATTGATTCCAGAGACATTTCGGTGATCCGGTAAGTATTTATAACTAACTTGATAGTATAAATCAACTATTATTTCGGCTTTTAGAAAGGAGACCACCGTGAACCATAACCGTTGGCTCAGATTAGTTGTTTTTGTTGTTTGCTCTCTTGTACTGGCCAACCCGATCCTGGCCCAGAGCAAGAACACCGGAAAGAGCACGCTGCCGGCAACAACTCCCTCCAAGTCGAATCTCGTCGATTTGAACACAGCCAGCAAACCGGAACTGATGACGTTGCCTGGGATTGGTGATGCTTACGCGCAGAAGATCATTGACAACCGGCCGTACCGTGTCAAAACCGATCTCACGAGGAAAAACATTATTCCGCAGGGGACCTACGACAAGATTGCTGCTCTTGTCATCGCCAAACAGTCTGCCTCTGCTGCAGGGAAACCGAGTGAACCGGCCGTCAAGACCCAGAAAGCGCCGTCGAAGAAGAAGTCCTGAGAGTCGGCTAACTGCTGTAGCGGCGGTCTATGAAGCTGTGAATAAATTGACCTGCTTACTGTAGGGGCGGTCTATGACCGCCCGTATTTCCGTGATTCTAAGGAAAAACGGGCGCTCATAGAGCGCCCCTACAGTTGCGTCTCTTAAATTGGAATCAAGCGTTATTCCCCCTCCTTGCATCACCGCAAGGAGGGGTGGCTGCGTCATCAGTTCTCGTGAGTGTTCTAGAGGGAGAGGGCTGCTGGGTGAAGATCGCCGACGTATTCCGCTCGACTGTGGCGGTTTCAGGACCACGCGGCAGGCGGGATCAAGCCAATCGGTAGGGATCGGATACCAAAGAAAGGGCGAAGCCAGTGACGCCGTTCCAGGCCACAAGATCGACACCGCACACGCAGGAAACGCATGTCGGCTGTCCTGGGTGCGCGTTTTCGGCGGTCACATTCCAAATTCGAGCACATTGACAGCGCACAATGAAGGGAGCGTCGGAGCAGTCAAACAGTCCCCGTCCCGCCACGTCGACGCCTTCATCTGATAATACGGGCATAGAGACCTCCTCCAATACCAACCAAATTCAGGGGGTGTTTACGGGTGCCCGTGGGGGATGCCGCCAGGGATGTGCAAAAGGCCCAAGGGAAGAACCGTCTCGCCGCCATTGAGTGCCAGCTTCGGTTCCAAGTTCCTCGATCTGAAAATTCGAGTTCGAATCTTTCTTTGAGCGGGTCCATTCGATATGTCCTCCTTGACCGGGCCGTGAATCCTTCGTGATTTTTATACACAATGGGCATCCCCCGGCAAAACAAAAAGTGTCAGCCGGCTGCCGTAATTTGACAATTCTTGCCGGAATTACATAAATAGGACATTTCGTTGTAGAATCTGGGCTTTACTTCAAGTGGTGCACAAATGGCCCTTGTCTTAAAGTCCCGTGTGATCGCGGATGTTGTCCGCCTGGATCTGTCTGGGAGGTTATGGATACTGGATTTGCCGCTGCGCGACAAAATCAGCGGATTCTTGAATGACGGCAACCGCCGTTTCGTTTTGAATCTTGCCGGCGTCCAGTACATGGACAGCTCGGGATTGGGCCAGCTCGTTTCGATCTGGGTTTCGGTGAAAAACAGGCGTGGTCATTTGACGCTGCTGAACCCCATGAAGCGAGTTCGACGATTATTCGAAATAACCCGCCTCAACACCATCTTCGAAATCTGTGAAGACGAGTCCGAGGCCATAACCCAGGCCAGCAAACCTTTCGAAGTTTCCGCATAATTGGATTCGCCGCGGCTAAAGAAGATCTCGAACGATTCGGCCGACATATCGCGCGATGGCCATGCTGGCGGAAAGCCCGGGGGAGTCGATCCCGATGAGGTTAATCAGCGGAGGCGTGGTTCGATCCAGGCCGATCGTAAAATCAGATTTTCCGCCGGCCGGCACACGTTTCGGACGGATCCCGGCGTAGGCCCAATCGAGATCCTTGTCCTGAATGCCTGGAATGAATTTTCGGCCGGCTTCCAGGAAAAGTTGTTTTGGCGCTGTTTCGTTTTTTGGTGAGGCACTCGGGCCGAGAAACAGCCGTCCGTCCGTGCGAGGACCGAAGTGAATGCCCTTTGTGGGAGAGCGAGGAGGCGCGGCAGGATAAATCAGCGTTCGGATGTTCCATCGTTCTACTCCGCCAGCGAGTTCATAATAATCCCCTCGAACAAATTCGATCTCATATTTCGGGCCGCCAGCCATGACCGATATCTCATGGGCATGGAGTCCGGCCGAATTGATAAGCACGCGCGATCGCAACTCTTCTGATGAAGTCACCATGTGGAAGGTCGAGCCGTTGACGGCAATATCGGTGACCTCGCTGTGATATAGAAATTGCGCGCCCGCAGCTTTAGCATCGCCTTCTAGAGAACCGGCCAGTTGCTCCAAATCGATAACGCACACCGAAGGGATGTAAATCCCGCCCAGCGCCTCGATCGGCGCCAGTTTGCGAATGCCGTTCGGCGTGAGAACGAATCGAAACGGAATGTTTTGCGCGCGGCCTTGTCTCCACAATTTCCACAGAGCACCCGCTTCTTTCCACAGGCCGGCGCGGATGCTACCGTGAGGAATAGCAATGAGCATTCCGGACTTGAGAAGCCGGATGTTGCGTTCCTCGGCGTATTGGATGAGGAGCCTGCTGCCTTCCGAGGCCAGTTCGGCCTTGAGTGTTCCAAAAACTTCGTGAAATCCGGAATGCACCACACGGCTGTTGAGGCCGGATGTCTCTTGACAGGCGGTTTCGTGCTTCTCGATGCCCGCTACGGAGAGTCCCTGTTGGGCCAACTCGCGTGTAATCGCGCAGCCGACAATGCCGCCGGCTCCTATGATGCAGACATCGAACATCGTTCAGGAAAGTCGGTGAAGATTCCATCAACGCCGAGATTTCGCAAGCGCGAGATCTCTTCAGGTCCGTTGACGGTCCAGACATGGATCCGGAGTTTAGCCTCACGCGCCGCCGCAATAAGGCTCGGTGTAACGAGGTCCCGGCGGGGATGAATGGCCATGGCGCCCATCTGCCGCGCTGAGGAAATGAGATTTTCTAATTTCGAGCTGAGCAGTGCGATCGGGATTTCCCGAGCGAGCCCCGCCAGTTCTTGCCATTCGAAGTTTGAAACAATCACATTTCTTTCCAGACGCCTTTCGAGAACGAGCGTTCTCACGGCCGCCGCGATGTCCGATTCTTTGATTTCGATATTGAGCAAGCACTTGTCGCCGAACTCATCCAGCACATCGGACAAAAGCGGAATCGGCTCGCCGAAGCCCGCGTCGAACCGCCTCAATTCCTCGTAGGGCAGATCCGTAACGCGTCCTCTTCCGTTGGTCGTACGGTCGATCGTCTCATCGTGAATCACGACGATTTTTCCATCGCCGCAACGGCGCACGTCGAATTCCAGGCCCGTGGCTCCGCTTCGAAGGGCCTTATTAAATGACGAGATTGTGTTTTCACCGTATCGGGGATAACCTGGCG
>Ga0066709_100002982_pt1 | contig 12730 bp, 8 predicted proteins | sample GraSoiAngelo_158_FD_79665 | JGI IMG/M metagenome (GOLD analysis project Ga0066709, IMG submission 79665) | Grasslands soil microbial communities from the Angelo Coastal Reserve, California, USA - 14_1009_16_30cm | ecosystem: Environmental > Terrestrial > Soil > Grasslands | place: USA... | reverse complement strand
GCGGTGACCGCCCCGGCCGTAGGCGTGGAGCCGGTCGCATCCCGACGGGGAGAGGATCTCGATGGCGTCGAACAACAGGTCGTGACCCACCGCTCGGAGCGCACGGTCGCCCGTGCTGCGCCGGGGAGGGAGAGACGAGGTGAGCAGGACGACCGGTCTGACGCCTTCCTGTCGGGCGAGCACGCCCACACGGCCGAGGCACTTCCACAAGGTGTCGGTGCGGGCCAGCCCACCTCGAGTCGTCGTGAAGGCCCCGGTGACGTCGAGATACCAGCGTTCGCCCCGAGCGTCGCGCGCCACGATGCCCACGGTGATGCCGAGGCCGGGGACCTTGTGATTGCGCTCCTCGATGGTGAAGCCCGCATCGAGGACCGCCTGTTCGGCCAGCGCCTGAGCTCCCTTGCCCGCTCGAGTCGCCCGGGACTGGACGTCCTCGCCGACGTCGCCGGGCTCCGACGCCACCGTTTTGGGGCGGGAGGCGGAGCGCGGTCGGACGTCGCGCGGCGCGAGCTCCTCGGCCACTCTCGATCTCGCGATCTCCACGTAGGTCGCATCGGTGTCGTATCCGGCGAAGCGCCGCCGCCGTCTCGCAGCCGCTACTGCCGTCGACCCCGAACCCAGGAAGGGGTCGAGCACGAGGTCGCCCTCGAAGGTGTAGAGGTCGATCAACCGGAGCGGTACCTCGACCGGGAACGGCGCCGGATGGTTCACCCGGCGGGCGCTCTCCGGGGCGATGCGCCAGAGGTCGAGGGTCGCTTCCATGAACTCGTCGTTGCTCACCCAGCTCTGCCACGGCAGGCCTTGCGCCTTGCGCGCCTCGACGGTGCGGGCGCGATCGAACCGGCCCTTCGACGCGACGATCACTCGCTCGGTCACGTCGCGCAGCACGGGGTTGACCGCCGAGCGGAACGACCCCCAGGCGCACGACCCCGACGCGCCTTCAGCCTTCGCCCAGATCACCTCGCCCCGGAGGAGCAGCCCGAGGTCGTCCTGCAGTATCGCGATCACGTCGGCCGACAGGCTGCGGTATGGCTTGCGTCCCAGGTTCGCGACGTTCACGGCGAGTCGACCGCCCGGCTCGAGCACCTCGACACAGCGCGCGAACACGTCCCGCAACATCTGCAGGTACTCGAGGTACGAGCCCGGGATGCCGTCGCGACCGAGCGCCTCCTCGTAGGCCTTGCCCGCGAAGTACGGCGGCGACGTGACGACGAGCGCCACCGAGTTGGGAGGAAGCGAGAGCTCACGCGCATCCGCCGTCACGATGGCGTCGTCGAGCGCGAGCTCGAAGTAGGGGTGGACCGCGTCGTCGTCCGAGAGGTCGGGCGGACTGAAGCGCGAGTAGAAGTCGGTGGCGTCATGGCTCTCGCGGCGCCCAACCCCGAACCGGCTCGTCGAAGTCGCCCGTTGCCGGGTGCTCACCGTGCGCTGCTCGCCGGCGCCGGCGTCAGCGGCGCGATCCGATCGCGGTAGTCCTCCAACGCGCGGACCACGAGGTAGGTCACCGACACGTCTCGCTCCCGCGCGGTCGCCTTCAACCAGTCGTGGATGCTCTCGGGGATGCGGACGGCCGTCGCGATCCGGGTCTCGTCGTAGATCTTGGGTCGGCTCATCGCGGCTCGACCGTAACGGTCGAGCCGCGCGAACGTGGTGGATAGTGCGCGCGCTATCCGGCTTGGCGCGCCACCTCCTCGGCCCGCCCGCGCACGTCGTCGGGGTCGCCGAGCTGGCGCTCGTGCAACACGAGGCACGGGTCGCTCGCATCGAGCTCGAACAGCCAGGGCACGCCCGTCGGGATCTCGAGACCGGGGATCTCGTCGTCAGGGATCTGCTTGAGGTGCTTCACCAACGCCCGGAGGCTGTTGCCGTGGGCGGACACGAGCACCCGCCTGCCGTCGAGCAGCTCGGGCGCGACCGCGTCGTGCCAGTAGGGCAGCATCCGCTCGACCACGTCCTTCAGGCACTCCGACGCCGGCAGCTGGTCGGGCGCGATGCGCGCGTAGCGCGGGTCGTGGCGGGGGTGGCGCTCGTCGTCGAGGTCGAGTGGCGGTGGCCGCACGTCGTAGCTGCGGCGCCACGAGAAGACCTGGTCGGCGCCGAACTCCTCGGCGGTCTGCTTCTTGTTCTTGCCCTGCAGCCGGCCGTAGTGGCGCTCGTTGAGGCGCCAGTGCCGGCGGACCGGGAGCCACTGCGCGCCCATCTCGGCGAGGGCCAGCTCGGCGGTGCGGATCGCCCGCCGCTGGAGCGAGGTGTGCACGACGTCGAAGCCGATCCCCTCGGCCGCGAGCAGCCGCCCGCCCTCCTGCGCCTCGGCCACGCCCCGCTCGCTCAGGTCGACGTCGTGCCATCCGGTGAACAGGTTCTCCCGGTTCCACGTGCTCTCGCCGTGGCGGATCAGGACGAGGGTGCTCATCGCCCCGAGCGGTTCGACGCCTGAGACCTTGATAATGCCACTATCAACTTTGCTATACTCTCACGGTCAAGGGTGCTAGAACCAGCACTCGAACTCGTTCGCACAGGGAAAGGCAAGCACATCATGCCCAAGGCCGTCGGCATCGACCTCGGCACCACCAACTCCGTCGTCGCCGTCCTCGAGGCCGGCGAGCCCACCGTGGTGCCCAACGCCGAAGGGGGACGCACCACGCCCTCGGTGGTCGGCTTCTCGAAGACTGGCGAGGTGCTCGTCGGCGAGGTGGCCAAGCGCCAGGCGATCACCAACCCCGATCGCACCGTCCGCTCCGTGAAGCGACACATGGGCACGAGCTGGTCGGTCGAGATCGACCGCAAGAAGTACACGGCGCAGGAGATGAGCGCCCGCATCCTGCAGAAGCTGAAGCGCGACGCCGAGAGCTACCTGGGCGACACCGTGACCCAGGCGGTCGTTACCGTGCCGGCGTACTTCGACGACGCCCAGCGCACCGCCACCCGCGAGGCCGGTGAGATCGCGGGCCTCGAGGTCCTGCGCATCATCAACGAGCCCACCGCCGCGGCGCTCGCGTACGGCCTCGACCGTGAGGGCGGCGACCAGACCATCCTCGTGTTCGACCTCGGTGGCGGCACCTTCGACGTCTCGGTCCTCGAGATCGGCGAAGGCGTCTTCGAGGTGAAGTCGACCAGCGGAAACACGCACCTCGGCGGCGACGACTGGGACCAGCGCGTCATCGATTGGCTCGTCACCTCGTTCAAGAACGACCACGGGGTCGACCTCGGCAACGACAAGATGGCGTTGCAGCGGCTCAAGGAAGCGGCCGAGAAGGCCAAGATCGAGCTGTCCGCGGTGCAGGAGACGAGCGTCAATCTCCCGTTCGTGACCGCCACCAACGAGGGCCCCTTGCACCTCGACTACAAGCTCACGCGCGCCAAGTTCCAGGACCTCACCGCCGACTTGGTCGACGCGTGCAAGGGCCCGTTCGAGCAAGCCATCAAGGATGCGGGGCTCTCCACCAACGACATCAACCACGTGATCATGGTGGGCGGCTCCACGCGCATGCCCGCCATCCAGGACCTCGTGCAGGGCCTCACCGGCAAGGAGCCGCACAAGGGCGTGAACCCCGACGAGGTCGTCGCGGTCGGCGCCGCCATCCAGGCCGGCGTGCTGAAGGGCGACGTCAAGGACGTGCTGCTGCTCGACGTCACGCCGCTGAGCCTCGGCATCGAGACCAAGGGCGGCATCATGACGAAGCTCATCGAGCGCAACACGACCATCCCGACCCGCCGCACCGAGGTGTTCACGACCGCCGACGACATGCAACCGTCGGTCGAGATCCACGTGCTGCAGGGCGAGCGCGAGATGGCCTCGTACAACAAGACGCTCGGCAAGTTCCAGCTCGTCGATCTGCCGCCCGCACCGCGTGGTGTTCCGCAGATCGAGGTGACGTTCGACATCGACGCCAACGGCATCGTGCACGTGTCGGCCAAGGATCGCGCCACCAACAAAGAGCAGTCGATGACGATCACCGGGCAGTCCTCGCTCAACAAGGAGGCCATCGACCGCATGGTGCGCGACGCCGAAGCGCACGCCGAGGAGGATCGTCGCCGTCGTGACGAGGCCGAGGTCCGCAACAACGCGGACACGCTCGTGTACTCCACCGAGAAGGTGCTGCGCGAGCACGGCGACAAGATCACGGGCGACGAGAAGGACAAGGTCGAGAGCGCGCTCGCGGCGTTGAAGGAGGCGCTCGGCGGCAACGACGTCAACGCCATGAAGAACGCCACCGAGACGCTCGTCACCGCGAGTCAGACCTTCTCGCAGAAGCTCTACGAGCAGGCCGCGACCAGTCAGGCGAGCCCCGGCGACGACGGTGCCGCGGCGTCATCGGCACCCGCCGACGACGACGTCGTCGACGCGGAGATCGTCGACGAGCAGGGGGCCTGATGTCCGACGACGTCCCGGCCCGAGAGCCGGACGAGGTCGTTGCCGACGAAGCGCCCGTCGACGAGGCGGTGGAGGCGGCCGAGCAGGCCGTCACCACCGACCTCGACCAGCTGGCGCGTGAGCGCGACGAGTACCGAGAGCTGGCCCAGCGCATTCAGGCGGACTTCGAGAACTACAAGAAGCGGATACTGAAGCAGCAGACCGAGCACCTGGAGCGTGCCGCCGAGGCCCTCGTCGACAAGCTCCTGCCGGTGCTCGACACGTTCGACCTCGCGCGCGCCCATGGCGAGGGGCTCGACCAGGTGCACACCACGCTGCTCGAGGTGCTGGCCAAGGAGGGCCTCGAACGCATCGATCCGGTCGGCGAGAAGTTCGATCCCAACGAGCACGACGCGGTCGCGCACGAGGAAGGCGATGGCGATGCAGCGGTTTGCGAGGTCCTGCGCGCGGGCTACCGCTGGAAGGGGCGGGTGCTGCGACCCGCCATGGTGAAGGTACGAGGGTAGGAGCGGCCGACCGTGGCCCAGGCCCAGCGCGAATGGTTCGAGAAGGATTACTACAAGGCGCTCGGTGTGCCGGAGACGGCAACCGAACAGGAGATCCGTCGCGCCTACCGGAAGCTGGCCAAGAAGCACCATCCCGACGCCAACCCCGGCAGTGAGGACCGCTTCAAGGAGATCTCCTCGGCGTACGACGTCCTCTCCGACGCGGAGAAGCGCAAGCAGTACGACGAGGTCCGCCGGCTGGGGCCCATGGCGTCCGGCTTCCCAGGCGGCGACGGTGCGGCCCAGGGCTTCTCGTTCAACACCGACGATCTCGGTGACATCTTCGGCAATCTGTTCACGCGGGCCCGGCGCGGTGGGCGCGCCGGCTCCGCGACCGGTCCGCAGCGCGGCAACGACCTCGAGGCCGAGCTCCACCTGGCGTTCCTCGACGCGATCAACGGGATCACCACGACCGTCCACCTGACGAGCGAGGCCGTCTGCCACACGTGCCGCGGCTCCGGCGCGGCGCCGGGTACCAGCCCCTCGATCTGCCCGCAGTGCGGCGGCCGGGGTGTGCTCGAGGAGAACCAGGGCCTCTTCTCCTTCAGCCAGGCCTGTCCGCGTTGCGGGGGGCGGGGCACGGTGGTAGAGACGCCGTGCCCGACGTGTGCGGGCACCGGAGTCGAGCGCCGGGCGCGGCAGGTGCGCGTGCGGGTGCCCGCGGGGGTCGACGACGGGCAGCGCATCCGGCTCAAGGGCAGGGGCGGGGCCGGGCGCAACGGAGGCGCTCCGGGCGACCTCTTCGTCACGGTCACCGTCGGGCCCCATCCGCTGTTCGGTCGGAAGGGCCGCGACCTCACCCTGAGCGTGCCGATCACGTTCGCCGAAGCCGCGCTGGGTGCCCACATCTCGGTGCCGACGCTCGACGGCTCGGTCACGCTCAAGGTCCCCCCGGGCACGCGCTCGGGCAAGACGTTCCGCGTCAAGGGCCGTGGCGTGCCGCACGCCAAGGGAGCGGGCGACCTGCTCGTCGCCGTCGAGGTCGCCGTGCCGCAGAAGCTCACGACCGCCGAGCGCCAGGCCATCGAGGCACTGGCCGAGGCCACCAGCACCTCACCCAGAACCCACCTGGGGGTCTAGCCAATGGAACGCACATGGAACTGAGAACGGCATGGAACTGAGAACGGCATGGAACTGAACCGGGCCGTCTACGTGATCTCGGTGGCCGCCGAGCTCGCCGGCGTCCACCCGCAGACGTTGCGCATCTACGAGCGCAAGGGTCTCCTCGACCCGGCGCGCACGATCGGCGGGAGCCGTCGCTACAGCGAGCGCGACATCGAACGGCTGCGCCGCATCAACGATCTCACCGCGGCCGGGCTCAACCTGGCCGGGGTGAAGCAGGTGATGGAGCTGGAGGACGAGCTGGCGAGGTTGCGGTCCGAATTGGAGTCCACGCAGGCCGAAGCCCGCCTCCTGATCGAGAAGGTGCACCGTCACTACCGGCGTGATCTGGTGCCTTTGAACCAGAGCCCCGCGCGCTACGTCCCACCGCGTCGATCATGACCGCGTGCGCGTCGTGCGGTTTCGAGAACCCCGCGACCTTCCGCTTCTGCGGGGCCTGCGGCAACGCGATCGGCGGCCGATCGTGCCCGTCGTGCGGCGCCTCGACGCCCGCGGGCCTGCACTTCTGCGGCCAGTGCGGTGCCGCGCTCGATGTTGCGGTGATGGTCGCGGGGTTGGAGGAGCGCAAGTTGGCGACGGTGCTCTTTGCCGACGTCGTCGGCTTCACCTCGCTGTCCGAGACCGCCGACCCCGAGCACATCGCGCGTACGGTCGACGCCGCCTTCCGCCGGTTGTCCGATGTCGTCGTCGCCCACGGCGGCACCGTCGACAAGTACGTGGGCGACTCGCTGATGGCCGTGTTCGGGGTTCCCGTCGCCCACGACGACGACGCCGAGCGGGCCGTGGCCGCGGGTCTGGCGATGCGCGGACTGAGCACCGACCTCGAGTTCTCGATCGGCATCAACACCGGCGAGGTGATGGTGACGGCGATCGGCGCGAACGAGGGCGTCACCGTCGTGGGCGACACAGTCAACGTGGCGGCCCGGTTGGAGAAGGCGGCGGGAGCCGACGAGGTGCTCGTGGGCCAACTGACGGCGCAGCTCGCGGCCGGACACGTCTCGTTCTCCGAGCGGCCGCCCATGGTGTTGAAGGGGAAGCGCGAGCCCGTGCCGGCGTTCGAGGCGATCGCCGTGCGCGGTTCGGGCGACGGGAGCGACGACGGAGGATACGAGCGGGCGTTGCGACCGCCCCTCGTCGGGCGCGACGACGACATGGCGTTTCTTCGTGCCCAATGGCGCCGGGTGCGCGCCGAACGTCGTGCGACCGTGGTGATGCTCACCGGCGATGCGGGCGTGGGCAAGACCCGGCTGATCGACGAGCTCGCCGATGAGGCGGGAACGGACGCGCTGGTGGCTCGAACCATCTATCCCGCGTACGGCGGCCTCGGTGGGCCGCGCGTCGCAGCCGACATCATCCGCCAGCTGGGCGTCACCGGGCAGACCGAGATCGACGCGCGCGCCCGATCGCTCGGCGGGTCCGTCGATCCCGCGTTGCGCACGCTCGATGCGACGTCCCTCGCGCAGGAGCAGCTGTGGGCCTTCCGCCGGCTGCTCGAGTCGAAGAGCGCAGAGCGTCCCCTGCTGATCGCCATCGACGACATGCACCGGGCCGGCGAGAAGACGATCGAGCTCCTCGCCGAGCTGATGGCACGTGTGGTCGACGTACCGGTGATGCTCGTGCTCGCGGGCCGGCCCGTCGGCGAGTGGTTGGGTCACTTCCCGTCCGCGTCGACAGTCCGCGTGAGCCCGCTCGGCCGCGGCGACGCGACCGCGCTCGCCAACGCCCTCGTGCCCGAGCGTCCGCTCGGACCCTCCGCGGCCGCCGCGCTCGTCGACCGGGCCGGGGGCAACCCGCTGTACGTGCGCGAGCTGATCGCGATGGTGCACCACCAGGGCGGTCTGGTGGCCGACAACGGGCACTACGAGCTCGCCGCCGGGCTCGCGCTTCCGCCGAGCCTTCACGCCATCCTCGCAGCGCGTCTCGACGCGCTCGGCGCGACCGAGAAGACCGCGGTGCAGCACGTCGCCGTGCTGGGCAACGGCGCCACCGACGCACAGGTCGAGCGCCTCGGCCTGGTCGAGGCCCGCCAGTCGCTCCGGCCGCTCGTCGCGGCGGGCCTTCTCCGCCAGGACGGCGACGGACGCTACGACGTCGCCGACCCGCTCCTGCGTGAGGTGGCCTACGAGACGCTGCCGCGGGCCGTGCGCGCCGACCGGCACCGCCAGGCCGCGGGTGTGGCTGCGTCGATCGAGGACCAGGCGCGCCACCTCGACCGCGCGGTCGGCTACCGGCCCGACGACGATGCGCTCGTGGCGGAGGCCGCCGGCGCCCTCGGGGCCGCGGGTGTGCAGTTGCTCGACGACTTCCGCGTGATCGATGGCATCCGCCTCCTGCAGCGCGCCGTCGACCTCGGCTACCGCGCGCCGCTCGACCTGCTCCGGCTGGCTCGTTGGTATGGCGAGCTGTCGCGCAACGAGGAGGGCCTCGCGGTCCTCGACCTCATTCCCGTCGAGACGGGAGACGCCACGATCGATGCCGAGCGCGCACATGTCGCCGCGCTGACGTTGCAGGCACGCGACCCGGAAGCGGCGCTCACCGGTCTCGCGGACGCGGCGGCCAGGTGGGCGGACCTCGGCAACCGTGAGAAAGAGGGCTGGGCGCACGCCAACCGGGGCGTCGCCCTGTTCAACATGGGCCGCGTGGCCGAGTCGCAGACCGCACTCGACACTGGTCTCGCGATCTTCCAGGACGTCGGCCACCGCCCCGGCGTCATGGCCGTGTACCGCTTCCTCGCGCTGGCTCGTCCCGAGGACCCCCGCGCCGCGGACTGGCTCGAGGAGGCGCTGCGCGACGCCGAGGAGAAGGGCGACCGCAATGCCCAGCTCTCCTCACTCGTGAGCCTGGCCTGGCACCACTTCTTCCGCTTCCGGCTCGGCGGTCCCGATCGACTCGACGTGATCGCCGACCTCGCCAGGCAAACCGCCGAGCTGGGCCAGGAGCTCGGTGCCGACGAGTTCGCGGGGTACGGGCTCTGCATCGGCTCCAATGTCGCGCGCCTCCAGGGCCGTCTCGATGCCGCCGTCGACCTGGCTCGAAGGGCCGGCGGGCTCCGCCTGGAAGCGGCGTCGTCGACCGCATGCCTGGGCCGCACGGTCGAGTACGGCGCGCGCCTCGCACGGGGCGAGCCGGTGGTCCCGCCGGAGCTGTCGACCTCGACCGATCCGGTTGCGTCGATGGCCTTCGTGCTGCAGCTCGAGGCGCTGCTCCTCGCGGGTCGCGAAGTGCTCGAGTCGCGCGGCAACCGCAGCAACCTCGAGGCGCTCCAGTGGCTGGTTGGCGGGGTTCCGAGCGCATGGGGGCGGATACGGGCCGGCGACCACCAGGCCGCGATTCGCATCGCCCGGGTGGCCCGCCAGGCCGCCGAGGTGGCCCACGCCGACCCTGCGGTCGCGGCCGCGACCGCGCTGGAGGCCGAAGCCCACGTGGTGGCGGGCGACCACGACACGGCCCGGCGCCTGCTCGAGCCGCTCGGCTTGCCCGAGGGGCTGGCCGGCCTGCTCGTGCTGCGGGCCTGGGCCGTCCTGGGTGATGAGCAGGCGGCCGCCGATCTGGCCGCGGCGGCGGGTCCGCTCGCCATGCCGGGCCTCGTCCAGCTTCAGACCTGATACAATAGCACTCAAGTTTTCTGCCCAAAGGAGACTGAGAAGTTGGCGCTCGACCCCAACCGCTGGACGATCAAGACCCAGGAGGCCTTCCAGGTCGCGATGGACCTGGCGCGCCAGCAGCACCACCCCGAGATCACCCCGGAGCACGTGCTGGCCGCGCTGCTCGGCCAGGAGGAGGGCGTCGTCCTCCCCGTCCTCGAGAAGCTGGGGTTGGCGCCGTTCGTCGTGCGCAACCGGATCGACGAGACCCTGGCCGCGCTGCCCAAGGCCTACGGCGGCGCCGAGCCCCAACTCGCCCGGGCGACGCGCGACGCATTGGAAGCGGCCGATCGCGAGCGGGCCGAGTTGCGCGACGACTACCTGTCCACCGAGCACCTGCTGCTCGCCATGGCCGACAAGGTGGGTTCGACGCGCGAGCAGGTCCTCAACGTGCTGAAGGACGTGCGCGGCAGCCACCGCGTCACCACGCAGGCGCCGGAGGAGCAGTACCGCGCCCTCGAGCGCTTCGGCCGCGACCTCACGGAAGCCGCCCGCGCCGGCAAGCTCGACCCCGTCATCGGACGTGACGAGGAGATCCGCCGCGTCATCCAGGTGCTGTCGCGTCGCACCAAGAACAACCCGGTGCTCATCGGCGAGCCCGGCGTCGGCAAGACCGCCATCGTCGAGGGCCTCGCCCACCGCATCGTCGAGGGCGACGTGCCGGAGAGCCTGAAGCACCGGCGCGTCATCTCGCTCGACATCGGCTCGATGGTCGCGGGGTCGAAGTACCGCGGTGAGTTCGAGGAGCGGTTGAAGGCCGTGCTCAAGGAGATCACCGACGCACAGGGCGAGGTGATCACGTTCATCGACGAGCTGCACACCATCGTCGGCGCGGGCGCCGCGGAAGGCGCGATGGACGCGGGCAACATGATCAAGCCGATGCTGGCGCGCGGTGAGCTGCGCCTGATCGGCGCGACGACGCTCGACGAGTACCGCAGGCACATCGAGAAGGACGCCGCCCTCGAGCGCCGGTTCCAGCAGGTGTTCGTCGGTCAGCCCTCGGTGGAGGACACGATCGCGATCCTGCGGGGCCTGAAGGAGCGTTACGAGGTGCACCATGGCGTGCGCATCCAGGACGCGGCGCTGGTGGCCGCGGCCGTGCTGTCGGACCGCTACGTCACCGGACGCTTCCTCCCCGACAAGGCCATCGACCTGGTCGACGAGGCCGGGAGCCGGCTGCGCATCGAGATCGACTCGATGCCCACCGAGATCGACGTCGTCGAGCGCCGCATCCGTCAGCTGGAGATCGAGCGCGTGGCGTTGGCCAAGGAGACCGACGAGGCGTCGCGCGAGCGGTTGGTCGCGCTCGACCAGGATCTGGCCAACCTTCGTGAGCAGTCGGCTGCGATGAAGGCCCACTGGCAGGGCGAGAAGGACGAGATCGCCGAGATCCGCAGTCTCAAGGAGCAGCTCGAGGCTCGCCGCGCCGAGGCCGACCGCTTCGAGCGCGAGGGCGATCTCGCGCGCGCGGCCGAGATTCGCTACGGCCAGCTGCCGGAGCTCGAGCAGAAGGTCGACGAGGCGACGGCGGCGCTCGAGGTCATGCAGATGACCCAGAAGATGCTGAAGGAGGAGGTCGACGCGGAGGACGTCGCCGAGGTCGTCAGCAAGTGGACCGGTGTTCCCGTGTCACGGCTATTGGAGGGCGAGGTCCAGAAGCTGGTGCGGATGGAGGAGGTGCTGCACGAACGCGTCGTCGGTCAGGACGAAGCCGTGACCGCGGTGGCGAACGCCATCCGTCGCAGCCGGGCGGGCCTGTCCGACCCGCACCGGCCCATCGGGTCGTTCATGTTCCTCGGTCCGACGGGCGTCGGGAAGACCGAGCTGGCGCGTGCGCTGGCGGAGTTCCTGTTCGACGACGAGCGGGCGATGGTGCGCCTCGACATGAGCGAGTACATGGAGAAGCACAGCGTCTCACGCCTCATCGGCGCGCCGCCGGGTTACGTCGGCTACGACGAGGGCGGTCAGCTCACCGAGGCAGTGCGCCGCCGACCCTATGCGGTCGTGCTGCTCGACGAGATCGAGAAGGCCCACCCCGACGTGTTCAACGTGCTGCTCCAGCTGCTCGACGACGGGCGCCTCACCGACGGTCAGGGGCGCACGGTCGACTTCACCAACGTGGTGCTGATCATGACGTCGAACCTGCCGGGCGACCCGCGTGACCACTTCAAGCCGGAGTTCCTGAACCGCGTCGACGACATGATCCGGTTCCGGGCGCTCACCGAGGACGACTTCGAGCGTATCGTCGACATTCAGTTGCGTCGCCTGCGCGACCGGCTTGCCGAGCGCCGGCTCACGCTGGAGGTGTCCGACGCGGCCCGGCGCTGGCTGGCCCACGAGGGCTACGACCCGGTGTACGGCGCCCGTCCGCTCAAGCGGGTGATCCAGCGGTCGATCAGCGATCCGCTCGCGCTCGCGCTGCTGGAGGGTCGTTTCGGCGACGGGTCAATCGTCTCGGTCGACGTGGCCGGCGACGAGCTGGTCCTGAAGTAGGCACCGAGCGCGAGCGGTTCGGGTCGCCTGGCCTATTGCCGTATCGGCGCGCGCGGCGCCAAACTTGAGCGCTTTCCGACCGCCCGTGCACATCCCTGCGGGGTGCACGGGTGTCGTCGCGTCAGGGCCCGCGCTCTTCCGGGTGGAAGTTCTTCACGAAACGGAGCCGGAGCGACTGGCGCTCGTAGCCGGCCGCTTCCCAGAAGCCTGTGGCGTGATCGTGGTCCTCGACGACCACGGCGGCCACCCGGATGGCTCCCTGCCGGCGCAGCGCCCCCTCCGCGTGGCGCACGAGCTCGAGGCCGACGCCGAGGCGGCGGTACTCGGGGAGGACCGCGAGGCGGTACAGGCTGCCCCGCCAGCCGTCCCACGCCGCGATCACGGCGCCCACGATCTCGCGGTTGGCGCCGTCGTGGTCCTGAACCTCCGCGACCAGCAGCGATCGCCGGTCACGCGCGAGTAGGCGCCGGAGGCTCTCGAGGTCGTCGCTCACGGACGGCTCCACCTCCGCCCGGCGCCATACGGAGAGGACCGCATCGAGCTCGTCGGGC
>Ga0066709_100002981_pt1 | contig 12731 bp, 11 predicted proteins | sample GraSoiAngelo_158_FD_79665 | JGI IMG/M metagenome (GOLD analysis project Ga0066709, IMG submission 79665) | Grasslands soil microbial communities from the Angelo Coastal Reserve, California, USA - 14_1009_16_30cm | ecosystem: Environmental > Terrestrial > Soil > Grasslands | place: USA... | reverse complement strand
CCCGGCGATAGCCGAGCGACCTCGCTTTATGATCCCGACCGGTTGCCCTCGATATCCGTGACGACGATCGGCGCGATGCCGGTCGCCTTCAGGGGCGCTTCGATCGACGCCCGGTCGCCGACGATCACGATCGCGAGGTGATCGAGGTCGATGTACTGCTTCGCGACGCGGACGACGTCCTCCTTCGTGACCGCGCCGATCTTCGCGCCATACTGCTGGTAGTAATCGCCGGGCAGCGTCTGGGTCCAGAGCGTCGTGATCGCGCCGTTGATCCCCTGCACCGACGCGAACTGCGCCGGCAGCCGCTGGATCAGGGAATCCTTCGCCATCGACAGCTCGTCATCGGTCACCGGCCGGCTGCCGCCGATGCCGCGCAGCTCCTTCATGAACTCGACGAGCGCGGCGTCCGACTTCGCCGACACGATGTCGCCCCCGGCGCGAAACGCGCCCGGGCCCTTGCCGTAGGCGAATCCGGAGTTGACGCCGTAGCTGTAGCCCTTCTCTTCGCGGATGTTCGCGTTCAAGCGCGACTGGAACATGCCGCCGAGAATCGTGTTCATCACCTGGAGGGAGTAGTAGTCCGGCGTGTTCCGCGGCGGGCCCGGGTTGCCGATCGCGAACGTGGACTGCGCGGCGCCCGGTTTGTCGACGAGGTAGATCGTCATCGACGAGGGCTGCGGGAGCGAGGGATACGTGAACGCGGGCTTCTCGCCCCCTTTCGGCCACGCGGCCAGCGCGTGCTCGATCGTCGTCTTCACCGCCGCCGCGCTGACGTCGCCGACGACGGTGACGACCGCGCGTCCCGGCTGAAAGAACGCCTTGTGAAATGCAACGACGTCGTCGCGGGTGATCGCCTTGACCGTCGTTTCCGTGATCGGCTGCCCGAAGGGGTGCGACGCGCCGTAGAGGACCCTCGGGTACACGCGGCCGGCGATCGCGTTGGGCTGCGCCTTCGCCTGCTCGAGCGCGACGAGCCGTTGTCCGCGCAGGCGCTCCAGCGCGTCGGCCGGGAACGTGGGGTTGACCAGCATGTCCGCGAGGATGTCGAGCGTCTGCGGGAACTTGCCCGTGGTCGAGACAAATCCGATCGACCCCGTCTCGCTGCCGACCGACACCGAGATCGACGTGCCGAGCAGTTGGAGCGCGTTCGAGAGCGCCTCGCCGTCGCGTGTCCTGGTGCCTTCGTTCAGCATCGACGCCGTCACGCTCGCGACGCCGCGCTTGCCGGCGGATTCGAACTGGTCCGCGCCGCCGACGATCGTAATCGTGAACGACACCAGCGGAAGGTCGTGCTTCTCCGAGACGATGAGGTCGGCGCCGTTGTCGATCGTCGTCTTCGTCCACGTCGGCACGCGAAGGACCGGCAGTTTGCCCGGCGGCGGGATCTTCGAGCGATCGAGCGTCTGCTGGCCGGCGAGCGTCAGCGAGAGCGCGACGATCGAGAGGAGAGTGCGCGTCATCGCTGTGTCTCCTGCGGGGTGATCGCGGGGCTGAAGCCCCGCGCTGCGACGGCAGGGCTGAAGCCCTGCGCTCCGACTTTCTTGCTCTGATCCGGCTTCGACGCCTGATCCGCTTTGCCGATCGGGACGATGCTGAGGACGACGCGTCCCCGCGTGAGGAATGTGTTGGCGACGCGCTTGACGTCGGCGGGCGTAACGGCGAGCGACTTCTGGTACTCGGTCTGGAAGTATCCCGGCGTCCCGTGGAAGCCGGCGCCGTCGGCGAGGCGGAACGCCTTGCCCAGATTCGATTGCAGGCCCGACACGTAGCCCAGTTCCAGACCGGCCGTGGCCTTCTGGATTTCGTCCTGCGTCGGCCCTTCATCCTTGAACTTGTCGATGACGGCATCGGCCGCCGCCTCGAGGTCGGTCAGGGAATGCCCCGGCCGCGGCGTGATCGCCATCAGGAACTCGCCGACGTCTTCGTTCGAGCTCTGTCGCGCGAAGAGGTTCGCGGCCGACTGCTGGTCGTAGACGAGCGCTTTGGTCAGGCGCGCCGTGCGCGGGCCGCTCAGGATCGCGCCCATCACGTCGAGCGCGAACTGGTCGTCGTTCCTCTCGCCGACGGTGGGCCACTGTATGTACAACCGCGGCACCTGCACGCGGTCCTCGTACACCAGCCGCGCCTCGGCGTCCAGCGTGACGGGCGCGACGGCGGGTCGCGTAATCGGCTGGCCGCGCGGAATGTCGCCGAAGTATTTCGAGATCCAGCCCCTCGCCTGCGTCAGATCGAAATCGCCGACGACGGTCAGATACGCGTTGTTCGGCGCGTAGTAGAGACGGAAGAAGTTCTTCACGTCTTCGTCGGACGCGGCCGAGAGATCCTCCATGCTGCCGATCACATCCCATGAATAAGGATGCGACGCCGGGTACGTGGCGTGCGACAGGATTTCTCCGGCGCGGCCGTACGGCTGATTGTCCACGCCCTGCCGCCGCTCGTTTTTCACGATGTCGCGCTGTGCATTCAGCTTCGCGAGGTCGAGCGTGTCGAGGAGGAACCCCATGCGGTCGGCCTCGAGCCACACCGCCGACTCGAGATAATTCGACGGTATCGTCTCGTAATACGTCGTCCGATCGTTCGACGTCGTGCCGTTGTTGTTGCCGCCGACCCCTTCGGTCAGCTTGTCATGGATGCCGTACGGCACGTGGCCCGAACCGGTGAACATCACGTGTTCGAACAAGTGCGCGAACCCGGTCCGTCCTGGCAGCTCGTTCTTCGACCCGACGTGGTACCAGACGTCCACCGCGACGGTCGGCGTCGTGTGATCCGGCGAGAGGATCACGGTCAGGCCGTTGGGCAACGTGTAGGTCTCGAACGGGATCTTGATGGCGCTCGAGGCGGGACGCTTCGCGCCCGGCGTCTGCCGGCCTGTCCCGAGCAAAGTCGAGGGGCCTGCCCCGACCGAAGTCGGGGGGCCTGTCCCGAGCGGAGTCGAGGGACCGGCCGCCGCGGCGGACGCCAGCAGCGCCACCGCCAGGATCGTCACGCGTCGGCTGAACATCCGCACGGCAAATCCTTTCGTGAGAGGGGCCAATTATAGTTGACACCGCGTCCCCGCGATGGGAGACTCGCCCCGTTTCTCCCTTCAGACATCCGCGAGGATGTGTTCATGTACAGCCGTGTGCGCCGCCTTGTCTTCCTGTCGATTCCGTTGTGTGTCATTCCACTGTCGGTCACGGTGAGTCCTCAGGGCAAGTCGGACGATCCGTTGCTCGGCACGTTCCGGTTCCGATCGATCGGCCCCGCCAGCATGGGCGGACGCCTCGACGACATCGCGGTGTCGGAGAGCGATCCGAACGTCATCTACGTCGGCTACGCCGTCGGCGGCGTGTTCAGATCCGAAAACAACGGGACGACGTTCGAGCCTGTGTTCCAGACGTACGGGACCGCGTCCATCGGCGATATCGCGATTCATCCGACCAACCCGAACATCGTCTACGTGGGGACGGGCGAAGCCAACAACCGGCAGACCTCGTCGTTCGGCGACGGCATCTATAAGACTACGGACGGCGGCAAAACGTTTACGAACGTCGGGCTCAGGGAAACGCAGAGCATCGCGCGCATCGCGATCGATCCGAGAAGTCCCGACACCGTGTACGTGGCGTCGCCGGGCCACCTCTTCGGTCCGGGCCCCGACCGCGGCGTGTACAAGACGACCGACGGCGGGAAGACCTGGAACAAGATCAAATTCATCGACGACGACACCGGGTTCACCGACATCGCGATCGATCCATCGAACAGCAACACGATTTACGCGGCGAGCTACCAGCGCCGGCGCAGCGGCTGCTGCTTCAACGGCGGCGGGCCCGGCAGCGGGATCTGGAAGAGCAGCGACGCCGGCAAGACGTGGACACGGCTGCTCGGCGCGGGACTGCCGCCCGGCACGTACGGCCGCATCGCCCTCGACGTCTCGCGCTCGAACCCCAACGTCGTCTACGCGCAGATCGAGGCGGGGGAGTCCGGGACGCCGGCGCCCGTGCCGGCGGGCGCACCGCAGCAGACGGCGGCGACGGAGGCGACGCCCCCCGGCGCGGCGGCCGTGCCTCCGCCGCAGACGCAGACCACGGGCAGCGGACGCGGCGCGGGGCGTGGACGCGGTGAACAGCCGGCAGGCCAGCCCGGCGCAGCCGGCGCGCCGCCGCAGGTCGCGGCGTTTGGCGGAGGACGCGGCGGTTACGACTGGTGCAACAACGGCGGGCCGAGCCGCGGATTCGGCGGCCGGGGCGGACGTGGCGGCGGCGAAGAGCCGCCTCCGAACCTCACGCCGCCGCAACTGGATCGGACGCGCGGCAGCATCCTGCGCTCGGAAGACAAAGGAAAAACGTGGACGCTCGTCAGCAACTGCAACGCGCGTCCGATGTACTTCAGCCAACTCCGCGTCGATCCGGGCAACGACAAGACGATCTACGTCGCCGGACTGCCCGTCGCGAAATCGCTGGACGGCGGGCGCACGTTCGCGACGCTCGACAACGCCGGCGGCCACGAGTCGCCCGGCCACGTCGATCAGCACGCGATCTGGATCGATCCGAAGAATCCGAAGCACCTGCTGATCGGCAACGACGGCGGCCTCGACGTGAGCTGGGATCAGGGCAAGACGTGGGACTACGTCAACACGATGGCGACGGCGCTGGCGTACGTCGTCACCGCCGACATGCGCCGTCCCTACTACGTTTACATCGGCTTGCAGGACAACGGGAGCTGGGGCGGGCCGAGCGCCGTCCGCGGACGCGGCGGCATCATGAACTCCGACTGGTTCGGCATCGGGGGCGGCGACGGCTTCTACACCGCCGTCGACCCGACGGACTACAACATCGTCTACAGCGAGTCGCAGGACGGCAACACGAACCGCTACGACCTGCGGGTCGGACGCGGTCAGAGCATTCGTCCGCGCACCGCGGCGGGACGCGGCGGACGCGGCGGCGCTGGCGGCGGACGCGGCGGCGCGGCCGAGCCGACGCCGGCGGCGGAAACGCCGCAGCCTCCGGCCGTCCAGACCGGCGGGTTGGGCGGCTTCAACGTCGGCGCGCCGAACGTGATCAACATGATGACGTCGACCGAGGCGCTCCGGTTCAACTGGAACACGCCGATCGTCCTCTCGCCGCACACTCCCGGCATCGTGTGGCTCGGCGGCAATCGCCTCTTCAAGTCGTACAACCGCGGCGACACGTGGGTGGCGAGCCCGGATCTCACGAAGCAGGTCGATCGCAACACGGTCACGCTGATGGGCGTGCCCGGCGATCGCATGCAGCTCTCGAAGAACGACGGCGTCGTGTCCTACAGCACGATCATCACCATCTCCGAGTCGCCGGTGATGCCCGGCGTCGTGTGGGCGGGGACCGACGATGGGAACCTGCAGGTGAGCCGGGACGGCGGACAAACGTTCACGGAAGTCGGCAAGAACCTGCCGGGGCTGCCCGCGAACCATCAGTACTGGATCTCGCGCGTGGACGCGTCGCATTTCGATCCCGCCATCGCGTACGTCGCGGTCGACGGACACCGCAGCGACGACCTCAAGCCGTACGTCTACGTCACGCACGATTCCGGCGCCACGTTCAAGAGCCTCACGAACGACCTGCCGCCGTACGGCAACGTGCAAGTGATTCGTGAGGACCCGAAGAACAGGAGCCTGCTGTACGTCGGCACGGAGTTCGGGCTGTACGTGTCGATCAACGGCGGACAGCACTGGCAGAAGTTCTCGAACACCTATCCGACCGTGCGCACCGACGACATCGTCGTCCACCCGCGCGAGAACGACCTCATCGTCGCGACGCACGGCCGCAGCGTCTGGATTGCCGACGACATCACGCCGCTGCAGCAGCTCACGCCGGAGGTGCAGTCGCAGGACGTGTACCTGTTCGACATCCGGCCGGCCGTCGCCTGGCTGAACGATCAGCAGCACGGCCAGCAGGTCGGCGGCCAGCGCGTGTTCGTCGGAGAGAACGCGCCGCGCGGCACGGCCATCAGCTACTACCTGAAGTCGGCCGCGTCGGGCGACGTGAAGATCTCGATTGCGGACGTCGAAGGCAAGGTCGTGCGAATGCTGGAGGGGACGAAGAGCGTCGGGATCAACCGCGTCATCTGGAACCTGGGTCCGAATCCGCCACAGGGCGCGGCCGGGCGCGGCGGATTCGGCGGCGGAGGCGGCGGACGCGGCGGGTTCGGCGTAGGGGTCGAGCCCGGTACCTACATGGTCACACTCGAAGTCGGGGGCAAGAAGATCACCAAGCCCGTGAGCGTGCTGCAGGATCGCTGGCTGGGTGAACGCTAACGTCCGGCTGCGCCGGACCTGGAGGCATGGATGGTTATCCGACGTGTGCGCGTGTGGTCGGTGGCGAAGATCGCGGGGGCGACGTACGCGGCGCTGGGCCTGTTGATCGGCCTGATGTTCGCGGCGTTTTCGATGGTCGGCGCCGGCATCGCCAGCGCCGCGCGCGAGGGCGAGGGCGGCGGCCTGCCGGCGGGTCTCGGCGCGCTGTTCGGTGTGGGCGCAATCATCATCGCGCCCATCTTCTACGGCGTGTGCGGGCTGATCTTCGGCGCCATCGGGGCTGCCCTCTACAATCTGTTCGCGGGCATGGTGGGCGGCGTCGAGATCGAAGTGGCGTAAAAGCGCCGTGGCTGGACGCCGGGTCTGAAGACCCGGGGCTACTACCGGGTCTAAAGACCCGGGGCTACTTCTTCTTCTTTGGGGCGGCGGTCTCGGGCTTGGCGTCGATGGTCGCGGCGGTCATGCGATACATGATCGTGACCTTCGATCCGACCTTGGGATCGCCGGTCACCTTCGTACTGGCGTCTTTCGCGATCTCCCACTTGTCGCTGCCCTTCTGTACGACGATTGCATCGCTCCTCACCTCGAGCACCGGCCCGGTGACCTGATATGTCCTGACGGGGGCCGCCGCCGCGTGTGCCGCGCGCGCGGGAGCCGAGTAGGCCGCGAGTGCCCCGCCGGCTGTCAGCAGCAACGCGAGCGCGAGTGGTCTTTTCATGTCGAGCCTCCTGCCGAAAATCATATGACACGACGGGCCGGGCTGTGCCATGCTCAGCGGCTACCGGCCATCGAAACGCCGAAGAGCTTTGACATATCGAAGGGGTCGAACGATGAAGGCATCGCAGCACGTGATCGGTTTCGTCGCAGTGATGCTGCTGGGCGCCGCCGCGCCCGCGCGCGCATCGGCCGTCCAGGCGGCCGACATCACCGGCAAGTGGAACCTCCTGTTCAACACGCAGGACGGGCCAAGGCCAGCGCAGCTCACGATCAAGAAAGACGGCGACAAGTTGACGGGCACGATCGCGTCGGATGAAGGGGAGGTGCCGGTCGAAGCGTCGATCAAAGGCAGCGACGTCGAGATCGATTTCACCTATCCCGCGTCGAGCGGCCCGATCCCGATCGTGATGACGGGCACCGTCAGCGGCGATTCGGTGAAGGGATCGTTTGCGGCCGGCGGCAGTCCCGCGGGCGACTGGTCCGGAACGCGGACGCCCGCGAAGGACGCCAAGGCTGGTAAGCCGGACGGTGCAAAGGAGTCGAAGGAGAGCGCGAAGCTGGACGTCTCGGGCACGTGGCAGTTCAACGTGCAGACGTCCGCGCAGAGCGGGACGCCGACGATCGTGCTGAAGCAGAACGGCGAAACGCTGACGGGCGAGTATCAGGGCCAGTACGGCACGGCGCCGCTCAAGGGGACGATCAAGGGGGCCGATCTCACCTTTGCGTTCGACCTCGACATCCAGGGGACGTCGCTCCACGTCGTTTATGCGGGGACGGCGGAGAAGGACGCGATGAAGGGCAGCGTCGCCTACGGCGACATGGCCGAAGGCGTGTTCACCGCCAGGCGAAAATAGCCGCGCCGGGCCGTGGACTTGGACGGCCGCGCGACGGCCGCTCGAGGCCCGACTTCGTCGACAGAAGAATCTTCTGCATCGCGTCCCGCGAGCGGCGCTGGACGACGCCGCGCACGAGACCCCGCGTAAAGCTCGTGAGCGATCGCGTGCGCGCGCGATCGAGCGCGACGAGGTAGAAGCCCGACGGCCCGTCGCTGAACACGAAAGTCAGCCCGAGCGCCGCGTCGAAATAGTGCGTCGCGTAAAACCGCTGCGTCGCGATGACCGCCGCCGGCTGCGACTGGGATGCACGCGAGGCCGCGGCGTACAACGTCTGGTGGGTCAGGCTGACGACCGGGCGCAAGCCGAAGTCCTCCTTGCTCCAGTAGAACAGGTCTTCGGCGCCGTCCAGCGGCGCATGCGGAAACTCCCGCAGGTATCGGAAGCACTCGGGCGCCGCAGACCGGAACAACTCGGATTCCCCGAACAAGACCGCGAACTCCTGGGGCACGCTCAGCGGCACTTCCTTGTTTCGGTACTGCGCGAGCGCTTCGTGTCCGTGCGCCTCGTACGCCGCGACGTAATCCGCGAGCAGCCGCCGCCACAGCGATGAGGCCCGCTCGCGCCAGTCCGCGGCGTGCCAGTCCACTTCGCGCTGCATCCGCTGCATCGCGGTGTCGGGCAGGCGAACGCCGCAGTCCCCCGGACGGCAGTCGCGAATCGTCTGCAGGTCGTAGTCCTCGAAGGTGAGGCTCCGCAGGTCATCGGCGGTCGGGGTCTTGCCGAACGCGCCGGCCTCCTGCACGATGTGGCTGCTGCGCAGCCGCGACACGTCGCGATAACCCTCGAACAACGGATCGAACGGCGCGTTGATGCGCACGCCGCCGACGATCGCGATCTCGCGCCGATCGGTATCGAGCACCTTGGCCAGCGGCTCGCCGCGCTCGAGCCCCTCGAGCTCCGACGCCGAGAAGCCGCCGACGGCGCGCAGGACGCGATACGGTTCGTCGTTGCGCGCGGCCCCGCTCGCGGCCGACAGTAGCGCCACGCCGAGGAGCGGACCGATCGCACGAGCGCCGAGGGTCATCACTGATATTTCCATGACGTCAGGTCGGCGCCCGCGGGGGCGTGTTTCGCGATGTGCGCGGTCATCTTCTGCAGCAACTCCGGCCCGCGCGGCCCCCAGCAGTGCGGGGCGCGGCGCTGGAACACGATCTCCCCCGTCCACTTCGGGTTGTCCGCCTTCGACAGGAACTCGTTCAGGTTCTCGACCGCGTCGTTCAGATAATACGAGTCCATGTCGCCGACGTAGACGTTGATCTTGTCCGCGACGCGGGGCCCCAGCGTCGCCCAGTTCGTGCGGAGCACGTCGACGAGATCGTACTTCTTCCACCGTTCCGCGACCGCGCGGTCGATGACGCCCGTCTGCTTGTCCCAGAGCCGCATCGGATAGCCGTCCGGGCCCACCGGCGAATACGTCGCTTCCCAGATGTCCCACTGCCCGCCGGAGCGCGAGTGGTCGCCGAGCGTCAGCTCGTAGCGGTTCTCGTCCTTCATCATCGAACGGATGTTGCCGTCCGGCTGCCGCGTGTTCGGACGCTCGATCGTCATCCACCCGCGATCGATGAAGTACGCGTTCGGGTCGCGGTAGATGTCGACGATCTGGTGATAGTTGAAGTCGACGGCATCGGGACAGCTCGCGAACGTCGCGCCGTAGAAATCGGGATAGAAGATCTGGTGCGCGAGCGCGATCCATCCGCCGGTCGATCCGCCCGAGAGCATGCGCGCCCAGGACTGACGGATCGCGCGGAAGCGCGTCTCGACCGCCGGAATCAACTCCTGCATGATCGCGTCGCCGTACGGACCGTTGTTCTCGGAGTTCACGCCGTAGGAGTCGTCGTAATACGGCGACGGATGCTGCAGCGTGACGTAGAGGAAGCGCGGGGTCCCGGCGGCCATCCAGAACCGATCGACGTCGCTTGACCGCCCGAAACCGCCCGGCGCCTCGAGCGAGAAATGACCCTGGCTGTAGTTGACGGGATAATGCACGTCGGGATGTGTGTCGTAGTCCTTCGGCAGCAGCACGGTCGCGCCGAGATACATCGGCTGGCCCCACCACTTGGTCAGGATCTGGCTCTGAATCCGGATGTGCTTGACCATGTCGGTGTCGGGCGGCGCCTGGACCGGCGGGATCGCTTTGTCTGCGACGAGCCGGACCGGCGCGCTCGAGGACGGATCGAACGCGACCTTCACCGGATCGCCATACAGGTTGCCGGGCGATCGCTTCCAGTTCTGTCCCTCCCATCGATCCATGTGCAGCCAGATCGTGTGTCCGTCCGCGCGCGGGAACCGCGTGTACACGTTGACGAACGGCTGCATCCAGTATTCGCCCGCCGGGAGATCGCGGAGGCTGGCGAGCGGATGTCCGCGGTCGGCGCCGGCGATCGCGGCCGCCGCGCCCGGCGCGAGGCGGTCGACGTAGTGCGAAAACAACGGCACGCCGGTCGGATCCGTCTGCTCGATCGGCGTGCGCTGATTGTCGCGGCTGACGGCGACGTAGATCATCCCCGTCACCGGCTCCTGGCGCGCATCGCGCGAAAACAAGATCTCCAGACGCGGACCCGACGTCGCCGCCGGCGTCTGACCGAGCGCGCGACCGTGCGCGACGATGGCGGCGAGCGCCGCGAACGCCAGCGCGGCGGCAATTCTTCGTACGAAACCGCTCATGGTGCAGCTATCCTACCCCGGAGCCCATGCGAATGACTGTTGCCGTCATGGCCACCGGAACGATCGCCATCGCGCTGGCCCTCTTCGCGCCGCAGCGCCGGTCCGGGTCCGCCCGCGTCGACGGCTACCGCGTCGTCCACACCTACCCGCACGATCGCGACGCCTTCACGCAGGGGCTGATCGTTCGCGACGGTTACTTCTATGAGGGCACCGGCCTCGTGGGACGCTCCGGCCTTCGCAAGGTGAAGATCGACACCGGCGAGGTCGTCCAGTTCAAGGCGCTGGAGCCGCCGTACTTCGGCGAAGGCATCACCGAGTGGAAGGGCACGCTCGTCCAGCTCACGTGGCAGACCGAGATCGGGTTCGTGTACGACCTCACGTCGTTCGAGCGACGTCGCACGTTTTCGTACAAAGGCGAAGGCTGGGGCCTCACGCACGACGGCACGCGCCTGATCATGAGCGACGGCTCATCGTCGCTCCGATTCCTCGATCCGGAGACGTTCAAGGAGACGGGGCGCGTCACGGTGCGGGACGGCGGCACCGCCGTGACGGAGCTCAACGAGCTGGAATACGTGCGCGGCGAAGTCTACGCGAACATCTGGCAGACCGATCGCATCGCGCGCATTTCACCGAAGTCAGGGCAGGTGCTGGGGTGGATCGACCTGCGCGGCTTGCTGCCGCCAGCCGAGCGCAGCCGCGACGCCGTGCTCAACGGCATCGCGTACGACGCGAAAGCCAACCGTCTGTTCGTGACGGGGAAGCTCTGGCCCCGAGTGTTCGAGATCACGATTGCTTCAACAGCCGCTCCGCGCGCCGGCGGGCGCGGCGATGATGAATCCGCCAGGCGGTGACGACGGCGACGACGACCGCGCACGCTTCGACGTAGAGCTTCTCGCCGTCCAGGAAATCGACGGCGCGTCCCTCGAGCGCCGGATCGGCAATCGCGCCGTGCACGAAGAACACCGCCGCCGCCGCATACGTCGTGTAATGGATCGTCTTCCACCGGTGCCGGCCGAGCGCCGAACGATAGTACGACGTGATGACGACCACCGCGACGAGATACAGCGCGATCGCTCCGAGCGTGTTCGACTTCGGCTGCGCCGGAGACCAGAACGGGAGCAGCACGTCCATCACGCGGAATCGCGGCGACGACGAGAAGAGGAGGATGGCGGCGTGGAGCGCCGCGGCCGTCAGCGCGATGTAGCCAGTCCAGTTGTGGAACTTGAAGAGCTTGAACCGCCGCCGCGGCCATTGGCGCACGGGGTTGTACCCGACCGAGAGCAGCAATCCGAACAGCAGATTGACGGTGAGCAGGCCGACCGCCACGAGGGCGATGGTGCCCGAGAGATCGACAGCGCTCATTCGACGGAACGGACCGGCACGTATTCATCGTACCTGAAAGCGGCCAGGCTGTTTACACTGCGATCATGATCACACACGGCGGCGACATCACCATGCGGCCGATCGGCACGATCCGGACGGCGTACACGGAGACGTCCAGCATTCCGAAAGGGCCCGGCGCACGGCACGAGGCGGAAGGCGTGCTCGAGATTCGTCCCGACCTCGAGCCGGGCCTCGCCGACATCGACGGCTTCTCGCACCTGTTCGTGCTCTGGGTGTTCGATCGATCGGAAGGCGCGGACCTCGTGGCGAGGCCGCCGTGCGACGATCGGGCGCACGGCGTCTTTGCGACGCGCTCGCCGCGCCGCCCGAACCCGATCGGCCTCACCGTCGTTCGGCTCCTGCGCCGCGAAGGGCGGCGGCTGATCGTGCAAGGCGTCGACATGCTCGACGGCACGCCGCTCCTCGACATCAAGCCATATCTCTCCAGCGTGCCGGCCACGGATCTGCGGCGCGGATGGCTCGACGAGGCGGAGGCGCGGCAGCGTGCCGCGGAGAAGACGCATGGTTGACGGGATTGCCGGCGATCTCACGGCGGCCTGGCGCACGCTGTTGTGTGCTCGAGGGTCGACCGCGGCCGCGATTGTCGCGATGGCCCTGGGGATTGCGGCAAACGCGTCCACGTCTGCGGTGGCCTATGGCGTGCTGCTGCGGCCGCTGCCCTACGCACACGCCGATCGCCTCGTGCTGATTTCCACGAAAGATGTGGACAGCGGCGACGACGGAGACTTCAGCTATGCCGAGACGCGGGCGTGGATCGAACAGCTGCGGACGACCGAAGCCGT
>Ga0066709_100002980_pt1 | contig 12731 bp, 9 predicted proteins | sample GraSoiAngelo_158_FD_79665 | JGI IMG/M metagenome (GOLD analysis project Ga0066709, IMG submission 79665) | Grasslands soil microbial communities from the Angelo Coastal Reserve, California, USA - 14_1009_16_30cm | ecosystem: Environmental > Terrestrial > Soil > Grasslands | place: USA... | reverse complement strand
GGGAGCCCGGTTACCCCGGCGAGCCCGGTTACCCCGGCCAGGACGGTTACCCGGGCGGGCCCGGCGACGGCTACCCCGGCGACACCGGTTACCAGCCGGCTGATGACTACCTGCCGGGCCGTGACCAGCCACAGCCGCACTCCGGCCCGTACGACAGCTCGCTGCGGGACGACCCCGATGATCATGGGTATGGTGACCGCGGGGGCTGGTACGGCGACGTGGACGAGGACCAGGCCTGGGCGGAGGACGAGGACGACTCCGGCCTCCTGCCCGGGTTCAGCGACGAGGGGGATTACCACCGCGCCCGGGGGCGTGGCACCGCCCGCCCGGTCCGTGCCGAACGCAGCGCGCCGCCCAGCCGCCCGCGCGGGGGAAAGCCCAAACGCAAGAGCGCCATGCGCCGCGCCGCGCCGTGGATCGCCCTCACCGTCCTCGTGCTCATGATCGGCGTCGCCGGCAGCCTTTTCTTCTACTACTGGCACAACTACCTGCACCCGCCGGACTACGCGGGCCCGGGCACGGGCAACGTCACGGTCCAGATCAAGCCCGGCGAGACCGCTACCCAGGTGGGCGAGCAACTGCAGACCCAGGGCGTGGTCGCGAGCGTGCGCGCCTTCGCCAACGCGGCCAAGGCGAGCGGAAAGGGCGGTGCCCTGGAGCCGGGCTACTACCGGCTGCACAAGCACATGGCCGCCACGCTGGCGTTCGCGCTGCTGCTGAAACCCTCGTCAAGGATCGAGCTCACCGTGGTGATCACCGAGGGGGAGCGGCTGTCCGAGATCATCGCGAGCCTCGGCCAGAAGACCGGGGACCTGAAGGGCTACCAGCAGGCGATCAAGGACGTCTCGGCCCTCGGCTTGCCGTCCTACGCCAAGGGCAACCCCGAGGGCTACCTGTTCCCGGCCACCTACACCATCCAGCCCGGCACCCAGCCGGTCCAGGTGCTCCGGGCCATGGTGCTGCGGTTCAATCAGGAGGCGCAGAGCGTCAACCTGCCCGCGGTGGCGGCCCACGACCAGATCAGCGAGGGTGACGTCATCACCATCGCCAGCCTGATCCAGGCGGAGGGCAAGCGCCCACAGGACCTGCCGAAGATCGCCCGGGTGATCTACAACCGGCTGAACCAGCACATCAAGCTGCAGTTGGACACCACCGTGCTGTACGCCCGGCACTCCCGGGCCGCGGACGTCACGGTCGCCCAGACCCGGGACACCAAGTCGCCGTACAACACCTACCTGCACACGGGGCTGCCTCCGGGGCCGATCGACAACCCCGGCGATGTCGCCATCAAGGCCGCGCTGCACCCGTCGCCGACAACCAACACCTGGGTGTACTTCCTCACGGTGAACCCGAAGACCGGGCTGACCAAGTTCACCGACAGCTTCACGGTGTTCCAGCAGTACCAGAACGAGCTGGCCCACTACATGGCGACCCACCACTAGGTAAGCTCCGCCAGGTGAGAGCCGCGGTTCTTGGCGCGCCCATCGCGCACTCGCTGTCGCCTGTGCTGCACCGGGCGGCATACCGGGCGCTCGGCCTGGCCGGGTGGTCCTACGAGGCGATCGAGTGCGACGAAACGCGGCTGCCAGCCGTGCTCGGTGAATGCGGGCCTGAGTGGGCCGGGCTGTCGCTGACCATGCCGCTCAAGCGCGCCGTGCTGCCCCTGCTCGACGAGATCGGGCCGCTGGCCCGCGAGGTGGGCGCCGCGAACACGGTCGTGTTCTCCGGCGGCCGGCGGCACGGGCACAACACCGATGTGCCCGGCATGATCAACGCGCTCGCCGAGATCGGCGTGCCGGGCCCGCGGGGCGGCCCGCGGCGCTGGCCGGCCACGGTCCTGATCCTCGGCGGCGGCGCCACGGCCTGCTCCGCACTGGCCGCCGTGGCACGCGGGCTGGGGCTGGCCCAGGCGACCGTCGCCGTCCGCGATCCCGCCAGCGCCACGGGCCTGCTGACGGCCGCCCAGCACCTGGGCGTCACGGTGCGCCTCACTGACTACGGCAATCCCGTGGTCACCGCCCCCGGCCTCCTCATCTCCACTGTCCCCGCCGGTGCCGCGGATATTTATGCAGAACGAATCGACCGTGGCTACCTGGCCCCCAGGCATCTGTTCGACGTGGTCTACCACCCCTGGCCGACCGCCCTCGCGAAGGCCGCCCGCAAGGCTGACATCCCCGTGGCAGGCGGCTTTGCGCTGCTCCTGCACCAGGCCGCCGAACAGGTAACCCTGATGACCGGCAAGCCGGCCCCGCTCGAGGCAATGCGAGCCGCCGGCGAATCCGCGCTGACCCGCTAACCCGCTCCGCTTGCCACCAGCGCCTGCTCACCCGCTGAGCCAATCGACGCCCCGGGGGAAGGGGTGCGTGGCCGGAGCGGAATACCTAGCCACGCCAAATTGCTGTTAACCTTGCCTGACGACCAGCAGGGGTAAAACCTGCGCTGGCGCGTAAGCGGAGGACCACCTCCCACCTTGCCGGCCATAGGCCGGCGGGTACGCCCGTCAGAGCATATGGCGGGCAGGCCGGACGCGGCGGAGCCGGTGTCGTGCGGCAGCACGAGACGGGGAACGCGTGCGTTGCGGGTCCGTGTGCATGTGCCAGCCCTCCGGGGCCGGCCGCAGACACGGGGGAAGGGTGGGCTCCGCGTGCGCGGCATGCGGGGCCTTTTGCGTATGGCGGCGAGCCTGCGCGGAGGGCACCACCAGCCGGTCCACCGTCCCTGTCAGCGCAGGGGCGGGCTAACAGGAGATGCCAAGGAGGTCACATCAGCGTCGAACCACGCATTAACGAGCGCATCCGGGTTCCCGAAGTCAGGCTTGTCGGCCCGGCCGGCGAGCAGGTGGGAATCGTAAGCATCAACGATGCGCTCCGGCTGGCCCAGGAAGCCGACCTCGACCTGGTCGAGGTGGCACCCACAGCCCGGCCGCCGGTCTGCAAGCTCATGGACTACGGCAAGTTCAAGTACGAGTCCGCGCTCAAGGCCAGGGAATCTCGCAAGAACCAGGCACAGACGATCATCAAGGAGATCAAGCTCCGGCCGAAGATCGATCCGCACGACTACGGGACCAAGAAGAGTCACGTCGAGCGGTTCCTGCGGCAGGGTGACAAGGTCAAGGTGACGATCATGTTCCGTGGGCGTGAGCAGTCCCGGCCGGAGCTGGGCTTCCGGCTACTGCAGCGCCTCGCCGGCGACGTCGAGGAACTGGGATTCGTGGAATCGCAGCCCCGGCAGGACGGCCGCAACATGATCATGGTGATCGGGCCGCACCGGAGAAAGAGCGAGGCGCGCGCCGAGCGGGCGACCCGTGACGCACACCACGGTGAGCGTGCGGGGTCGCGGTCTCGCGCGGCGAGCGCAGCCGCGCCGGACGCCAACGCGGGCGAGCCGCCCGCGGAGACCGGCGAGGCGGCAGAGACGACGGACGCCACGGCGGCCGAGGAGGTACGGGCGCAGCCCCAACCGGCCACGGCAGCCCGATCGGGCCCCGCCCGGGTGGCGGCCGCGTCGAAGGCCAGCGCCCGGAGCTGAGCCGGCCTGGCCAGCCAGGCAGTGCGCCGCAAGCGGCCACTGCCAGGTAGGTCACTGTCATGGGACGGCGAACGTGCCACCAGGCGGGAACCCGCCGGGCGGTACGCAGGATAGAGCCGCGCCGAAGGCGCGCAAGAGACGAAAGACGGCGGCGAGCATGCCAAAGATGAAGACGCACAGCGGAGCGAACAAGCGCTTCCGGCTGACCGGTACTGGAAAGGTGCTGCGCCGTCGCGCGAACCGCAAGCACCTGTTCGAGCACAAGCCGAGCAGGGTCACCAGGCGGCTGGCTGGCGAAGTGACGCTCGCCCCCGCGGACGCTAAGAAGATCAAGAAGTTGCTGGCTAAGTAGCCCAGCCCGCCTCCAGGGAGTAAGAAGTGGCACGCGTGAAGCGGGCGGTCAACGCCCACAAGAAGCGCAGGGTGGTGCTTGAGCGGGCGAGCGGGTACCGCGGCCAGCGGTCTCGGATGTACCGCAAGGCCAAGGAGCAGATGCTCCACTCGATGACGTACGCCTATACGGGCCGCAAGGACCGCAAGGGCGCGTTCCGCCGGCTGTGGATCCAGCGCATCAACGCCGCCGCACGCGCGGACGGCATCACCTACAACCGGTTCATCCAGGGCCTGAAGGCCGCCGGGGTGGACGTGGACAGGCGCATGCTCGCCGAGCTCGCGGTGTCCGACCCGGCCGCGTTCTCCGGGCTGGTCAAGGTGGCGAAGGACGCGCTGCCGGAACCGGTCACCGACACCGCGGCAGCCTGATCCAGCACGGCCAGCCTCATTTTCACCGGTGTTCGCGATGAGTGAGGCGTACGGGGCGGAGCTCACCAGCCTGCGCTCACCCCGGGTGAAGGCGGCCCGCCAGCTCGCCAAGCGCGCGATGCGGGAGCGGGCCAGGTTGTTCCTGGCCGAGGGCCCCCAGGCGGCCGGCGAAGCACTCGCCCGCGACGGTGTGGTGACCGAGTTGTTCCTCACCGCCGCGGCGCGGTCCCGCCACGGCGGGATGGCCGCGCGGGCCAGCCGCCAGGGTGCGGCCGTGCACGTGGTGAGCGGCGAGATCATGGCCGAACTCGCGCAGACCGTCACCCCGCAGGGAGTCCTCGCCGTCTGCCGGTTCGTGGACGTACCGCTGGCCACGCTGACCGCGTCCGCGCCGCGGCTGGTGGTCATCCTCGCCAATGTCAGGGACCCGGGCAACGCCGGGACGGTGCTGCGCACCGCGGACGCGGCGGGCGCCGGCGGGGTGATCTTCTCCGACGCCTCGGTGGACCCGTATAACAGCAAGTGCGTGCGCGCGTCCGCGGGCAGCATCTTCCACACCGGCCTGGTGCTCGGCGGCCCGGTGGCGGACACGGTGGGTCAGCTCCGTGCGGCGGGCCTGCGGGTGCTTGCCGCGGACGGCAGGACGGGCCAGCCGCTGGACCAGGTGGAACCACGGGGAGTGCTCGCCGGGCCAACGGCCTGGCTGTTCGGCAACGAGGCGTGGGGCCTGCCGGACGACATGGCGGCGCTGGCCGACGAGCCGGTCGCGGTACCGATATATGGGCAGGCAGAGAGCCTCAACCTGGCCGCCGCGGCCGCGGTCTGCCTGTACGCCTCGGCCCGGGCACAGCGCTCTAACGCGGGAGGGGGCTGCCATGCAGCACCCGCAACGCGCTAGAGTCTGATCACATTGCGTAGCTCCTGGCTGGGGCGTGCCGCATATGCGGCAGGGTCCGGCAGGATGCTCCGAGCCAGGTGGCCGGCGGGGGTGGGCCACGTGAAGCCAGCGGCCGGGTTGGGGGACCCGGCCACGACAGGCGGCACAGGTGCCGGACGGAGGCAGGGACGCGCGTGGACGGGCATGCAGTGCCCGGCGAGAGGACGCTGGACCAGTGCTCAGCCTTGGGCGGGGCCTTGGGCGGGGCGGCGGGGTCGGGGCTAGCAGAGGGTCGGGGCCAGCAGAATTGCCGGCTGCCATGAGCCCTGGCAGGCCGGCCGACCTGACCGGCCAGGTGCCGCCGGGTCCGGTGCTGGTCAGCTCGATGGCCTGTGCCGACGAACTTCCTGACGGCCTGGTGATCGCCGACCACGCTGGCCGGGTCATGGTGTTCAACCGCGCCGCCGCGCGGCTGACCGGGACACCCGTCCGGGCCGCGATCGGCGCGGACGTGCGGCAGATCCTCGCGCTGCGTGACGCCGACGGGCGCTGCTGGTGGCGGTCGGCCAACCCCTACCACGGGCTGTCCATCCGCACCCGCCACCCCGAGATGCCGCTGTTCCTCCGCGACGGAACCGAGCTGCTGGTCACGATGTCGTACGTGCGGGCACCGCGCTCTGCTGGCCTCGGCCCCGCCACCCCGCCCAAGGCTAGCTCCGGCCCCGCCGCCCCGCCCAAGGCCGCACCTGGGCAGCGCCACCCGGCTCGCCGGGGCGGCGAGGTCCAGCGCCTGGTGTTCGTGCTGCGCGGTGCGCAGCAGCGGGCCCGCCTGGAGCGCAGCCGCGCCGATCTGGTGTCCACCGTGGCGCACGAGCTGAGGTCCCCGCTGACCAGCGTGAAAGGCTTCACCGCCACGCTGCTGGCCAAATGGGGCCGGTTCACCGACGACCAGAAGAAAGTGATGCTGGAAACCGTCAACGCCGACGCGGACCGGGTCACCAGGCTCATCACCGAGCTGCTCGACGTGTCCCGGATCGAGTCGGGGCGGATGGAGGTCCACCGGCAGCTCGTCAGCGTCCCGGAGCGGGTGGAGAAGATCGTCGCCGGGCGGGTGGCGGCCGGCGACCCGGCCGGCCGGTATCGCGTGGTGATCTCCGACGGGCTGCCCGAGACGTGGCTCGACGCGGACAAGGTCGACCAGATCCTCGGCAACCTTATTGAGAACGCCGTACGGCACGGCGCTGGTACCGTAACTGTCGTGGTGGAGCCGCTGGAACCCGTTGGCGCCCGTGCCGTCAGGCCCGGCGCCGAAGGCATCGCGGTCTCCGTCCGGGACGAGGGCGACGGTGTCGCGCCGGAACTCGTGTCGCGGATCTTCCGGCAGTTCTGGCGGGGCAAGCGCCGTGGTGGTGCGGGGCTCGGTCTCTACATCGTCAAGGGCCTGGTCGAGGCGCACGGCGGGACGATCACCGTGCAGCGGGCGCCGGAGGGCGGTGCCGAGTTCCGATTTACCATGCCCGCCGGGTCTTTGGCGGGCTAACCCTGCTTGCCGGCCTTCGGTCGGCCGCGCCGACGCCACGGTGCTAGCCCGGGGGCCCGAGCCCCCGGACCCCACGACGGTGGTCGGCGTGGTCTGGAGCGTTAAGGTCGGCGAGCCCCCGGACCCCACGACCGTGGCTGGCGCGGTCTGGAACGCCACGGTCGGCGAGCCCCCCCGGACGCCACGGTCGTGGTGGTTGTCGGTCATCTGGCTGGCCGGGTCGAACCTGGGCTGCTGGGGACCAGGCAGCGCGGGCCGATCGTAGAGCATGAAATTCTGAAGAACTCCACAGACCTACACCTTTCCAGCAACATCCGTGAGGGATGACGAAACTTATGTCCGCACCCAACAAGCACTATGACCCGGTGGAGGTGACGGCGTTGTCGCCCGAGGAGATCGCCGCCGCGCTGAAAGAGGCGCTCGCCGCCATCGCAGAGGCACGCACGCTCGACGAGCTCAAGGCCGCCCGGCTGGCCCACGCCGGGGACCGGTCGCCGCTCGCGCTCGCCAACGCCGAGATCGGGGCGCTGCCGCCGCAGGCCAGGGCGGAGGCCGGCCAGCGGGTCGGCGCGGCCCGCCGGGAGGTCAGGCAGGCGCTCGACACAAGGCAGACGGAACTCGAGGCCGAGCGCGACCAGCGAGTGCTCGTCGAAGAGACCGTCGATGTGACCCTGCCCTGGGACCGGCAGCCGGCCGGGGCGAGGCATCCGGTGACCACGGTGGGGGAGCGGCTCGCCGACGTGTTCGTGGGCATGGGGTATGAGATCGCCGAGGGGCCCGAGGTCGAGGCGGAGTGGTTCAACTTCGACGCGCTGAACTTCGCGCCCGACCACCCGGCAAGGGAGATGCAGGACACGATCTTCGTGGCCGGGCCGGACGGCGGTCACTCCGGCACGGTGCTGCGCACGCACACCTCGCCGGTGCAGATCCGCGCCCTGCTGACCCGCCCGCTGCCGGTGTACGTGGTCAGCCCGGGCAAGTGCTTCCGCACCGATCCGCTGGACGCCACGCACAGCCCGGTGTTCCACCAGATCGAGCTGCTGGCCGTGGACGAGGGCCTCACCATGGCCGACCTGCGCGGCGCGATCCAGTCGTTCGTGGACGCCATGTTCGGCGAGGGGCTGCGGACCCGGATCCGGCCGGACTTCTTCCCGTTCGTCGAGCCCGGTGTGGACGTGTCCATGGAATGCCACGTCTGCCGGGGCGCCTCCACCCGGGGCGGCGACCCGTGCCGGGTGTGCCGGTCGCAGGGCTGGATCGAGCTGGCCGGCGCCGGAATGGTCAACCCCAAGGTGCTCATCGCCTGCGGGATCGACCCGGACCGCTACAGCGGCTTCGCGTTCGGGCTCGGCATCGAGCGCACGCTCATGGTCCGGCACGGGATGACCGACATCAGAGACTCGCTGGAGGGCGACGTGCGGTTCAGCCGCGCACTGGGGGTGGAGGTCTGATGCGCGTCCCACTGTCCTGGCTGCGCGAGTACGCCCCGATCGACGAGTCGGTTCCGGCCGCGGAGGTGGCCACGCGGCTGACCGCCGCGGGCCTGGAGGTGGAATCCGTCGAGGCCGCCGGGCACGACGTCGGCGGCGTCGTGGTGGCGGAGGTCACCGCCATCGAGGAGCTGACCGGGTTCCGCAAGCCGATCAGGTACTGCCACGTGACCACCGGCACCACCGAGCGCGACGTGATCTGCGGCGCGGCCAATTTCGCGGTGGGGGACCGGGTGCCGTTCGCGGCTCCGGGTGCGGTGCTGCCCGGTGGCTTCGAGATCGGCGCGAAAAAGGCCTACGGCCGGATGTCGGAGGGCATGATCTGCTCCGCCGCCGAACTGGCCATCGGGGACGACCACTCCGGCATCCTGGTGCTCGCGCCCGATGCCCCGCTCGGTGCGGACTTCGCGGTCTACGCAGGCATGGCCGATCAGGTGTTCGACATCTCGGTGACCCCGAACCTGGGGTATGCGCTGTCGGTGCGCGGGGTCGCCCGCGAGCTGGCCACGGCGTTCGAGGTGCCGTACACCGACCCGGCGGACCAGGGCCTGCCCGCCGGCGTCGAGGCGGTGTCGCCCGACGTGTATCAGGCAAGCATCGCCGACCCGACCGCCTGCGACCGGTTCGTGCTGCGGGAGGTGCACGGCCTCGACCCAGCCGCGCCGACGCCGCTGTGGATGCGGGTGCGGCTGGCCCGGGCCGGCATGCGCACGGTGTCGCTGGCGGTCGACGTCACCAACTACCTGATGGTCGAACTGGGGCAGCCGCTGCACGCCTTCGACCGCGACCGGCTGACCGGCCCGATCGTGGTGCGGCGGGCGCAGCCGGGTGAGCGGCTGGAGACGCTGGACCATGTCGTCCGGCCACTTGACCCGGACGACATTCTGATCACCGACGAAACCGGGCCGATCTCGATGGCCGGCACCATGGGTGGCCTGGCGACCGAGATCTCCGAGTCCTCGGCGAACCTGGTGATCGAGGCCGCCCACTTCTCCGCCCGGGGCACGGCCAGGATGAGCCGGCGGCACCGGCTGTTCAGCGAGGCGTCCTACCGCTTCGAGCGCGAGGTGGACCGGGAGCTGCCGGTGCGTGCCTCGGCGAAGGCCGCGGTGCTGCTGGCCGAGCTGGGCGGCGCAACCGTGCTTCCCGGATGCTCCCACGCGCAGGCCGAGGTCCCCCCGGTGACGATCAGCCTGCCGGTGGACTATCCGGGAAAGGTGGCCGGGCTGCCGTATCTGCCGGCGACCGTGATCCGGCGGCTGCGGGACGTCGGCTGCGTGGTGACCGAGCCGGGCGAGGACGCCGGTACCACGCCAGGCGTCGGGGCAGCCGGGGATGCCAAGCCAAGCCATCCCGCCGGAGCCAGGAGTGCCAGCCTGAACCGGCACCTCCGGCGGGAGTACGGCAAGCACGAGAGCGGCCCGGAGATCCTCACCGTGGTCCCGCCGTCCTGGCGCCAGGACCTGCGCTACCCCAGCGACCTGGCGGAGGAGGTGATCCGGCTGGAGGGTTACGACAACGTCCCGGTCCGGATGCCGCGGGCCGCCGCGGGGAAGGGGCTGACCGGCGCCCAGCGGCTGCGCCGCTCGACGGGCCGCGCACTCGCCGGGGCGGGCTACGTCGAGGTGCTCGGCCAGCCGTTCGGCTCGGCCGCCGACTACGAGCGGCTGCAACTGCCCGCCGGGGATCCGCGCCGCCGGGCGCCGCGGATCGCCAACCCGCTGAGCGAGGACGAGCCGTTGCTGCGCACCACCCTGCTGCCCGGTCTGCTGCGGGTGCTGGCGCGCAACATCGGGCGCGGGTTCGGTGATCTGGCCCTGTACGAGATGGGGCTGGTGTTCCGGCTCGGCACCGGCGGCCAGGGGGTCGCCCCGATCCCGCGGGTGGACCGTGGGCCGACCGTAGCCGAGGTCACCGAGATGGAATCCGCCCTGCCCGCCCAGCCGCTTCGGGTCGGCGTGGTGCTGGCCGGGAACCGGGAGAGCTCCGGCTGGTGGGGCGGGGGCCGCCCGGCCGGGTGGCAGGACGCCATCGAGGCCGCTCGCGAGGTGCTGCGGGTGAGCCGGATCGGCTACCGCATCGAGCAGGACCGGTACCCGCCGTGGCACCCCGGCCGCTGCGCCGCGGTCTACGTCACCGGCCCGGAAGGGGACGAGCAGCTCGCCGGGCACGCCGGGGAACTGCACCCGCGGGTGATCCAGGCGTTCCGGCTGCCGGACCGTACCTGCGCGGTGGAACTGGACATGTCGGTCATCGGTGCCGCGGCCGCGGCACTGCCGCCGGCCCAGGCGCCGACGATCTCCGCCTACCCGGTGGCGACGCAGGACGTCGCGCTGGTGGTGCGGGACGCGGTGCCCGCCGCGCAGGTGCAGGCCGCGCTGGCCGCCGGGGCTTCCTCGGCCGCGGGGGACGGCGGAGAGCTGCTGGAGGACGTGCGGCTCTTCGACATCTACACCGGCGAGCAGGTGGGGGAGGGCAACAAGTCCCTTGCCTACCGGCTGCGCTTCCGCGCGCCCGACCGCACGCTCACCGACGAGGAGACCAGCGCCGCCAGGGACGCCGCGGTGGCCGAGGCGGCCCGCCGCGTCGGTGCCGTGCTGCGCGACGGAAGCTGACCGGGCGGCACTGTCCGGGGCGGCACCGTCCGGGCTGCGCTGCCCGAGGCGGTGCTGTCCGAGGCGGCACTGCCCCGGGGCGGGCGCCGTCCGGAGCGGCGGCTGCCGGGCATGGCGGCGGCCTGCCGCGGCCGCCACATCTGCCTGCCTTGGCGGTAAAAACAGGTAACACGACCGTAGTCTGACGGTCTGCTCTGGCTTACCTCGTCGAGGTGGTGGTGCCCGTTCCCGCTTGTGGGCCGGACGGAACGGCGTGGCTGGCCGGCGTACGGTCACTGGTTCGTGCTTGACAGCAACCGGGGCGACGGGCTGCGATGGCGATAGCGCTTTACGCAACCCCATCCGGCACGTCGGCCCGTTCCCTCACCCTGGTTCGGCACCAGTCCCGCTCACGGAGGAATCGCCATCAGCCCGGAAGTCAGCGCGCAGGGGCAGTCCACGCTGGGCGCGGCAGGATCGGACACGGCACCACCCAAGGCGACGTTCGCTGCGGTCTTCGCGATAGGCGAGTTCCGCGCACTGTGGCTTGCGCAAGTGCTTTCCGTCGGAGGCGACCAGCTCGCCCGGGTCGCGCTGACGTTGCTGGTGTATGACCGCACCCACTCGTCCCTGCTGGCCGCGATAACCTTCGCGGCCAGCGTGGTACCGGCCTTCATCGGCGGGATCACCCTCTCCGGCCTGGCCGACCGGTTTCCCCGCCGGCGGGTCATGATCGCGTGCGACCTGGCCCGGGTCGTGCTCGTGGCGGTCATGGCGATCTCGGGGATGCCGATCGCGGTGCTCGTGGTGCTGCTGTTCCTGGTGACTCTGATCGGTGCGCCGTTCCTGTCTGGCCGCGCCGCACTCGTCGCTGACCTCCTCACCGGTGACCTGTACGTACTCGGGACCGCGGTCACCATGACCACGATGCAGTTCGCCCAGGTGCTCGGGTTCGCCGTCGGGGGCGCCGTGGTGGGCTTCTTCGGCGTCCAGACGTCGCTGCTCATCGACGCCGGCACGTTTGCTCTCTCAGCCGTGATCACGTGCGTCTGGGTCCGGTCCTGGCCCGCGGTTCGAGCGGTGGCGGACCGGGAAGCCTACGCCGAGCCCGATGCTGGCGGCGGGCTGCTCGCGGGCCTCCGGCTGGTGTTCACCAGCCCGGCGCTGCGGATCCCGATGCTGCTTGGCTGGCTGGCCGCCTTCTACAACATTCCCGAGGGGGTCTCCGCGCCGCTGGCGGCGGCCCTGGGCGGCGGGGCGGTGGCGGTCGGCTTCATCCTGGCGGCGCCGGCGTTCGGGGCCACGGTGGGAGCGATCACCTTCAGCCGGTTCGTCGCCCCGGAGAGGCGGGTACGGTGGATGAGCCCGCTGGCCGTAGCGGCGAGCGGCGTCCTGATCCTGTTTGTTTTCCGGCCCCCGTTGCCCATCGCGCTGATGGTGCTGATGGTGTCGGGCCTCTTCGACTGCTACCAGCTTGCCGCGAATGCTTCGTTTGTCGCCGCCACCCCGGCGCGGCAACGCAGCCAGGCGTTTGGCATCGCCCAGGGTGGCATGAGTCTCGGCCAAGGTATCGCCATGGTCGTGGCAGGGGCAGCGGCCGAACACTTCGCCCCGTACTTCGTGATAGCGGCCAGCGGCGCGGCTGGCGTGGTCGCTGCTATCGCTATCGCCTTCGGCCGGCCCCGTGCGCGCTGATCCTTGCGACACCGGCCTGTGCGAATCGGGTTCAGCCCCAGCTGCTGCTGCGCATGGCGGGTGCTCCTTGCTCCTGGCGGGCGGATGGTCGGTGGTGGCTGTCGGGTTTAGCCCCAGCTGCTGCTGCGCATGGCGGGTGCTCCTTGCTCCTGGCGGGCGGGTGGTCGGTGGTGGCTGTCGGGTTTAGCCCCAGCTGCTGCTGCGCATGGCGGGTGCTCCTTGCTTGTTGCGGGTGGGTGGTCAGT
>Ga0066709_100002979_pt1 | contig 12732 bp, 18 predicted proteins | sample GraSoiAngelo_158_FD_79665 | JGI IMG/M metagenome (GOLD analysis project Ga0066709, IMG submission 79665) | Grasslands soil microbial communities from the Angelo Coastal Reserve, California, USA - 14_1009_16_30cm | ecosystem: Environmental > Terrestrial > Soil > Grasslands | place: USA... | reverse complement strand
CGCATCGCCTGCCAGCGAATCGCCGGGTCCGAGTCGAGCAGCCAGTCGATGACGGACGCGGTCTTCCTCGCGCGGAGCGGTGCCTTCATCAGAGCGCCACACTAACCGAGCCGTGCGGCATCGACTAAAACGATCGAGCGCGAGTGCAGGAGCTGAGATGAGCAAGAGGGCCACTTCGAGGAAGGCCACCGCAAGGAAGGCCACCGCGACGAAGATCAGTGTGAAGAAGGCCGCTCCAAAGCAGGCGATGACGCCGAAGGGAAAGGGACCAACAGAGAAAAATCTCGACATCTACGGTGCGGCGCCGATCCCGTGGTCGCGCGCTCTCAAGCAGCTCGAGGCGGGTACCGGAGGGTCGTACTGGCTTGCGACGACGAAGCTCGATGGCCGACCGCACGTTGCTGCCGTCGGCGCGCTCTGGGTCGACGGCAAGATCTACTTCGTGACCGGTGCCCGGACACGGAAGGGTCGGAACCTTACCGCGAACCCCGACTGCGTTCTCTCGGTCTCGCTCACCGGCATCGACCTCGTCGTCGAGGGCCGCGCGGTCCGCGTCACCGATCGGCCGACGCTCCTGCGTCTTGCCGAGCGGTACGCGGCGCAGGGCTGGCCCGCGAGCGTCAGTGGCGCGGCCCTCACTGCCGAATACAGCGCGCCGAGCGCCGGACCGCCGCCGTGGAATCTCTACGCAGTCAGGCCGACGACGGCGTTCGGCGTCGCTACGACCGAGCCATCGGGAGCGACGCGGTGGCAGTTCGACACACACGGTGGCGACCAGACCTAGCCGAGGACGGGCTACGCAAGACCGCAGTGACGGCGAACCGACCTGGGACTTCTCGCCTGGGGCTCGGTCAAGATTCATCGTGCAGCTGCAAGAGCAGGGATCCGCCGAATCGAATCGGCGACCGCGTTCGGTTGATTTGACTCGTAACGGCCCTCGAACCCCACGCCATGCGCTTGCATTTCTGAGGGCCGTGGAGTACTGCTAGCCATCGCGTGGAGCCAATCCGCCTGTCCGCCGACGCATGTCGCAGCGGCCGCTGAGTGCATGGGCTGAACACCGCGAGGCCGAGGGGGAGGTGATGAGGGGAGTGATTGCTAACGCGTTCCCGCGCGGATTCAGGGAAAAGATAGGAAAGGTGGAGAACATGGCAAAGGTCGCGACGATGTCGGTGCAGGGCATCGACGCCGGTCAACTGGAGAGGTTCAACGAGCAGTACGCGTCCTCGCCGAGCAACTTTGAACTGGGAATCGAAAGCCGGACCATCTGGGAGCAGAAAGGTCTGGGTAACCTCGGGAAGGTGGGCCGATGGACGCTCGGGGGGCAGCCGATCGAGAAGCCGACTCGGGATTTTTCGGTTCAGATGGGCTCCTGGAAGGAAGTCGGAGACGCGATTGGTGTCGAGGGAGCGGACGATCGCATTGAGCCAGTCGAGGCCGCGCTTCTTGGACTGTCGTCATGCGTCACGGAAGCGATCGTGCTCAACTGCGCGAGGACTGGCGTCAAGCTCGAGGGTCTCGAGGTAAAGGCGCACGCCGACGTCGACCCGGGTCCGATCGTAGGGGCGAAGGACCCTTCGGACTGGGACAACACGTTGAAGCGGATCACCGTCGACATCACAGCTCGCGGAGACTTGTCAGCCGAGGACCGGCGCATGATCGAGGATGGGGCGACGCGCTCGCCGGTGCGCTATGTCTTCAATAAGTCTGGTCTGCTGAAAACCAACTTCCGCTACGAGTAGAAGAGCCTCGCGGCTGCGGAGTGGATCGCCAATGTGCCACGGATCGTCGCCGATCCGCTCCGCCGCCCCGGCTCGCAGCTCGACGCCTTACGGCGATTCTCGCGGGTCGGCGAGAGGGAGGGGAGAACGATGCCGCTTTATCTATCGAGGTTCAGCCGTGCGGTCCTTCGAACCTCGCGTTTGTTCAAACACGAGCTCATCGAGCACCAGCCCGCTGGGCATCTCTCCCGGGCGGCCATTTCAAGCCCGTGCCTCAATCGGCGTGGACCGCAGCCGGATTGCCGCCGCCACCCGCTCCTCCCACCGCGGAAGATCGACGCCGACCACGAGGAGCCAAAGGCAGAGTGATCCTTCGCCGAAGAGGGAAGGCAGCTGGATCCAAGGAACCAGCTGGGCTGCGAAGCCGGGTGCCAAGAGGTGCGCGAAGCTGTAGCTCAGGTATGCGAGGCCATCGATGGCCATCAGGACGCCGATGACTCGTGGAAGGAATGTCGAGATGAACAGCAGGTACGCGATACAGAGGCCATAGCAGCCAAAGAAGACCGAGTTGATGCTGTACCCGATCGTCGACAGAGCGAGGGGCATGTACGCAAGGGCCTCCGCCTCTGTCGGTGAAAGCGCGCTTCCATAGGGACCGTTCCCCAGCAGGAGCAGAGGCACGAACTGGTTGATGAGGCCGGCAGCCTCGACGGCGGTCCCAACGATCGTGAAGAACACCACGAGCAATGCGAGCCTTCGGTTCACGACCTTGAACAGCTCGTAGAAGATCATCGCGAGGAACACATTGGTCACCGTGATGACGATGTGCGCCGCGATGCCGAACCGATACAGCAGCTCATGCGCCTGGATGTTGTGCGCCGTAGCGGATGGATCGCCGGTCACTACCAGCATGCCGGGAACGATGCCGATGGCGAAGGCACCTCCGACGATGTTGATCAGGTACAGACCGCCGGCAGTCCTGGCCAGCCTGCGTGCCGAAGCGCCGTCAATGAAATCCATGAAGGACCTCCTTGAACCCGAGGACCGCGCCGGTGAGCAACGTGGTCACGATGTATGCGATCAAGGCGGTCATCGCGCGCACCTCCAACGGCGTCGGTATTCTCGGACTGTCGGGCGTAGATCTTTCCGACAGAGAGCCTAATTTCTGCGAGAAATGATCTCTGAGGCGCCTTTTTTCTTTTCGGTCGCAGCGGTTAGCGTCACGCTAGCCAGTTTCTCTGGCTTGGTGACAGCGTTTCGTCGCGGCGATCGGTTAAGGGCGGTCGACGTGTTTCATTTGCGCGGGATCGTCGAGGTCGGACTGGGAAACGCTCTCATCGCCCTGATGACGATCCCGCTCGCCACCTTGGCTGGTGACCTTCAGACGGCAACCCGCATCGGAAGCGGCGTGGTCATCGCGTATGTCGTCCTCCAGATCCCCCTGTTTGCCTTGCGGCAGCGGCGGATGTCGATTCGCATCGAGGCCGCTCAGGCGATCGTGGCTGCAGCCATCGACATCGCGGTGATCGCCGTCGCAATCGTCACCATCGTCATTCGGTCAATCGGCGCTTACGAATCGCTGATGCTCCTACTACTCGCGCGACCGATGTGGGATTTCGTTCGTGTTTTGCGGGATATGGCCGGGCCCGACGGCTCGGGCTAGGCTCCTTGTGCAGAGCGACCGGACGAATTTGACCGATTAATGAGCGAGGCACACAAGACACTCGGCCGTCGAGCCTGGGCCGCCTACAACGCCGGCGACGCGAACGCCTTCGCGGCGTGCGTCACCTCGGATTGGCGCGAACACAATGGAGAGGGTGAGGTCGCGACGCTCGATGACATGCGTGGGTTGATGGAGGCCCAACGCAAGGCATTCCCTGACAAGCACACAGAGATCGTGCAAGAGCTCGTGGAGGGTGATCTGCTCGCGCATCGGACTATTACCACGGCCACCCATACGGGCCGTTACTTCGACCTCGATCGCAACGGGCAGGACTGTGCGGTTACATGAGATCAACATCCACAGGATCGTCGGGGCTCGAATCGCCGAGACCTGGATCGCTGTGAGCCAACCCGGTGGCTTCTACAAGCAGCTAAGCGGCCGTGACAGACCTCCGAGTAGCGCCGGCCCTGCTACAGCTTCAGGGCGTAGGCCTCGACGGTGAAGTCCGGTGAGGGATGGAAGTCGTACTCGCGAACTCGCGTGAATCCGAGCCGCAGATACATCGCCCGGGCCACGTGCATGAGTCCGGTTGTGTGTAGTGCCATCGTCGTCGCGCCATCGGCGCGCGCGCGCCGTAGACACTCAGCCATCAAGGCATGTGCGATTCCACGGCCACGCGCCGCCGGCGAGACACCCAGAAGCCGCACCGAGGCCCACCCAGCCGGCCAGGCGCTGTCGACCGAATCGGACCGACCGGGCGCGTAGTAATTCACGCTTCCAAGGAGCGTGCCGTCGCGTTCGGCGATGATCGTTGACGAGATCGTCGCCCGCGACCACACGTCGGCGACGTTCCTTTTGTATTCCTCCCACCCGACTCGGGCCGCTTCGGGAATCGTCGCGTTGGGCGCGGGCATGAACTGCGCGTAGGCGTCGACGAGCAAAGCGCTTACCGATTTGAGCTCTTCGTTTCGCGCGTCTCTGATTGTCACCCCACGCTCCATGAAGCGCCCTCCTCGAGACGACGTCGGCGAACAGCGCCGTCACCGTCTTGCGCTCGTCGGGCATCGCGTCAGTCTAGGCGCGCAATAAGTCGCGGATCATCGTGCGCGAAAGCGCGCGCTGACAACCTATGCTCCGGCTGCAACCGCGGGGGAGGAGCTCATGTCCACGCATGACAATCGTTCGATCGTCGAACGCTACGCCCAGGCGCTGCCCAGCGACTTCGCGACGCTCGCAAGCCAGAACTACCCCGGTGGCCTACCGGACCTGAAGCCGAAACGAATCGTGGGCAGCGAGGATCGGTGGGTCGTCACTCCTAGCTACACGCCGCTTCGGATCATGGGCACCGGAGACATCTACGTGATCCAGAGCGAAGGCGCCTGACGCCGCGTACGGCAGGCGAGATGTCTGACTACAACAAAGCGCTCGCGCTCAGGTATGTGGCCGTCTGGAACAACAGTGAGTTCAACGCGCTCGACGACATCATCCATTCCGACTACCGCGCACGACGTGGCGATCGACTGATGGCCTCTGGGCCTGCAGCGTTGAAGGCGTGGCTCTCCGGCTTGCACGAAATATTTCCCGATATGAGGTACACAGTTGAAGAGATCATCGACGTGGATGACCGAGTCATCGTCCGCGCGAGCGGAGTCGGAACGCATCTCGGCGTATGGCGCCACAAGCTCTTCACCATTCCGCCGACCGGGACGCGCGTGTCCTGGTCCGGGGTGGACCTGATCCGGATCGCCGACGGCAAGATCATCGAGGACTGGGACTACTGGGATGACCGAGGACTCCTCGAGCAGCTGGGGACGCCGAGCTATGCACCGAAGACCTCGCCGCGGCCAGCGGCGAAGCCACGCGCGAGCTGAGCGCGCAACACATAGCCATCCGCTTTGGCACGCCGACTGCGCGACTTACGCCGAGGAGGTGAGGGATGGCTTCCAGAAGTTTGCAATACGCAAAGCGGATCGAATCGCTTGACGAGCACGAGGAACATCCGGGTCAGACGCTCGCGACGAGGAATCACGAGGTCATCAAGCGGTGGGCTGAGGAGCGTGGCGCGAAACCGGCCGCCGTCCCCGGTACCGAGCACGACGGTCACCTCGGCGTCTTGCGCTTCGACTTCCCTGGGTACGGCGGTCAAGAACTGAAGCACGTTTCGTGGGACGAGTGGTTCAAAACGTTCGACGCCCGCAACCTCACATTCATCTATCAGGAGCACACCAAGGACGGCAAGGAAAGCAATTTCTTCCAGCTCGACAACCCGGATCGGGAGGACGGCTAGGAGTTTTCGGCAGCCGTCGACTAAGACGCGAAGGACGCGCCTTTTGGCGCGTCCTTCTGTCATCGCGACCTGAGCGTCGAGCGAGCTACGGGGCGGTGGGGGTCTGTCCCGCGTCCTCCTGCGCCTCTCGAGCCGCGCTTTCGCCGGCCTCGTGCGCCGGATCCTCATTCGGCTTGAATGCGCCACCAGCTCCGCCGTTGCGCGACGCGCCCTTGACGGTGGGCACCTGGCCCGCGTCCTCCTGCGCTTCACGCTCGGCGCTCTCGCCGGCTTCGTGGGCGGGATCCTCGTTCGGTGTGAACGTTCGGGTGCCGGGGCTCGCCGATGCCGCCGGATTGGTGGCGGCGAGTGCCCGTCCGGCACCCGCGCCAAACGCGATCGCGCCAACTGCGACGCCCGCGAGCATCGAGCCGCCGACGAGCAGGGCGAGAATATTCTTCCGCGCCAAAACCACTCCTGTACCTCCTTGTGATTTCGTCCGCCTTCGACGAAGGCGCGACTCCACTGTCCCGCGAATGGATAAGACGGCGATGAGACCTGCCTAAGAGTCGGACAAACTCGATAGAGTTCTGTGCATGTGCCGAAGCATCAAGACGCTCCGCCGGGCCGAAGGTCTCGCCAGCGAGGACGAAATCCAAGCCGCCGCGCTCCAGTTCGTGCGAAAGGTTTCCGGTTATCGGGCCCCATCGCAGCGCAACACCGCGGCGTTCGACGCTGCCGTGGCCGAGATCGCGCGAAGCTCGCGCCAGCTGCTGGCCGCCCTGGAGCAGCCTGGTCAGTCCCATGCGCGCTCGCGCGCGCGTGCCGGCAACTGAGCCGGCGCGCTACCTGAACTCGGCGCAGGTGTCGCGGTCGAGCCAGACGTCGTTCGGGTCGACCGACGGGTCCGCCGAGCGCACCGCGACGAAGCGACCGTTATCGCTCGCGGCGACGAGCGACCAGTCTGGAACGCATTTGTCCGCGTAGGCCGTCTTGTGCATCGGCGAGCCGCAGGCGGCGAGGAGGAGTAGGAGCGGGAGCAGCGCGCTCGTGAGACGCACAGCTTCTCAGCATCGGACCAGCCGCCCTGCCCTTCACTAGTGACATCTAGGTAGAGCTGGCACGCCCTGTGCGCGCTCGCGCGACCGTGCCGAAAGCCGAACCGCCGGACGAATCCGCCTATCCGCGCCTAGAGGGTCGCGTCACCCTGCCCAAGCTGCGCGAGGCGGCGGCGCATTGCAGGGCCTGCGATCTCTGGAAGCTCGGAACGCAGACCGTCTTTGGCGAGGGGTCGGCTCACGCGAAGGTCATGCTCGTCGGCGAGCAGCCCGGCGACTACGAGGACCGCGCCGGTAAGCCCTTCGTCGGACCCGCTGGCCGCATGCTCGACGAGGCCCTCGAAGAGGCCGGCATCGACCGTGACGAGGTCTGGGTCACCAATGCCGTCAAGCACTTCAAGTGGGAGCCGCGTGGCAAGCGTCGCATCCACGCCAAGCCGAACGCGCGTGAGATCGCCGCTTGCCTGCATTGGCTCCGCGGCGAGGTGGCCATGTTGAAACCCCAGGTGATCGTGTGCCTCGGAGCCACTGCTGCCCAGGCGGTCTTCGGACGGACCGTTCGCATCAACGAGGAGCGCGGCAAGCTCATACCATCGGAGCTCGCGCCGCACATCCTGGTGACGATCCATCCCTCGGCGATACTGCGCGCTCCCGACGAGCGCGCTCGCGAGGAGCAGCGCGGGCATTTCGTCGCCGATCTCAAGAAGGTCGGGGAGCTGCTGGTCACCGCCTGAGCTCACCAGCGGTGATACGCCGGATGCTCCGGCTTCACCGCGACGAAGGTGCCGCGCGAGGTCGCGCAGACGACACCATCGACGTCGACACGACCCTCGACGATGGCGCGATCGGGATGATCTTCGACGACACGAGCGCTGAGGCGCACCGGCTTGTCTGTCGGCGTCGGCCGAAGCATGCGGATCGCGTATTCTGCGGTCACGGTCGCCGGCGGATGATCGAGCGAGTCCCGGCGCATCAGGTGGTACGCCGCGGCCCAGTTCATATGGCAATCCAGCAGGGTGCCGATGACGCCGCCGTTCAGCGCGCCGGGGAAGGCCTCCTGATATGGCTGCGCCTGCCACTCCGCGACGATCTCGTCGCCGGCTGGGAAGCTCCGGATGCGTAAGCCTCTCGTGTTCGCCGGGCCGCAGCCATAGCAGGTGCTACGCGCCGCGTAGCGCTCCTGCAGGCTCTGCTCGGCCATCGGCGGGGACTCTACGTTGCGCCGCGACCCCTCGCTCCTCATCGATCATGGCCACGAACGCGTCGACGGCGATCTCGTGCCACTGGCGACCGCGCTCACGCAGAAGCTCGGCGCGCACGTACTCCCACGGCAGCGCCCGTCGGTACGGACGGTCGGTCGTCATCGCGTCATAGGTGTCGGCGACGGCAATGACCGACACCTCTATCGGCACCTCGTTACCGACGAGGCCTCGGGGATAGCCCCGACCGTCGACCCGCTCGTGGTGCGACAGGACGAACTCAGCGCCCTGCCAGAACTCCGGCAGCCGTCGTAGCAGGCGATGCCCGAGCTCGGCGTGTCGCTCCATCTCGGTCTTCTCCTCCGCCGTCAGCGCGGCCGGCTTCAGCAGCACGAGGTCGTTCGTGCCGATCTTGCCGATGTCGTGGACGCGCGCCGCGTCACGCACGAGCTCGATCTGCACCGCATCAAGCTTCAGCCTGCGCGCCAGTCGCTCGGCCATCGTCGCGACCCGCTGCGAGTGGCCGTGCGTGTATGGATCGCGTAGGTCGATTAGGTCTGCGAGCTCGAGGACGACCGAGCGCGTCTGCTCGCGCAGTCGCGCGGTCTCCCGCGTGGTGAGGAACACGAGCGCCATCGGGACGGCAAAGAGGAAAAAGATCCACGGCTGCCCTTGCGCGTTCGTGGCCGCGAGGCCCCCGAGGAAGTAGAGCGCCGCCGACTGGCGCATTTCGCGTCGCTGCGCCGCCCACCACGATGACAGGGGCGGGCGCTTCAGCTGCAGGTCGACGGCTGCGGTCACGAGCGCCGTGTTGACCAGATATTTCGCTATCGCCGCCGCGATGAGCGGCATCGGCCGCGACAGGCTCGGCACGCCGCCGTCCAACAGGAGGAACACCATGCCCGCGGCGCCGGTCTCCAGCACCGCGGTGGCCGTGTTGAAGGCGCGGTTGTACCAAGTCGTTCGCGTGTTTCGGAAACGGAGTCCCAAGAGCTTGGCGGATGCGGCGACGCCGATGGCAAGGAAGGGATTGAGCAACAGCGCTGCGGCATAGGTCGCCGTGTCCTCGGCCGTTACCTTCACCTTCACCGAGAGGTGCAGCGGAAAGATCTGTGCGACCGTGGCGATGAGCAGCAGGACCGCCGCGAGGACGACGTCCTCGCGCGTCGGCACCGTCGCCATCGCATATGCGACAGCGAGCGCCGCCGCGCCCGCCGCGATGACGCCGGTGACGTAGAGCCGGAGCACCGGTCGCAGTCTGCCCATGGTCTAGTACAGCGGCAGGTAGAAGCGGTACTGCTGTGCGGTCGTCGACGAGCCGGCAACGGCGTTCATCAGCGTTACGCGCCAGCCCCACGCAGTCACTCCGGTGATCCGGGTGTACGTGGTGAAGGTGCTGGACGTGTCCATCGAGACCCGAAGTACGGCCGGCATGCTGAAGAGACCGTGATAGGCAGGCAGCGACCGCGAGATCTTGCCATGGACCGGAACCGACCCGTTGAGCGAGAGCACCACCGGCAAGATCGCGTTCGACGGGACCTGGAGCTCGAACCAGAGCGCGCCCGCTGACTTGAGATTTTCCGCACCGAACGATGTCGAGACATCGATGACGTTGCCGCCGACCGAGAACACGGGGTCGCCTTCGCACCAGTTGGCGCCGGCAAACGCCGGCGTGGCCAAGAACAGCGACGAAATCGCCAGGACGAGCGCAAGCGACAGGGCTCTTGCCCCCATGAAGCGCACCTCTCCCACCTCCGAGACGCGTCTGCGCGTAGGTACGAGGAGTGTGCGCAGAGCGATGTGTCCGCGCGTCGCGCAGCGGTTACAGAAACGTCAACGCGAGGTAAATGCGCGGAGCTCGTCGCGGTGCTCGGCGTAGTGACCGAAGGTGTTGCCACCGATCCAGCGCTGCGCGCGCGTATCCGCGACGATCTCCTCGGACAGGTCCGCCACGACCTTCACCAGCTGCCGATGCGCTGCCTCGAGCTCATCGACGATCGCTTCGGCGCCGACGAGGCTACGCTCCTCGACGGCGCGGGCGTTGAAGGCGTCGATCTCGGCGTCGCTGCCGAAGACCGGGACGGCGCCGCCAGTCGCGAGGGCGCGCAGCCGCCGCGCCGCCTCCTCTTCCCAGGCGGCGAGGTGCGCGATCAGGTCCTTGTAGGTCCAGCCTGTGGGAGTGCGCTCGCGCATTCCGCCACGGCCGAGATGGCGGATGCCTTCGCGGAGCTCGCGCCAGCCGACGTCGACCTGCGCCAGGATGTCGCCCTTGTTCAGCGGCGCGGCGCCATCAGGCAAGGCGTGGATCGACGGTGTCGGGATCGATCCCGAAGTGCTCGATCGCCGACTTCGCCACGGAGGGCGCGAGCTGCTCCATCGTCGAGAGCGATGACAGCGTGGCCACGGCGATGTGCTCGGCGTCGACCTCGAAGTGGCGGCGCAGCGCCTCGCGCGTGTCGCTCCGCCCGAACCCGTCGGTGCCCAGCGGCACGAACGGGTCGGGCGACCAGCGCGCGATCTGGTCCGGCCACGCTTTCATAAAGTCGCTCGCGGCGATGATCGGCCCCCGGCCGCGAAGCAGCTTCGCCACGACCGGGAAGCGCGGCTCCTGGTCGGGATGCAGCCGGTTCCAACGTTCGACCTCGAGAGCGTCGTTGCGCAGCTGCTGGTAGCTGGTCGCGCTCCAGACGTCGGCCGCGATGTCGTACTGCTCTAGCAGCTCCTGCGCGCGGAGCGCCTGCCGCAGGATCGAGCCCGAGCCAAGCAGCGTCGCACGCAATTTGCGGCGCTCGCGCGCCGGTCGGAAGAGATAGAGGCCGCGCAGGATGCCGTCCTCGGCTCCCTGCGGCATGGCCGGCATGGCGTAGTTCTCGTTGTACAGGGTGAGGTAGTAGAAGATGTCCTCGCCCTTTTCGTACATGCGACGCACGCCCTCGCGCACGCTCGCCGCGACCTCGTACGCGAAGCTCGGGTCGTAGACCATGATGTTCGGGATCACGCTCGTCATCAGCAGGGAATGTCCGTCCTCGTGCTGCAGGCCTTCGCCGTTCAGGGTCGTGCGACCGGCCGTCGCCCCCAGGAAGAACCCACGGCCGCGCGAATCCCCGAAGGCCCACCACAGATCGGCGGTCCGCTGGATGCCGAACATCGAATAGAAGATGTAGAAGGGGATCATCGGCTCGCCGTGCACGGCGTAGCTCGTGCCGGCGGCGGTCATCGTCGCCGTCGCCCCAGCCTCGGTGATGCCCTCCTCGATGAGCTGGCCGTCCTTGGCCTCGCGATACGGAAGCAGCGTCTCGGCATCGACGGGCTCGTAGCGCTGGCCCAGCGGCGAGTAGATCCCGATCTCCTTGAACAGCGGGTCCATGCCGAAGGTGCGGGCCTCGTCGGGAATGATCGGGACGATCCGCCTTCCGACCTTTGCGTCCTTGGTCAGGTTTCGCAGCAGCCGTGTGAAGACCATCGTTGTGGAGACTTCCATCTTGCCGCTGCCGCTGGCGAACTCGTCGAAAGCCTTGGCCTGCGGCGCGTCGAGGGTCGGCCGCCGCACCACGCGCTTCGGCAGGAACCCGCCCAGCGTCTCGCGGCGCCACTTCATGTACCGGATGGCTTCGTCCATGTCGCCGGGGTGGTAGTAGGGGACCTCGGCCAGATCGGCGTCGGGGATGGGTAGTTGCAGCCGATCGCGGAAATACTTCAGATCGTCGATCGACATCTTCTTGGCCTGATGCGTGATGTTCCGGGCTTCGACCGACGGTCCGAGCGTCCAGCCCTTCACCGTCTTGGCCAGGATCACCGTCGGTGCGCCGGTGTTTTTCGTCGCGGCCTCGTATGCGGCGAACACCTTGCGATAGTCGTGGCCGCCTCGGCGTAGCGAGGCGATCTGCTCGTCGCTCATGTGCTCGACGAGCTTGCGCAGGCGCGGGTCCGGTCCGAAGAAGTGCTCGCGCACGTACGCGCCGTCGGCCACGGACAGGCGCTGGTACTCGCCGTCCAGCGTCTCGTTCATCTTGTTCACCAGCACGCCGTCGACGTCGCGCGCGAGGAGATCGTCCCAGTCGCGAGCCCAGATGACCTTGATCACATTCCAGCCCGAGCCGCGGAACACCGCCTCGAGCTCCTGGATGATCTTGCCGTTCCCGCGCACCGGTCCATCGAGGCGCTGCAGGTTGCAGTTGACGACGAAGATCAAGTTGTCCAGGCCCTCGCGTGCGGCGACATGCAGCGCCCCGAGCGCCTCGGGCTCGTCGCACTCGCCGTCACCAAGGAACGCCCACACCCGCGACCCGGAGGTGTCACGGATCCCGCGAGCGGTGAGATAGCGGTTGAAGCGGGCCTGGTAGATCGCGGCCAGCGGGCCAAGACCCATCGAGACGGTTGGAAACTCCCAGAAGTCCGGCATCAGACGCGGGTGCGGGTAGGAGGAGAGTCCCTTCTCCAGCGCCTCACGACGGAAGTGGTCGAGCTGATCGGCACTGAGACGGCCCTCTAGGAAGGCGCGGGCGTAGATCCCTGGCGAGGCATGTCCCTGGAAGTACACCTGGTCGCCGGCGCCGTCCTGGTCCTTGCCGCGGAAGAAGAGGTTGAAGCCGACCTCATAGAGCGTGGCCGTCGAGGCGTAGGTGGCGAGGTGCCCGCCGATGCCGGGATAGTCGTGGTTGGCCCGCACGATCATGGCCATGGCGTTCCACCGGATCATCCGGCGGATGCTGAGCTCCATCTCCTCGTCGCCGGGGAAGGGCGGTTCCTGCTCCGGCGAGGTGGTGTTGATGTACTGGGTCTGGGTCAGAGGCGGGTGGTCCACGTGGAGCATCCTTGCGCGCAT
>Ga0066709_100002978_pt1 | contig 12732 bp, 9 predicted proteins | sample GraSoiAngelo_158_FD_79665 | JGI IMG/M metagenome (GOLD analysis project Ga0066709, IMG submission 79665) | Grasslands soil microbial communities from the Angelo Coastal Reserve, California, USA - 14_1009_16_30cm | ecosystem: Environmental > Terrestrial > Soil > Grasslands | place: USA... | reverse complement strand
CGGCGACCTGGCCTACAAGAAGATCTTCCCCGCCCTGCAGGCGCTCGTCGGCCGCGGCCGGCTCGACGTGCCGGTGGTCGGAGTGGCCAAGTCGGGCTGGAGCCGCGAGCAGCTCGTCGAGCGGGCCCGGGCCAGCGTGGCGGAGTGCGGCGGCGGGCTGGACCCCGAGGCGTTCCCCAAGCTGGCCGCGCTGCTCCGCTACGTCGACGGTGACTACGCCGATGCGGCGACGTTCGTGAAGCTGAAGGCGGAGCTGGAGCGCGCCCGGAGACCCGCTCACTACCTGGCCATCCCGCCGAGCATGTTCGCCGTGGTCGTGGAGCACCTGGGCCAGGCGGGGCTGGCCGAGCAGGCGCGCGTGATCCTCGAGAAGCCCTTCGGTCGCGACCTGGAGTCGGCCAAGACCCTGAACGGCATCCTGCGCAAGGTCTTCCCGGAGGAGGCCATCTTCCGCATCGACCATTACCTCGGCAAGGAGGCGGTGCAGAACATCCTCTACTTCCGCTTCGCCAACGCCTTCCTGGAGCCGGTCTTCAACCGCCATTACGTCGAGAACGTGCAGATCACGATGGCCGAGAGCTTCGGGGTGAAGGGGCGGGGCAAGTTCTACGACGAGACCGGGGTCGTCCGCGACGTGATCCAGAACCACCTCCTGCAGATCGTCAGCTACCTGGCCATGGAGGCCCCTTCCAGCACCTACCACGAGGCCATCCGCGACGAGCAGGCCAAGGTGCTGCGGACCGTCCGCCCGCTCAGCGTCGCCGACATGGTGCGCGGCCAGTTCCGCGGCTACCGGGACGAGCCGGGGGTGGCCAGGGACTCCTACATGGCGACCTACGCGGCCGTGCGGCTCTGGGTCGACTCCTGGCGCTGGGAGGGCGTGCCCTTCTTCGTCCGCGCCGGCAAGAGCCTGAAGATGACCTGCACCGAAGTCAACGTCGAGCTGAAGAACCCGCCTCCGGTCGTCTTCCACGAGCCCACGCCGTCGGTGGGCAATTACGTCCGCTTCCGCCTGAGCCCGCAGGTGGTGATCGCCGTCGGGGCCCGCGCCAAGCGGCCCGGCGAGGGCATGCGGGGCGAGCCGGTCGAGCTGTCGGTCGTGGAGGAGCCCGAGCAGGGCAAGGACGGCCGCATGGACGCGTACGAGCGGCTGCTCGGCGACGCGATGGTCGGCGACGCCACGCTCTTCGCGCGGCAGGACGTGGTGGAGGCGGCATGGGCGATCGTCGATCCCGTCATCCACGGGCCGAGCCCGATGTACGAGTACGAGCCGGGAAGCTGGGGTCCGCCCCAGGCCGACCGCCTGGTGGCCGAGGTGGGAGGATGGAACACGCCGCAATGAAGGTGCTGGTCGTCGACGTCGGGGGGACCAACATCAAGGCGAGCATCGGGGGGAAAGGCGACGTGATCAAGATCCCCTCCGGACCCGACATGACCGCCACCCGCATGGCCGACGAGGTGAAGAAGGCCGTCGCGGGCCAGGACTACGACGTGGTCTCCATCGGCTACCCGGGCCCGGTGGTCAACGGCCGGCCCGCCGTGGAGCCGCACAACCTCGGCGCCGGCTGGATGCGCTTCGACTACAAGAAGGCCTTCGGCAAGCCGGTGAAGGTGGTCAACGATGCCGCCATGCAGGCCCTGGGAAGCTACCAGGGCGGCCGCATGCTCTACCTCGGCCTCGGCACCGGCCTCGGCTCCGCCTTCGTGGGTGACGGCGCGCTGGAGCCGCTGGAGCTGGCCCACCTGCCCTACCGCAAGAACCGCACGTACGAGGACTATCTCGGCCTGCGGGGCCTGAAGCGCATGGGACGCAAGAGATGGCAGCGGCACGTGGAGAACGTGGTGGAGCTGCTGAAGCACGGCTTGCAGGCGGACTACGTGATGCTGGGCGGCGGGAACACCAAGAAGCTCACGAGCGTGCCGCGAGGCGTGCGGCTGGGCACGAACGCCCACGCGATCCTGGGCGGGCTGCGCCTCTGGAACGCCGACGAGTCCGCGCCCCAGGTCTCGGCGTCCCCCAGGGGAGGCGCCGAGAAGCCGTCCTGAGCCGATGGCCACCCGCCTCTACCTCGTCCGGCACGGCGCGACCCAGCTCACCGCCGAGGACCGCTTCTCGGGCGCGACAGGGGTCGACCTCTCCGACGAAGGCCGCCGCCAGGTCGAGCGCCTCGCCGAGCGGCTGGCGGGCGAGGACATCAAGGCCGTCTACTGCAGCCCGCTGAGCCGGACGGTGGAGACGGCGACGATCCTCGCGCGGCCGCACGGCCTCGCTCCCCTGCACCGGGATGGCCTGCGCGAGATCAGCCACGGGCGCTGGGAAGGATTGACCCGGCGCGAGGTGGAAGAGCGCTATCCCGACGAGTATGCGGCGTGGGAGGCGGACCCCTTCACGTTCTCCCCCCAGGACGGCGAGTCGGGCGTGGGGGTGCTCGCTCGCGCCCTGCCGGTCGTCCGCGAGCTGGTGGTCGCGCACCCGGAGGCGCGGGTCCTCGTCGTCTCACACAAGGCGACGCTGCGCCTGGTCCTCAGCAGCCTGCTCGGCTTCGACGCCCGCGGTTACCGGGACCGCCTCGACCAGTCCCCCGCCTGCCTCAACGTGGTGGACTTCAAGGATCCCGTTCGCGCCCGGCTGATGCTCTTCAACGACACCTCGCACTACGCCGAGCGTCCCCGCGCGCCGGACAAGAACCTGTCAAAGTGGTGGGATTCGACGCGTTGAGCGCGCGTCCGCTTCGCGGTCTCGAGGGAAGTGAATTCGCCTCCGCTCGCAGCGTTTGGCTCTTGCCCTGATTGGGCGTGGATCAGCGAGCAGACAATCGACTCGGATCGTCATATATGATATACGGCGGCTTTCCGCCTTCTTTAATAAGGAGAGGATGTGAGCAGCTTCGAGCAGGCCTTGCCCGGGGCTAAGGGGGCAGGGGGTTCCCTGCGCCGCTGGAGCCGACGCGAGTTGCTGGCGCTCGAGTTCACCGCCCGGCCGGCGGGAGACGGGCATTGGATCCGCGTGCACCGGCCGGCGATGGCGTGCCGGTTCGAGGTGACGCTGTCGGGCGAGGATCGCGCTCAGGTCCCGGCGGCCCGGGAAGCGCTCGACGAGATCGACCGCATCGAGTCCGCCCTGACCGTCTTCCGCGAGACGAGCGACCTTGCCCGCGTGAACCGAATCGCGGGCCAGGAGGCGGTGGGCGTGGACGACGCGCTCCTCGGCCTCCTGCGGCTCTGTCGCGAGCTTCACGCGAGGACCGCGGGCGCGTTCGACATCACCACCACCCCGCTCAGCCGCTGCTGGGGCTTCCTGCGGCGCGAGGGCCGCCTGCCTGCCGCCCACGAGATCGCAGCCGCCCGGGCCGCCGTCGGGATGGACGGCGTGGAGCTGGACGAAGAGCGGCGCACGGTCCGCTTCCGCCGGCCGGGCATGGAGCTGAATCTCGGCGCGATCGGCAAGGGATATGCCCTCGACCGGGTGGGCGCGCTGCTCCGGGGCCGGGGCGTGAGCCATGCCCTGCTGTCGGCGGGCGGCAGCAGCGTCCTCGCCCTCGGCGGCCGCGCCGGCGGATGGGTCGTCGACCTCCGCCCCCGGCGCGCGAGGCAGCGGCTGGCGCGCCTGCGTCTGGGCGACGCGGCGCTGGGGACGAGCGGGGCGGGAGAGCAGTTCGTCGAGGTCGGGGGGACGCGCTACGGCCACGTCCTCGACCCGCGCTCGGGCTGGCCGGCCGCCGGCGGGCTGAGCGCGAGCGTCGTCACGGGCGAGGCGGCGGTCGCCGACGCGCTTTCCACCGCGTTCCTCATCGGCGGCGCCGAGCTGGCCCGCCGCTACTGCTCCGCCCATCGCGGCGTGCTGGCCATCGTCACGCCGGACGACGGCTCGGAGCGGCCGCAGGTCTTCGGCGAATGCCCGGGCGCGGTGCTGGAGGGCGTGTGAGAGACCTCGAGGCGGTGCTCTCCCCCGCTCAGCAGGTGAGCCTCGTGCTCCTGCGCACGCTGATCGGCTGGCACTTCCTCTACGAGGGGTACTTCAAGCTGTGGCGGCCGGCCTGGAGCCGCGCCGGCGCCCCGCTCGCGGCGTGGAGCTCGAGTGGTTACCTGCACGCCGCCAGCGGCCCGTTCGCCGGCCTCTTCCACCGCCTGGCCGATTCGTCCTGGCTCGGCGCCGTCGACCAGGCCGTGTCCGTGGCCCTGGTCGTGGTCGGGCTCGGCCTCATCGTCGGCCTCTTCACCGAGGCCGCGTGCATCGGAGCCCTCGCGCTCCTGGCCCTCTTCTACGTCTCGGCGATCCCCAGCGCAGGCGTCCCGCAGCCGAGCGCCGAAGGCGCGTACCTGTTCGTCAACAAGAACCTGATCGAGGCGGGGGCGGTCGTGGTGCTGCTGGTCTTCGGCACCGGGCGCCTGGCCGGCCTCGACCGCCTGCGCCGCCCGCCGCGGGCGCGCGCCGTCCGCGCCGAGGAGGCCGCTTCATGAACCTTACCCCGGAGCAACAGGAGCTGGGCCGGCGGAACTTCCTGAAGGCCCTGGCCGGCACCCCCGCCCTCGCCGCCCTCGCCGCCGGCGCCGCCTTCAAGGGACCGGTGAAGGGCGGCCCGGTCAAGGTGGGCTTCATCGCGCCGGGGAGCCAGGGACGTGTGCTGCTCGAGCAGACCGATCCCGCCTACGCGCAGGTCGTCGCCTTCTGCGACATCAACCCCGCTTCGCTCGCCAAGGCCGACGAGATCCTGGCCAAGAAAGGGCAGCCGCCGGCGCGGCACTACGTCGAGTGGAAGGACATGCTCGAGAAGGAGAGCCTCGAGGCGGTGGTGATGGCCCCCCCGTTGTGGATGCACGCGGACATCGCCTCCGGCTGCCTGGAGGCGGGCAAGCACGTCCTGTGCGAGAAGATGATGGCCTGGGACGAGGCGGGCTGCCAGCGCATGCTGGAGGCGAAGCGCAAGAGCGGGCGGCTGCTCGAGATCGGCTACCAGCGGAACTACAACCCGATGTACCAGGCCGCCTACGAGGGCATCGTGCGGGCCGGCCAGCTCGGCGACGTCTATCACGCGCGCATCGTATGGCACCGCAACGGCACGTGGCGGCGCCAGGGGCAGCCGCCCTCTCCCGACTACGACCCGTCGAAGTGGGGCTATCCCGACTTCGACCACCTGCTCAACTGGCGCCTCTTCTGGAAGTACTCGAAGGGCCTCTACGCGGAGCTGGCCAGCCACCAGGTGAACATCGTCAACTGGTTCTTCGGCGCGGAGCCGCAGGCCGTGCTGTCCTCCGGCGGGGTCTACCGCTTCCCGGAGGGAGGCCGCGAGGTCTACGACCACGTCTACACCCTCTTCGAGTACCCGCACGGGCGGACGGCGGTCTTCACCTCGATCGAGTCCAACGCTTACGACCACTACTATGAAGCCTTCTATGGGACCAAGGCGACGCTGATCCTCCGGGGCGAGACGGAGGCCTACCTCTTCGACGAGGGAGGCGCCGCCCGCCCGACCACCGTCGACGTCACCCCGAAGGGCGCCGGCCCCGCGCTGGAGGCCTCCGAGAGCCGGTCGGCGGAAGCGGCCGGAGCGGCCCGGCCCGGTGCGCCGGAGAGGATCGAGCGGGTGGCCGCCTACCGGCTCGAGGTCTCGGGGTTCTGCGCGGCGGTCCGCACGGGCAAGCCCCTCGCCGGCGGGCCGGAGCGCGCGGTGGGGTCGGCCAAGGCGTGCATCCGCGCCAACGAGGCGGTGGAGAAGAAGACGCGCCTCACCGTGTGAAGGGGGAGAGGATGCCTCTGGCCGCCTCCCGGGACACGCGTCATCGCACCAAGCAGGAGTTCGTCTACCGGACGCTGCGCGACGCCATCATCCGGTGCGAGCTGCCTCCGGGCGACCGCCTGGTGATCGACGACCTCGCGCGCCAGCTCTCGGTCAGCGCCATCCCGGTGCGGGAGGCCCTCCAGCTCCTGCAGTCGGAGGGCCTGGCGGTGAACGTGCCCCACGTCGGGGCCACGGTGGCTCCCATCTCCCGGGAGTCGATCGTGGAGGTCTTCACGGTCATGGAGGGCCTGGAGATCGTGGCCACCCGCAGCGCCGCCCAGCGGGCGGCCGCGAGCGACCTGGAGGTGCTCCGAGGCATCGTCGACGCGATGGACCGCGCGCTGGCGGGGGGCCAGCCCGAACAGTGGGCGGACCTGAACAACCGCTTCCACGCCACGATCGCCCGCCTGACCGGCATGCCGATGCTCCAGGAGATGATGGAGCGGGCGCTCGACCGCTGGGACCGCGTGCGCCGCTATTACTTCAGCGGGGTGCTCGTCCACCGGGCGGAGCAGGCCCAGCAGGAGCACCATGCCCTGCTCGCCGCCATCAAGTCCCGGGACCTTCCCACCCTCGAGTCTCTCGTCCGGCAGCACAACCAGGGAGCGCTCTCCTCCTACACCGCCTACGTCCAGGCCGTTCCGGCCCCGCCCACCATCTGAACCCGGAAACGTGCCCGGGCTCCCCCGCCGGGCCGGGTCCCGCCGCTATGATTTCCATGGCGAAGACCGTCCGCCATCTCACGGCGCCGAAGCGGGAGCAACGATCTCCGGGGCAAGGCCAGGTTCTGCACTGCTGCGGTCCACCGCGCCGCCGCGGCGCCCCTCAGGCGACGCTGGCCCCCGCGAACACGGAGGCGCCCACGAGGGCGGACGCGCCCCGGAGCCGAGGGTGCTCCTCGGCCGCGACGGGGACGATCTCCGTCTCGGCGGCCGACACCAGGACGTGCTCGGCGAGGCCGTCCCGGACGGTCGGCTCGATGAGGTCCCAGGCGGCCGTGATCTCGCCTCCGATGTAGATGCGGGCGGGATCGAGCGCGTTCACGATGGACGCCAGGCCGATCCCGAAGTAGCGCGCCGTCGACAAGAGCGCCGTCACGGCCTTGACGTCCCCCCGGCGCGCGCGGGCGATGACCTCCTCGACGGTGACCCGGGCCACGTCGGCCGGGAGCGGCGGGCGGGGCGGCAGGGAGTTGCCGACGTAGCGGGACAGCGTGGCGAGGTTGGACACGTACGCCTCCCAGCAGCCCTGGGCTCCGCACGCGCAGCGCGGACCGTCGATGCTGAGAGGCAGGTGTCCGAACTCGCCGGCCGTGTTGTTGCGGCCGCGCAGGACCTCGCCCCCGATCACCAGCCCGACCCCGACGCCGTCGGAGACGCTCACGAAGACGAGGTCTCCGGGGGGCTCGTCGCCGCGGGCGCTCCAGATGAGCGCCAGGGCGCACGCCTTGGCCGCGTTCTCCATCTCGACCGGCAGGCCCAGCCCCGCGGCCAGCGGGTCCCGCAGGCGCACGTCCCGCCAGCCCAGGGCGGGAGCGCGCACGACGACGCTCCCCGAGCGGTCGACCACGCCGGGAAAGGCGATCCCCACGCCGAGACAGCGGCCGGTGTCCGGGTGCTCGGCCAGGAGGCGGCGGATCTCCCCGACGAGATGAGCGGCGAACTTCTGCGGCTCGCCGTCGGTCGCGAAGCTCCGCACGGGGGTCAGCTCCTGCCCGACGAGGTCCGTCAGGACGATGTAGGTCCGCGTGAGGCGCACGTCCACGGCCACCGCGCATCGTCCCCTCGAGTCGAGGTGGAGCAGGGTCGGCTTTCGCCCGCGGTCGGCCGCCCCGGTCGCGCCCTCCCGCACGAGGCCCCGCTCGATGAGGTCGCTCACGATCCGCCCGGCGGCGCTGCGCTGCATGCCGAGCAGGCGCGCGAGATCCGCCCGGGAGACGGCGCGATGGGAGCGAAGGAGGTTCAGCACGATCTCGCGGTTGATCGCCCGGGGCGTCTTCCGGGTGGCCACCTTGAGGTGCCGGGGGTGGAGTCGCTTCATTGGTGAACCTCGTTGGTGCAAATGCTAGCGATCAGGCGCAGCGGTTGTCAATGCTTCAGATAGGCCCTCGCTCAGGAGCCAACTTTCCATCATCACAGGAGTATGCGTGTTTCAAGAGAGATAGAGGGTTGCCGGCGGGAAAAAGGTGGCCGTTGCGCGGGGCTTGCCTTCAACGATTTCCTGTTGACACGCCGGCCATTGGGGGGATATTGTGCCCGCACGTTGCTAATCCCCGGGGAAGCCGTCCTGCTGGCTGCCTGAGAAAAGAGGCGCGATGTCCAAGCGAAGGAGGCCTCCGATGAACAAAGCCGCGTTGAGAAGGCTCGCGTTCCTGCTTCCATTGCTGGCGCTGGGGGCCGCCGACCTGCGCGCCCAGACCAGCACGGGCCGCATCTCGGGCACCGTCGCCGATTCGTCGGGCGCGGTCCTGCCCGGCGTCACGGTCAGCGTCAGCCAGCAGGGCACCGGGCTCAACCGGACGACCACCACCAACGGCTCGGGCGCCTACGTCTTCGTCAGCCTGCCCGTCGGCACCTACGACGTCAGCGCGGAACTGTCCGGCTTCAAGAAGGCGGTCAAGACCGGCTATGTGCTGGTGGCGGACGGACGCCTCACCGCCGACTTCGCCCTCGCGGTGGGCGGCATCACCGAGGTCGTGGAGGTCACGGTCGCCGGCGAGAAGGTGAACACGGTCTCGGGCGAGGTCGCCCGCGTCGTCGACCGCGAGCAGGTGCAGAACCTCGCCCTCAACGGCCGCAACTACCTGCAGCTCGCCTCGCTCATCCCCGGCTCGCCCCTGCAGGACGCGAACATCAGCGCCCTCGACATCATGACCGGCCTCGGCATCAACACGACGGTCAACGGCAGCCGGACCAACGCCAGCCTGCTCACGGTGGACGGCGGATTCAACATGGACTCCGGCAGCAACAACAGCCAGATCAGCAACGTGGGGATCGACTTCATCGAGGAGGTCGCGATCAAGACCGCCAACTTCTCGGCCGAGTACGGGCGCAACTCGGGGGCCAACATCAACGTGGTCACCCGCAGCGGCAGCAACGACTTCAAGGGAAGCGCCTTCGAGTACGGGCGGAACGACAACCTCGATGCGAACGACTTCTTCAACAACTCACGCGGGGTCGCCAAGTCCCGCCTGCGCTACAACGACTTCGGCTGGAGCCTGGGCGGCCCGATCCAGAAGAACAAGCTCTTCTTCTTCGCGGGCGAGGAGTGGAAGAAGATCCGGCGCTTCACGACCCCCGCCTTGCGGACGCTGCCCACGCGGGCCATGCGCAACGGCGACTTCAGCGCGCTCTCGACCTTGATTCGCGACCCCCTCACCGGGCAACCGTTCCCGGGCAACGTCATCCCGGCGGGCCGGATCACCCCCGACGGCCGCGCGATCGCCAACGTCTACACCGCGATGGAGCAGATCGCCAGCTCCTATACCGACCGGGCCATCTCCAACAACTCGCTCTTCCAGGCCGAGAACCCGTTCGACTGGCGGCAGGACCTGCTCCGCCTCGATTACCAGGCGTCGCAGGCCCACCGCCTGACCGCGCGGGTGATCCTCGACAACTACAACCTCAACGATCCCTACGGCACCTTCATCGGGTCGCCCACGGACTCGGCGAACCCGCTCCCGACGTCCCCGACGAACCGGCGGCGGCCCGGCCGCAACATCCAGCTCTCCCACACCTGGACGGTGCGCTCGAACGTGGTGAACGAGTTCAAGGCCAACGCGTCCTGGAATGGCCAGCGCATCCCGCCCCTCGGCGACTCCTGGAAGCGAGACACCTACGGCTTCACCTTTCCCCAGCTCTTCACGGGCGGGGGAAGGTTCGAGGACAGCATTCCGGACACGAGGGTCAGCGGCTACGCGAGCTTCTTCGGCGCCGCCCGGTCCCTCCTGTCTCCCACCACCGACATCCAGTTCAGCGACAACCTCACCTGGCTCAAGGGCGCGCACACCCTCAAGACCGGGGGCCTGGTGATCCGCAACCGCAAGGACCAGAACGGGCGTTCGGTCTATGCCGGCGACGTCCGGTTCGACACCAGCGGCAACCCGCGCTCCACCGGCAACGCCTTCGCGGACGCGCTTCTCGGCAACTTCCGGACCTACTCGGAGGCGCAGTCGGATCCGCTCGGCCTGTTCCGCTTCTGGCAGGCGGAGGCGTTCGTCTCGGACGACTGGCGTGTGTCGCGCAACCTGAGCCTCGAAGTGGGCGTGCGCTATACCTGGCATCAGCCCATGTACACCCAGTCCAACAACATGGCCAGCTTCGACCCCGCTCTTTACGATCCGGCCCGAGCGGTGACCGTCAACCGCAACGGGACGCTGGTGCCCAACTCCGGGGATCCCTACGACGGGATGATCCGTGCGGGGGAGGGCGTGCCGCAGAGCGAGCTGATGCGGGTGCCGAACGGCAACTCCCCCGTGGTGCTCGCGGTGCCGGCCGGCGCGCCGCGCGGCTTCTACGACAGCCAGCACCTCTTCGCGCCGCGCTTCAGCTTCGCGTGGACGCCGACGGGCAACGCGGACACGGCCGTCCGGGGCGGGATCGGCCTCTTCTACGACCGGCCGGAGGGCAACCTCCTCTTCGGCGGCGCCAACAACGGCCCGGTCAACAACCCGCCCTACAGCGCGAGCGCGCAGTACGAGAACGGCAACCTCTCGGCGCCCGGCGGCGGGAGCGTGCCGGCGCCCGCGCCCCTCGGCACCATCGCCGCCATCGACCGGCACCTGACGGTGCCGCGCTCCTGGAACTGGAGCCTCGGCTTCGAGCGTGAGCTTCCCTGGGGGATCTTCGGCGAGATCAGCTACGTGGGGAGCAAGGGACAGGACCTGCTCCGGCAGCCCGACATCAACCAGCCGTCGTTCGACACGCTGTCCGCCAACGCCGCGCTGCCGGCGGCCCAGCGCGCCAACACGAACTTCCTGCGTCCGTACAAGGGATATTCCATCATCCAGATGCGGCTCTCGGACGCGGACTCGACGTACCACGCGCTGCAGGTCTACCTCTCGCGCCGCCAGGGCCGCCTGCGCTACTCGCTCAGCTACACCTTGAGCCGCGTCTACGACAACGCCAGCGGCAACGGCGACAACCCCGAGGACTACCAGAACAAGAGCTACAACTGGGGCCCCAGCGATTACGACCGCACCCGCGTCCTGGTGGGCACGTGGACCTGGCAGCTCCCCTTCTTCAAGGCGCAGACGGGTGTCGGCCGGGTGCTCGGCGGCTGGGAGATCAGCGGCATCGGACGCTATCAGTCGGGCGCCCCGCTCACCGTCACCGGCAACACCTCGATCGGGACGCGCCGGGCCGACTTCCTGGGCGGCGACCCCTACCTGCCGGCGTCGCAGCGCTTCGACCCGGCCAGCCCGGGTGTCGTCCGCTGGCTGAACCCGGCCGCCTTCGCCGTCGCGCCGGAGAGCCGACGCGGCAACAGCAACCGGGGCCAGTTCCGCGGGCCGAGCCTGAAGGTGGTTGACCTCTCGCTGCGCAAGGGCTTCGCGGTGGGTGGCGACGTGAAGGTCCAGGTCCTGGCCGACCTCTTCAACGTGCTGAACGAGACCAACCTCCGTTTCAGCTCCCAGAGCCTGAGCCTGAGCGCGGGCGGCTTCGGCCAGCTCAACACCGCCGCGCCGCCGCGCAACGTACAACTGGGGGTGCGGGTCACGTTCTGACGGCGCGCGGCTCGGGCGAGGCGGGAACGACGCGCTCGCGGGTCGCCCTCGGCCTGCGCTCGCATTCGGGATGGGCGACGCTGGTGGCTCTGGCGGCGGCGTCGGCCTCCCCGGACCCCCACGTCGTCTTGCGACGGCGGCTCGAGCTGGCCGACCCCGCCATCCCCGGCTCGAAGCAGCCCTACCACGAGGCGGAGGACCGGAAGCCGAAGGAGGCCGCGCGGATCGTCGGGCGCTGCATCGACAGCTCGCGGGCGTTGGCGCGTGAAGCCCTGGGCGGCGCGCTCGACGAGCTGCGCGCGCGGCAGCACGACGTCGCGGGGTGTGGCCTGCTCCTCTCCTCCGGCCGTCCCCTGCCCGCCGACCTGCACGCCATCCTGGCCTCTCACGCGCTCATCCACGCCGCGGAGGGCGAGATGTTCCGGGACGTGCTGGTCCGCGCCGGCGAGCAGTTCTCCCTGCCCGTGACGGGCGTGCGCGAGCGCGACGTCCTCGCTCGCGCCGCCGAGGCCACCGGCCTCACGACGGCCGCGCTCCAGCGCCGGGTGGCGGAGATGGGCCGCGCCCTCGGCCCGCCCTGGCGCCAGGACGAGAAGCTGGCCACGCTGGCGGCCTGGGTTGTCCTTTCTCGGGCATAAGGTCCGTCTTCCACCACTTCTATCCTCAATTGGGCTGAAGTGGGCGTCGACCGCTGCCCGCGTCGAATCACCAGGAGAAGCGCTGATCGCTCAGGCGTAGCGGCGGGCGCGGCGCTCCTCGACCCGCGGCGTGCGTGAGGGGCCGAGCAGCCCCACGTGGTGCCGGTACCACTCGCTCTGGAACAGCCCCGCCGGGTCGCGCTCGGCCTTGCGGCGCAGGAACTCCCTCATCTGCGGATAGGCCGCCTCGACCTGGGCCGCGCTGGCCCAGCGGTGGTAGGTCAGGTAGTAGGCGCCGCCGCGGCGGAGCGCGAGCGCGATGAGCGAGCGCATGGCGCCGGAGGTGGCGGCGATGCCTTGCGGGCTGTGCTCCGTGTGCAGGTTGAAGACGATGCAGGCGTAGGGCTCGCGCGCCCATTCCAGCAACGTCTCGCCGTCGCGCTCGATGAGCCTCACGGTGCCGTAGATCACGACCACGCCCCGCCGCCGCAGCTCGACCGCCGCCTCGGCCATGAAGTCCGGCAGCGCGGCGCGAGGAACGAACAGCTCCGTGATGACCTCGCTCGCCGGCACGCGGGCGCGCAGCCGG
>Ga0066709_100002973_pt1 | contig 12735 bp, 18 predicted proteins | sample GraSoiAngelo_158_FD_79665 | JGI IMG/M metagenome (GOLD analysis project Ga0066709, IMG submission 79665) | Grasslands soil microbial communities from the Angelo Coastal Reserve, California, USA - 14_1009_16_30cm | ecosystem: Environmental > Terrestrial > Soil > Grasslands | place: USA... | reverse complement strand
TGGTTCGTCCCAAGGACCCGCTCGAATATCTGAAAAAGCTGCGGTTTCACCGCGGCGTCACCGGCCCGGCCGCTTATGGCATCGATGCCTGAGAGCCCGCGCCCGACTACAACTTTGGCGGCGAGATCCGAGGTCGAGATCTTCACCGATGGAGCGTGCAGCGGCAACCCCGGCCCCGGCGGGTGGGGCGCGATCCTGCGATCGCGCGGTGTCGAGAAGGAGCTTGCCGGGGGCGAGGCAGCCACGACCAACAACCGCATGGAGATGATGGCCGCGATTGCCGGTTTGGAGGCGTTGAAACGGCCGTGCCGAGTGCGGCTCTATACTGACAGCCAATACCTGCGCGACGGCATCACCCGCTGGCTTCCCGGTTGGAAGGCGCGGGGCTGGCGCACCGCCGGCAAGACGGCGGTCAAGAATGTCGATTTATGGCAGCGGCTGGAAACCGCCGCGGCGCCGCATGAGATCGAGTGGCACTGGGTGCGCGGCCATGCCGGCCATCCGGAAAACGAACGCGCCGACGCGCTGGCGCGCGGCGCGATCGCCGCGCAGCTTCAGCCGGCTCAGGATCAACCGCCGCGGTGACGCCAGGTCTTGCTGTCGCCGACCTGTTCGGCCGCATTGCTCTTTTCCAATTGACCCAGCGCGTGACGGATCGAGGTGAACGCCATCGCGACGCCGTTGTCCTGCAGCGCTTTGCGGATCTCCGCCGGGCGCACCGCGCGCGGCGCCGCCGCCTTCAGGATCTCCCCGATCATGCGCGCATTGGTACCGCGCTGCGGCCGGCGAGATGCCGCCCGACGGGGCCTCGCCGCGGCCGTTGTGGCGCGGGCAGTGCGGGCGATGCGGGTACGACGCCGACGCGTCGGTGTTGGCTTCGCCGCCGCCGGTGTGGCCCGGCGGGCGCGCGCTCGGCCGCGGCCTCGACCGCGTCCGCGACGACTGGGTGTGGCGGCAGCGGTCCTGGTTCCGGGCGCCGCACGCGATGTGAGTTCGCGGATCGCCTCCATTGCCGCCGCGTAGCCAGCGGCGAAGGCCTCGCGACGCACCGCCTCGATCTGTTGCTGCAATTCCGTCATAGCCGTTCTGGCCATTGCTCGGCGTCCTCCCTGTCTCGGCGCCGAAACCTAGCACGTTTTCAAAGGGCGAAATACAACAACATGACGGCTCCGAGTGACAGTCCGCAGGGCTTACTTCAATCGTTCGCGCGGCGGCCGGGTTTCGGTGACCAGATCCCGTAGCACAGGCTTTCCGGGTAACGGATCGAGTGTCATTGCCGCGTCATCACGCAACCGCGTGGTGCAGGCGTAGCCGACCTCACCGTCGATCGCGATCAGGCACTCCTTGCAGACGTTAGCGTTGATGCAGCTGTAGCGGATCGCCAGCGATGCATCCTGCTGCGCGCGTATCCAGATCAGCGCGTCGAGCACCGTCGCGCCGGGTTCGAATGGGACCGCGAATTCCTGGTAACGGCGTGTCCGTTCATTAGCCGTGCCGCGGCGTACGCGCAGCCGTGCGATTGCTTTGGTCACTGCCGCGCATCCACAACGATTGCACCATCAGCCGTCAACGCAATCCGCTGCGAGCGCGCCCAAGCTGGATCGGTGTCAGGGAAATCATCGCGCTGATGCGCGCCTCGGCTCTCGGTGCGCACTGCCGCCGCCCGCACGACCGCTTGCGCGGCAACGACGCTGCCGCGCAACTCGAACCACTCCGCAAGCGCGGCATTGAACTGCCGACCGGCAGGCACTGCCACCTGCGGCAGCGTCATCCGGATTGCCTCGAGTCTCGCGACGGCGCGGGCGAGACCATCGGCCGTACGCAACGGGCCGACATCGCGCCACATCACCTCGCGCAGTTCCTCGAGCAACTCGGCCGCCGCAATGTCACCTCTGCGGCCCGCGGCGAGCGAGCGGATCTGATCGGCTGCTGCGGCCCCGGCGCCGCGTCGCCAATCGGGCATGTCCCGCCTTGCCCCGTAACCGGCGGCGGCGCGTCCTGCCTGTTCACCGAACACCAGCGCCTCGGGGATTGCATTGCCGGAGAGCCGGTTGGCACCGTTGGCGCCGCCCGCCGCTTCGCCGGCCGCGAACAGACCCGGCACCCGGCTCGCCATGCATTCATCGACCGCGATCCCGCCCATATGATAATGCGCGATTGGCGCGACCTCGATCGGCGCCGTGCCGAGATCGATGCCGTTCTGCGCCAGGCGCTCGATGACCGGCCCGAACGCGGTTTCCAGGGCGCTGCGCGGCACGTGGGTGAAGGAGAGATACACGCCGCCATGCGGCGAGCCCCGTCCGGCCGCTACCTCCTTCTCGATCGCGTGGGTCGCGATATCGCGCGGCGTCGTATAGCCGCTCGTCTCGTCGCTGCCGTAATCGGCGAGGAACTCGCGGCCCGCGCCGTCGAGCAAGCGGCCGCCGAGCTTATAGCGAAACGGATCCCACATGATCGGGTCCATGCCGACGAGGCGCGGCGCCAGATGACCGATCGGAAAGAACTGCACGAATTCCATATCGACGAGCTCGGCGCCGGCGGCGAGCGCCAGCGCGTAACCATCGCCGCCCATATTCGCCGAGGCGCTGTTGCGCCGGTAGATACGCGTGAGACCGCCGGTGGCGATGATAATGGCCTTGGCGGCGATCGTCACCGGCTCGCCCTCGGCGATATCGAGCGCCACAGCGCCGACCGCCTCGCCGTCGCTGACGACGAGATCCGTCACCGCCAGATTGCTGACCCGCCGTATCGCCGCGATCTGGCCGATCCGGCGGCGCAGCGTCGCGGCGACGGCGGGGCCGGTGTTCAGGAAATCAACATAGCAGCAGCGCGGCCGCGAATGACCAGGCGCGGTGACCTGGGCGATACGGCCATTCTCGCGCCGCGCCCAGCCAACCCGCCATTCCTGCATTTCACGGATCCGCGCCGGTGCATCGCGGCACAGAAGCGCGGCGAGGTTCTCGTCGCACAACCCACGACCGGCCGCGAGCGTGTCGTCGAAATGCGCATGCCAGTCATCGGGGCATTCCTCGCCCAAAGCGGCCGCGACCGTCATCTGCGCCATGATCGTCGCGCCGCCGCGGCCAACGAGGCTCTTGTCGACCAGCAGCACCCGCTCGGCCTCGCTGCGCGCGGCGGCGATCGCGGCGTACATGCCGGCGCCGCCGGCCCCGACAATCAGGATATCTGTCGCGATATCGCTCATGCCGCTGATTTGGTGCCGCTCGCCAGGATCGCCACGATCGGCACCGCGAAACCGTCGCTTCGGCGATATTGTGCTGCGGCGCGGGCGACGGCCGCTTCGATCGCCGGGCGTGCGGCGGCGGGTTGCGCGGCGATCAGCGCTGCGGTGCGCACTGTCCCCCGTGCTAGGGCAGCGATCAGGTCGCGCGGCTCTGTGAGCCACCATTCCCGGCGCACTGGCTCGGCTCGGAGATTGGCGAAGCCGGCGTCGCGCAACAGGCGCAATGCCGCTTCGGGCGTGCCGAGATTGCCCCCGGAAGGCGGCGTCTTCGCCGCCGCCGGATCGCCATGCTCGCGGATCGCATCGAATAAGAGGCGCCAGGCAATATTCTCTTCCGGTACCGCCCAGGTCGTGAACGCAAACCGGCCATCCGGCCGCAATACCCGCCACGCCTCGGCGATGCCGTTGCCGGGACCCGGCAGATGGTGAATGCCGAAATTCGACACGACCGCGTCGAACGACGCATCAGGGTAGGGCAGCGCCTCGGCATCGCCCTCATCGAAACGCAGATGCGGCTGCCGGTTTCGCGCCTCGGCCAGCATCGCCGAGGAAAAATCGAGCCCCGCGACGTCGGCGCCACGCGCCGCTGCCGCGGCGGTGACGATTCCGGTGCCGCAGCCGACATCGAGGATGCACCTACCGGCCGCTACGTCCGCGGCATCGAGCAAGGTCTCGACAAACCGCGCGCTCGCCCGCGCGAAGGTGCTGTCGTATTCGGTCGCCGCGCGTTGCCAGCCGGCATGCTCGAAGGCCCGGACGGCTTCGGGATCAAATACCGTCACGGCAGCACTTTGCTGTATGAGCGCGAGTTGCGGGCGCTATCGGACCATTACAAGCGCGTCGCCGGCTACAGCATCGACCAGCTCGGCGCGAGGACAGCCGGCTTTTAAGCTTGCTCAGTGGATCTCGTCCTGCTCGCGGTAGGCCTTGCGCAGCTCGTCGATCGAGAAGCCGGGCTGCTTCGAGGCCTCGATCAGCACCTTCTCCCGGCGAGTCAGCAGATCGACCGCCGCCGGGATTTTCTCGACCGCATCGGGCGGGATCACCACCGCGCCGTGCCGGTCGGCATGGATGATGTCGTTGGCTGAGACGATCATGCCGGCGACGCTGACCGTGCCGCCGAACTCGACAAGATGGACATGCGCGTGGCTCGGCATGATCGAGCCGGCCAGCACGAAGAAGCCGGAGGCCATCGCGTCGAGATCGCGCACCGAGCCGTCGGTGATGACGCCGACGCAGCCGAGCCCCTTATGCACATGCGTCTGGACCTCGCCCCAGAAGGCGCCGAACCCGGTATCGGGCGCGTCGATGTCCTGGATCACCGAGAGGCTCGGCAACGGCTCGGCGGCGATGTGCTCGTAATACCCAAGGCGAATGCGATTGGCGCTTTCGCGGTCCCGCGGATGCGGCTCGCGCGAGCGGATCAGCGCGGTGCGGGCAAAGGCGACAACCGGCTTCATCTCCGGAAAACAGGCGACGAGCGGCCGGCGGGTGAAGCCGATCGCCCGGCGCGCCGGAGCGACGATCTCGAGCGCGTTGCAGATGGTCGGCGTGTCGAAGGCGCGCAGGGCTTCGAGGGCGTGGCGATCGGGCAGGCTGGGCATCAGGTTCTCTCCGGCCGGTCAGGGGTTCGCCCCGGCTTTAGGGGCAACGCCGCCCCGCCGCAAGGGCTTTTCCGCCGCGCCCATTTCGCGCATCATCAAACCAGAAGATCCGGAGGACGACAGATGAGCTACACCGTCAGCCATTTCGAGATCCGCGCCCGCGACCAGGCCGCGATGGAGAAATTCTATACCGAGGTGCTGGGTTTCATCGTCAGCGACCGCGGTGTTCTCGACCGGGGGCCGATGAAGGGCCGCGAGCTGATTTTCCTGTCGCACAGCCCGAGGAGCACCACCAGATCGTGCTGATCCCGAGCGATGCGGCGGCGTCAGGGAGCGGCATCGGCCATGTCGCGTTCCGCGTCGACAGCCTCGACGAGGTGCGGCGGGTCTATGAGAAGGTGCGGGCGCTGCCCTACGCCAAGCCAGAGCCGGTGTCGCACGCCAACACCTGGTCGGTGTATTTCCGCGATCCCGAGGACAACCGCATCGAGGTGTTCACCCAGACGCCGTGGCACGCGACGCAGCCCTGCCGCTTCGATGTCGATTACGGTCAGCCCGACGCGGCGCTGAAGGAGGCGACCCTGGCGACCGCCAAGACGCTGGCCGGCTTCGCCAACGGCGCGGACTGGCAGGAGGCGTTCGAGCGCCGGTTCGAGAAGGCGTCGGCGGAATAACGGCCTTTTCCCTCTCGCACTGGGGAGAGGTGGGCGAGCGAACGACCGTTCTGGCTCGCCGCGCCCGTGGCGATTACGATCCACTCGCCGCGTTCCGGCCGGACGTGTTTTCCTGAGGCGGCGGACAGGCGGGCCAACCGCAACGGGAGTTCAGCTTGTCACGCGTCACATCGGAAATGTTGAAGGATAATGCGCAAAACTGGCTGTTCAGCCGGATGCGCGCATTCGACGAGGTGCATCCCGATTGGATGCTCTATTTGTGCCAGATCGCAGCCGGGATTATGTCGCTCGACATCAACGATTTCATCAACTGGACCGTCATCAAGCTGACCATCTTTACCGATGACCAGGGCCTGCTAACCTCGAAGCAAGTCGATTTTCTGAAATCCTCGCTCGAATGGGAGCCCAGAATCCGCCCTGCGCTGGTGGAAAGCCCGGTCGGCAATCCGCCCTTCTCGCGGATTTATCCGCCCAGCAGCGCCGGCCGGATCCGACAAGCTTATATCCTGAAACGATACGAGCTCGAGTTCGGCTGCAACATCGAGGAGTGTGACCTCATCGTGGAGTTCGGCGGTGGCTATGGCGCAATGGCCCTGCTGGCCTGCAAATACGGATTTTCCGGCAAGTACATCATCATCGACAACGAGCCGATGAGCTCGTTGCAGGCGTGGTATCTGAGCGAGAACGCCGGCCCGGTTCACTACGGAACGGACATCGGCGAGGAGCCCGGGATCTACTTCGCGGGGCTGTCGGATTACGACACGATCGAAACGGCCGTCAAAAACGCGGAGCGGCCCATTTTCTTGGCCAATTGGTCGCTGAGCGAGACGCCGGCCGACCTGAGAATGCGTACGATGGAATGGCTCGCGCGCTGCGGGTTCCAGGCATTGGGCATTACCTATCAGGGCCATTTCGGAATGGATAATACCGCCTTCTTCACGTCGGAGGCGTCCCGCTTCCTGGAGCGGTACGAGTTGGCGGTCAAACCGTTCGTCTATGGCATCGAAGAGGACGACTACTTCTCGCGGCACCGGATGATGTCGCTGACCCGGCTTTGACGACCAGCCGCGGCTTCGACGCGACCCGTTGCCGGGCTAGACGCCCGCTTTGCCGGTTATTAACAACCCGAGCGGCAGCGCCAGCAGCATAAACGTGACGAGCAGGGCGAGCACGCGTTCGGCGCGGCTCCATTTGTTCCAATCGGCGATCCAGTCACGCATTTCCAACCACCTTTGGCTGCGCAGTTTCACCGCTCTTTTCGGCATTTTTACGGCGCAGCCGGTAAACCTTTGGTTAAGCAACGGGTCCCTTTCCGTTTATCCCGTAAACGGCGAACAACGGTCAGGAATTCCGCCATAGACCAGCCATCGGCTTGTTCTAGGCGGGGCGCTCGGCCATCATGCCCGGACGGATCGCCGCACCGCGGCGCGAGCCGCCGGTCACAAGCCTGAAAGGGGAGCCGCCGTGCCGACCTATGTCATGCTCGCCAACTGGACCGATCAGGGCGCCCGCCAGGTCAAGGAATCGCCGAAGCGGGTCGATACCGCCCGAAGAGCGCTGACCGAAATGGGCGGCGAATTCAAATCGCTCTACATGACAATGGGCGATTACGACCTGGTCGTAATTTACGACGCACCGGACGATGCCGTCGCCGCCCGTTTCACCTTGCTGCTGGGCCAGATGGGCTCGGTGCGCACCCGGACCTTGAAGGCATTTCCGGAAGCCGCCTACCGCGAGATCATCCACTCGCTTGGCTGACGGCGTGGCGGAAGCGCGGATATGACCGCAAAGACCCGGCGGCTGCGGGAGCTCATCGACAGCGGCAAATTCCTCGCTATCGCGGCTGTATCGACGCGCAGACCCTGCTCGGCGCCGCGCTGCATGGGATGAAGCAGGTGCTCGCCGAGCTGATCGCGACCGGCAATTACACCGGCATCAGCGATGCCGAGTTCACCGCCTTGCGCCAGGAAATCGAAGATCTGATCGGCCTCGCCTATTACCGGGTCGAGGCGGGGACGGTCGAGCCGGGAGGCGTCACGGCGCCGCGTTAACCACTACCTCTTTCGGGCTGCGACATTTTGTCCTATCTTAAAGGCTGGACGGCGGCGGCTCCAGTCCCGGCGGGCCTGGGCGCCGCTCCCCCGGCTTGGGAGGCCCCGATGAATGTCGAGACGATCCTGCGCAATAAGGGCAATTGGGTCGCCACGATCCGGCCGGACGCGACGATCGCCGAAGCGGTCGACATGCTCCGCCGCGAGCGCATCGGCGCGATTGTCGTCAGCGAGGACGGCAACAGCGTCGACGGCATCCTGTCGGAGCGCGACATCGTCATCGCGCTCGCCGACGCAGGCACCGATCTCTTGTCGCGCCAGGTCGAGGAGATCATGACCCGCGATGTGGCTACCTGCGATCCCGGCGATACGGTCGGCGAATTGATGGCGGAGATGACCAACCGCCGCATCCGCCATTTCCCCGTCGTTGCCGACGGGCGGCTGTGCGGCATCGTCAGCATCGGCGATCTCGTCAAGAACCGCCTCGACGAGGTCGAGTTCGAGGCGAAATCCCTGCGCTCCTTCATCGCCAGCGCCTAAGCGGCGGCCGCCGGCCTCGTTGTCATTGCGGGGCGCGCAGCGACGAAGCAATCTCATGACGATGCGCAACTCGCGTGAGATTGCTTCACTGCGCTCGTAATGACCGGTCCACGATGAACCTTGCCCCGCTGCTGACGGCGCCGCCCGTCATCCAGATCCATGCTTTTGCCGCGCTCGGCGCCTTCGCGCTCGGCGCGCTGCAATTGGCGGCCCCAAAGGGAACGATCCCGCATCGGACGATCGGTTGGATCTGGGCCGGGCTGATGCTGGCGGTCGTCGTCAGCTCGTTCTTCATCCACACAATCCGGCTATGGGGGCCGTTCAGCCCGATCCATTTGCTGTCGATCTTCACCCTCGCGATGCTGCCGCTGGCGGTCGCACATGCCCGCCGACACGCGGTTGAACGGCATCGCCGGGCAATGCTCGGCCTGTTTATCGGCGCGCTGGTGATTGCCGGCGTCTTCACCTTTCTGCCTGGCCGCATCATGCACGCGGTCGTGTTCGGCTGATCGCCTCCAAGGAACTGCCCACGGTTGCCGTATCACCTCGGCTTCGGCTCAATAGGCGCGGGACACGGTAACGGAGGCGCGGCGATGAACCGGCTGCTCGCGGATCTGCGCATCGTCGAAATCAGCGCCTTTGTCGCGGCGCCGCTCGGCGGCATGACGATGGCGCAGATGGGCGCCGAGGTGATCCGCATCGACCCAATCGGCGGCGGCATCGATTTCAACCGCTGGCCTGTCGCGCCTAGCGGCGCCAGTCTCTATTGGGCCGGGATGAACAAGGCGAAGCGCTCGGTCGCGCTGGCGCTCGACAAACCCGAAGGCCGCGCGCTCGCGCAGGCGATCGCGACCGCTCCCGGTCCCGGCGCGGGCATCGTTCTGACCAACCTGCCGCCGCTGCCGGGGCTCGACTACGCCAGCCTGAAGGCGAAACGCGAGGACGTTATCCTGCTGCGCCTGATCGGCAACCGCGACGGCACCGCCGCGGTCGATTACACGGTCAACGCGGCGAGCGGGTTTCCGCTGGTCACCGGGCAGAGCGGATCGACGGGCGGAACGCCGGTCAACAACGTGCTGCCGGCCTGGGACATCGCGGCCGGGCTTCATCTCGCGACCGCGCTGCTCGCGGCCGAGCGGCACCGCGCCCGCACCGGCGCCGGGCAGGAGGTCGTCGCCGCGCTCACTGATGTGATGCTCGCGACGGTCGGCCATCTCGGCTATGTCGGCGATGTGCACATCAACGGCCGGGCGCGGCCGGCGATCGGCAATGATCTCTACGGCAGCTTCGGGCGCGATTTCGCGACCGCCGATGGCAGGCGGGTCATGATCATCGCGCTGACCCCACGGCAATGGCGGGCGCTCGGCCGCGCCACCGGGCTCGCCGACAAATTGGCGATGGTCGGCGCGATGATGGAGGTCGATCTCGAAACCGAGACCGGCCGCTACGAGGCGCGCGACGCGATCGCGGCCCTGATCGCGCGATGGTGCGCCGGCAAGACTCTCGCCGAGATCGCGCAGACGTTCGCTGGCACCGGCGTGCTTTGGGGGCCGTTCCAGGATTTCGTCGAGCTGGTGCGCGATGATCCCCGCTGTTCGCCGGCCAACCCGCTCTTCGCCGATATCGACCAGCCTGGCATCGGCCGCTATCCGATGCCCGGCCTGCCGCTGGATTTCAGCGCCATGCCGCGCGAGCCGACCCGGCCGGCGCCGCGTCTCGGCGAACACACCGATGCTGTTCTCTCCGAAGTGCTCGGTCTTCCCGGTGGCGAAATCGCCCGCCTGCACGACGCCGGCATCGTCGCTGGCGCGGACGGCATCTAAAGGAAGATAACTGGCAGGAGATTGCTTCGCTTCGCTCGCAATGACGATTAGAAGAGCCTGTCATTGCGAGGAGTGCAGTGACGAAGCAATCCCCCGACGGTACTAGCGAGGACCCACCACGGTGCTAATGCCAGCTACGGCACCGCAAGCCACTGCCGCGAATGTCAATAGGATCGCCCAGGTAGGATATCCCGTGCGGGCTGCAAGTGCCTGTGCTCCGCGCACGACAAGATTGCCGAAGATGTTCATTAGACCACACGCCGTTTTCGTCAGTCCCGATCTAGAACGTGCGATCGGGTTGGTGAAGGCGGGGTTAAGAACCTCTCTCCGACTCACGGATCTGGCGCAGCACCTCGCGCACATTGCGGGCGGTGCGCAATTTGCGGCCGATATCCGGAGCCAGGCGCAGATCGCCCTCGGCATCGAGAAACCCAGCCTCGGTGTCGGGCGGCAATTCCCGCAGCACTTCGGCGAAGGCGCGGAAGATCGCCTCGACGTCGCGCGCTTCGAGCCGCCTTTCCCTGGCCACGCCGCCTCCGGTGTTGCCGCGGGCTCTTCGGCCCGCCCGCGGCAGCTTATCAGAACAGCGCGAGCTGATCGCCTTTTTGCGATGGCGGGCGGAAGCGGCTGGTGTCGAGCATGTGAGTCGAGCGCGGCGAATAGCCCAGCTTGCGGCAGGCGCGGTCGAAGCGCGCCGCCAGCATCTCGGCATAGGGGCCGCCGCCGACCATACGCTTCGACCAGGCCGAGTCATAAATCTTCCCGCCATGGCATTGCGCGACCAGTGACAGCACATGCGACGATTTCCGCGGCTCGTGAGTCTCGAGCCATTCCTTGAACAGCGCCTTCAATTCGAGCGGCAGGCGCAGCAGCGTGTAGCCGGCGACGCTCGCCCCGGCCTCGCGGGCGCGCGCCAGGATCGCCTCCATCTCGCGGTCGTTGAGCGCCGGAATCATCGGCGCCGACAACACCCCGGTGGGGATCCCGGCCGCGGCGAGCGCGGCGATGGTTTCGAGCCGCCGCTCGGGGGTGGCGGCGCGCGGCTCCATCTTGCGCGCGAGCTCGCGGTTGAGCGTTGTCACCGAGATCGTCACGACCGCCAATTTCTCCCGCGCCATGTCGGTCAGGATGTCGATATCGCGCTGGACCAGCGCGCCCTTGCTGACGATCGTCACGGGGTGGTGAAAATCGCGCAGCACTTCGAGGATCGATCGGGTGATGCCGAATTTGCGCTCGGCAGGCTGGTAGGGATCGGTGTTGCTGCCGAGCGCAATCGGCCGGCAGACATAGTTTTTCTTGCGCAGCTCGTCGCGCAATAGCGCGGCGGCGTTCGGTTTATAAAAAATGCGGGTCTCGAAATCGAGCCCGGGTGACAGGCCGAGATAGGCGTGGCTCGGCCGGGCATAGCAATAGATGCAGCCATGCTCGCAGCCGCGATACGGGTTGATCGAGCGGTCGAAGCCGATATCGGGCGAGTCGTTGCGGGCGATGATCGTGCGCGTTGTGTCGACCGACAATGTCGTCGGTAGCCGCGCCGGCTCCGCCTCCGAAGACCCCCAGCCATCGTCGAACGGCACCCGCTTCTCGCTCTCGAAGCGGCCGCTTTCGTTGGTTCCAGCGCCGCGTCCCTTGCGCGGCAGGGGGGTGGCCGGCATATCCATGCACCAATTATGGGGTGTTGATGGGAACATTTCAAGAACAAAAGCGAATCTCGGTCGTCATCCTCACGCTCGATGCCGCCGACGAGCTGCCGCGAGCATTGGCCGCTCTCGCCGGGTCAGCGTCGATCCGCGAGATCATCGTCAGCGACGGCGGCTCGCGGGATGGGACGGTCGCGATCGCCCATGCCGCCGGCGCGCGGGTGGTGACGGGGCCGCGCGGTCGCGGTATCCAGCTGATCGCGGGCGCGGCCGCCGCAACCGGCGAATGGTTGCTGTTCCTGCATGCCGATTGCCGGCTGACGTCGGATTGGGAGAAGGCGGTCGAGGAGTTTATTGCCCAGCCCGGCGCATCCGACCGCGCCGGCTATTTTGGTTTTGTCCTGGACGATCCCGACCCGGGGGCACGGCGGCTCGAACGGATGGTCGCCTGGCGCTGCCGGGTACTCGGGCTGCCCTATGGCGACCAGGGTCTGTTGATTGCCCGCAGTCTCTACGATGCGGTGGGCGGGTTTGCGCCGATGCCGCTGATGGAGGATGTCGATCTCGTCCGCCGGCTTGGGCGGCATCGGCTTACCCCGATCGCGGCGCAGGCCGTCTCCTCGGCTCGCCGCTATCGCCGCGAGGGATATCTGCGTCGGCCGTTGCACAATCTGTTGTGCCTGTCCCTGTATTTCGCCGGCGTTCCGCCGCAGCGGATCGCCGGTCTTTACGATTGATGCGGCGCCATCTAACCGTGTTCGCGCGCGCGCCGGCGCTCGGTAGCGGCAAGCGCCGCCTGGCGCGTGACATCGGCGATGTCGCGGCTTTGCATTTCGAGCGGCTGATGCTGGAACGGTTGTTGCGCCGCCTCGGCAGGGATTGGCGATGGCGTCTGCGCATCGCCGTCACGCCCGACCGCGCCCGTCATCGCCGGCGGCTCTGGCCGGGCAGAATCCCGATCGTCAGGCAGGGCAGGGGCGATCTCGGCGCGCGGATGCGCCGCGCCCTGGCGGCTCGCCCGCCGGGACCGGCGGTGCTGGTCGGCACCGATATCCCCGCGCTTATGCCGCAGCACATCGCCGATGCGTTCCGCCTGCTCGGCCGTCACGATCTCGTTTTCGGACCGGCCGCGGATGGCGGGTTCTGGCTGGTCGGCGCG
>Ga0066709_100002972_pt1 | contig 12737 bp, 10 predicted proteins | sample GraSoiAngelo_158_FD_79665 | JGI IMG/M metagenome (GOLD analysis project Ga0066709, IMG submission 79665) | Grasslands soil microbial communities from the Angelo Coastal Reserve, California, USA - 14_1009_16_30cm | ecosystem: Environmental > Terrestrial > Soil > Grasslands | place: USA... | reverse complement strand
AGGACATCGTCGCGGTAGTCCTGCGGCTGCTCGGCAAAGAGCTCCCAGCACGGCATCGAGACGACGCGGACGACGGCGCCGTTGTCGATCGACTGCGCACCGTCGAGCGCGATCGAGAGCTCCGAGCCGGTGGCCATCACGATCAGATCCGGCTCGCCTTCTGCGCTCTGCCACAGCACGTAGGCGCCGCGCAGGACACCTTCGGCCGCCGCGACGTCCGAGCGGTCGAAGACGGGGAGCTTCTGCCGCGTCAGCGCGAGCGCGACGGGGCCGCCTCGGCGCTCGAGCGCGAGCCGCCAGGCCATGACCGCCTCGTTCGCGTCGCCCGGCCGCGCGTACCAGAGATTCGGGATCGCCCGGAGCGCCATGTGATGCTCGACCGGTTGATGGGTGGGCCCGTCCTCGCCAACCCCGACGGAATCGTGCGTCCAGACCCAGAGGCTCTCGAGACCGATCAACGCAGACAGACGGACAGCCGGGCGCATGTAATCCGAGAAGATCAGGAACGTCGAGCCGTACGGCTTCAGCATCGCCGGGTCGAGCGCGATGCCATTCACGATCGAGCCCATTCCGTGCTCGCGGATGCCGAAGGCCAGGTTCCGGCCGGCGTGGGTGGCCGAGAACAGGCCGGCGCCTTCGAACTCCGTCTTCGTCGACTCGACGAGATCGGCGGCACCGCCGACCATGGTTGGCGTAAAGGGCTTGATCGCCTGCATCACCTTCCTGCCGGCGTCGCGCGTCGCCACGTCCTCACCCGACGGGAACACGGGCAGTGCCTCACGCCAGCCAGCCCGAGGCTCACCGCGGCGATCGTCGTCCCAGTCCTCGGCCGACGCCGGGAACGCATCTCGCCAGCGCTCGAACCGAGACTGCCACTCCGCCTCTGCAGCGTTTCCCCGCTCGGCGACGCCCTCCATGTGTGCGCGAACGGCGTTTGGCACGACGAAGTGCTCGTCCGGGTCGAAGCCCAGGATCTCCTTGGTCGCCCGCACCTCGGCTTCGCCGAGCGGATTTCCGTGTGCCTTGCCGGTGTCGATCGCCTGCGGCGCCGGATATGCAATATGGCTGCGCAGCACGATCAACGACGGCCTCGACGTCTCCTCTGCGCCCGCGACGAGTGCGGCGCGAAGCGCGCCCGTGTCCTCGGAGTCGTCGACGTGCTGGACGTGCCAGCCGTACGCCGCGAAGCGGGCGCCCTTGTCCTCGGTCGTGAACGACACCGCGGTCGTGCCGTCGATCGTGATGTGGTTGTCGTCGTACACGTAGACGAGCGCGCCGAGCCCAAGGTGTCCCGCGATCGAGGCCGCCTCCGAGGCGACGCCCTCCATCAGGTCGCCGTCGGAGCAGATGGCATAGATCCGGTGACCGACGATCTCGTGGTGCGGACGGTTGTACCGCTCGGCGAGGAAACGCTGGGAGATCGCCATCCCGACGCCGTTGCCGAATCCCTGCCCGAGCGGGCCCGTCGTCGTCTCGACACCAGGCGTGTGGCCGTACTCGGGATGACCCGGCGTCCTCGAGCCCCATTGCCGGAACTGCTGCAGGTCTCCGAGCGAGAGGTCGTAGCCCGAGAGGTGAAGAGCGGCGTACTGAAGGATGCACGCGTGCCCGGCAGACAGCATGAAGCGGTCACGGTCGGGCCACGCAGGGTTGGCCGGGTTGTGGCGCATGAGCTCGCCGTACAGGAGGTACGCGAGTGGCGCGAGCGCCATCGCGGTGCCGGGATGCCCGGCGTTGGCCTTTTGCACGGAGTCCATTGCCAGGACCCGGATGGTGTCGATCGTCAGACGGCGGGGATCGGTGGCTGCGTGGCTCATCGCACCGAAACCATATGTGCCCGCGGCACTCTCACGAGAACGCTTCGGCTGCCGGAACTGCCGGATCGGCCAGAGCATCTCGGCTCTGCACCGAAGCCTGCCGCCGCACCAGGGACGTGAACGTCTCCTGCGTCTCGGCGTCCTGCCCGGAGAGGAGGACCGCGATCAGCCGCCCGCCGCGCAGGTAGCAGCCGAGGACAGCGCCGTCCTCCAGCGAGCCGCGCATGGTCAGCTCGTCGTGACCACCGTCGAGATCGCCGATCAGGCCGAGCTTGACGCCGAAGACCTCGGAGAAGAAGTAGGCGACGAGGTCGTACGGCGCGTCCTCGCCCGCCAGGATCCTGCCGACGCGATCGCCCTGGTGATCGGCGTTCGTCCAGTGCTGGATCACCCTCGAGTGCCCGAAGATCGGATCGTCGAAACGGGCGACGTCGCCGACCGCGTAGACGTCGGGTATCGAGGTCGCAAACCGCTCGTTCACGATGACGGCACCGCGAGGGTCGAGCTCGATCTCGGAGCCGGCGAGATAGTCGGTCGAGACGGAGACGCCCACGCCGACGATCGCGAGGTCCGCCTGGAGCTCGCGGCCGGATGCCGTCCGCGCCCCCACGAGCCTGCCGTCCTCGCCGCGGAGCTCCTCGATCGAGTCTCCGAGGATGACGTCGACGCCCTGCTCACGGTAGAGACGCTCCAGCGAGGCGGAGAGCTCCGGGGCCTGAAACGACGCATAGAGACGATCGGCGACGTCCACCTGTGTGACTTCGAGACCGAGCCGTCGCAACGAGGCCGTCGTCTCCATGCCGATGAAGCCGCCTCCGACCACCAAGGCCCGAGACGCCGATTCTGCCCTCTCACGGACCGTCTTGGCGTTCGCCAGCGTCCGGTAGGTATGGACGTCGTCGAGCTGGTCGCCCGGGACGCCGAGCGGCCGCGGCCGGGAGCCCGACGCGAGCACGAGCGAGGAATATTCGACGCGCGAGCCGTCGTCGAGCGAGACGGAGCGCGCAGTCGTGTCGACGCTGCGCGCAGTGCGGCCGAGGAGAAGCTCGACATCGCTCTCGGCATAGAAGGTCGAGCGCTCGGCGAAGACCTTCTCCTCTGCGATCTCTCCACGCAGGAACCCCTTCGACAGGGGTGGCCGGTTGTAGGGCGGCACCTCGTCGTCCGAGACGATCGTGATCGGGGCGCTGCCGCCCGCCGTTCGGTAGCCGCGGGCGGTGCGGGCGGCCGCAAGCCCGCCGCCGATCACGACAATTCGCTCTTCACTCATCTGTTCTCCAATCGTCCGTGACGAGGTACCCGCGAAGCACAAGTTTGAGACTAGCTTCGACACTCATGGCCGCATCTACGCTTCAACGCTGATGGCGGTTCTGATCGCGAGCAACCTCCGCAAGGAGCTTTCCGGCACGCCGTTGTTCGACGCCGTCTCGGTCACCGTGAACCGGCGCGACCGGGTCGCGCTCGCGGGCCCGAACGGGGCCGGAAAGACGACGCTGCTACGCGCAATCACAGGAGAGATCTCGGTCGAGGGCGGGGAGCTCGCGTTCGCGAAGGGGACGCGGATCGCGCTCCACGACCAGCGCCCGCCGCGTGAGCGGCGCCTCACCCTGCGCGAGTATGCGCTATCGGGTGCCGCCGACCTCGTTGCCATCGAGGAGGAGCTGCGGCGCCTGGAGTCGGCGATGGCCGCGGGCGAGCACGACCAGCGCACGTTGCGGCGCTACGCGGAGACACAGGCGCGGCTCGAGCACGCCGGCGGGTGGAACTGGCGAGACCGCGCAGCAGCCGCGCTGCGGGGATTGGGATTCTCCGAAGGTGACCTCGATCGTCCTCTGGGGACGTTTTCAGGCGGAGAGCTGACACGGGCGTCGCTCGGACGCGCGCTCGCGGGCGACCCCGATCTGCTCCTGCTCGACGAGCCGACGAACCATCTGGACGTCGACTCGCTGGAGTGGCTCGAGCAGGAGCTCACGTCCCTCGACGCGGCGATCGTGATCGTGGCGCACGATCGCTGGTTTCTCGAGGCGGTCTCGACCGCCGTGCTCGAGCTCGACGGCGGCCGCTCGTTCTTCTTCGCCGGGCCGTGGCACGAGTGGAGGCGTGAGAAGGCTGGTCGCGCGACGCACGCGGCGAAGACCGTCGCTCGGGTCGACGAGGACATCGAACGGCTCGAGCGGTTCGTGGAGCGGTTTCGCTACAAGAAGTCGAAGGCCAAGCAGGCGCAGGCGAAGCTGAAGCAGATCGGCCGTCTGCGCAAGGAGCGGGGCACCGCTGCAGACGAGCTGCACCAGCTCACGCGGCGACGGCGAACACTCGGTTTCGAGTTCCTGAAGCCCGCACGTTCGGGACGCGTCGTACTCGAGGCGGATGCGCTCGACGTCGCGGCGGGGGAGAAGCCGCTGCTCGACGGCGCTGCACTCGTGCTCGAGCGTGGCGAGCACGTCGCCCTCGTGGGGCCGAACGGCTCCGGCAAGACGACGCTCCTCGAGACGGTGCTCGGCAAGCGAGCGCCGGCGGCGGGCGCGATCAAGCTGGGGCACGGTGTGCAGCCCGCGTACTTCTCGCAGCACGAGATCGAGCTCGACGAGCGCGGAAGCGTGCTCTCGTGCGCGATGGCGATGACCGGGCTCCAACGGCCACAGGCACAGGCGCTGCTGGGGCGCTTCCTCTTCTCGGGCTGGGACGAGCACGAGAAGCCCGTGACCGCCCTCTCGGGCGGTGAACGGCGGCGTCTGGCGCTCGCGGTGGTGGTCGCCTCGGGCGCCAACCTGCTCGTCCTCGACGAGCCGACCAACCATCTCGACCTCGAGAGCCGCGAAGCGCTCGAGGCTGCACTCGAGGCCTTCCCCGGCACGGTGCTCTTGGTGTCTCACGACCGCGCGTTGCTCGACGCGGTTGCCGAACGCACGGTTGCAGTAGAGGAAAGGACACTCCGCTCGTACGACGGCGGCTGGGCCGATCTCGTGCGCACGCGGGCCGAGACGACAACCGCGGCCGTGCCGGCGCCGGCCACGGAACCTGCAAGGGTGCCGAAACCCAAGCCCTCGAAGGCGCGCCGCGGACCGACCGAGCTCGAGCGCGTCGAGACACGGATCGGTGAGCTCGAACGTCACATCGCGTCGCTCGAGGCGGCTCTCGCAGCAGACTGGACGGACATGGACACGCTCACCTCCCATCGTGCCGCCCGCGACGAGCTGCAGAGCCAGCTCGCTCGGTGGGAGGAGCTCTTCGAGGAAGAGCAAACAAAACTGGGTCAGACCCGAAGGTCTGACCCAGGTCTGACCCAGGTCTGACCCGCGTGTGACCAAATGAGCGTCCTGCGACGTACTTCAGGCGTGCATGCCGTGACCCTCGACGCCCCGCGACCCGCGCGCCTCGACACGGAGCCCTCGTTTGCGGCCGTGGCGGAGCAGCACCTCGACGACGTGTACGGGTACCTGCTCTACCTGTGCCGGAACGCAACGCTGGCCGAGGACCTCGCGAGCGAGACCTTCGAGAAGGCGTTTCGCACCTGGCGCCGGTTCGACCCGCGTCGCGGCAGCGCGCGGACGTGGCTACTCGCCATCGCCCGCACGACAGCCCTGGACTGGTTCCGCTCCGAGGAGCGACGGCGAAGACGCGAGCACGCCGTGGCGCCCGCAGACCACCACGAGGACAGACTGGTCGAGGGCCTGTCACCCGCGCTCGAGGAGGCCCTTGCCGGCCTCAGCGCCGGCGAGCGCGAGGTGATCGTCCTTCGCGTCGTGTTAGAGCTGGACGGCGAGGCCGCGGCACGTGTGCTCGGCATCAGCCAGACCGCTTGCTCCACGCGTCTGAGCCGTGCCCTGAAGAGACTCGAGGAGAGGATGACCGATGACCTCCGCTGACCTCACCGAGCTGCTCCGCGCCTCGCGCCCCGTCGCGCCGGACGCACTGCGTGAGCGCGTGCGCGCCGTCGCAGCGGCAAGGCCTGCTCCTTCGCCCTTTCCGCGCTTCCGCGTCCCGCGGCTGCGCCTGGTCGTGCCGGCCGTCGCCGCAACCGCGGTCGCCGCGGCAGGGCTGATCGCGGTCGTCCGGCCGGAGCACCAGCAGACGCAGGTCCGAGCGGCGAAACAGCTGACACACGGCGCCGTGAGAGAGGCCGCACCGCCGACCACGACCGCGCCGGTCTTCGGGGCCGCGTCGACCGACCAGGCGGCACAGAGCTTTGGTGTGGGAGCCGCACCGGCGCCGACCACCGGCCGGGCCGTCGACTACCAGGCGCAGATCGGCATCGAGGTGAAGGACGCCGCCGCGCTGTCGAGCGCGACCGGGCGCGCACAGGCGATCGCACGCGATCTCGGCGGTTACGTGGTCTCGGTGGAGTACGCCTCCGCCGACACCGGCAACGCGTCGCTCACGCTGCGCGTGCCGACGACCAGGGTGCAGGACGCCATCGCGCGGCTGACTGCGCTCGGCACGATCACGTCGCAGCAGGTGCAGATCCAGGACCTGCAGGAGCAGCTCGACCAGCTCGCACGCCAGATCGCCGTTCTCCGCGGGCGGATCGCCCACATCACGGTGCTGCTCTCCAACCCGGCTCTGACCGCCGAGCGGCGGGCGCAGCTCGAGGCCGAGCGGGCACAGCTTCAGACGGACCTGCGCTCCGTCCGGGCGCAGAGCACAGCCACCTCTCACCGCGCGGCGCTGGCCACGATCCAGCTGACGCTGACGACCAAAGAGCACTCGGCCACACCGGCCCCGTCCTCGCGCATCGACCGCACCCTCCACCAGGCCGGCCGCATCATCACCTGGGAGGGAATCGCCCTGCTCTACGCGCTCGTCGTGGCGGGCCCCTTCGCGCTCGTCGGGCTGCTCGCCTGGTTCGGAGCGAGGCTGCGGCGGCGGAGCATCGAGAGCCGCCTGCTGGCGCGGTCGCCGTAACCGTCGGCTACGACGCGACCACGCCGATCATCTGCTCGAGGTCGGCAGCCGTGACCGGCGACGCGCGGTGGGCGACGAGATGGCCCGTAGCGTCGAGCACGTACGTCTCCGGGACACCGGTCGCCCCCCAGCGCTGAGCGACGTGCCCGTCTCCGTCGTGGAGGGCGGCGAAGTCGTTGCCGTACCGCATCAGAAACGAGCGCCCGTCGCTCGTGTAGTCCTGGTAATCGAGCGCGACGAACTGCACGCGGCCGGCGTAGCGCCGCGCCGCCGCAGCGAGAACCGGCGCCTCGTCCTTGCACGGGATGCACCACGAGGCGAAGACGTTGACCACCGTCGGCCTGCCTCCCAGGTCGGCCACGGACACCGACCCGCGGCGAACTGCCGCGCGTAGACGGGGCGAGGCGCCCGCCGCATCGCTCCAGATCGGCTTCAGCCGGAAGTCCGGGGCAGCCGGCCTCTTTCCCGCGGCGATGTCCGCCACGATCCGCGCGCCGGCACCTTGGTGCGCGACCTTCCAGATCAGGAGCCCGAGCAGAGCGGCGACGACGGCAAGCGCCAGCCCCTGAACGCCGCGAAGGATCACTGTGCGGGCGTGAGCGTCGCGATCAGCGCCTCCGCCACGACGCGGAGCGGGCGCCCGGAGATCTGACTCGCCTTGCGAAGCCGCGCGTACGCGTCCTGCTCGCTCAGACCCTCACGCTCCATGAGCAGGCCCTTCGCCCGCTCGATGGCCTTGCGAGCCGCCAGCGCCTCCGCCAACGAGTCGGCCTCCTGGCGGAGCTCTGCCAGCTCCGCGTGCCGTGCCCTCGCCGTCTCGATCGCGGGCAGGAGATCCGCCTCGCGAAAGGGCTTGACTAGGTAGCCGAACACCCCTGCCTCCACGGCACGGGACACGAGCTCATGCTCGCCGTAGGCGGTGACCATGACGATCGGGATCGGCCGCTCGTCGAGAATCGTCCTCGCCGCGTCGATCCCGTCGAGCTTCGGCATCTTCACGTCGAGCAGGGCGAGGTCGGGCTTTTCGCTGCGGGCGAGCTCGACCGCCTGCTCGCCGTCGTGCGCCTCGGCGCAGACCTCGAATCCCGCTCTCTCCAGCAGCGCGCGGAGATCGAGCCGGATGATGGTCTCGTCCTCGGCGACCAGGATTCGCATGGGGGCAAAGTGTGCCTGCCCGCGAAATGCCGAGTGTGGGTGGTCAGTCGCGGCCGCGAAGCAGGCTGAGCCGAAACGGGCTCAGCTCGGCGGTCTGCAGCCCCGAGCTGACCGCCGGATCCGAGGCCGCGATCCTGCGCGCCTCGTCCTCGTCCTCCGCTTCGATGACGAAGAGCCACGCCGCCATCGCAACTACGACGAGTGCGAGCCGGCGAGATCGACAGGGAATGCGACCTCCACGCGCAGCCCCTGGCGGTCGTGCAGGTCGAGCGTGCCGCCGAGCTCGTCTCGCACGAGCGCCCGCACGATCGAGAGACCGGTCCCGTCCGCGCCTCCCTCCATGCCCTCTCCGTCGTCCGCGATGGCGAGCACGACGTCGCCGTTGCGCCGTGACAGCTCGATCGAGATGTGCCGGCCACCGTGCTCGAGCGCATTGCCGAGCAGCTCGCTGAAGACGAGGGCGAGTGCCGTCGCACGATGCCCGGCGAGCTCCACGGTCTGCAGATCGGCCGTCACCTCCTTGCCGGCGACGAGCCCCTGGACGAGTGTTGCCCGCAGCCGCTCGAGCAGCTCGGCCAGATCGACCGCATCCTCACGATGCTCCGTCAACACCTCGTGCACTGCCGCGATCGCAAGGATCCGGTTGACCGAGTCCGCGAGCGCCTTGCGCGGGTCGACCTCCTCCGCGCCCGCCTGGAGCCGAAGGAGCGACGCGACGGTCTGGAGGTTGTTCTTGACGCGATGGTGGATCTCCTGAGCGAGCACGCCTCGCAGTGCCATGCGGCCGTGCTCGAGCGCAACGGCGGCGTGGTGCGCAATCGCCTGGAGCAAGGCGCGGTCGTCGTCCGAGAACGGCGAGTCGCGATCGCAGACGAGCTCCCCGATCTGCCGGCCTTTCCAGCGCAGAGGCGTACGGACCGCATGCGCACCCGCGCGCCCCTCGGGCCAGGCGATCCGGCCGTCGTCGAGGACGAGCGCCGCGCCGGTCGCAGCGAGCGAGTCGACTGTCGTCGACACGATCGCCTCGAGCGACTCCTCGAGATAGAGCGACTCGGACACCGTCTCGGAGATCCGCGCGAGCGCCTCGAGCTCGTGCACGCGCCGTTGCGCCGCCTCGTACAGCTTGGCGTGCTCGATCGTCTGCGCGACCTGCGACGCGATCGCCACGAGGAGCTCGATCTCGGGCTCGGTGAACGACCGCGGCTCTCGTGTCCGCACGTTGAGCGCACCCTCGAGCTTCTCGCGCGCAAGGATCGGGACGGCCAGGATCGACTCGTATTCGTCCTCGGGCAGGTTGGGGAACAACTTGAAGCGGGGGTCGAGGTGCGCCTTGGACGGAATCATCACGGGCGCCCGCTCCGCGGCCGCCACGCCTGTGATTCCTTCTCCCGGACGCATGCGCGGCCGCCGTGTCAGCTCCTCGACCCGCGTGCCGTGGGTCGCGCGCAGGACGAGCTCGTCCGCGCGCTCGTCGTAGAGGTAGACGAAGCACGCATCGGTCCCGAGAGCCTCGGAGACGCCGTCCGCGACGAGCTCCAGGACCTCCTGGAGGTCCAGGGTCGAGTTGACCGCCGCAATGGTGTCGGTCAGCAGGCGCAGATGCTTGGCGGTCTGATCCATCTCGCCGTCTACAGGTAGGAGACCAGAACGACCCCGACGATCGGCACCGCAAAGGTGAGGACGAAGCTGAACCACCCCACCACGACCAGCCGGCGCCTCGTCCGGGCTGCGTGCGGCGCATCCTCACGGAGCTCGCGCTGGAGCCTCGGGCCGAGAACGAAGTCGTGGACAAGCGACCCAGCCACGAGGAGCACGACCAGCCCCGACTTCACCATCAGCCACCGGTCGAACTTCGTGTCGAGTGCGGCAGAGTGAAACGCGCCGTGCCGGTCGCCGAGCCAGAGGCCCGACAGGATCGCCACCCCCATCGCGCTCCACCCGAGTGGACGCCAGCGCCTTCCGAGCATCCGCATCGCCGCCACCCGCGCCTCTCCCTCGGTGGCGCGGATGGCCGGGACGCCGACGACGACGAGAACGGTGGAGCCACCGACCCACACGGTCGCGGACAGGAGGTGGACGATGCGGAGAAACGTGATCACGAGGAGAGGCTAGATGTGACTTCGCGGGCTGGACATCACCGCACGAATGCCCGATGATTCCCCGCGGTAGGGTGCCGCCGCAAGGCGAGCGGCGCGCCCTGCTTCTGACGGCCGATCGCGGGCTCCCTTTTTGAGGAGCCCGTGGTCGTTGTGGACCCGAACGCTAGAAGACTTCGCCGACCGCGCTGGGCAGGAGGCTGAGCCCGCCGCGGGCGGCTGCTGGGATCTCGGCGACGCTCGCGTTGCGCGTCTGCTTGGCGCGGTAGACGGCAACGTCCGCTCGCTTGAGAACGACCTCGGGGGGTGAGCCGCCGTCGAGAAGCGTCCCTCCAACCGAAGCGGTCACGGGAAGCTCCACACCGTGATCGAGACCGAACGGTGCATCGCCGATGAGACGCCGCACCCGCTCGCCGAACGCCTCGAGCGCCTCGGAGCCGCCGATCTCGGGCGCCAGGACGATCAGCTCGTCGCCGCCCCAGCGCGCGACGATGTCCGTATCGCGGAGCCCGGTGCGCAGGCGCTCCACCGTCTGTACGAGGATGGTGTCGCCGACGTCGTGTCCGTAATGGTCATTGGCCAGCTTGAATCGGTCGAGATCGACGATGAACAGGCCCGCCGGACGCGCGCCGCGCACGATTCGCGCGTGCTCGAGGACGAGCGCTTCGTCGAGTGCGAGCCGGTTGGGAGCGCTGGTCAGCGAGTCGGTTCTCGCGACGGTGCGCTCGCGCTCGAGCTGCGCGGTCTGACGATTGTGGGCCCGCTCCGCCACCGCCAGCACCGCGATGAGCGCGGCAACGGTCGAGACCGTGAGGATCGGCGAGGACGCCTGGGTGTACAGCAGCGCCGCCAGGATCGGCGTGACGATGACCATCTCGGCACCGTCGACGAGGGCTCCGGTCACGAGCGCGACCTTGGCGGGCTGGATGCCCCGGACGCGGACGACGAAGCAGCGGGCGATCTGCGCCAGAACGAAGGCAGCCGCCATTGCCGCACCGGGCCTGACGATGTTTCCAGTGGCGCCTGCAACGGGTACCAGGCCGACGAGGCCGGCGGCGAATCCTTCGATCGACGAGCGCGATGCGCCCATCAGCCGCTGGCGCCAGACCACGTTGGTCCCGAGCGCCTCGCTCGCCGCCCCGGTGAACGCACCGGCAACCGGGCCGCCGATAAGCCCTGCGATGACCATGACGGGAGTCGTCGGCGTGTACCAGGTTCGAGGCCCGACGAGCATGGCGATCTGGCCTGCGCACGCCGAGAGGGCGATGAACCCCGTCAGCTGCAACGGTGAGAGGTCGACTACGAACCCGCGCGCGGCTCCCCAGGCGAGGACGAGGAGAACGGCGATGGTGGCGTAGGCGGCCACGAGCTCCGTGCCGCGACGTGGATCAGCGACCTGGGGAGCAGGAGGAGGACCGGCACTCACAGGCTTGTGAGGGCGACGCGCCGAAATGTGGGCCACGTCCTTTATGTAGTGCGGCCCCTCTTCGGGAGCGTCCCCCGAAGGGGTGTGTTGATCCCTCGAAAGGGGTTTTTACAGCGCCCCGAGGTACTTCTGCTTCTCCCACTCGGTGACCTGGACGCGGTACTCGTTCCACTCGCGCCGCTTGAGCTCGACGTAGCGCGGGAAGATGTGATCGCCGAGCGCGGCCTTCATCAGGTCGGAGGAGGCGAGCTCGTCCACGGCTTCGCCGAGCGACCCGGGTAGCGCGACGATGCCGCGCTCCTTTCGCTCGTCCTCGGAGAGGCGATAGAGGTTGGTGGTCATCTCGTCGGGCAGCTCGTAGCCCTTCTCGATCCCCTCGAGACCGGCGTGCAGGAGCGCCGCGAAGGCGAGGTACGGGTTGCAGGCGGGGTCCGGGCAGCGAATCTCGGCTCGCGTCGCCTGCTCCGATCCCGGCTTGTACAGCGGGATCCTGATCAGTGCCGACCTGTTTCGCTGCGACCACGCCACGTAGACCGGCGCCTCGTAGCCCGGGACGAGCCGCTTGTAGGAGTTCACCCACTGCGCGAGCACAGCGGACATCTCCCGCGCATGGACGAGCAGGCCGGCGATGAAGCCCTTCGCCACCCTCGAGAGGTGATGGGGATCCTTGGCGTCGAAGAACTGGTTGCGGCCGTTCTTGAAGAGCGACATGTGGGTGTGCATGCCCGAGCCGTTCTCCCCGAACAGCGGCTTCGGCATGAAGGTGGCGTAGTAGCCGTGCCAGGCTGCGACTTCTTTGACGACGAGCCGGTAGGTGAGCGTCTTGTCCGCCATCGCTACCGCGTCGTCGAAGCGCATGTCGATCTCGTGCTGCGACGGCGCCACCTCGTGGTGGTGGTACTCGATCTGGATGCCGACGGACTCGAGCGCCGCGATCGTGTCGTTGCGCACCTCGGTCGCGGCATCCTGCGTCGTCATCGCGAAGTAGCCGCCCTCGTCGAGCGTCCTCGTGCCCTCGGCGTCCTCGAACAAGAAGTATTCGAGCTCGGGGCCGATGTTGAAGGCGTCGAACCCGAGTGTGCGCATCCGCTCGGTCGCCTGCCGAAGCACGTATCGCGGGTCCCCCTCGTAGGGAGTGCCGTCGGGCTTGACGACGTCGCAGATGAGTCTGCCCACCTTCGCGCCGATCGACTGGCCGTGCTCGTCGACGGGCCGGGGCATCACCTGATACGTCGCCGGATCGGGAATCGCGACCATGTCCGACTCCTCGATCGCGTTGAATCCCGTGATCGACGAGCCGTCGAATCCCATCCCGTCGTCGAGGGCGTCCTCGATCTCGCT